>Ga0268264_10000355_pt1 | contig 68889 bp, 66 predicted proteins | sample KBSSwiS32_FD_190357 | JGI IMG/M metagenome (GOLD analysis project Ga0268264, IMG submission 190357) | Switchgrass rhizosphere microbial communities from Kellogg Biological Station, Michigan, USA - KBS Switchgrass S3-2 (SPAdes) (version 2) | ecosystem: Host-associated > Plants > Roots >... | reverse complement strand
GACGACGAGGGCGTGGAGCTGATCGCGCGCCTGGTCCGCTGGCACCTGCTGCTCGCCGAGACGGCGACCACTCGCGACCCGGACGACCCGGCGACGGTCGAGCTGGTCGCCTCGCGGCTCGGGTCAGCCGAGGCGCTGGACCTGCTCACCGTGCTCACCGAGGCGGACGCGCGCGCCGCATCGCCGAAGGCGTGGTCGTCGTGGCGCTCGGGCCTGATCCTCGACCTCGCGCGACGCACGCGCGCCGCGCTGACCAGCGGTACGCCGCTCCCGGCGATCTCCAACGACGAGGTGACGATCCCGAAGCAGGTGCGCCGCGGAGGCATCTCGGTCACGGTCGAGCCGGTCGCCGACGGTGCGCGGGTCACCGTGATCGCCCCAGACCGGGTCGGGTTGCTCGCCGACGTCGCCGCCATGTTCGCCCTGCAGCGCATCGGCATCCGCGCCGCCCGGATCTGGTCCCAGGACCAGTACGGCGTCTCCGTCTGGGAGGTCGCCGACGAGCACGTCGACGCGGCCGTGCTGCGCCAGCGCTACGAGGCCATCCAGGAGGGCCGGCTCGACCCGGCTCCCCGGCTGGCGCCGCCCGCTGCCCAGCCGCTGGCGCCCACGGTCGTCGTACGCCCCGAGGCCTCGACCCACGCGACGGTGCTCGAGGTGCGCACCTCCGACCGGCCGGGCGTGGTCTACCTGGTGTGCACCGCGCTGGCCCGGCTCGACGTCGCCGTGCGCTCCGCCCACCTCGACACCCTCGGGCCGCAGGCCGTCGACGTGTTCTACCTGCAGGAGGCGGCCGCGGGTGCGCTCAGCGAGATCCGGGCGGCCGAGGCCGCGCACGCCGTCCGCGCCGCGCTGACGTCGGCCTAGAAACTACGGTCGTTTGATCCGGGCCGTGCCCGAGTCGAGGTCGATCTGCACCGGCAGGTCGGCATCCAGCGGCGCTGGGAGCAGCTCGCCCTGGTGCTCCTTGGAGTCGAGGTCGTGCTCGGCGCGGGCCCGGCCCGGATCGAAGACGTCGGTGAAACCGCCCAGTGCCCCGCCGCCGCCGGAGGACGTCCCGCTGCGCTCCTCGGTCAGCATCCGGTGTCCGGCCCACATGATCAGGCCGAGCACCAGCACCGCGCCAGCGCAGACCGCGAGTACCGTCACATCTTCGAGCCTAGTCTCCCGCCGTTAGGCTTGGACGGTTGCTCGCCCCCGTCCCCGACTCGAGGATCCCCTTGTTCGCCACACTCTCCGACCGCCTCGCCGACACCTTCAAGAACCTGCGTGGCAAGGGCCGGCTCTCCGAGGCCGACATCGACGCGACCGCCCGGGAGATCCGGATCGCGCTGCTCGAGGCCGATGTCGCGCTGCCCGTCGTCAAGGAGTTCGTCGCCGCGGTCAAGGAGCGGGCGCGGGGTGAGGAGGTCAGTCAGGCCCTCAACCCGGCCCAGCAGATCATCAAGATCGTCGACGAGGAGCTCGTCAACATCCTGGGCGGCGAGACCCGGCGGCTGCAGTACGCCAAGTCCGGACCCACCGTCATCCTGCTTGCGGGTCTGCAGGGCTCCGGCAAGACCACGCTGGCCGCCAAGCTCGCGCTGTGGCTCAAGGAGCAGGGCAAGAGCCCGCTGCTGGTCGCCTGCGACCTGCAGCGGCCCAACGCCGTCCAGCAGCTCCAGGTCAACGGCGAGCGTGCCGGCGTACCCGTCTTCGCGCCCGAGCCCGGTAACGGCACCGGCGACCCGGTCGCCGTGGCTCGGGCCTCGATCGAGGAGGCCAAGCGGACCCTGCACGACGTGGTGATCGTCGACACCGCCGGCCGGCTGGGCGTCGACGCCGAGATGATGCAGCAGGCGGCCGACATCCGCGACGCCGTCCAGCCCGACGAGGTGCTCTTCGTCGTCGACGCGATGATCGGCCAGGACGCCGTGACGACGGCTCAGGCGTTCCTCGAGGGGGTCGGCTTCGACGCCGTCGTGCTGACCAAGCTCGACGGCGACGCGCGCGGTGGCGCCGCGCTGTCCATCGCCTCGGTCACCGGTCGGCCGGTCATGTTCGCATCGGCCGGGGAGAAGCTCACCGACTTCGACCTGTTCCACCCCGACCGGATGGCCTCCCGGATCCTCGACATGGGCGACATGCTCACCCTGATCGAGCAGGCCGAGAAGACGTTCGACCAGGAGCAGGCGGCGAAGGCTGCCGGCAAGCTGCTGGGCGGTCAGGGCGACTTCACCCTCGACGACTTCCTCGAGCAGATGCAGCAGGTCCGCAAGCTCGGCTCGATGTCGAAGATCATGGGGATGCTGCCCGGGATGGGGCAGTTCCGCGAGCAGCTCGACAACTTCGACGAGCGCGAGATCGACCGGATCCAGGCGATCATCCAGTCGATGACCCCCGCCGAGCGGGCGAACCCCAAGATCATCGACGGCTCGCGTAGGGCGCGCATCGCGCGCGGCTCGGGGCGGCAGGTCTCCGACGTCAACAGCCTCGTCGACCGGTTCTTCGAGGCCCGCAAGATGATGCAGCAGTTCGCGAAGGGCGCGATGCCGGGTCTGCCGGGGATGCCCGGCATGGCCGGGGGCGGCAAGCGCGGCAAGGCCAAGGCCGCCGCCAAGAAGGGCAAGGGCCGGCGTATCTCCGGCAACCCCGCCAAGGCCGCTCAGCAGGCCGCCGCCGACAAGCAGAAGGCGGCGGCGTCGGCGGGCAACCCCTTCGGCACGCCCAACGGCGAAGAGATCGACTACGAGAAGGCAGCCGCGGCGCTCGACCTCCCGAAGGACTTCTCGAAGTACCTCAAGTGAGGGTCCTCGTCGTCGACGGCGCCAACGTCGTCGGCTCGCGCCCGGACGGGTGGTGGAAGGACCGGGCCGGCGCCGCGCGCCGGCTGCACGAGGGGCTGCTGACCGCCGACCTTCCCTACGACGAGGTGGTGCTCGTGCTCGAGGGTGCGGCGAAGGCGGGGGCGGCGGCCGGTCGCGACGGGCACGTCCGCACCGCGCACGCGCGGGGGAGCGGCGACGACGAGATCGTGGCCCAAGCCTCGGCCGCTGTCGCCAGCGGCGCCCTGGTCACCGCGATCACGGCCGATCGGATGCTCCAGTCCCGCGTCTCGGCCGTCGGCGCCACCTCCCTGAGCCCCTCCTGGCTCCTCGATCGCCTCTGACCCGACGCCGACCCGTCGTTACCCGCGTCGGGTAACGACGGCTCGGCAGGGTTTCTGGGCCTCGACCCGTCGTTACTCGTGTCGGGTAACGACGGCTCGGCGTGGATTCTGGACGTCGACCCGTCGTTACTCGTGTCGGGTAACGACGGGTCGGCGGGCGTGGGTCAGGCGGTGGCGACCCGGGCGATGGCCAGGGCGATGGCGCCGACGACGGAGGAGCGGATGCCGAGTGCGCCGGGGACGACGTCGAGGGCGGCGGCGGTGTCGGGCTGGGCGTAGCGGTCGATCGAGGCGCGGAGCCCCTCGATCAGGGACTCGGAGCCACCCAGGGTGCCGCCGACGACGACCAGCTCGGGGTTGAGGCTGTTGGCGAGGTCGGCGACCGCCCGGCCGATCGTGCGGCCGGCGTCGGAGAGCACCCGGCGTACGCCGGCCTCGCCCTCGGCGTCGAGCCCGAGCACCTGGTCGATCGTCAACGGCTCGCCGTAGGCCGGCCGCAGCAGCTCCAGCAGGCGCGAGGCGGAGACCCTGGTCTCGAGACAGCCGCGGTTGCCGCAGCGGCAGACGTGGCCGTCCTCCCCGACCTGGACGTGGCCGATCTCGCCCGCGATCCCGCTCGTGCCCCGGTGCAGGCGGCCGCCCAGGATGAGCCCGGCGCCGACGCCGCTCGCGATCTTGAGGTAGACCACGTCGTGCCTGCCCCGCGCGATGCCCTGGTACAGCTCGGCCAGCGCGCCGAGGTTGGCGTCGTTGTCGGCGTGCACGGGCACCTTGAGGCGACGCTCGAGCTCCTCGCCCGGCACCAGCCCCTGCCAGCCCGGCATGATGCCGGTGCGGATCCGCGACGACCGGCGGTCCAGCGGCGCCGGCACGCACATCCCGACGGCCTGTACGTCGGGGCCGGCGTGCTCGGTCTGGGCGACGAGCGCCTCCACCATCGCGGCGACCCGGTCGAGCACCTCGGCGCCGTGTGTGTCGACATCGACGAGCGCGTGGTCCTCGGCCAGGACGATGCCCAGCCGGTCGGCGACCGCGACCCGCACGTGACCGTGCCCGATGTCTACCCCGACGACCCGCCCCGCGGGCGCGCTGAGCCGCACCAGCACCGGGGGTCGGCCGCTGCCGCCCTTGTGGGGGCGGGCGCGGTCCTCGGTCTCGGTGATCTGCCCGGCGCGGATCAGCTCGGCGACCAGGCTCGAGACGGTGGTCCGCGAGAGGCCGCTGGCGCGCACCAGGTCGGCTCGGCTCATCGGGCCCTCGCCGGCCAGGAGGCCGAGGACGGCGCGCTGGTTGGCGGCGCGCAGCCGCTCGAGGGCACCGGAGCCAGGCATGTCGCAAAGCCTAGGCACATTAGTTCGGAAAGAGGAGGAACTGGGGCGGTCTTGGCAGGGATTCGGCATTGACCAGGATCAATCCTGCTTCTTAGCGTGCCAAGGCGGGGAGACCCACCCGGTGGCCACGTTGGCCGGCCGGCAACTTGCTCGGGCAAGGAGAGAACGCGATGTTGCGCACCCCACGCGGCGCCACCCTCGGCGCCGCCATCACCACGGTCCTGGCCGTCGGGCTGCTCCAGGCGCCCGGCCAGGCGACACCACCGGCGCCCCCCGCGGCCCGGCAAGCCCACCCGGCCCAGCCGGCGTACCGCGACAGTCACCTGTCCGTCGAGCAGCGGGTTGCCGACCTGCTGGGGCGGATGACCCTGGCCGAGAAGATCGGCCAGATGACCCAGGCGGAGCGGGTCGACGTGGACGCCGACCCCTCGCTCATCACGACCTACGGACTCGGCAGCGTCCTGTCCGGCAGCGGTTCGGTCCCGGCCAGCAACACGCCGGAGGCCTGGGCCGACATGGTCGACCGCTACCAGGAGGCCGCCGTCGCGACGCGGCTCGGCATCCCGATCCTCTACGGCGTGGACACCGTCCACGGCCACGGCAACCTGCAGGGCGCCACCGTGTTCCCGCACAACATCGGCCTGGGCGCCACGCGCGACCCGGCGCTGGTGGAGGACGTCGAGCACATCGCGGCCATCGAGACCCGGGCGAGCGGCCCGCAGTGGGCCTTCGCGCCCTGCATCTGCGTGGCTCGCGACGACCGGTGGGGCCGGACCTACGAGAGCTTCGGTGAGGACCCGAAGCTGGTCGAGAGCATGGAGACCGCCATCGACGGCTTCCAGGGCACCAAGGTCAGCGACCTCGCGAAGCCCGACCACGTGCTCGCCACGGCCAAGCACTTCGCGGGCGACGGGCTCACGACCTACGGCACCGGCGAGGGCGCCTACACCGTCGATCAGGGCATCGACCAGGTCTCGCGCGCCGACTTCGAGCGACTCGCGCTGGCGCCGTACGTCGCGGCCGTCAAGAAGCACCACGTCGGCTCGGTGATGCCTTCGTTCTCGAGCGTCGACTGGACCGACGACGGGCTGGGCGACCCGGTGAAGATGCACGCCGACCAGGAGCTCATCACCGGCTGGCTCAAGCAGCAGCAGGGGTTCGACGGCATCGTGATCTCCGACTGGCGCGCGATCCGGCAGCTCCCCGGCAGCTACACCGACCAGGTCCGGACCTCGGTCAACGCCGGCGTCGACATGTTCATGGAGCCGATCCAGGCGCCCAACAACCCCGACGGCTGGGACGTGTTCATCCCGACCCTCACCGAGCTCGTCAACACCGGCGACGTGCCGATGAGCCGCATCGACGACGCGGTGTCGCGGATCCTCACGGCGAAGTTCGAGCTCGGCCTGTTCGAGCACCCGCTCACCGACCGCCGCTACATCGACACCATCGGGAGCAAGGCGCACCGCAAGGTCGCACGCAGGGCCGTCGCAGAGTCGCAGGTGCTGCTGAAGAACAAGCAGCACACCCTGCCGCTCAGCTCGGCGAAGTCGCAGCCGGTCTACGTCGCCGGCAGCAACGCCGACAACATCGGCAACCAGGCCGGCGGCTGGACGCTCACCTGGCAGGGCGGCTCGACCAACGTGATCCCGGGCCAGACGGTCCTCGACGCGGTGCGGGCGACCGCCGAGGGCAGGGTGCAGTTCAGCGAGACCGCGAGCGAGCGGGTGCCGGCCAACGCGGCCGGTGTCGTGGTGGTCGGCGAGACGCCCTACGCCGAGGGCTTCGGTGACGTCAACGGCCCGCAGTGGGCCTACGACCCCGGCGACCACAACATCCCGAGGCCGAAGAAGACCATGCGGCTCAGCGACGCCGACCGGCTCGCGATCCGGCGGGTCTGCGCGCACGCGGCGTCCTGCACGGTCCTGGTCGTCTCCGGGCGGCCGATGATCATCCCGCCCAAGCTGCTCGACCAGATTGACGGCCTGGTCGCGTCGTGGCTGCCCGGCAGCGAGGGCAGGGGGGTCGCCGACGTGCTGTTCGGGAAGAAGGGCTTCACCGGCAAGCTCCCGGTGACCTGGCCCCGGTCGGTCGACCAGGAGCCGATCAACATCGGTGACGCCACCTACGACCCGCTCTACCGGTTCGGCTACGGGCTGCGCACGTAGCCGGACTCCAAGGCGGGGGCGACGGGGGGTACGGTCCGGAGGCGTGGCTGCGTTGCGCGTCTCCGGACCTGTCCTCCCCGACGGCGAGGTCCGCGACCTCTACGTCGTCGAAGGGCGGATCACCCTCGAGCCCCAGCCCGGTGCCGAGACCGTGGCCAGCGGCTGGATCGTGCCCGGTCTGGTCGACGCGCACTGCCATGTCGGGCTCGACGAGCACGGTGAGGTCGACCGCGAGGCCACCGAGGTCCAAGCGGTCGCGGACCGCGACGCCGGGGCGCTGCTGCTGCGCGACTGCGGCAGCCCGGCCGACACCCGATGGGTCCAGGACCGCGACGACCTGCCGCGGCTGATCCGGATGGGCCGCCACATCGCGCGCACCCGTCGCTACATCCGTGACTACGCCTGGGAGGTCGAGCCGGACGACCTCACGACGTACGTCGAGCAGGAGGCCCGCCGTGGCGACGGCTGGGTGAAGCTGGTGGGCGACTGGATCGAGCGCGACCGGGGCGACCTGGCCCCGTCCTGGCCCGCCGACGCGTTCACCGCCGCGATCGAGACGGCCCACGCGCTCGGCGCGAAGGTGACCGCGCACTGCTTCGGCACCGAGGTGCTGCCCATTCTCATCGACGCCGGCATCGACTGCATCGAGCACGGCACCGGGCTCACCCCCGACCTCGTCGACGCGATGGTCGCCCACGGCACGGCGCTGGTGCCGACCGCGATGCAGCTCAACAACTTCCCGCAGTACGCCGACCAGGCGGCCGACAAGTTCCCGGCCTACGCCGCGACGATCCGCGACCTGCACGCGCGACGGCGCGACACGATCATGGCCGCCTACGAGGCCGGCGTCGCCATCTATGCCGGCACCGACGCCGGCGGGGTGCTCCCGCACGGCGGCATCGCCGGCGAGGTGACCGAGCTCGCGTCGTACGGCATCCCCGTCGAGGACGCCCTGGGCGCCGCCTCCTGGCGGGCCCGGGAGTGGCTTGGCCTCGACGGCACCCTCGAGGAGGGCACGCCCGCGGACCTCGTCGTCTACGACACGGACCCCCGGGCCGACCTCACGACGCTCGCGAGGCCGGCCCGGGTGGTGCTGCGCGGACGCGTGGTGGCCTGACCGCACGAGTCACCTCGGGGTGCGCCGGTCGTCCCCGAAGTGCTCCTGAGCCCTGGTGTGGCCGGCAGCGCACGAGGCGGACCGCGCGGTGCCGGACGCCCACCGCTCGACGAGGACTGGCGAGATCCGGCATGGCCCGCGCCGCGCGCTCTCGGCTCGAGCGCGCTGCGCCAGCCACTCGAGGTAGGCGTCCTGCGCCGCACGAGCTGAGGACTGCTGCGCCGACGCTGCCTGGGGGTGCGCCGCCGGGTGTTCGGTGTTGGTCCCGCAGGCTGTGACAGCGAACAGGGACGCGGTGACGGTGAGGATGGTGATTGCGGACCTGGTGTTCATGGTGACTCCTTGATGGGGTGGGCGCCGTTGTCGGTCTCAGCGGCGACCAGCACGCTGCGCCCCTGCGGTATCGCGCTGCCGCTGGAGCGGTATCAGGTGGGTATCGGTGCCGTTGACCGCGTCAGCGGGCGCGAGGACAGTCCGATGACATGAGAGTGGGGCTGCTGGGTCCGCTGGAGCTGGAGGCGGGATCGCCGGCACTGGGACCCCGGGACCGGCTGGTCCTGGCGGCCCTCGCGATGCGCCGAGGGCAGTGGATGGCCGCCGACGCCCTCGCGGACGTGCTGTGGCCGGACCGCCCGCCGGCTTCGTGGGTCAAGGTCGTGCAGGGCTGCGTCAGCCGGCTCCGTCGGGTGCTGGGCGCTGAGTCCATCGAGACCGGCCCGTCCGGCTACCGGCTCCGTTCCGAGTGTGTGGACCTCGACGTGACCGAGCTGGAGGATCTCGTCGCCCGTGCGCGTGCCGGGCTCGCCGAGGGTGCCGCCGAGCGCGCGGTCGCTGGGTTCGAGAGGGCGCTCGGACTCTGGCGCGGCCGGCCGCTGACGGAGCTGGAGGAGTGGCCGCCGGCCCAGCTGGAGGCGGCCAGGCTCACCGAGCTGCACCTGGCCGCGCAGGAGGAGCGGCTGGCAGCGATGCTTGCGGCGGGCCGCCACCATGAGGTCGTCGCCGAGGCGCTGGTCAGGGCACGAGAACAGCCCTGGCGCGAGAGCAGATGGGTCACGCTCGCCCTGGCGCAGTACCGCTGTGGGCGGCAGGCGGACGCACTCGCGTCTATTCGCTCGGCGCGCCGGATCCTCGGTCAGCAGCTGGGTCTCGACCCGGGCTCGGAGCTGGCAGACCTCGAACGCGCGATCCTCGGGCAGTCCCCGGCGCTCGTCGCCGACCACGAGGTCCGCGCGGCCAGCTCGGCCTGCCCGTGGCGCGGCCTCGCGTCGTACGACGCCGAGGACGTCGACACCTTCTTCGGGCGCGAGGACGACGTTGCCGCCTGCCTGACCCGACTCGCGGACACCCGGCTGCTGGTGCTGGCGGGGCCGTCCGGGAGCGGAAAGTCCTCGTTGATGAAGGCGGGGTTGGTCCCGGCCCTCCTGCTCCAGGACCGCAGCTCTGTCGTGTGCACGCCGGGCGCCGACCCCGTCGGCGCGATCGCCGCAGCCAGGGCGCGGAGCACGGACCGCGGGGTGGTGGTCTGTGTCGACCAAGCGGAGGAGGCGCTCGGGATCGGTCGCGACGATGAGGTGGTGGGCTGGCTGCAGACCCTGGCCGCGCACGTCAACACCCGCGGCGCCGTCATCCTCACGCTCCGCGCCGACCACCTCCCTGCCCTGGCGCTCGACTCCGAGTTCGCGCGGCTCGCCGAGCGCGGGCTCTACCTCCTGTCTCCGCTGACCGGGGAGCGGCTACGTCGCGTGATCGAGGAGCCGGCCCGGGTCGCAGGCCTGCGGCTCGAGCACGGTCTGGTCGACCTGATGCTGCGCGACGCCGAGGACCAGCCCGGAGCCCTGCCTCTCCTCTCGCACGCGCTGGCCGAGACCTGGCGCCGGCGCGAGGGCTCGTTGCTCACGGTCGACGGCTACCGCGGCAGCGGCGGCATCTCGGGGGCGGTGGCGGCCAGCGCCGACCGGGTCTACGCCGACCTCACGGAGCAGCAGCGCGGGCAGCTCCGGTGGCTGATGCTGCGGATGGCGGGGCTCGCCGACGCCGGCGAGCCGGTGCGGACGCCGGTCGGCCGCGAGATCGCGCTCTCCAACCAGGACCGAGCGCGGGTGCTCGACCTCCTGGTCCGGACCCGGCTGGTCACCAGCGACCAGGACCGCTTCGAGCTGGCGCACGAGGCCCTGGTCCGGGCCTGGCCCAGGTTGCGCACCTGGCTGGAGGAGGACGAGGTCGCCCAGCGGGTGTGGCGTCACCTGGCTAGGTCGGCCGCCGACTGGGAGCGGCTCGGCCGACCGACCAGCGAGCTGTACGGCGGCGTCCGGCTCGATGCGGCGCTGGACTGGGCGACGCGGCCCGAGTCGATGCCGACCGAGCTCGAGTCGGTGTTCCTCGAGGAGTCCAGGGTCCACGCTGAGAAGCACCAGCGTGCCCTCGCCGCACAGGCACGACACGAACGCCGCCAGAACCGTCGGCTACGCGCTGTCCTGGCCCTGGCCATGGTCCTCCTCTTGGCCGCGACCACGGCGGGTCTGCTGGCGATCGGTCAGAAGAGGGCCGCCGACACCCGCCGCGACGCCGCCCGTGCCTCGGCCGCCGACGCGCGCCACGAGTCACTCGTCGGCCGGTCGGTCGCGGCGCGCTCCACGGACAGGACGGTGGCTGCGCTCCTGGCGGTCGAGGCATACCACGAGGCCCCGGACGACCCGCTCTCGGAGGAAGCGCTGCTCGGCACGTTCACCGACGCCAACGGCTTCATGGGCTACCGGTCCGCCCCGTTCGGGAGTCCGGTGGTTCAGGGTGACACCATCCCGGGCACCACCAAGGCGGTGATGGCTTCGGGAAGCCACATCGCAGTGGTCGACCTCGAGACGGGTGATGCGGGCCCCCAGTTCGACTTTCCGGTCCCCGACAACGACAACAACTCCGTCGTCAGCGTGAGTGCGGACGGCAGCCGGGTCGCCGATGTCGACTTCGACCCGCAACGGATGGGGCAGTGCGGAGCCCTCGCGGACCTCCCCCCGAACCCGCCGCGCAACTGCACCTACCTCACGGTGTTCGACGTGGCCACTGGCCGGCCGGTACTCGGACCCCTGCACACACCGTTCAGTGCAGGAGACGTCGCCCTGGACCCGCACGGACGAACGGTCGCGGTGGCCGGCGGACCGTACGGCGAGCTCGCGACCTACGACGTCGACAGCGGCCGGCTGCTCGGTACGGTCGCCGGGCTCAGGCGCCCGCCGAACCGCGCCAACTGGCGTGACACGGGGGCCGTGGTGTTCGAGGACGACCAACGTGTCCTCCTCGGCTCCATGGCCGGTCCGGTGCGTGAGGTGGATGCCGCGTCGCTCCGCGTCCTGCGCACCTTCCCCACCCCGGAGATGTCGTCGCACAACTATCTCCGGCTCACACCCGACGGACTCCTGGTGACGGCCGGGGACGATGCTCTCACCGGGGTCGACGTCAGGACCGGGCAGGTGCGCTGGGTGGCGGACCTCACCAACGAGCACGACAACTACCCGTGCTTCGCCATCGCCGTCGCACCACAGATGGGGCGGCTGTACTGCGCCAGCGGCTTCGGACAGGTGGTCGAGCGTGACCTGGCCACGGGCGCGACCACCGGGCGTCACCTGGACTCACAGCACGGCGAGGTGACCGACCTCGCGGTGGCGCACGACAACGAGCTGGTCACCTTCGTGGGCGGCTACGCGCGGTGGCGACTCGACGACACCAGCCGTGTCGCACGACTCGTGTCGCGCGGCGCCGCCAACGAGGGGTACGACGACTCGGGTCGCCTCCTGCCGGTCACCGCGCTCGGGTCCGGCCGGGTCTCGATCGTCGACGTCCGCACCGGTGCGCGCCAGCTGACGCTGGGCAAGGGCGAGGAGCCTCGATGGCTGGGCGGCGACTCGATGCTCGTGTTCAACGACCGGCATTGGCATCGAACCGACTTCCTCGACGAGGCCACCGGGGTGCGGCATCGAGACGACATCGCCCTCAGTCGCGATGCGGTCTTTCGTGACGTGGACGGAGACGGCCGCGCCTGGGTCTCCGACTTCCACCCCGGCGAGGAGGGCCGGGACATCGCCGAGGTGGATGTCCGCACCGGCGAGCTCACCGGACGCCGCCTCTCCATCGCGGGCTGGGCCGACGACGTGACGCCGGCGCCTGACGGACGCTCGGTCTGGGTGACGAGCTTCCTGTGGCGCCCGGGCTACGCACTCTCCTTCGGCGCCCTCCAGCTGGCGCACAAGTTCGCCAGGCTCGACCTCGACACAGGACGCGTCCTCCAACAGGTGGATGGGGTCTCGGGAGCCGTCAGCCGCCGCGGCCAGGTCGCCACGTCTGACATCTCTGGGAGCATCGTGGAGCGTGACCGCCACACCCTGGAGCCGATCGCCAAGCTCGCCGGGGGGAAGGGTGAGCAGGACCAGGTGGCGTTCAGCCCCGACGGCCGGATGCTCATCGCCTCCGGTGACGAGGGCACGGTCCAGCTCTACGACACCGGCACCTGGACGCGCCTGGCGGAGATCCCCAGCGCGGCCCCCTATACGTTCCATGAGGGCTGGCTGCGGCCGGACCACCAGGCGGTCGCGGTCAACACCGCCCACGGCGTGGTCGAGTGGACCTTGGTCCCGCGGCAGCTGGCCGATGCGGCGTGCGAGCTCGCCGGGCGCAACCTCACCCAGGCCGAGTGGGCGACGTATCTGCCCGACCAGCCCTACCAGCGGACCTGCTCGGACTACCCGGCCGGGACCTGAGCGAGCCGGCTGGGCCGCACCGGCCGGCCGTCCTGGTCGAGCTCCACGACCAGGTGCTCCGGCGGCGGGTACTTCACGACGGCGCAGTTGCGCTTGACCAGCTCCTCGCCGACGAGGTTGCCGGTGCGGCGGTCGACCAGGCTGCGCCAGATCTCGTTGCGCCGCCAGACCCGGTCGCCGATGCGGACGAACTCCTCCTGGCGGGCCTCGACCTTGTAGGAGTGCTGGACGGGTCGGTCGGCGCGGAGCTCGCCGCGCAGGTGCTTGTCGTCCAGCCACGTGTGCACCGCGAAGGTGGTGTCGGTGTCGTTGCGGACCACCAGGTCGACGTAGTTCCAGACGATCGAGCAGCCGACGCCCCAGGGCAACACCCGGTTCTTGTCCGGGAACGGGTCGAAGCTGTGCTCGGAGCGCTCGACGACGGTCAGCGGCGAGTGCAGGAACATCCAGTGCAGCAGGTTCGCGAGCTGGCAGATCCCGCCGCCGACCCCGGCGGTCGCGTCGCCGTTGGACAGCCGCATGCCGACGACGTAGCCCTTGCGGGGGGTGCAGTTGCCGACCACCTTGTTGAACGAGAACGTCTCGCCCGGGCGGATCACCACGCCGTCGGTGCGCGCGCTCGCCAGCCGGAGGTTGATCACCTTGTTGTGCTGGAGCCCCATCTCGTCGGGTGAGAGCTCGCGCAGCAGCAAGGAGCCGTGCTTCTTGACCCGCACCGGCAGCTCGGGGGTGCCCGGGGCAGGCGTCGCCCAGCGGGTGCCCGAGGTCAGCCAGGTGAGGTGGCGGCGCGCCTGGTGGACACGGACGGCGACCGGGTAGAGCCAGCGGTGCCGCTCGGTGAGACGGCGGCGAGTGAGCGTGTGCACGCCGGTGGGATGCGCCGCGGTGGCGGCTGGTTGCGACGCGGGCACCGGCTGATTGTGCACTGGTTCGCGACACCTCGCGACGGCCGCGCGAGCGCGGTCATCGCCGAGGCCCGCAGCCTCCCCCCGGGATCTCGGCCCGAGCAAGCTCGGCCCGAGGCTCGGAATTACGCGGGCGGAGCAGCGTCTGGCAGACTTGCCGGTCGAGTCCTGCTCGCTCGGTCCCTCTCAACCGCGGCGCGGCAAGGCCCATCGGAGACCGAGGTTCGGTGCCCCACACGTGCGTCTCGAGCTCCACCACACCATGACATCTGAGGAGACACCACAACCGTGGCAGTCAAGATCCGTTTGAAGCGCCTGGGCAAGGTCCGGGTGCCGCAGTACCGCATCGTCGTCGTCGACGCCCGCAAGAAGCGCGACGGCAAGGTGATCGAGGAGATCGGCAAGTACCACCCGAAGGAGGACCCGTCGTTCATCAGCGTCGTGTCCGACCGGGCGCAGTACTGGCTCGGCGTGGGCGCGCAGCCCTCCGAGGCCGTCGCCAAGCTGCTCAAGATCACCGGTGACTGGCAGACCTTCAAGGGCTACAAGGGCACCGAGGGCACGCTGAAGCTCGCCGCGCCCAAGGCGGACAAGCTCGACCTCTTCAACAAGGCGCTGGCCGACGCGCACGGCACCGGTTCCGGCGAGGCCGTGACCAAGAAGGCCGCCGCCAAGAAGGCTGCTCCCAAGGAGGAGGCGCCGAAGGACGAGCCTGCCAAGGACGAGACGCCCGCCGACGAGGCCCCGGCCGCCGAGGCGGCTGTGGAGGAGACCGCTCCGGTCCCCGCCGACGAGACTCCCGAGGGCGCTGCTGACAACGCCGAGGAGGCGGAGGCCGCCGAGGCGGACGCCGCCAAGGCCGACAGCTGACCGCCGTGCTGGCAGACGCGCTGGAGCACCTCGTCCGCGGCGTGGTCGACCACCCCGACGACGTCGTGGTGCGCGACAAGCAGCTGCGTCGCGGCTCGATCCTCGAGGTTCGGGTGCACCCCGATGACCTCGGGAAGGTGATCGGTCGCGGCGGACGCACCGCGACCGCCTTCCGCACCGTGATCTCGGCGCTGGCCGGCAAGAGCGGCGCGCGGATCGACTTCGTGGATGTCGACCGACGCCGCTGACGGCCCCTCCGACGAGGTTGATGTCGTCGTCGGCCGGATCGGGAAGCCGTTCGGCCTGCGCGGCGAGGTCACCGTCGATGTTCGCACCGACGAGCCCGAGCGGAGGTTCGCGCCCGGCAAGACGCTGGGCGCCGAACCCCCGCCGGGCTCGGCGTCGTCTCTGCGCACCCTGACCGTGTCGGGCGCGCGCTGGCACGGCACGGTGCTGCTGCTCTCCTTCGACGAGCTGTCAGACCGCACCGCCGCGGAGGCGGCTCGAGGCATCGTGCTGCACGCGTCGATCCCCGCCGACGCGATGCCGGACGACCCCGACGAGTTCTACGACCACCAGCTCGTCGGTCTCGCGGTCCACGACGTCGACGGCACGCCGCTCGGCAGCGTCGCCGGCCTGGTCCACGGCGGCGCCCAGGACCTGCTCCGAGTCACCACCCCCGACGGACGCGAGGCGCTGGTGCCGTTCGTGAAGGCGCTGGTGCCCGAGGTCGACCTCGCGGGTGGCCGGCTCGTGGTCGCCGACCGGCCCGGGCTGGTCACGCCGCTGGAGGACGAGTGAGGCTCGACTACCTCACGATCTTCCCCGAGTTCCTGGCACCGCTGCGCCAGTCCCTGACCGGCAAGGCCGCCGACAAGGGGCTCATCGAGGTGCACGTCCACGACCTGCGCGCCTGGACCCACGACCGCCACCACACCGTCGACGACGCCCCGTTCGGCGGGGGAGCGGGCATGGTGATGACTCCGGAGCCGTTCGGCGAGGCCCTCGACGAGCTGGCCGTCGACGGAGCGACCGTGGTCGTGCCCACGCCGTCCGGCGCCCCGCTGACCCAGCCCCTGGCTCGCGACCTGGCCACCCGCGACCGCCTGGTCTTCCTGTGCGGGCGCTACGAGGGCATCGACCAACGCGTGCTCGACCACGTGGCCAGCCGGGCCGAACTGGTCGAGGTCTCGCTCGGTGACTACGTCCTCAACGGCGGCGAGGTCGCCGCGCTGGCGGTCACCGAGGCCGTGGTGCGGCTGCTGCCCGGGTTCGTCGGCAACGCCGCCTCGCTGGTGGAGGAGTCGCACGAGGACGGGCTGCTCGAGTACCCCGTCTACACCCGGCCGGCCTCCTGGCGCGGTCTCGAGGTCCCGCCGGTGCTGCTCTCGGGCGACCACGCCGCCATCGCCGCCTGGCGCCTCGAGGCGGCGCGCCGGCGTACGGCGCAGCGCCGGCCGGACCTGCTGCACCCGAGCCTGGCCGAGAGCACGTGGGAGATCGTGCCGGCGAGCCCCGGCGACGCCGGGGAGGTGCTGACGCTGCAGCGGGCGTGCTGGGTCCAGGAGGCATTGGCCAACGACAGTCTGGCCGACATCCCGGCGCTGCACGAGTCACTCGCGGACGTCCAGCAGTGGCTGCGCACCTGGTCGACCTGGGTGGTCCGCAGCGGCGGCCGGCTGGTGGGCGCGGTCCGCGGCCGGCTCACCGACACCCCCCGTGGTCCCGCGTGGGACATCGGCCGGATCATGGTCGCCCCCGACCTGCAGGGCCGTGGACTCGGCCGAGCGCTCCTGGCGCACATCGAAGCGGTGGCCGACCCGGCCGCGACGCACTACCAGCTCTTCACCGGCGCCCGCAGCGCCGACAACATCCGGATGTACAAGAAGGCCGGCTACCGGGTGCGCACCGACCTCGAGGCCCCTCCGCTCGCCGTGATCCTCACCAAGTTGATGCCCCCGCAAGTTTCGGCCCCACCCCCGTGACGACCTGACTACCCCGCGAGCTTCGCTCGCAAGGTCGCTTCGCTCCGCCCGACCCCTGTTGATTGGGTCGGGCCTGGTCGCTGTGGCAGACTCTCTCCTTGGTCCAGTGATCGAAGGACGGCTCCGAGAACGCATCGGGGTGTCTGCGTCGGGCCCCTGCCACAGGGGAGGCCCGCGCCGCCGGTCGGGCTGCCACGAGGCGGCACCGGGCCCACAACATCACAGCACCACCCAATCCGACACCGCGGCTGACCTGTGGCACTCGCGAGGAGCAAGCAATGAGCAACGTGATTGCCGAACTCGGCAACGCCGTGAAGCGCGACGACGTCCCCGCATTCCGCGCCGGCGACACCATCAAGGTCCACGTCAAGGTGGTCGAGGGCAACCGCTCCCGCATCCAGATCTTCCAGGGCGTCGTGATCCGCATCCACGGCTCCGGTATCGGCCGGACCTTCACGGTCCGCAAGGTCTCCTTCGGCGTCGGCGTGGAGCGCACCTTCCCGCTGAACTCGCCGATCTTCGACCAGATCGAGATCGTCACCCGCGGCGACGTACGCCGCGCGAAGCTCTACTACCTTCGCAACCTGCGGGGCAAGGCCGCCAAGATCAAGGAACGTCGCGAGGCCTGATCGGCCGACCTAGACTCCATTTCGTGACGATCGAGGACGCCGACACCGGCGCCGACTCCCCCCTCGAGGCGCACTCTCGCACCCCGGCAAGCGCCAAGGCGGGGAGGCCGCACATCCCGATCTGGCAGGAGACGATCATCCTGCTGGTGGTCGCCGTGCTGCTGGCCGTCGTCCTCAAGGCGTTCTTGGTCCAGGCCTTCTACATCCCCTCGGAGTCGATGGAGCCCGGGCTGGTCAAGAACGACCGGATCCTGGTGCAGAAGCTCTCCTACGAGTTCGGCGGCGAGCCGCAGCGCGGCGACGTCATCGTCTTCAAGGACCCGGGCGGCTGGCTGGACGCCGAGGACGCGAAGGGGCCGAGCAACTCGCTGGCCAAGGCGCTGGAGAAGGTCGGGCTCTACCCCTCCGGCGGCCACCTGGTGAAGCGCGTGGTCGGCGTCGAGGGCGACACGATCACCTGCTGCGACGACCAGGGCCGGATCGCGGTCAACGGCAAGACGGTCGAGGAGCAGGGCTATGCCCGCCCCGGCAAGACCGGCCAGAACTACTGCTACGGGCCGATGACCGGCAACTGCGACTGGAGCGCCGGCCCCGTGCCGGCCGGCCACGTCTTCGTGATGGGCGACAACCGCGGCAACTCCGCCGACTCGAGCTATCACATGTGCCAGGCGGACCAGACCGACTGCGTCCCGGGCCACGAGTTCGTCAGCGACGACCTGATCGTCGGCAAGGTGTTCGCGCTGGTCTGGCCGCTGTCCCACTTCGGCGGCGGGGACGGCACGGACGCCTTCGACAAGGTCCCCGACCCCAAGTAGGCCCGCCGACCGTGTCAGTGCTGCCGCGAGGTGCCACGGTCCGGCGGGACGCCGGGCTCTACGGCTACGAGCGCGCCCTGCGCCGCCACGGCATCGACCCGATCGCCGGGGTCGACGAGGCGGGCCGCGGCGCCTGCGCCGGGCCGCTGGTCGCCGGGGCGTGCATCCTGCCGCCGGGCAAGGCCGGGATCGTGCCCGGGCTGGCGGACTCCAAGCTCCTGACCGAGAAGGCCCGCGACCGCTGCTACGCCCAGATCGTCCGTCGCGCACTGGCCTGGTCGGTGGTCGTGGTCTCGCACGAGGAGTGCGACCGGCTCGGCATGCACGTCGCCAACGTCGAGGCGCTGCGCCGCGCGGTCGCGCTGCTGGACCTCCCGCCGGCGTACGTCCTCACCGACGGGTTCCCCGTCGACGGGCTCGGCGTGCCCGGGCTGGCCGTCTGGAAGGGCGACCGGGTCGCTGCGTGCATCTCGGCCGCGTCCGTCCTGGCCAAGGTGACCCGTGACCGGATCATGACCGAGCTGGACGCCGACTGGCCCGCCTACGACTTCAAGACCCACAAGGGCTACATCACCGAGGTGCACAGCGCGGCACTGATCGAGCACGGCCCCTCGCCGGTGCACCGCATGCGGTTCGTCAACGTGCGGCGGGCCGCCGGTCTGGAACCGCTGGATGGCGTGCAGAATGAGGAGGCCGTGACGCTGGCACGGGTCGAGCAGCTGGAGGAGGCACGGTGAGCGCAACATGACCACCCCACGAAAGAGCGCGGAGGGAGCGCTTCGCGCAGAAGGCGCACTCTTTCGCGGGGACCCCGGAACAGCATGAGCGCGGAGGATCTCGAGAAGTACGAGACCGAGATGGAGCTCACGCTCTACCGCGAGTACCGCGACGTCGTCGGCATCTTCAAGTACGTCGTCGAGACCGACCGGCGCTTCTACCTGTGCAACCAGGTCGACGTGAAGGCCCGCAGCGAGGCGGGCGAGGTGTTCTTCGAGGTGTCCATGAGCGACGCCTGGGTCTGGGACATGTACCGCCCCGCGCGGTTCGCCAAGACCGTGAAGGTGCTGACCTTCAAGGACGTCAACGTCGAGGAGCTCAACCAGGCGGAGATCGATCCGCCAAAGGGCCCCTGACGGCGGCCTGGACCAGTGGCGCCTCGCGAGTCGCTAGTGCACTCGCGCTAGAGCGTGAGTAGCTCATTGGGGCCATGAGAACTTTCCATATCCCGGCGAGTTAGGGACCAACGGCCCTAGCCTCGGCGCGATGCCTTGGGAGGGGCATCCCGGGAGCACAGGAAGTTGTCGCCATGACTGCTGGGAGGGCACGTCGACGTCGCGGCCAGGAGGGCGCGGCGGCCGTCGAGTTCGCGTTGGTGGCTCCGCTGTTGCTGCTGCTGGTCTTCGGGGTGATCAGCTACGGCTACATGCTGAGCTTCCGCCAGGCGCTGAGCCAGGGAGCGGCGGAGGGCGCACGCGCTGCCGCGGTCTCGCCGTACCCCAGCGCCTCCGACAAGGAGCTCGCCGCACTCAACGCGATCAACGACGCGCTCAACGTCAGCGCCTACGGGGTCACCTGCACCGGCACCGCGGCGGGCTCGCCGCTGAAGAAGGACGGCGACGTCGTCGGCACCTGCTCGGCCACCACCGCCGCCTGCGCGTCCGACCCGACCAAGGACTGCGTGACGGTCACCCTGGACTACCTCTACCGCGACCACCCCTTGCTGCCGAACTTCCCGGGCGTGGGGCTGGTGCTGCCCTCCCATCTCTCCTACGACGCCACGGCGAGGGTGAGCTGATGGCACGAGGCCCCCGCGACGAGCGGGGCGCGATCATCCCGATGGTGGCGATGCTGCTCGCGGTCCTGATCCCGTCGAGCGCGATGGCCGTCGACCTCGGCATGCAGCGCGTGGTCCGCCGCGACATGCAGACACTCGCGGACGTGGTCGCTCTCGACGTGGTGCGGCTGGTGGACGGGCGGACCGCGTCCCAGATCCAGGGGGGCTTCAACGGGCTGCCGACCCTGGCCGACGCGGTGACCCGCAGCGTGGCCCGCAACGACGACGACGTGCTCGGCGACCCACCCACGGTGACCGCCACGCTGATCCACATCGACACGGCGACCGGCGTGATCGACACGATGTCGGGTGGCGCCATCCGTGAGGTCACCGGCACGGAGGTCCCGAACGCTGTCGAGATCACCGCGCAGGGATCGGTCGACTTCGCCTTCGCCGGCGGCCGCGGTCCGGCGATCCGCACCGCGGTCGCGGTGCCTTCGCCGTCGAGCTGCTTCCGGCTCGGCTCGTTCGCAGCCGGCGTCGACACGGCGCAGGCGAACCTCCTCAACCCGCTGCTCGCCAAGCTGCTCAACACGTCCTCGGTCAGCGGCACCCTCGTCGGCTACCAGGGGCTGGCGGCCGCCAACATCACGCTGCTCGACCTGGTCGGCGTGAGCGGGCTCGGCGTGGCGACCCCGGACGAGCTGCTGAAGCTCGGCGGGCTCACCGTCGCCCAGTTCTACGCCGCGATGGCGACCGTGCTGCAGAACAAGGGCGGACCAGCCGCCTCGGTCACCCTGCTGCAGTACCTCAGCACCCACGTCAACCTGACACAGACGATCGCCATCACGGACCTGCTGGACATCACCACCGCCGACAGCGCCGCCCTCGCCGCGAGCTTCAGCATCCTCGACCTGGTGACCGGCGCCGCCTATCTCGCCAACGGCTCCAACACCTTGCTGGTCCCGGGGCTGAGCGCGACCGTGCCGCTCCTCAACGCGGGCGCCACCTTCTCCCTAGCCGTGGGTGAGGCGCCGAAGCTGGCCTGCGGAGCGGTCGGCAAGGCCAAGGCGAGGACCGGGCAGGTCGACCTGAACCTCAACGGCACCCTCGCGGACCTGCCCGTGACGGTGCCGCTGATCGGCGGCTTCACCGTGCGGTCGTCGGTCTCCAGCAGGGTGTTCCTGGCCGCCGCCGAGGGCACCCTCACCAACATCGTGTGCGGCGACGCGACGTTGTCCACCAATGCCGAGGGGATCGACGTCTCGGTCACCTCCGGGCTCGCCTCGGACCTGAAGGTGACCGATACCCTGCAGATCACCGCGACGCTGAACCTGGCCGTGGGCGTCGTGACCGTCGACGTCACCGTGCCGGCGACCGCCGAGACGACCGGGGGGATGACGACCGGCAGCGTGAGCTTCCGCCATCCGCCGGACGCCTACGGCACGGCGAAGCGGTACGGCTCGGGGGTCGTGGTGCCGCAGCTCGCCACGCCCGTCCTGCCGATCGGCACCAAGGTGAAGCTCAAGCCACTCCTCGGTCCGCAGGTGGACGTCGACGTCTCCACCGTGCCGGGGCTCAGTGCGGCACTCGCCACGGTGCTGTCGACGGCGACAAGCAACGTCAACACCAGCCTGGTGACGCCGCTGAACACCAACCTGGCTCCCACGCTCGCCACCGAGCTCGGCGTCACCGTCGGCGGCGCCGATGTCTTCGCGCTGGCCCGGCCCAGCTGCAGCGACCCGGGGTTGGCCGGCTGAGAACTGACGGACCGAATCTTCCGGTTCACCGGCGCGTACGCGGTCCTGTGCATAGGCTCGAAACAGACATCGGCTGGGGGGTGACTCGACCGCACTGCACGTGCGTGAGCAGGAGGATTCACATGCCGACAGCGGCGCCCCCACGCCGCCGGACAAGCGCCCGGCACCGGTCGCACCCCGCCCGGACCCGACGGGCGAGAGACTCACGCGGCGCCGCAGCGCTGGAGTTCGCGCTGGTCGTCCCCTTCTTGATCCTGGTCCTGGTCGGGATGGTCACCACGGCCATGGCGTACTCCGACCACCTGTCGGCCACCAATGCCGTCCGGGAGGGTGCCCGCTACGGCGCGGCCGCAGACGTCTCCTCGTCCAGTTGGGCCACGTCGGTCAGGGACCGGGTCAAGCAGGTCTACTTCAACTCCGGCGTGACCGTCACCGACGCGCAGATCTGCGTCCGGCTGGTTCAGGCCGACGGCACCACCGCCACCGAGGTCATCGGGACAGCCTGCGGCAGCCCGCCCAGCGTCCCCTCGCCAATGGCGACGGGTAGCTGTGCCGTCCTGGTCTGGATGCAACGACCGGAGACCATCGACCTCATCATCGCGCCCAGCCTGCAGTTCTCCATCGGCGCCCAGTCGGTGGCCTACTACGGCCGGTCGGTACCCCCGACGTGTCCCGCGTCATGAGGGTCCTGAGGCGCGGACGCCGCCGCCGCGACGAGCGGGGAGCGATCGCGATCATCGTCGCCCTGTCGCTGGTCCTCGTGCTCGTGGCGGCCGCCATGGTCATGGACTTCGGGCTGGTGCGCGTCGACCGTCAGGTCAACAAGGCCGCCGCCGACTCGGCGACGCTCGCCGGGCTGCACGCGATGAACACCGGCGACGGATCGTCCCACCCCTACGTCGGGGTGTGCACCGCTCTGCAGTACCTCAAGAGCAACGACTCCCGCTTCGCCGGTCTCACTGAAAGCGTGGGCTGGACCAACGGGCTCGGGGCGGGCACCGCCAGCGGCTGCAGCGATGAGGCCCTCCGCACCCAGAAGTGCATCCCGACCAACAAGGCGACCTGGGCGAAGTTCGCGTGGTCAGGCACCTGGCAGGGCACGTCGTTGAAGGTCACCGTCGAGAGCGGCTACTCGCTGACCGGGAGCACCTGGGCCGAGGACTCGCTGCCGGCGAGCAGCGCAGACACCGGAGACGCGAACCAGCAGGGCTGCGACCAGCTGGCGGTCACCATCGAGCAGAGTCGGAAGCCCGGGCTGGGCAGCCTGGCGACCTCCTCAAACCTGGTCACCTCGATCCGCAGCGTCGGCCGGGTCAAGCCCGTGCCGGGACACAGCGCGCCGGCACTCCTGCTGCTGCAGCGGACCGGATGCCCCGACCTGACCGCTCCGACCGGCGGCACGACCTACATCCACGTGATCGGTGTGCTCACCTCGCACGGCACGTCCGCCCCGGGCACCATCCACTCCGACAGCGACGGACTCGGATGCACCGGAGGCAGCAACAGCAACGTCTTCGTGGGCCGTCAGGACAGCGGCATCGTCGCCTACGCGGCGCCGCAGATCAGCAACCCGACCGCGCCGGACCCGACCAAGCCCGGGACGATCACCTCGGTCGCGGCGGCCAACGGCGCGGCCCTCAACGTGGTCCGCGACAGCCTGAACAACGTGTACGGCAGCGACGCCCTGACCAGTGGGGGGACCAGGACCGAGGTCAGCGGCCGGACCCTGATCGGCCGCACCCCGGTCGACGAGCGCTACCGCCCGACCGTGGCCACCGCGATGTCCAACGCCGCAGCGGTCTTCACCGCGGGCAGCACCAACGCGCCGGACGCCACCTGGACCACGCTGACCAGCTGTTCGCCGACCCAGGCCCAGCTGCCCGCTCTGAACCAGAACTCGAAGCTCTACATCAAGTGCAACAACAACAACGGCTTCACCGGCGGCGGGCTGACGATCAACGCGGGCACGGTCTTCTTCAACAATGTGGTCAACCCCTCGGGGTCGCTGAGCATGCCCAACGCCACCAAGGTCTACGTGGCCGGCGCAGCAGGCAAGACCGACGGGCTGAGCATCGGCTCCGGGGCCACGTTCCAGATGAACAACGCGGCGCCGAACCTGTCCGGCGGCCAGTGCTACGACGGCACGAGCGCGACCAGATCCATCGCCACACTCTTCGTCCAGCAGGGTGACATCAAGGAGTCGAACAACGGCACTCTCCAGCTGTGCCGCACCACGCTGTTCATGCTGGGCGGCAAGGTGAGCTCGGACGCCAGCGGCAGCGCCGGATGCGTGCCGCTGACCGACGGCACCGCCCCGACCCTGACTCCCTGCCCGGGCATCAACTCCGGTCTGGGCTCGGGCCAGTTCACCCAGCAGGGCGGCAGCATCGACTGGACGGCTCCGGACACGATCGACCAGACCCTTGACCCGACGACCCAGGCGCCGTTACCGGCGGCGCTCGCCGCCTGGTCGAACGTCAACGGCCCCGAGGACCTGGCCCTGTGGAGCGAGAGCGCCGGCACGTCCAACAGCGGCACCTACAACATGAACGGCGGCGGCGGCTTGCACGTGCGCGGGGTCTTCATGATCCCGAACGCCACCCCCTTCAGCCTCGGGGGAAACTCGGTCATGAACCTCACCAACGCCCAGTTCATCGTCTCGACGCTCGCCCTCAACGGCACTCCGCTGCTCACCTTGTCGGTCAACCCGGACTCGGCGGTCACCCTGCCCGACCTCGGGCTGGTGGGTCTGGTCCGCTGACCGGGTCAGGCCCGGGGGTGCGCCTGGCGGTAGGCCCGCCGGAGCCGGTCGGTCGTGACATGGGTGTAGAGCTGGGTGGTCGCCAGGGAGGCGTGGCCGAGCAGCTCCTGGACCGACCGCAGGTCGGCCCCGCCCTCGAGCAGGTGGGTGGCGGCGGTATGGCGCAGCCCGTGCGGCGAGATGTCGGGAGCGCCCGGGACCTCGGCGATCCGCCGGTGCACCAGCGTGCGCACCGCCCGTTGGTCGATCCGTTTGCCGCGGGCTCCCAGGAACAAAGCCGCACCGGCTCCCTCGACCCGCAGTACGGGCCGACCGGCGGTCAACCAACGATCCAGGGCCCGTGCCGCGGGCAGGCCGAAGGGGACGCTGCGCTCCTTGCGACCCTTGCCCAGCACCCGGACCACGAAGCGGTCGTCGTCGACGTCGTCGACATCGAGCCCGACCAGCTCGCCGACCCGGATCCCGGTGGCGTAGAGCAGCTCGAGCATCGCGACATCCCGCAGCCCGACGGGGCTGCCGTCGTCGGCCAGCTCGGCGGCAGCTCGAATCAGGTCGGCCGCCTCGTCGGCGCGCAGGACGGCCGGCAGCGTGCGGTGCGCCTTGGGTGAGCCCAGCGATGCGCCGGCATCGTGTGCGGCCCGGCCGCTCTTGTGCAGCCACGAGGTGAACACCCGCGCCGCCGTGGCCCGTCGCGCCAGGGTGGTGCGGGACAGACCGAGGCTTTGCTGCTTGGCCAGCCAGCTGCGCAGCGCTCGCAGGTCGAGCTCGGCGACGTTGTCGAGCCCGAGCCGGGTCGCGTGCTCGAGCAGCCCCGCCACGTCGCCCAAATAGGCGCGCACGGTGTGGGGGGTCAGGTCGCGCTCGGAGACCAGGTGCCGCTCGTAGTCGGCCAGCACCCGCGCGTGCCCCTCGGGGAGCTCCTGGTGGCCGGCCTCGGCCGCGGTGGGCGCGGTCACCACCCCAGCGTAGGGAGCGCCGAGGACGTTCAGCTCGCATCGGCATCCTCGGCGAGCCGCCAGCCCGTGGGGAGCTGCTCGACCATGCCGCGCCGGAACAGCCCGTCGAGCGCCGAGCGGACCGGGACCACCCCCAGGCCCGCGGTGCGTGCGATCGAGTCGGACGCCGCCGGCCGCCTCAGGGGCACCGCCTCGAGCACCCGGCGCTGGGTCGGCGTCAACCGGTCGCGCGCCGTCGCCGGCGCCCGCGGTGGCTCGGGGAGGTGCTCGCCGATCGACCCGGTCAGCTCGAGCACGTCGCCGGCGCGGGTGACCAGGGTGGCGGCCCCCGACCGGATCAGCTCGTGCACCCCCTCGGAGGACGCGCTGGTGACCGGGCCGGGCACGCCCATCAGCGGTCGGTTGAGGCGCAGCGACCAGCCGGCGGTGTTGAGGGCCCCACTTCGCACGGCCGCCTCGACCACGACCGTGCCACCCGACATCGCGGCGATCACCCGGTTGCGCGCCAGGAAGCGCGCCCGCATCGGTGCGCGTCCGGGCGCGAGCTCGGACACCACCGCGCCGTGCTGGCCGAGGTGGTCGAGCAGCGCCTCGTGGGCTCGCGGGTAGGCGCGGTCGACACCGCACGCCAGGACCGCCACCGTCGGCCCACCGCCGGCGAGGGCGCCGCGGTGCGCCGCCTGGTCGATCCCGAACGCGGCACCGGAGACGACCGTGCAGCCTGCGCGGGCCAAACCGGCGGCGATCTCGGCGGTGACCGTGGCGCCGTAGGTGGTGGCCGAGCGTGAGCCCACCACCGCCACGGGCGACGGCAGCTCGTCGAGCCGGAGCGGCCCGCGCACCCACAGGCCGAGCGGCGGGCCACCCATGTCCTGCAACGGCTCGCAGCCGTCGAGGTCGTCGAGCCCTGCCGGCCACTCCTCGTCGCCCGGGACCACCCAGCGGATGCCCTGGCGTGCTGCGCGCTCCAGGTCTCGCTCCGGCTCGATGGACTCGAGGCGAAGAGCGAGCTCGTCGCGCATGCCACTGGGATCGCCGCCCGCGAGGATCAGCGCGTGCAGCCGCTCGGCGCCCAGCTCGGCGACGAGGCCCGCGAACCGGAGGTCACCAGGCTCTCCGAGCTGGCTGAGCGCCAGCCGGGCGAGCCGGTCGCCGGTCATCCCGCCACCTTGCGCAGCGCGGACACCAACAGGGGCTCGCCGGTCCGCAGCCGGAGCGCGGTGTCGGCCTCGGCCACTCCCGGGCGGTCGACACCAGCCAGGTCGGCGACCGTCCAGGCGAGCCGCTGGACCCTGGTCACCCCACGCCGGGTCAGCCGCCCCTTCCAGAGCTGGTCGTCGATCAGCTCGGTGGCCGCCTCGGACAGCGGCCACCGCGCGGCGAGCACGTGGCCGGGAACGTGTCCGTTGAGCCGCCAGGCCTCGCCGCGGTAGCGCTCGACCTGCCGCTCGCGGGCGGCCGTGACCCGCCGGCGCACGGTTGCGCTGCTCTCCCGCACGGCCAGCGGGTCGCGCGCGGCCGTTGGCGTCGCGGCGGTGAGGTGCCGCGTGATGTCGATGCGGTCGGTGATCGGACCGGTGACCTTGCGCCGGTAGTCGCGGCGCTGCACCTCGCGACACTTGCAGCGGTCGAGGCTGGCGTCGGCGTGGAAGTCCCCGCACGGACACGGGTTGGCGGCGAGGACGACGATCGAACGCGCGGGCAGCACCACCGACTCCTCGGCCCTGGCCACGCTGATCTCGCCGCTCTCGAGCGGCTGGCGCAGGGCGTTGATCACGTCGGCCCGAAATAGTGGGAACTCGTCGAGCAGGAGAACGCCGCAGTGGGCGCGGCTGATCTCGCCTGGCCGCACGGTGCCGGTGCCACCGCCGACCAGGCTCGAGGTGGAGGCGTCGTGATGGGGCGCCGCGAACGGCGGCCGGGTCAGCAGTCCGTCGCCCGGCTCGAGGGCGCCGGCCAGCGAGTGCACTGCGGTGAGCTCGAGGGCCTCCTCGCGGCTCAGGTCCGGCAGCAGCCCCGGGATCCGCTCGGCGATGCTGGTCTTCCCCGAGCCCTTCGGACCCGAGAGCAGGATGTGGTGGCCACCGGCGGCGGCCACCTCGATCGCGAAGCGGGTCTCCTCCATCCCGGTGAGGTCGGCGAGGTCGAGCTCGTCCATCCGGTCCGCGCCCCGCCACGACAGCAGCCGGGCGCTGGACATCGGTGCCACGGGCGGCGCCTCCGGCACGGGCTCGTCGCGCAGCTCCGCGACGACCTGCGCGAGCGAGCGCATCCCGAGCACCTCGACCCCGGGGACCATCGAAGCCTCGTGGGCCTGAGGCTCCGGCACCACCACGTGGCGGAACCCACGCTGGGCGGCCGACATCACCATCGGGAGCACGCCCGGCACCGACCGCAGGCCGCCGGCGAGGGTGAGCTCCCCGATCAGCACCAGCCCCTGCACGGCCGCGGCCGGCACCACGCCCGTCGCGCCCAGCACCGCGACGGCGATGGCCAAGTCGTAGTGGGTGCCGCGCTTGGGCAGGTCGGCGGGGGAGAGCAGGACCGTGGTGCGCCGCGAGGAGGGCCACTCGAGGCCGCTGTTGAGGATGGCCATCCGGCACCGGTCGCGCGACTCGTTGAGCGAGGCGTCGGGCCGCCCGACCAGGACCGTGGCCACCTGGCCCGGTGACACGTCGGCCTGGACGTCGATGAGGTGTCCGACCGCGCCGGTCAGCGACACGGTGTGGCTGGTCGCGAACGGCATCAGCACAGCCCCTTCACGTGCTCGAGCACGGCCGGGCCGCGGCGCGGTCGCAGGACGGCGACCAGGTCGACCCTCACGCCGTCGGGGCGGACGCTGTGCTCCTCGGCCCAACGCCACACCAGCCGGTGCAGCCGCTCGAGCTTGACCTCGTCGACCGCCTCGTGCGGGCTGCCGGAACCCTCACCCCGCCGGGTCTTGACCTCGCACGCGACCAGCGTCCGTCCATCGCGCAGGACCAGGTCGAGCTCGCCCTCGGGGCAGCGCCAGTTGCGGTCGAGCAGCACCATCGAGTGCTCGCCGGTGAGCAGCCGGGCGGCCAGTGTCTCGCCGTAGGCACCCAGGGCCCGGCGGGTGGCAGCGGTAGTAGTCATGTCGTGCACCTCCTGGCTAGGAGGATCCCGACGGGCGCGGACCGTCCCGGCCCGGCAGCGGCTCACCTGTGGACAGGGACGACCTACCCGTGGGTTGTGTAGCCCAGGTGGACTAGCCGATCGGCTGACCCCGCGGAGTTCTGCCGCGCGGAATCCTGGCGATCCATAGCCTTCTCACATCGGGCTACTCGGCGGAAGGTGGGGGCGCATGGCTTCGCGGCGACTGTTCGGGCCGCGCTCCGAGCGCGGGGCCGTAGCGGTCGAGGCTGCCATCGTCTCGCCGCTCCTGCTGGTGCTGCTGCTCGGCATTGTCGAGATGTCGCTGCTGATGCGCGATGTCGTCTCGACGAACAGCGCCGTGCGGACGGGCGCGCGCGTCGCCTCCTCGTCGGCCGGTGCCGGTCAAGGCACCTGCCAGGCCAGCTCCAACCCGCCGCCGTGTACGCCGGCCTCGGCTCCCGCCCTCGCCCAGGCGGCCGCAGACGCCATCGACCGAGCCGGCAGCGCCATGCCCAAGAACAGCATCCAGTCGCTCATGGTCTACTCGGCCAACGCCCAAGGCTTCCCGCTCCCGGCCGGCAACACATCGCTGACCTGCAGCACCAAGTGCGTCGTCTATGTGTGGGACGCCCCGCTGAACAAGTTCCGCTACTCGTCCGGCTCCTGGGACTCCGCGTCCGTCAACGCCTGCCTCAACGACCCGGCCCGAGAGTCGGTGGGGGTGGTGCTCACCGCCAGGCACAGCTGGATCACCGGGTTCTTCGGAAGCGGAGTGACGCTGGAAGAGCGCAGCGTGATGCAGTTCGAGCCGCTCCCCAACGAGAGCTGCAAGCCCGGAACGGTGAACCCGCACCCATGATGGCCCGCAGAGCGACCAGCAGGCGGCCCGTCGCGACTCGACGCCGGCGCCAGCACAAGCGCCTCGACCAGCGCGGCTACGCGGCCGTCCTGGTCGCCATGTCGGTCGCGGCGTTCCTGCTGCCGATCACGGCGCTCTCGGTCGACATCGCCAAGTGGTACGTCGAGCTCGAGCGCGTCCAGACCGCCGCGGATGCCGCCGCGACCGCCGGGGTCACCTACATGCCCGACGACTTCGCCAGCGCAACGGCCACCGCGATCGCGGTCTCGGCGAGCAACGGCTACCCCAACAGCGGCGTCAGCGCGGTGCTCGTGGAGAAGACCAGCAAGCCCAGCCAGCTCAAGGTCACAGTGTCGACCACCATCTCGAACACCTTCGCGGGCTCGTTCGGCAACCGGTTCACCACCGTCTCCAGGTCCGCCATCGCCGACTTCAACGGTCCGGCGCCGATGGGCAGCCCCTGCAACGCCTACGGCAACGAACCGGTCGCGGCGCTCACACCGGACGTCAACCGCGGTCCGAACACCTCACAGATCGTCGCGCCCCTACCGGTCAACGGCGCCAAGTGCACCTCGAACCCGCAGTTCTGGGGCGCGATCGCCGGTCCGGACACCCCGAAGTCCAACGGCGACGCCTACATGACCAGAACCTGCACCGCCTCGGTCAACGGGGCGGGGTGCAGTGGCAGCACCAACAGCGAGTTCGATCCGCTGGGCTACTTCTACATCGTCCGCGTCGGCAGCGCGGCTGTCGGTACGCCGATGACGATCCAGCTCTACGACCCCGCCTTCGTGGAGGTCGGCGACACCTGCACGAGCGGCTTCGCGACGTCCAGCGGCTTCCCCTGGGCGAACAACATGAACCCCTACGTCCCCAACGACGCCACCACCCGCTATGTCAGCGGCAACGGGACGGCGTTCTGCAATGGCGACGTCGTCAACGGCGGCGTGGCGTCAGACATGGTCACCTCCTACGGCCTCCGGATGCCGACCGACACCTACCAGCCCAAGTTGGGAACGCCGATCACGGCCTGCGAGCGGCAGTACCCCGGCTACGACTCCACCAACACCAGCTCGCAGGCGCTCACGGCGCCTACTCAGTCGAAGTCGAACAGCGGCTACAAGCCCGAGGTCGCCAAGGTCTTCCGGCAGTGGGTAGACCTGTGCACGTTCACGCCCACGGTGGCCGGTGACTACTACCTCCAGGTGCGGACCAACGTCGCGATCGGTGGTGTGTCCGACGGTGAGGGCGGCTACACGAACAACGACAACGTGTTCACCCAGAACGGCGACAACCCTGCGGTCCACGGCACCGGCAACAACCGCTGGGCCGTCCGGGTCAAGGGAGCACAGCGGGCGTCGACCTCGGTCTCGGGCTTCGACCACATGGGGATGTACGCCAACTACAACGGCGCTGTCACCACGTTCAACCTGGTGCGAGTGCTCCCCTCGGCGGCCAGCAAGACGTTGAAGATCGGCTTCTACGACACGGGCGACGCGACCAACCCTGGAACCTTGACCGTCCAGCCGCCTCCCGACTCCAACATGCCGGCGTCGATCAGCGGGTGCGTCGGCACGGGCGTCGTCAACGGGGCACTATCCGGCTGTCAGCTCACCAACGTGTCGAGCAGTGCCGGCTATCAAGGGAACTGGCAGTACGTGAACGTCCCGATCCCGACCAACTACACGTGCACCTATGCCCAGAGTGGCGGCTGCTGGTTCACCGTCAAGTTCTCGTTCCCGAACAGCACGCCCACCGACACCACCACCTGGACCGCCAAGATCGACGGCGATCCCGTCCGGCTCATCCAGTAGCGGCGGGGTCGCGCTGCCACAACGGCAGCAGCCGCACCGGGCCGGCGCCCACCAGGCGCAGCGGGTCGAGGTAGGTCTCGCCCTCGATCCATCCCCAGTGCAGACAAGCACGCGGGAAGCAGTGCGAGCCGGGCAGTGTCAGCGTGCCCACCTGCGTGCCGGCAGCGACCGGCGTGCCGACGGCGACGGTCGCGGCCACCGGTTCGTAGGTCGTCCGCGTCGCGCCGTGGTTGACGACCACGACCCCGCGGCCGGCGAGGAGCCCGGCGTAGGTCACCGTGCCGGGCAGCGCCGAGAGCACCGGCTGGCCGACCGTGCCGAGCAGGTCGACGCCGCGGTGGCCGGCGCCGTAGGGGGAGTCGGGCGGGTCGAAGCCCCGCACCACCGCTGGCTGGGGCTGCAGCGGCCAGACGCCCACCGGGTCGGTCCCGGTTGCGGGCAGGGCCAGCACGGTCGAGAGCAGCAGCGAGATCAGCGGAGCCATGCCCACACCCTCCCGGGCGGCGCGGACGCCCGCCGGCGGCCGGCGCCGGCCCTGTGGAGGAGGCTCGCCGCGAGGACGGCTGTGGAGGATTCGCGGCCGACCACGCGTGTCGACTACTCTGGACCGGCAGCCCTCCGGGGCTGACTTCGCACGCATGCAGACCGCGACGGGCCGCCCTTGTGGGGCCCGACCACCCGCGGGCGACGACCCTCGGTCCCGACCACAGCTCCACGAACCGGTCGGGTCGGGTTGCGCGCAGGCGTCAGGACGCACGACACCCGTCGATGCGTGAGCAACTGAAAACCAGATACGGACCCCGGACCGGCGTGCCCTGCTTAAGGGCACGCAGACGGTTCGCGGGCCCACCACAGGGAAGAGAACAGTCACATGGCAGTCGTCACCATGCGCCAGCTCCTCGAGAGCGGCGTCCACTTCGGGCACCAGACCCGTCGCTGGAACCCGAAGATGAAGCGCTTCATCATGACCGAGCGCAACGGCATCTACATCATCGACCTGCAGCAGTCGCTGGCCTACATCGACCGGTCCTACGCCTTCATCAAGGAGACCGTCGCCAAGGGCGGCACGATCATGTTCGTGGGCACCAAGAAGCAGGCCCAGGAGGCCATCGCCGAGCAGGCGATGCGCGTCGGGATGCCCTACGTCAACCAGCGCTGGCTCGGCGGCATGCTCACCAACTTCCAGACCGTGCACCAGCGCATCAACCGTCTCAAGGAGCTCGACGAGATCGACTTCGACGACGTGGCGGGCAGCAGCCGCACGAAGAAGGAGCTGCTGCAGATGCGCCGCGAGCGCGACAAGCTCAACAAGTCGCTCGGCGGCATCCGCGAGATGAGCCGTACGCCGTCCGCGGTGTGGATCGTCGACACCAACAAGGAGCACCTCGCGGTCGAGGAGGCACGCAAGCTGCGGATCCCGATCATCGGCATCCTCGACTCCAACTGCGACCCCGACCTCGTCGACTTCCCGATCCCGGGCAACGACGACGCCATCCGCGCGGTCGGTCTCCTCACCCGCGTCATCGCTGACGCCGTGGCCGAGGGGCTGATCGCCCGTTCCGGCGTCAAGGCCAACGAGGGCGCCGAGGCCGTGGGCGCCGAGGAGCCGCTGGCCGAGTGGGAGCGGGAGCTCCTGGGCGGCGACGCCGAGAAGGCCGCTGAGACCGCGACCGCCGCGCCGGCCGACGAGGCCGCTTCCGAGGCGACCGGTGCCTCCACCGAGGGTGTCGAGGCGGTCGAGGCCGCCGAGGCGGTCGAGGACGCCCCCGCCGCCGACACGGCGGTCGAGACCGACGTCACCGAGGACCTGACCGAGACGATCGGCGAGTCCGTGGACGCCGAGGCTGCCGTTGACACCGCCGCCACGGCTGACGAGGCCAAGGCCTGAGGCCGAACCCCACCCCCACCGAACCGGACGAACAGGAAGAAGAAGCACACCGATATGGCTAACTTCTCCGCTGCCGACGTCAAGAAGCTCCGCGACCTCACCGGCGCCGGCATGATGGACTGCAAGAAGGCGCTCGACGAGGCCGACGGCGACTTCGACAAGGCGATCGAGCTGCTCCGCGTCAAGGGCGCCGCCAAGGCCGCGCAGCGCGGCGCCGAGCGGGAGGCCTCCTCCGGCCTCGTGGCGCACGCCCCCGGCGTACTGGTCGAGCTCAACTCCGAGACCGACTTCGTCGCCAAGGGCGAGGACTTCATCGCCGCTGCCCAGAAGATCGCGGATGCGGCGTCCGAGGCCAAGGTCGACGACGTCGAGCAGCTCAAGCAGGTGCCGCTCGACGGTCAGACCGTCGGCGCCATCGTCGAGGACCTCGCGATCTCCATCGGGGAGAAGATCGAGCTCGGCCGCTTCGTGCGGTTCGACGGTGACGTGGTGGCCTACATGCACAAGCGTGCCGCCGACCTGCCCCCGGCGGTCGGTGTCCTCGTCGAGTACACCGGCGACGCCGACGCGGCGCGGGCCGCGGCGATGCAGGTGGCGGCGATGCGTCCGCAGTACCTCACCCGCGACGAGGTGCCGGCCGAGATCGTCGAGCACGAGCGCTCCATCGCCGAACAGACCTCCCGCGAGGAGGGCAAGCCCGAGCAGGCCATCGCGAAGATCACCGAGGGCCGGCTCAACGGTTTCTTCAAGGACGTCGTGCTGCTCGAGCAGCCCTCGGTTACCGAGAACAAGAAGACCGTCAAGGCGGTCCTCGACGAGGCGTCGACGACGGTGACCCGGTTCGCCCGCATCGAAGTCGGGGCCTGAGCGTCTGACACCGATACCCTCAGCCCGAACCCACCCGGAGGAGCGTCGCCAGTGCCCGGCTACCAACGAGTTCTGCTGAAGCTCTCCGGTGAGGTGTTCGGGGGAGGGAAGGTCGGCGTCGACCCCGACGTCGTCCAGACCATCGCCCGCGAGATCGCGGCGGTGGCCTCGTCGGGTGCGCAGATCGCGGTCGTGACCGGCGGCGGCAACTTCTTCCGCGGCTCCGAGCTCCAGCAGCGCGGCATGGACCGGGTCCGAGCCGACTACATGGGGATGCTCGGGATCGTGATGAACTGCCTCGCGCTCCAGGACTTCCTGGAGAAGCTCGGCATGGAGACCCGGGTGCAGACGGCGATCACCATGGGCCAGGTCGCCGAGCCATACGTCCCTCGCCGGGCGATCCGGCACATGGAGAAGGGCCGCGTGGTGATCTTCGGCGCCGGGATGGGGCTGCCGTTCTTCTCCACCGACACCGTCGCCGTCCAGCGGGCGCTGGAGACCCGGTGCGACGTGGTGCTCTACGCCAAGAGCGGGGTCGACGGGGTCTACAGCGCCGACCCGCACGTCGACCCGAGCGCGACCAAGTACGACACGCTCACCTACGACGAGGCGATCACCCAGGGGCTGCAGATCATGGACCAGACGGCGTTCACGCTGTGCAGCGAGAACAAGCTGCCCATGATCGTGTTCGGAATGGAGACCGAGGGCAACATCCTGCGTGCGGTCCAGGGTGAGAGGATCGGGACGCTGCTCAGCTCGGGCTGAGCGGGACAGCGACGACGCCCGACAGCGGGTTTCGGACCAGGACGCAGGACGAGCACGTAGGACAGGGAGCAACGGTGATCGACGACATCCTCAACGAGGCCGACGCCAAGATGGACAAGTCGGTCGAGGCGGCGCGGGAGGACTTCGCCGCGATCCGTGCCGGGCGGGCGCACCCAAGCATGTTCAGCAAGATCCTGGTCGACTACTACGGCACCCCGACGCCGATCCAGCAGCTCGCGTCGTTCACCGCTCCAGAGGCCCGGATCATCCTGGTCCAGCCCTTCGACATGGGCGCGATGTCCAACATCGAGAAGGCGATCCGCGACTCCGACCTGGGCGTCAACCCCTCCAACGACGGCAAGGTGCTGCGCTGCGTCTTCCCCGAGCTCACCGAGGAGCGCCGCAAGGAGTACATCAAGGTCGCCCGCACCAAGGCCGAGGACGGCCGGGTCGCGATCCGCAACCTGCGACGTACGGCCAAGCACGGCCTGGAGAAGCTCGAGAAGGACGGCGAGGTCGGCAAGGACGACGTCACCGGCGCCGAGAAGCGGCTCGACGGCATCACCAAGAAGCACACGGACGCGATCGACGAGATGCTCAAGCACAAGGAAGCCGAGCTCATCGAGGTATGACGCCGTGCTGACCACGACCGCATGACCGAGACCGCGCCGGCGCCCGCCAAGGACCACGGGCGGGCCGGCCGGGACCTCAAGGCCGCCGTCGGCTCGGCCGTCGTGCTGCTCGCCGCGATCGCGCTGTCGCTGTTCTTCTGGAAGCCGGCGTTCATGTTCATCGTCGCGGCAGCGGTGTGCGTCGCGATCTGGGAGCTGCGCAAGGGACTGCTCGCCAAGGAGATCGACCTGCCGGAGCAGCCACTCATGCTGGGCGGCGTCGTGATGGTCGTGGTGGCCTACGTGTGGGGTGCGCCCGCGCTGGCCTCGGCGACCGCCGTGACCGGACTGGCCACGATGTTGTGGCTGCTCCGTCGGGGCATCGACGGCTACGTCCAGAACGCCACCGCGTCGATCTTCACCCTCTTCTACGTGCCGTTCCTGGGCTCGTTCGTCGCGCTCATGCTCGCCGAGGGTGGCCGCACGGGCGCGGGGCTGGACGACGACGGCGTGGCGGGGATCATCACGTTCATCTTGGTCACCATCGCCTCCGACATCGGCGGATACGTCGCGGGCGTGCTGTTCGGCCGGCACCCGATGGCCCCGGTCATCTCGCCCAAGAAGTCCTGGGAGGGCTTCGCCGGGTCGGTCGTCTTCACCGTCGGTGCCGGGATCGCGCTCGTCGTCGCGCTCCTCGACGGCGACTGGTGGGTGGGCGTCGCCCTCGGCGTGATCGCCGTGGTCATGGCCACCCTCGGCGACCTGTGCGAGTCGGTGATCAAGCGCGACCTCGGCATCAAGGACATGAGCCAGGTGATCCCGGGCCACGGTGGCCTGATGGACCGGCTCGACTCGCTGCTCGCCACCATCGCCCCGGTCTGGCTGCTGCTGCACTACGCCGTCTTCACCTGATTGTTTACCCCCGCGAGCTTCGGCCCGGGCCCACGACGGACTGCTCGCTTCGCTCGCAGCTCCGCCGTCCATCGTGGGCACCGGGCCGATCGCGGGGCGCGCGGCTTCGCCGCGAAAGACCGGGTCGCTGCGCTCCCATCCAGTGGTTGGCGACCTGGGCGAGGCAACGCTCCCAACTCAACTCAGTCATGGGTCAGTGGACGGGAGCGAAGCGACCCGGTTCTTCCGAGCGCAGCGAGGCGCCCGGGGCTGTTGCGGGCGAAGCCCGCGTCGTCGGGGTCATCCAGGCCGAGGCTCGCCGGGGTAGAAAGTCAGCGCCCGGGGATCGGCCTGGTGGCCCCGACGACAGCCCCGGTGCGAGCGTCAGCGAGCATCCGGGGCTGTAGCGGGCGAAGCCCGCGTCGTCGGGGACATCCAGGCCGAAGCTCGCCGGGGTATCCAAGACAGCCCCACTGTCCTCGTGGAAGCAGATCAGGCGGAAGGGGAGCGTCGATCGCCGCCGAGCTGACGGCCTCACGGCAAGTCTCGGTCGTGTCTGGGACACTTCAGGTGATGAGCACCGACAAGCCGACCGTCGAGGACGCGGCCCCAGCGACCGCCGACGACGAGGCGACCTCCGAGGGTCCCGAGACTCCTGCGGGGGAGGCCGCGCTCGGGCCGACGCCGGACGCCGAGACACCTGCGCCGCCGGAGGCGGACGAGGAGCCGCAGCCCAGCTGGTGGCACCGCGACCACCCGACCTTCTCCGCGCTCACGGGTTTCTTCACCGGGCTGCTGTTCGTCGCGCTCATCCCGGCGGCGTACGTCGGTGTCCTGAGCCTGATGTTCGACAACGACCGGGTCGAGGAGCTGTTCCCCTTCGTGCTCGTCACGCTGGTCGTGCCCCTGGCCCTGGTCGCTAACCGGCGCACCCGTCGCTACGGCATCTACTTCTGGATCGGGATCGTCCTCACCGCGGTCGTGGTGGTGGGGGTCGGGTCGCTGGTGCTGTGGTACCTCGTCGACCACCAGGGTTAGGGGCGGGACACGCCCTGATGACCGACAACTCCGCTCCGAAACCCCTGCCGCTCGTCTTCGACGCGCCGAGGGGCCGCGCCAAGCCACCGCGCCACCTGGCCGACCTCACGATGGCCGAGCGGCTGGAGCTGGCCAAGGAGGCTGGCCTGCCGGGGTTCCGCGCGAAGCAGCTCTCCGCCCACTACTTCCAGCGCCTGGTCGACGTCCCGGAGCAGATGACCGACCTGCCGGCCGGTCAGCGCGACGAGCTCGTGTCGACCTTCCTGCCCGAGCTGATGACACCGCTGCGCACGATGGAGGCCGACCGCGGCACCACCCGCAAGACCCTGTGGCGGCTGTTCGACGGCGCCCTCGTCGAGTCGGTGCTGATGCGCTACCCCGGCCGGGTGACGATGTGCGTCTCGAGCCAGGCCGGCTGTGGCATGGCCTGCCCGTTCTGCGCGACCGGCCAGGGTGGGTTGCAGCGCAACATGTCGACGGCCGAGATCGTGGAGCAGGTGCTGGCCGGAGCCCGCGCCCTCGACCGCGGCGAGGTGCCCGGTGGGCCGGGGCGGGTCTCCAACGTCGTCTTCATGGGGATGGGGGAGCCGCTGGCCAACTACAAGGCGGTGATCGGCGCCGTACGCCGCCTCACCGACCCGGCACCCGACGGGCTCGGCATGTCGGCGCGGGGGGTGACGGTCTCCACGGTCGGACTGGTGCCGCGGATGCGCCAGCTCGTCGATGAGGGCATCCCGGTGACGTTGGCGCTGTCGCTGCACGCGCCGGACGACGAGCTGCGCAACGAGCTGGTGCCCATCAACACCCGCTACTCGGTCGCCGAGACGGTCGCGGCCGCTAGGGAGTACGCCGACAAGACCCGCCGCCGGGTCTCGATCGAGTACGCCATGATGCGTGGCATCAACGACCAGGGGTGGCGCGCAGACCTGCTGGCCGACGTCCTCCACGAGCACGGCACCTGGGGCTGGGTGCACGTGAACCTGATCCCGCTCAACCCGACTCCCGGCTCGAAGTGGACCGCTTCGGACCCCGCCGACGAGCGTGAGTTCGTGCGACGTCTCGAGGCCAAGGGCATCCCGACGACGGTCCGCGACACCCGCGGCCGCGAGATCGACGGCGCCTGCGGCCAGCTGGCTGCCACCGAGGGCTAGCGGTCGTGACGAGCCACCGGACCTGACGGGCACTCCGAGCCGGCGGCCCGCAAGCTCTGCGTCCTGGGACGTAACGAACGCCGCGACGGCCGAAAGCCGCTCACTCGCGCTTTGGTGCCACCTGGTGACACCTAAGCGCGAGTCGAGTGATCAGCGTTGGTCGGGCCGGCCCCGAGCACTGGGATCGGCCGTGAACCGCGCGGCCGAGAGGTTCCCCAATCCGCCGCCTTTGAGCAGGTGCGGTGTTCATCCGACGCGTGGTGTCGAGAGAGCGCGCGGGTCTTCACCCGTCGAGGTAGTCGTTGAGCGTGGCGCGAGCGCGTGGATCCTTTGCCACCCAGTAAACCTCGACCGATGCGGCACGACCTGCCTCGGCCGCACTTGAGAAGCGGGCCCCACCGAACGCGCCGACGGGAGTCCAGCGACCGTTGTCCTCCGGTTCGGATCGAAAGTGCTCGAAGCCATAGCCGCCTTCGGGGTCCTCGAACAGGTCGACGCAGTACGCGCCGTCGGCCGAAGACACGCTTGTCAGCACGATCCAGCCGCGGTGGTTCACCTCGCCGGGCATGTCGAAGATCGTACGGCGCTCCGAGGCAGCTCCGAGGTGAGAGTTCCACTGCGGTTGCACCTGGACAGGCCGACGGGCAAGCAAAGCTAGGAGTGCGAAGAGCGCCACATCAGGAACACGGCATACAGCACCGCGGCCACCACCGACACTGCTGCTTTTACTGCGACCGAGGTCCCCTTGCGCTGCCACACCCCGATGACCCCGAGCGGAAAGCACAGCACGAGCGTGAGGACGATAGCCCACCATTGCTGCCACCACGGTCGGCTGAACGGGCTGCCCGGCGGTGGCGGTGCCGGTTGCCTCTCATGCGACCACGCGGAGCCCGACCAATAGCGCAACTGACCAGGATCTGACGGGTCGGAGTACCAGCCAGGCGCCGTCGGCGAGGATCCCTCTGTCACTGAGCCCTCCATCCACTGCGTCATTCCCCGAGAGTGAGGGCATCGGCCGAGGTGGTAGTAGCCGAAATCAGCTCTACGTGGACGAATCCGAGAACGCGTGGAGCGCGCGCAAAACTGCGCCAGTCAGACCGCCCACACCGTCCAGGGAACAAACACCCTCCTGCCGAGCGACGCGCTTGTCGAGATGCGTCCTAGCGCCGCGTGCCGGCGTACCGCAGATGACTGGATTCGGTCGATGAGCAGACGCCTACAAAACGAAGATGCGAGCCCGAGCGAGGAGGTCTACTTCTCGGCCTTCTTCCCACTCTTGCGAGCGGAACCCCTGCTCGCGTTACCGCCGAGCTGGCCCTGCATGAAGGCTACAAGCGTTCGCTCAGGCAACGTCTGGTCGGCTCCGAAGGTGCGTCTAACCCGCCGCCTCTGGGACGTCTTGATCTGTCGACCCTGTGTGCCCTTACTCCGGCAGGGAGTTCTGTGTGAGTGGAGTTGCTCCCGAAGGATCCTGCTGCAGCATCGCCTGCAACTGCCGGCCCACCTCGTCGAGCAGTCGGATGATGATGTTGCGCTCTTGAGGGTTTGCCATGGAGTTGGCTCGCACTCTGGTTGCCCCGCTGACATGCACCAACGCGCCGTCGGGCGACGGGCTGACGCGCGCCAACATTCTCGCCCCCCAAGAGACGCCAGATATCGGGGTTGAGAACGCGTGCTCTCGCGCGTACTGATCTGTAGACATGACATTCCATCCAAGGGAATGGGATCGCGCGAGTGAGAGCCTCAAACACCCATTCGGGGTACGCCGGGAACAGGCGCTCGTCGGCGAACTTGCCCATGCGCGAATCCTGCAGGACACCCAAGCGTTTGTCACCGCGTCCTCGGCACGGCGCGCACTAGCGACGCTGACGGCGGCTACACACGCACGGATGTCTGCCGAAGTCGCGCGTCTGTCCGTGACCGGCCCCTTCTTGGTGACCGGGTGCGTCCGAGTTTGGTGACCCGGGTGTGGACCCGGGTGCCTCTCCTCGCGCCATGGCACGTGGTGAGGCACACGACTCGGTTGTCGGTTCGGGGTATCAGCCACGGACCTCGGCGGCTCTGTCCTTTCAGAGAGGGAGGAAGCCATGTGTCGTGAACTGTCGCCAGGTGGTCGCCTGGCCTGTGTCAACCCGGTCTGCAACGGCCGATCGCACGTCTGGGTGCACGAGTCTTCGGCGCCGGATCGTAAGCGTGACCTTGACGCCCGCGACCACAATTTTGGCTCACGCAAGCTCGAGGCTGAGGCTGGCCGCTGATCAATACGCGCGCGGATCCAGCCGCGAACCCCGCGCTTCGCGATCGGCGTCTATTCGCCGCGTAGCACGCAGTCCAACACCGCCGCCGCTTGGGCTAGCGGACGCCCGCAGCATCGAGCCGACGAAGTAGGAGCGAGGCCAGAGCGAGGTAGTCCAGTGCTTCGTCGGGCGTGTCGCCGATGTCGACCTCGTGCCCGCGCGGGTTCCGGATGCCAGCCGAAGCACCGGCAAACATGAACCGATAGCCCCGCTGCTCGTCCAAGTCCGAGTCAGTCGTGAGCGCGTTGAGCCGCACCGTCGGGTTGTCCTCGTTGAAGACGTTCATCATGAGGTCGAACCCCACCTTGCCGCGCACACCGCTGATCCGCTTGACCTCCTTCTCAATGAACTTGAAGGCCTCGAACACCGACTGCTCCCAGTGGCCGTCGTCGAAGAGTTTCCGCACGTTCCGGGGGAGGTCGGGGTGGATGTTTCGTGTCTCGAAAGGGTGCGGCTCCTCGCGGTCAACCACCACCTCGGGCTGTGCCGGAGGAGCCGCGGCCTGCGCCGCACCTACCGACCTCGCGACGCGCTCGAAGCGGTCTAGCGAGTCGGTCACGACATCAAGTGCTTCTTGATGCTCGCGAAGATGGCGTCGTACGTATCGGCGTCTCCACCTGCGGGGAGGTTGACCTCAATCCGGACATTCAGTCCTACCTCCGGCGTCTTCGTCTTCGTGTCGCGCTCACCCGTGTCGGCGGGAGGCTGCTGCTCCGTCACCTTCTTCGCGGGTGTCTCCTTCGCAGGTGCCTGCTTCGGGGCCTTCTTGACTGCAGGCGCCGAGGCCTTCTTGGCGGCGTTTGACCGAACAGCAGGAAGGTCACCATGGCCAGCCAAGGCAGCCAGTGTCTGGAAAGTCGTCGCCTGCCGCTGACCGACTAGATCCGAGGTTTTGTCGGCGGAGCGGAACCAGTGGGTCAGCGCGCTCTTTTCGGCGTCCAGAGCGCCATCCCCCATGTCGCTGAACACCTGCGCGTACGACTCTCTAAGGACGTTTTCCAAGCCCGCCTTGAACGAGTCGTCGTTGCCGAAGAAGTAGTCGGTCTTACCCTCGACCCGATTTCCCTCATCGTCGATCAGGCCGAGGAACTTGAGGATCGAGATGATGTACGACTCGTTGGCAGGCGCGATGTTGTTTCGCTGCAGATAGCTCGCGTCCACCTTTGGTGGGAAGCCCTTCCGGAGTTGCGCGAAGGCAGTGATGACTGCTGCGGGGCCGGAGACATACGGATAGTTCGCCACAGGTCGTTCCTCACTTGACTCAAGAGTGACCTGACAGTAGCGGGAGGCACCGACACGGGCCCTAATTTCCACAGGCGAGGGGGCTCCGCTCCCACAAGTGCCTCTTTCATACCTGGCTGCGTGCCGTCCGCGACCAGGACGTTCCGTCAGACCGCGACAGATCACCCAGCTCAGGCGTCCGGATCTGCCGTTGGTTGTACCCACCGCGGAGCGCTACTCCATCAAGTCCGAACGGGCCTCGGTGAGCGCGGCCGTCAGCACTTCGTAGACACGTTGCTGGCGCCCAAGTAGGTCCTCCAAGTCCGTGGCGTCGTTCAGCGTCCCGATTTCGTTCCGCGCCCTTGCCAGCTCTTCGGCCAAACTCTGGCTGCGAGCAAGCATTGCGACCTGTCCGATAGCTGACCTGGCTTTGGCATTTGCGCGGTAGGCCTCCTGTCGTGCGACGTCGTGGTCGGCACCGCTGTGGTCTTGGAGCCGGGTCTTGGACCGGTTGTACGTGGCTCGCGCGTATTCGTAGAGGCTTTCGGAGCAGGCACCGTACGAGCGGACCTTCGCGTCGAGGATGCGGCCCTCGCGGTCAACTTGTCGTTGGGAGCGCCCGTTCAGCCACGCCGCGAGAACTGTGGCCGCGAAGCCCATAGCGGCGACGGCGACTGTAGCGATCATTGAGTGACCATAAATGGCTGCCGGACGATGTCGCTGCGCCATCAGTAACCGATGCGGCGTCCGGATCTGGCACCCCTCTGTGTCAAGACAGCCGGGAGTGGGGTTCTAGGCCGTGGCCTGGCGGGTCCGGGAAGTGACCTATCCGAGGAGTCGGCGCTGGGATGTAAGCCGGCCGCGCTGGAGTCAGAGACGTTTCCTACTTGTCCTCCCGGGCCCGTCCTGCGTTCGCGCAAGGCGTCGTCGAGCATGGTGCGGAAGACGATGTCGGACAGCCGTCGCTTCACACAACGCAGCGCTTCCATCGGTGCTTTCCCGTCTGCCTTTTTGCGGTCGTAATAGGCGCGGCCCTCGGTGGGGTTGCGGAGCTGAACGCGGGCCATGGTGTGCAGGACTCGGTTGATCTGCCGGTTGCCCTTGCGGGACAGCCGGTGTCGGACCTGGTCGCCGGAGGAGGCGTCCAGCGGCGCGGTGCCGTTCCTGGACGCGAAGTGGGCCTTAGCCTGTAATCACCGATTAGTGCTGGCCCGCGCGGCGCGGGTGAGTGAAGAGAGTGCCCCTGACCTGCAGGATTTCGGTTACCACACACGATTTCCGACAAGCTCGAAGGAGCACCCTCTTGGTGACGAAGTTTTGCACGCTCGACCGCATCCAGGTCACTGCTGATGATGAGAACGGCGTGTCCGATGCGGGGTTGCTGGTCGCGGGCGGACCTTGGCCAACAGCGCCTTGGCCTGGGCCGCGGACAGGTTCCGATTCGCACCGCCGGGGATCAGCTCGAGCAGCAACCTGAGCAGCTGACAGGTCTTGCGGGTGTGCTCCTCACCCAGCGAGCGACGCCGGTCGACCAGCAGCCTCAGCACCTCCAGCAGCTCATCGGTCACCACAGGTCGTAGCCCCGACATCCGGGTCCCGACCAGCGCAACGGAGTGGGCATCGGTCGCGTCGGTCTTGCGGCCCTGCCCGGTCGCGAAGACCCGTGCCCTGGCCGACAGCTTCGGCGGAACATCCAGGACATGCTGGCCATCGGCCAGCAGCCGCACGGCGATGTGCTTGCCGATCCCCGCACAGCCCTCGATCGCCCAGACCCGGTCGGGCCGACGATCGGCGTAGCGACGCATCTCGGCGTACCCGTCCGCGTCGGTGCCGAACCGGCCGCCGCCCCAGATGGACTCGTCGGCGCTCATCACGTCGATCGTCGCCGACCGCTTGTGCGGATCCATCCCGATCACGACCCGACAGCCTGCTGTCGATGCCGTTGTTGTCTTCGCGCTCACGCCTTCCTCCGATGCTCGAACCACTGTGGTTGTCGAGCCGGGAGGGCAACGCTGCTTCGAGCTGGGCAAACCCCTCTAGAGCCTCTCCTGGCCTGGCGACGCCCGGGCAACGCAGGCCAAATGAGAGCCACACGAACCCATCACTGAGCAACGTGGGCAGCCGCAATCAGAGCGACAGCCCGGGCGCCTGGACCGAGCCTCGCCAGGCACCGGTCCTAGGTCAATGGAACAAGGAGCCGCGACCCGCGTGTCCAAGGAGGTGCCCCACGCCGCCCCCAGTGGGCATCACCGCCCGAGCAGCTGATCACAACCGTGGGTCCGCGCAGCGCGCGGTCGAGTGGGGTCCGGGACGGATGATCAACCGCCGGAGCCCGCCGACCACAGCACAGCGGTCGGTGAGGCAGCGGTCAGCTGCTGGCTGCCGTGCCAGGAGACGAAGGACGCCTGCGGCAGGTAGTCGGGGCCAAGGAAGAACGCGCGGTCGATGTCGGTCACGGTGAGCGTGGCGCCGTTGTCGGTCACTCCGACCGGGACTCGGCGAACCGACACTGAGACCACGTCGGCGGGCGTGGTGCCGACCGGGAGCTCCACCGTGGTGGCGGCCGGGACGTCACGGTTGACGCTCCACTCCGGGACCAGATGGTCGGAGGAGTACGTCGTCGGGTTGCCCGCAAGCCGGACGTCGACGGCGAGCCCCACCCCGGACTCCGACACGGCCGGGGTGGTGTCGTGGTCGAGCGCCACGTAGAGGTAGCTGCGCTGGTCACCGACCGCCGGCGTGGCCGGGTCGGAGGGAGTCTCGATCTTGCCCTCGCGCAGCATCTCCTGCGCCATGACGGAGTAGGTCCAGGGATGGGTGTCCATCAGGTACTCGCGGGGCTGCTCGACGGGCCGGACCTCGCGCGTCGAGAGCGCGAAGCGCATCGGGTCGTCCACCGTGTCGCACATGTTGTTGTTCGACGTGCAGGTATCCAGCAGTGGGTGGGTCCCGTCGTAGCGGCCCCTGAAGCGCAGCGTCTGGTGGCCGCTCGCCTGGTAGACCCCCGACCCGCGGACGCGGTGGCCGGCCCGGTTGACCTCCACGCGGTAGACCCACTCGATGTCGGTGCTGCGACCCCAGCGAGCCATCAGCCCCGGGGTGTCGGTGCCGCCGTCCTCGTTGCTCCAGACGACGGAGTACTCGATCACCGAGTGACCGGGCTTGGCTGCCGGGGTGATCTCGTGCCAGGCCACCAGCGGCGAGTCCGTCACGGTGCTCTGGAACAGGCCGCCCAGGCTGGGGACGTTGCGGCCGAACAACACGGGCGCGTAGCGCGCGGCGGCGTACCCGGGGTTGTGCCTCGAGACGGTGTGGACGTGCAGGTGTCGGAGGGTGGCGGCTCCGGCCCGGCTCCGGGAGCGATGTGGGGAGTAGTGGATCCGGAGCGTGTGCACGCCGGGGGAGAGGGAGCCGAGCGCGAACTCGCGCGGCGTGGGCTGGGTGGAGCTGATGACGACGTCGGTGGCGTAGTGGCCGTCCACGAACAGCGACACGACGGCCGACTCGTGCCCCGGCTCCGCCCAGGAGACCCGGCGCGCGGCGACGCTCATGTCGAGGAACGCCTCGCCGGGCCGGGTGGTCCGGAACCTGATCTGTGCGTCCGGTGCACCGCGACGCACCTGGATGCCGGAGTGCGGCGCAGCCTCCACCGACGGCGCTGAGACTGCCGGAGCGCTGGGCAGTGCCGGAGCGCTGGGCAGGGCCAGGACGGTGAGCAGGGCCGCCCACGTGCGGGCGCGGGCGAAGGGGCCTGCCATGTCACTCTCCAGGGGTCGACGAGGTGCGCCCCCATGTGACACCGCGACCACGTACGTGCGCAACATCGAGCGAGAGGGCGACGAGGCTGCGCGCGCGACGCTGCGATTGCCGACCGTGTCGGCGACACGTTAGATTCCCGGCACTCGTGGCCGACCGGTAGGAGGTGAGACCCCATGACCGCAACATCCAGCATGGGTCCTCCCCTGCAGCGCACGATGTGCCAGTGAGCTAGTCGCCCCGGGAGCACCCTGACGCAACGTGCGAAAGGCAGCTCCTGTGAACACACCACTGTTTCCCACTCTGAACTTCACGGCGACGACCGGCGAGCGAGCCTTGGTGCTCGGTGGCGGCGGCTCGACCGGCAACGCGTGGCTGATCGGCGTCATCGCCGGCTTGTTCGACACCGGGCTGGACGTGACCGCAGCGGACCTGACCATAGGGACCTCGGCCGGTGCGACGGCCGCGGCGCAGATCGCCGGCTCGAGTCCCACCGAGCTCTTCGCCGCCATCGTCGAGGCCGTGGCCCAGCACCGTCCGGGCGCGGTGGGCACCGACAGGGCAAGCGTGCCCACCCGGCCCGTGGCGGACCAGCTCGAGAGACTCCGCGAGATCATCGCCTCCGCCGACGACGTGACCGACCTGCGCCGCAGGATCGCAGCGGCGGCCCTCGAGAGGGAGGGCGAGTCGGACGGGTCGTGGCAGGCCCGGTGGCGCACCACCGTCGCCTCACGTCTGCACAGTCAGCGCTGGCCCGAACGTGCGCTCCTCATCACGGCGGTCGATGCCCACACCGGTCAACCGGTGGTGTTCGACCGCCACAGCGGAGTCGAGCTGGCGGACGCGGTCGCCGCCAGCTGTGCTGGTGGCGGCGTGCCCTACCGGGTCGGGGGCCACCCATACCTGGACGGCGGCTACCGGGCCAACGCCGAGAACGCCGACCTCGCCGTCGGCTACGAGCGTGTGCTGGTGCTCTCGCCGCTCGGCGGCAGAACTCTGCACCCGCCTCACTGGCGCACCGAGCTCGCGGTGCAGGTCGACGAGCTACGCGCGCACGGCAGCAGGGTTGAGACCGTCATCCCCGACCGCGGGGCCGAGCACCTGTTCGGCGCCAACGCGATGGATCCGTCGTTGCGTCCGGCTGCGGCTCGGGCGGGCTACGACCAAGGCAGAGCCCTCGCTGACCAGCTCGGCGAGCTCTGGAGCTGATGCTGGAGACCCCCTGTCGACTCGGCGCCCCACTGCCGCGCGCGGGCGGCGGTGCATCCACCGAACCGAGCGGTCAGGCTCTGTTGACCACCGTCAACAGAACCACCGAGTCCTCCAGCGCCTCGAGGCTGTGTGCGGCGTCCGGTACGCCGATCAGGTGGCCGGCCGCGCCGTCCCAGGACAGGTCGCCGGATGCCAACCGGACGCGTCCGTGGAGGACGTGCACGGTGGCGTCCCCGGGGTTCTTGTGCTCGTCGAGCAGGCGGCCGGATGCGAGTGCGATGACGGTCTGGCGAAGGTGATGCTCGCTGCCACCGAAGACAGTGTGGGCACTGCGGCCGCTGGATGCCGCGACCGCCAGTTCGAGCTGCTCGCGGGCGAGAGCGGTGAGGGAGGTGTTCATGAAGGCCTTTCCTTGGTCGGCTTGGTCGGCTTGGTCGCCGGCTGCCGCAGGGCTCGCGGTCCTCGTTGCAGCGGCTCGGCGAGCTTCGTCCTTAACGGTTCGAATCCGGCCGTGCCCGGGCCTCGTAACGCAGCCACCCCTCACACCATCCTCCACGCTGTCGGAAAACTCCATGCGCCCGCTGCGGCTCAACGCCTGGCGCCGAGCGCTGGACGGCCTCACTCTTGATACGAGCAGCGCGGTCCGGATACGACACCCTTGTGGACCGCACACGCGCCGTGCGGTGCGGCCCGCATGGGTAGGTGAAGAAGATGGGACAACGCCATCGGGTCACGGGCAGTGAGGTGCGCCGACCCCAGAGCGAGCGGCTGCGCCGACGCAAGCGGTGGTACTTCGCCCTGATGGGCGTGTGCGTGCTGCTCATCGTGCTGGCCTGGAACGTGGTCAGGCTGTGGTCGACGAACGCGGCCGTGGCCATGTCGGTCGTTGCTGCCGTGCTCCCGCCGATCGCCGTGATCATCGCCAACTGGGGTGAGGACCGCTGACGCCGAGCCATCAGAGCCCGAAGCCCGACGCGCCGGTGCGGCCGTGAGCCTGAGCGTTCAGCATGAAGACGAGCTCCTCGACGCCGTCGTCGGGGGGAGCGGCCTTCGCCTCCGCCACGCGGTCGCGCTCGAACCCACACTTCTGGAGGACCCGGATCGAGCCGACGTTGTGCGCCACGACATGGGCGTAGAGCGGACGGACCGGCAGCTCATCGATGAGCAACGCCAGCGCCCGAGTCGCGACCCCACGGCCCCACCACTCGCGTCCGATCCAGTAGCCGAGCAGCTGCTGCCCGGCGTCCTCCCAGCTTCCGATGTTGCCGGCCACCTCGCCATCGGCGACTATCGTGCGCACGACGTTCGCGCTGTCGGCGCGGACCTTCGCCCAATGCGCGAAGAACCGCTCCCTGTCGCGAGCCGGGAAGGCCGCCATCTCGACGGCTTGTGGATCCTTCTGGTGGTCGAAGAACAGCTCGAGATCACGGTCCTCGACCCCCCTGAGGTGCACCGTGGCTACCGCGTGGGCCTCGGTCATCTCCACTCCCTCCTCGTCTGAAGCTCCCGCACCAACCACCCGAGCCGGCGGGCCACCATCTCGAACGGTCCCGACTGTCGCATCGACCACCGACGTTGCGGTCGCCAGCTCGCTCGGGACGACCGTCGAGCAGCGGGCTGCAAAGTCATCTGGCCGCGCTCGGACTGGCGACGGCGCGGTCGCTCATCGCGTCGCTGTGACGAGCCCGGCCTCAGCGGCCGGTCAGGCCATGAAGGCCGGCGCGGGCAGCACCAGCTCGACGTTGCGGGCGTCTGTGGCGCCGCGGTAGCCATTGCCACGGTTGTGCCAGTCGTTGGCGGCCAGCTCGCGCGCCAGCCCGGCGAGGTGGGTCGGGTCGCTCGTGTCTCCGCCGTACGACGCCGGCCCGGCGTGGTCGACGATCGTGGTGAACAGCGACAGCGTGCCGTCGCGGTTGTCGGCGATCTCGATGATCCGCGACTGCGACGGCCAGTCGATGTGGGATGCGGTGTTGATCTCCCACAGACCACCACCGCCGGGCCGAGAACGCGCCCAGATCTGGTTCTTGTGGGTGTGGCCGTTGACCCAGGCGATCACCTGCTCGTGGGAGAGCAGCTCGGCGAGCACCGCGTCGCCGAGCACCCGCGGCGTCGGGTCGCCGCCCGTGCCGACGAACGGGTTGGACATCGTGTCGGACGTGTGGTGGCTGAAGACCATGACGAGCCGGTCCGTCGAAGCTGCGAGGACAGACTTGAGCCAGTCGAACTGGGACTGGTCGAGGGAGCCATCGGCATAGCCGTTGGGGTTGACGGTGTCGAGCACCACGAAGCGGCACAGCCCCATGTCGAAGGTGTAGTAGGCCGTGCCCGCGGCGCGGTTGTCGGCGGTGAAGCCGTGCCCGGCGGGCAGGCCGGTCGTCTGGAAGTGCTGCTCGACGATCTCCTGGCGGGTGAGCAGCCGGCGGCCGGCGTCGGGCGAGACGACCCGCACCGACGCCGTCAGGGCGAGCGAGGCGAGCAGCGCGGCGTACGAGCCGCTCTGGATCGCGTTGACGATGGCGGCGGGGGAGAGTCCCGCGGGCGGCGACATCAGCTTGAGCGAGCCGGTCGCGACCAGGTTGAGCTGGAGGGTGGACGCGGGGAAGTTGCCCTGCGAGAGACCGTCGTGGTTGCCGAAGGCGGCATACCAGGGGATCGAGAGCCCCTGGGCCTGGAACGGGCGCCGCGCGGCGTCGAGCAGCCCCGGCACGACCGGGAAGCCCCGCTGACTGCGCGGCAGATCCACGGCCTTGCCGGCCGGGGTGCCCTCGGGGTGCCAGTAGTTCGGGTCGTAGTAGGTCGGGTCGCCGTCGTGCACCCCCTCCCACCGGGTCAGGTCGCCGGAGTCGACGCGCACCTGACCGCCGTCGAGGATGTCGATGTTCCAGCGCACCTCGTTGAGCTGGGAGTTGTCGGAGTTGTCGCCGGTCTGGATCGCCAGGGCGAGCGGCTTCCCCGTCACCGGGCCGGCGGCGATCGCGTTGAGCTGGCGGACCATCGCGTCGGCGATCTGGCCGGTCAGCATCTCGTGTGGCCGGTACGCCGAGGCGAACAGCCCGGTCGCCGGAAGCGGGCTCTGGTCGTCGAACCGGTCGGCCCACTCCACGCGCATGGGGGACTGGGCGTCGACGACGTGCACATCGCTGAGCTGGGCGAACGCGATCAGTGCCTTCCGTCGGCCGGCGCGGCCCGGGGCCGGGCTGCCGCCGAGGTCGGCTCGGACCAGGTGCGGCTCGCCCGGGGCGGCCACGATCGGGCAGTAGCCACCGGCGCCGGCGGTCCCGCGCGCGTAGGTACGAGCGAGGGTCGTCGCGTTCGCGGGTCCTGCGGGAGCGGCGGAACCTGATGACGTCGCGCCCGGCGTCCAGACCGGGTCGGCGGAGGCGGCGGGGGCGCCCGCGGCGACGGCCGCGGCGCCACCCGCGACGGCACTGGAGCGGAACAGGCCACGGCGGGTCAGCTTCACGACCACTCAACGACCCGCCGTGACGACGGTCACGCCGCCCGACATGCAGGGTTCACGTGCCGTTGCTCGAGTGCTGGGGCTGTGTTGCGGCGCCCTCCCTAGCGTCCGAGCCATGACGGATGCATCACTGGCTCCCCTGCGTGTGCTGGTCGTCGCGGAGTCGTTCCTCCCGCAGGTCAACGGCGTGACCAACTCCGTACGCCGGGTGCTCGAGCACCTGGCCCGCGAGGGTCACCAGGCCGAGCTGGTCGCGCCGACCGGCCCGGCGTCGTACGCCGGGTTCCCGGTGCACACCACCCGCGGCGCCTCGCTGCCGTTCTATCGCGACTTCCGCATCGGCCTGGAGACCCGGGCCCGGCTGCGGACCCAGATGCAGCGGTTCCGGCCAGACGTGGTGCACATCGCCTCACCCGCCACGCTCGGGCTGCAGGCGGCGCGGGTGGCCGAGGAGCTCGGCGTACCGAGTGTGGCGATCTACCAGACCGACCTGATCGGGTTCGCCGAGCGCTACGGCGCCCGCGGGGTGGGCGGGGTGCGCGCGATGGCCTACCTCACGCGCCGGATCCACACGCTGGTGGACCGCACCCTCGCGCCGTCCACGGCGAGCCTGCGCCAGCTCGAGGAGCTCGACGTGCCGCGGCTGGCGCTGTGGCCGCGCGGCGTCGACCTGGAAGCGTTCCACCCAAGCCTCCGAGACGGCCGGCTGCGCCGGGAGCTCGCCCCCGACGGGCGGCTCCTCGTCGGCTACGTCGGCCGGCTCGCGCCGGAGAAGGAGCTCGAGCTGCTCACCTACCTCTCCGGCGACCCCCGCTACGCGCTGGTGGTCGTCGGAGGGGGCCCCGAGGAGACCCGGCTGCGCAGGCTGATGCCGGACGCCCACTTCCTCGGCGTCCTGCACAGAGCCGAGCTCGGGCGCGCCTATGCGTCCCTCGACGTCTTCGTGCACACCGGCCGCCACGAGACCTATTGCCAGTCCGCGCAGGAGGCGCTCGCCTCCGGCGTCCCAGTCGTAGCGCCGCGCTCGGGCGGCCCGATCGACGTCGTCCAGGACGGGGTGGCCGGCTTCCTCTACGAGCCCGGCGACGGCGACGACCTCGGCGGCTACGTCGACCGGCTCGCCCGCGACCCGGAGTTCCGCCGCCGGATGGGAGCAGCCGCCCGTCGGTCGGTCGAGGGTCGCTCGTGGGCGGCCGTCAACGACGCCCTCGTGGCCCACTACCGCGACGTGGTGGCGACGATGACGGGCTACCGCGAGCTCGCTGCCTGAGCCAGCAGCGCGGCCGCCTCGCCGACGTCGTCGACTAGGTGCACGCGCTGCTCCATCGGTCGGCCGCGGGCGAGCTCGCGCAGCAGCGGCCACGCGGGCAGGGTCTCGGTCCAGTAGCGGCGGCCGACCAGCACCATCGCGGCGATCGACGACTCGTCGGCGTAGTAGTTCTCGCAGGCGTCCTGGAAGACCTCCTGGACCGTGCCGCCGGCGCCGGGGAGGAAGACGATCCCGGCGTCGCAGAGCTCGAGCAGGATCGCCTCACGGGTGGAGTTGCGGAAGTACTTCGCGATCCCGGTCGCGAACACGTTCGACGGCTCGTGCCCGTAGTGCCAGGTGGGGATGCCGAGCGAGTCGTGCGGCTCGGTGACCGCCGCGCAGACCTCGAGGGCCGGCCGGAGCCAGTCATCGACCGAGGGCCGGTACGTCGGTGCCTCGGCCAGCGCCGCGACGGCGTCGGTGACCCGCGAGAGGTGGGAGTCGGCGAGGTAGCAGCCGAGGTTGGCCGCCTCCATCGCTCCCGGACCCCCGCCGGTGGCCACCACGTGGTGGGCGCCGAGCGCGTGCCCGAGCCGCGCGGCCTCGGCGTACTCCCGGTCGCCGCGGGCGGCCGCGTGGCCGCCCATCACCCCCACCAGGTGCTTACGCAGCACCCAGGTGGTCAGCGCCTCGTCGATCGCGTGGTCGTGGAGCGAGCGGGCGAGCGCGTCGTCGGCGTTCCCGGGGGTCTGGGACCAGGCATAGGCCCGGCCGTCGAGGGACTGCGCGTAGGGCGTCGCGTCGTAGAGCTCGTGCGCGGTGTAGAGCCGGGTCCGGTAGACGTCGACCGGCGCGACGGTCAGCGAGGGCAGCACCAGCGCCCCGGCCCGCTGGAGCTCCTCGGCGACGCCCGACGCGAACTCGCAGCCGAGGAACGTCGCCCCGGCCACCCGGAGCCGGCCCAGGACCGTTCCGCGGCCGGTCAGGTCGACGTGGGTCACCCGCCAGCCGCTCAGCCGCGTCGCACCGCGCGCCACCCGGTGGTCGAACTCCTCCAGCGACTCGACCTGAACCACCCGCCCGCGGCTGCGCCTCACGCTCGCAACCTAACGATTCGTCTGCGCTCCGGCACGGGATCGCCGCGTGGCGAACGCAGACGAATCGTGGGCGCGGGGCTCAGAACGCGTGCGCCATCAGCTCTGCGAAGAGCACGTGCTCGTCGGCGGCCTCCAGTCCGCGGGCCCGGAACCAGGCGCAGATGTTGGCGCAGTCGCGCTGCAGGAAGTCCAGGCCGTTGAGGTTGCCGACCAGGTCGACGATCTGCGGCAGGTCGATGATGACGAGCCGATCGCCCGCGGCCAGGATGTTGTAGGCCGAGAGGTCGCCGTGCACCACCCCGTTCTGCACCATGGTGGCGAGGGCGTCGGTGAGCTGCTCGTAGTACGACGCGAGCAGGTCCGGCGCGGGCCGGGTCTGGGCCAGCCGGGGCGCGGTCTGGACGACCCCGTCGTCGTCGAGCGCCGTGATCCACTCCATCAGGATCTCGGTGCCGTCGATCTGCACCGGGTAGGGGACCGGAAGGCCGAGCTCCCAGAAGCGCACCAGGGCGCCCCACTCGGACACGGCCCACTCGCCCGCGGCGACCAGCCGACCGAAGGTGCTCTTGCGCTTGAGCGCGCGCTCGTCGCGCGAGCGCTTCATCGAGCGGCCCTCGGTGTAGGACGCGGCCCGGTGGAAGGTCCGGTGCTCGGACGAGCGGTATCGCTTGGCGGCCATGACCACGCCGCCCTCCGGGTCGTAGGGATCGGCCCGCTCGAGCAGGTGGACGTCGGCCTCCTTGCCGGTCTTGAGGACGCCGAGCTCGGTGTCGATGGCCCCTTGGGAGGTGACGACCCAGCCCGGCCGGGGCTCGGGCCCGCGGCTGAGCGGCTCGACGCTGAGCCAGGTCGACCAGCGCTGGCCGTCGTCCAGGTCGTCGTAGGTGCGGAAGTCGAAGACGAAGTCGTCCGCGACGTCGCTCAGGTCGTCCGCGGGTGGCGGGACATGGCGGTAGGCGTCGGTGATGAAGTCGTCAGGAAATGCAGGATGCTGCGGGTCTTGCGTGAAGTCGTGAGACATCGCTGGAGGTGCTCCATGAGGTGAGAGGGGGACGGTCTGCGGGCAGGCCGAGGACAGTGATGGTCACGGTCGCCTCCTCTCGTGGAGCACCTGGCGGCTGCCTGGCGTCGCGCTCATGATGGCTGGCGGTCGGTGGAGCGGCAACCGAATAACCGGCCGCGGGTAGGTTGCCTGCGTGATCGCGCGCGGCCGCCTGGTGCCGGCCCTGCTGGCCCTGCTGGTCGTCGCGGCCCCGCTGGCCGGTGGGGTCTCGGCCACGGCCCAGCCCGCGGCGACGCCGGGGTCGGTCGGGATCGGTGACCCGTACTTCCCCGACGACGGCAACGGCGGCATCGACGTCCTGCACTACGACGTCCGCGACGGCTACCGGTTCGGCTCCGGGAGGCTCGCCGGCCGCACCACGCTCGACATCCGGGCCACGCAGAACCTGTCCCGCTTCGACCTCGACTTCTCGCTGCGCGTGAGCTCGGTGACCGTCGACGGCCGCCGCGCAAGCTTCCACCGGGCGGGGAGCCACGAGCTGCGGATCACCCCCACCACGCCGATCGCCTCCGGGGCGGAGTTCCGCGTCGCGGTGAGGTACGCCGGAGTGCCGGCCGACCAGAGCTCCCAGGGTGAGCGCAACTGGCTCGCCTCCTCCGACGAGGTGGTGACCATGAACGAGCCACACATGGCCGTCTGGTGGTTCCCCGCCAACGACCACCCGCTCGACAAGGCCTCCTTCGACATCCGGATCACCGTGCCCCGGGGCAAGCAGGTGATCGCGAACGGCGTGCTGGTCGCCAAGCACCGACAGCACGGGCTGGCCACCACACACTGGCGGGCGACGCAGCCGATGGCGCCCTACCTCGCGTTCTTCGCGGCCGGCTCGTTCGAGACCCACGCGCGCACGTGCAACGGGATCCCCGACTACACCGCGGTATCGGTGGGGAGCTCCGACCCCGGCCACACGGTGACAGCGCGCGCCCTGGCCGACCGGACCTGCGCGATCGTCACAGCGCTGGCCACCGTGCTCGGCCCCTACCCCTTCTCGGCGATGGGGGGCGTGGTCACCGCGCTGCCGGCGTCGTTCGCGCTGGAGAACCAGACCCGACCCACCTACCCGGTGGTCGCCGGGCCGTCGGTGCCGCTGATGGCCCACGAGCTCGCGCACCAGTGGTTCGGCGACTCGGTCTCGGTGAGCTCCTGGAGCGACATCTGGCTCAACGAGGGCTTCGCACAGTTCATGCAGAGCTTCTACGCCGAGGCCACCGGGGGACGGTCGGTGCAGGACTGGCTGACCGACACCTACACCACCCTCCACGGCCAGGACGGCTTCTGGAAGCTGTCGATCGACGACCCCGGGCCGGCGCGGCTCTTCGACGCCGCTGTCTACGCTCGCGGCGCGATGGCGCTCCAGGCCCTACGGCACCGCATCGGCGACCCGGCGTTCTGGACGCTGCTGCGCACCTGGCTCGCACAGCACGCTTACGGCAACGGCGCGGACGCCGAGTTCGAGGCGCTCGCCGCGTCGGTCAGCGGCCAGGACCTCTCGGCGTTCTTCGACGCCTGGCTGCACGCGACGGTCGTGCCGGCGAAGTCGGCGGACAACGGCCTCCTCTGATCGGTCACCGGTCAGGGAAGAGAGAGACCCCCGTCGCGCGGCTCGGGGTCGCTCGCACGCTCACATCGGACGGTCGCGGTGGCGCAACGCACCAGGTGCGGCCCGATCGGCAGCACCAGGCCGGACTCGCCGTCCCACCAGACCTTCTCGTAGGCACCCGGCAGCGGGTCCAGCGGAGCCGGGGTGAGGGCGCGGGACCGGCCGCTGGCCACCTCGACGAGATGGAGGTCCCGGGTCAGGGCCCACCGCCCGGACGGCGACACGGACCGGACGCCGTGGATGCAGGTCGAGAGCGGCGTGGTCCGGCCGGCGCGGGTGAGCTTGACGACGCTGCAGTGCTCGATGCCGATGTCGGTGCCGTTCTGGAAGGAGCCCGGGAACGCACCGAGCGGCCGCGGGACCTGCTCGGCGGACCACAGGAAGTAGCGGCCGTCGTGCGCGGCGTAGAGGATGCCTGCGGGCGTCCACCACAGCAGGTACGCCGCCGCGCGGGGCAGGTGGTCGACGCGGGCCAGGTCCGCCAGGTCGAGGACGTCGTGACCAGCGGCGAGGTAGCGCCCGTCCGGTGAGACCAGTGCCTCGAGGCCGCCGTCGGCGGTCCGCGTCCGGATCGGCAGGTCACGTACCTCGCCCGCGCTGGTGACCAGGACGTAACGGGAGCCGGACGGGTAGCCCTCCGGCGTCACCGTCCCGACCCGGACCACGAGCCCCGCCGAGGCCAGCCCGACGACCTGATCCACGGCGCCGCCGATGGCGACCCGGCGGCCACCGGGGAGGACCGCGTCGGTGCCGGCCAGGTAGGGCACCGGTGCCGGCCGTCCCAGCGGGAGGCTCGCGGCCCAGGCATCCGCCGCGATGGTCCCCGGCGGATCCGATGGCTGCGAGCCGCGGTGCAACTCCAGGCCCAGAGCCAGCACCGCGAGCGCGAGCACCAGCACGGCGGTCGCCGCGGCGATCCCCTGTCGCCGGCGCGGCTGGGTGGCCGGCCGTCCGAAGACGAGGCTGTCGGCGCCGATGAGCCGGGTGTGGGGCTCGCTCACGTCTCCTCGGCACCTCCGGTTCGCGGCGGGTGGGTCGGCCGGCCTGCTCAGCCGCGCAACCGGATCGACAGGCAGGTCACGCAGCCCTCGAGCTTCTCGAACTCGCTGATGTCGACGGCGATGACGCGCAGCCCCCGCGACTCGAACAGCTCCTGAGTGCGCGGGGCGGCCGCCGACATCAGCACCGTCGAGGCGTCCAGGAGGACGACGTGGGCGCCGGGCTCCTCGGGGACCGAGAAGTACGCCGGGAAGGCGGTCGGGTCGTCGACGAGCGGGTCGTGGCCGACGACGGTGCCGTCCGGCAGGGCGGTGACGGCCGACTTCAGGTGCAGGACCTTGGACACCGGGACCCCGAGCACCGTGGCGCCGAGCGGCTCGAGGTGCGTCCGGAGCTGGTCGAGCCCGTCCTGGTTGGTACGGCCGCCGAGGCCGACCCACACGGTGCCGCCGTGCTTGAGGACGTCGCCGCCGTCGAGCGTGCCCGGCTCCTCGATGTGGGCGATCGAGTAGCCCAGGCCGGCCAGTGCCCGCTCGGTGCCTGCGGTCTCGGCTCGGCGCTCGTCGGCGCCGGGGCGGGTGATCACCGCGAGGTGTCCGTAGACCACCGCCGTGTCCTCCACGAAGACCGCGTCCGGGCAGTCGTCGGCCGGGTCGACCTCGTAGAGCTCCCACCCCTCGGCCTGGAGCGCAGCGGCGTAGCCCAGCCACTGGCGCCGCGCTAGGTCGGCGTCCACGGGGACCCGCTCGAGGTGGGTCAGCAACCCCTCGTCGAGCCGAGGACCGGGACGTCGGACGAGGGCACGCTTCTGCACCCGTCCATCATGACCCCAACGTCACGATCCGGGCCTGACGAACCGGGCCTCACGAACCCAGCAGCGGCGCCATCGCCCTGGCCACCATCGAAGGTCGGCCGGTGAGCGCCTCCTCGGCGTCGGCGAGCGTCATCGCGCGCAGGCCGGCGTTGATGCCGAGCCAGCGCAGCGGCTCCGGCTCCCAGCGCGGCGAGCGGTGCCCCACCCAGGGCAGGGCGGTCAGCTCCGTGGACCTCGAGAGGATCAGGTCGCTGAGCGTCCGGCCGGCGAGGTTGGTGGTGGAGACGCCGTCACCGACGTAGCCGCCCGCCCAGGCCAGCCCGGTCGCCCGGTCGAGCCCCACCGAGGCGCACCAGTCGCGTGGGATGCCGAGCGGCCCGCCCCAGGCGTGGGTGAACCGAGCGCGCCGCAGCATGGGGAACAGGTCGAGCAGGGTCGCGTGCAGGGCCGCGAAGACCCGCGGGTCGCGATCGAAGTCGGGGGAGACCCGCGAGCCGAGGTGGTAGGGGGCGCCGCGCCCGCCGAAGACGAGCCGGTCGTCCGCCGTGCGCTGGCCGTAGATGATCAGGTGCCGGTGGTCGGAGAAGGTCTCCCGCTGAGCGAGCCCGATCTCGTCCCACACCGCGCTCGGCAGCGGCTCGGTCGCGATGATCAGGGAGTAGACCGGCACCACGGCGCGGCTCAGCCCCGGCAGCCGCGGGGTGAACCCCTCGGTGGCGCGCACGACGTACGGCGCCCGGACCGTGCCCCGCGGGGTTCGCACCAGCCCCGGCGTGATCGACAGCGCGGGGGTCCTCTCGAACAGGTCGACCCCGCCGCGGGTCACCGCCTCGGCCAGGCCACGGACCAGCCGGGCCGGGTGGATCGCGGCGCAGTCCGGGGTGTACGTCGCGCCGAGGGTCCGGGTGGCGCGCAGCCGCTCGCCGGCCTGGGCCGGCGAGAGCACCCGGTCGCCGTACTCGGCGCGCACCCGCGCGAGCTGGGCGGCGTTGCGGGCGAGCACGATCGTGCCGCCCTTGGCGAAGTCGCAGTCGATGCCCTCGGCCACGGTCACCCGGTGCACCTCGTCGACCGAGGCCCGCATGGCAGCGTCCTGCGCCTCCCCGAGCGAGGTCGGGAACAGCGCCGAGCACCAGCCGCCGTTGCGCCCGGACGCACCGAAACCGGCGACCTCCGCCTCCACGACGACGATGCGCAGCCGGGGGTCGGCGCGGGAGAGGTAGTACGCCGTCCAGAGCCCGGTGTAGCCGGCCCCCACGACCGCCACGTCGGCGTCGACGTCACCGGCCAGCGGTGACCGCGGCGTCCAGTCCGTGGGCGTGGTCTCGTGCCAGAGCGACAGCCCGGCGTAGGGGGACCGGTCCGGCGGCCGAGTGCTCAGCGGACTCCCCACGAGTAGGTCTGCTTGCGGAGGTGGAGGTACATGAACGTCTCGGTCGTCAGCACGCCCTCGATGGCTCGGATCTGCTCGCTGACGATCTCGAGGAGGTGCTCGTCGCTCTCCGCGATCACCTCGGCCAGCACGTCGAAGGAGCCGGCGGTGACCACGACGTAGACCACCTCGTCGAGGCCTGCGATCGCGTCGGCCACGGGCTCGATCGCCCCGGTCACCTTGATGCCGACCATGGCCTGCCGGGCGAAGCCGAGCTCCATCGGGTCGGTGACCGCGACGACCTGCATCACACCTGAGTCGGTCAGCCGCTGCACCCGCTGCCGGACCGCTGCCTCGGAGAGCCCGACCACCTTGCCGATCGCGGCATAGGACCGGCGGCCGTCCTGCTGGAGCTGGCTGACGATCGCCTTGGAGACGTCGTCGAGGATCTGGCGCTCCCTCGTGGGCTTACCCCGCATGGTCCGCAACGTATCGCGCCGTCATGCCAGCCTGCCTCTCCACGCGACGATTCACGAAGGATTTCGTTGCCGAGAGGTTACGACAACGCGGGATCCCTTGTTGGCGGCCCGTTGACGTGACACGATCCGCGGAATGAGGGGGATCTCGCGGAAGATGGACTGGTGACGTCGGGACCGGACCAGCTTGGGCCGATGCCGGGGGGTGGCGGCCGGGGTCTGACCCGACGCGGCGTGCTTCGCGGAGGAGGCGCCGTCGCGTTCGTCGGGCTGAGCGCGGCCGCGCTCAAGCTGCCGTTGTTCGGCGTCGAGGGCGGCCAGATCGAGACCGCCTCCTGCGTCGGCAAGGACATCTCGGCCACAGACAAGCGGCTGGTCGTCTCCAACTGGCCGGCCTACATCGACCCGCGGCGGACCAAGCAGTCCACCACCTCGGTGTTCCAGGACACGACCGGGATCACGGTGGACTACACCCCCGACGTCAACGACAACTCCGAGTTCTACGCGAAGGTGAAGAACCAGCTCGGCTCCTGCCAGCCCGTCAAGCGCGACATCATGGTGCTCACCGACTGGATGGCCGCCCGGATGATCGAGCTCGGGTGGGTCCAGAAGCTGGACCCGACCAAGATCCCGAACGTCACCGCCAACATCATCGACCCGCTTCGTGACCGCGCCTGGGACCCGGACTTCAGCTACCACGTGCCCTGGCAGAGCGGGCTGACGGGCATCGCCTACAACTCCGAGGCGACCGGCGAGGTCAAGAGCTTCGAGGAGCTGCTGACCCGCGAGGACCTCAAGGGCAAGATCACCCTGCTCACCGAGATGCGCGACACCATGGGCTTCCTGCTCAAGATGACCGGTGCCGACCCCAGCCACTTCACCGACGACCAGTGGCACAACGCCATCGACAAGCTCCAGTCGGTGGTGAGCGCCGGACAGGTGCGGGCCTTCACCGGCAACGAGTACATCCAGGATCTCGCCGCGGGCAACATCGTCGCCTGCGAAGCCTGGTCAGGCGACGTCATCCAGGTCCAGCTGGACAACCCGGCGATCAAGTTCGTGACGCCCGAGGAAGGGCTGATGCTCTGGAGTGACAACATGCTGGTCCCGAACCTGGCCCAGCACCAGGCCAACGCCGAGCTCTGGATGGACTACTACTACCAGCCCGACGTGGCCGCGAAGCTCGCGGCGTACGTCAACTACATCTGTCCGGTCAAGGGTGCCCAGCAGGCCATGGAGCAGCTCCACCCCGACCTGGCCAGCAACCCGCTGATCTTCCCCGACGACGAGACGCTCTCGAAGACCATGTCGTTCATGGCGCTGAAGGAAGCCCAGATCACCCAGTACGAAGGAGAGTTCGCCGATGTCACAGGTGGCTGAGGCCTCGTCCTCCCCGACGCCGTCCGGACGGCCGAGCGAGCTCGCCGAGCCGTCGTCCTACGACGGCCTCGCGCTGCGCAAGCTCGCCAAGCACTTCGGCGCGTTCCAGGCCGTCCGCGAGCTGGACCTCGACGTGCCTCGTGGGTCGTTCTTCGCGCTGCTCGGCCCCTCCGGCTGCGGCAAGACCACCACCCTGCGGATGGTGGCGGGTCTCGAGACGCCGAGCGCGGGCTCCATCACGCTGGCCGGCAACGACATCACCTTCGCCAAGCCCTACCAACGTCCGGTCAACACGGTCTTCCAGAGCTACGCGCTGTTCCCGCACCTCGACATCTACGAGAACGTCGCGTTCGGGCTCCGTCGTCGCAAGCAGCGCGATGTCGACGCCCAGGTGCGCGAGATGCTGGCCCTGGTCGAGCTGGAGAGCCAGGCGCGGAAGAAGCCGGCGCAGCTCTCCGGCGGGCAGCAGCAGCGGGTCGCCCTGGCCCGGGCGCTGATCAACAGCCCCGAGGTGCTGCTGCTCGACGAGCCGCTCGGCGCGCTGGACCTCAAGCTGCGGCGGTCGATGCAGATCGAGCTCAAGCGGATCCAGACCGACGTCGGCCGGACCTTCATCCACGTCACCCACGACCAGGAGGAGGCCATGACCATGGCCGACACGGTCGCGGTGATGAACGGCGGCGTCATCGAGCAGATGGGCGCACCGACCGAGCTCTACGAGAACCCACGCTCGACCTTCGTGGCCAACTTCCTCGGCCAGTCCAACCTGATCGAGGGGCAGGTCACGAGCCGCAGCTCGGACCTGGTGACCGTCGACATGCACGGCATCCCCGTCTCGGTGCCGACCGGCCGCGCGCACACTCCGGGCGACCGGGGCTGGGTCGGGATCCGCCCGGAGAAGGTGCTGATCGGCGACGAGGGCGAGCAGCTCGACGCGCCCGGCAACACGATCCCCGGCGGGGTCGTCAGCGACGTGAGCTTCGTCGGCGTCAGCACCCAGTACCTCGTCCGGATGCCGTGGGGACAGGAGCTCCAGGTCTTCTCGCAGAACACCGGACGGCACCGGCTCTTCGCTGTCGGCGACAAGGTCGAGCTCTCCTGGCGTCCGGAGTACGCGTTCCTCCTCGACGCCGCCCAGGACGCGTCGGCCGGAGCCCAGAAGATGGACTCCGATGGCTAGCGCGGCCGGCGCGCCGCCGCTCGCCGCCACCGACCCGGACGAGACCGGGCGGCGCCGCGGCCGCACCGGCTACCTGCTCCTGCTCCCGGCTGCGCTGTGGCTGGGGATCTTCTTCGTCGTGCCGTTCTACTCCCTGATCGCGACCAGCCTGTTCGACCCGAGCGGCTCGGACGCCAAGGGCTACGACATGACCTACCACGTCGCGAACTACTGGACGGCGCTCAAGCACTACGGCAAGCCGGAGAGCTGGACCAATCTCGGACCCCTGCTGCGCTCGCTCTGGTACGGCGCGATCGCCACCGGCCTGTGCCTGGTCCTCGGCTACGTGCTCGCCTACGCGATCGCCTTCAAGGCCGGACGCTGGAAGAACCTGATGCTGGTGCTGGTCATCGCGCCGTTCTTCACCAGCTTCCTGGTCCGCACCCTGTCGTGGAAGCTGATCCTGGCCGACGACGGCTTCGTCGTGAACACGCTGCAGGCGGTGCACCTCCTCGGCCCCGACGGACGGCTGCTCGCCACGCCGGTGGCCGTGGTCGCGGGGCTCACCTACAACTTCCTGCCGTTCATGGTGCTGCCACTGTTCGCGAGCATCGACAAGATCGACCATCGGCTCATCGAGGCGGCGAGCGACCTCTACGCCAACCCGGTCAAGGCGTTCTTCAGGGTGACCTGGCCGCTGTCGCTGCCCGGCGTCGTCTCCGGGACGCTGCTGACGTTCATCCCGGCCGTGGGCGACTACATCAACGTCCGGCTGCTCGGCAGCCCGAACCAGAAGATGATCGGGACGGTGATCCAGCAGCAGTTCACCGAGGCCCACAACTACCCGATCGGCGGCGCGTTGTCGGTCACCCTGATGGCCCTCATCGTGGTGATGGTGCTGGTCTACGTGCGCCGCGCCGGCACCGAGGAGCTTCTCTGATGACCGCGCTCCGCAAGCACCTGGTACTGATCCTGGGGCTGCTGATCCTGGTCTACACCTTCATCCCGATCTTCGTGGTCGTGCTGATGAGCTTCAACCACCCGGCCAGCAAGCTGATCTACCGGTTCGACCGGTTCACCCTCGCCAACTGGAGGCACCCGTGCGGCGCCGAGGACATGTGCTCCGCGGTGGGCACCAGCATCGAGATCGGGCTCCTGGCCACGCTCGGTGCCACGGTGCTCGGCACCCTGGCGGCGTTCGCCCTGGTCCGCCACGACTTCCACGGTCGCTCGTCGATGAACGTCCTGATCTTCCTGCCGATGGCAGCGCCGGAGATCGTGATGGGCTCCTCGCTGCTCGCCCTTTTCGTGGGCGCGGGCTTCGCCGGTCAGCTCGGCTTCTGGACGATCCTGATCGCGCACATCATGTTCTGCCTGTCGTTCGTGGTGGTCACCGTCCGCTCGCGGCTCGCGGGGATGGACGACACCCTCGAACAGGCCGCGATGGATCTCTACGCCACCCCGCGACAGACGTTCTGGCGGGTCACCTTCCCGCTGGTCTTCCCCGGCATCCTCGGCGCCGCCCTGCTGAGCTTCTCGCTCTCCTTCGACGACTTCATCGTCACCTACCTCAACGCCGGCCAGACCACGACGTTCCCGCTCTACGTCTGGGGGGCCGCCGAGCGCGGCGTACCGATGCAGGTCAACGTCGTCGGGACGGTGATGTTCCTGGTCTCGGTCATCATCGTGGTCGGCGGCGAGCTCAACTCGCGACGGCGGCAGCGGGCGCTGGCCTGACTGGCAGGCTGGGCGGGTGACCACGATCAAGATCAACGCCATCACCGTGCCCGCCGGCTCCGGCGACGAGCTCGCTCACCGGTTCGCTGCCCGCGCGGGCGCCGTCGACGGGGCCGACGGCTTCGAGGGCTTCGAGCTGCTCCGGCCGACCGACGACCGCGAGCAGTGGCTCGTCATCACCCGTTGGCGTGACGAAGCGTCGTTCCAGGCGTGGGTCAGCTCACCGGACTTCGCCGAAGGCCATCGCTCGGCCGTCGAGCGGGCCGGCGGGGAGGCGCCGCGACCCGTCTCCACCCACAGTGAGGTGTGGAGCTACGAGGTGGCGGGGGGCTCGGCCCCGCCGGCCGGCTGAGGGGTGGCCGCGCTCCTGCGGGTGGCGACAGCCGGCTTCGCACTGGTCGTGATGACCGGCTGCTCGAGCGGCTCCAGCAGCGACGACCGCTCCGCGCCGACGCCCGCTGCGTCGTCGCATGCGACGCAGCAACCGACCAGCACGGTCTCCACCACCGCGTCGTCGACCCCCTCGCCCGTCACGTCGCCGACAACGCAGGGCGTCGACCGGCTCGTCGTCCCCCCTGCCGCTGCCGCCTTGCCCGCCACGTGGCGGGAGCGGTTCGTGATCGGCTACGGCGCCGGCCGCGAGCTCCTCGGCACCTCGCCCGGCGGCGACTCGGGCTCCCTCGACATCGGCCCGGAGTACGGCGCGCCCGGCCCCGACGGCAGCTGGTGGTTCCTCGACGCGGCCAAGGGCCGGTTGGCGCACTACGACGGGGACGGCGGCTTCCTCGAGGCGGTGCGGATCCCGCGGTCGATGCTGGTCAGCGGCCGCTATTTCCAGTGGCAGCTTCCGCACGTGCTCGCCGACGGCAGTCTCGTCGCCGTGCGGCAGGACCCACCCGGCGCCCAGCTGCTGCGACTGCGCGCCGGCGTCCTCGACGAGATCCCGCTCCCGCACCTGTTCGCACCGACCTACGACGACGGCACCCTGCTCTACGGCTTCGGCGGTGGTCGATCGGTCGTGGTCGACCCGGCCGACGGCTCGACGCGGACCTCACGGCGGTTCCGCACGCCGTCCGGCTCGTCGTTCTCGGTGGTCGACGAGTTCGACCGCGGTCGACTGCACTGCGAGCTGCCCGGTGGCGTCACCCGAGATCTGCCGGTGCGCACGATGTCCGGCGCACCGGCCCACGTCGGCGTCCAGGTCCGAGCCGGGGCCGACGACACCCTGCACCTGCTGCTGGTCGGTACCGGCGACGACGACGAGTCACTGCAGCTGGTGGGATATACCAGGGTCGGGGCAGAGGGGTCGGTGGCTCCGGTGGAGGCGCTGCCCAACCCGTTCAGTGAGGCCGATCCGGGCAGTCCGGCGCAGCTGGTGATGGCGCCCGGCTCGTCGACGCCGATGCTCGTCTACGTGCTGCCTGACGGCGTGCACGTCTACGAGCGCACGGGAGATTAGTCACCAATCAGGGCTCTTCTGAGGTATCCGTGCCTTGCCCACCCGCTTGCCGGCCTCGCTTGTCGGCGGCCGTGCGCGTATCAGACCGGCACCCGCCGTCATGGGACCTCGCTGCGCTCGGCCGCTGGCGGCGCGCTCTGCTGATCTTGGGCAGTCCTTGACGGGGGCTGCGTTGCTGGTGTGGGTGCCCGGCCCGGGTGGCGGTGACCCCCCAACGCCCTGGACGCCGAACCCGGTTGAGGACCCACCGCCACCCCGCGGGTCTTCGCCGACAGGCCCCAGGGGCGGTGGCTGGTCAACCCCTCGAGGCAGCTCACTGGTTGAGGGGTCACCGCCGCCGTGGCCGCAGCTCCGCTGATGCCGGCGATGCGCGGGGGCACCGGCAAGCGGCTACGGGCGACACGAGACAGAGGCCGGGCGGCCCACGGATACGTCAGAAGAGATTGGCGAGCGGCAGGAGCTGGCTCAGAAGCCCTGCGCGGGGTAGGACGGCACCTCGAAGGCCCGCGGGAGCGTGAACATGAACGAGCCGCCCACCTCGTGGATGGTGGTCCCGCCGTGCATGGCGACGAGCCGCCGGACGATCGCCATCTCGTAGCCGTTGGGCGGGCCGGAGTCGGACAGGCGGATCGAGACGTACTCGGGCTGAGCCTTGACCCGGATGCCGACCGGGCGGACGCCGAGCCGCTGGGTGCTGCGCAGCAGGTTGGCGCAGATCTGCTGCACGCGCAGGGCGTCGGCGTAGACGTAGACCCGCTCGTCGCCCTCCACGGTGATGGCGATGTCGGGGAAGCTGGAGCAGGACTCGATCAGCTGCTGGTCGAGGTCGAGGGTCTCCATCGTCACCTCGGGAGTGAGCGCCTCGGGAGTCGCCATCAGGGAGAGGTCCTCGCGCAGCAGCATCACCTGCCGCGCCAGGATCCGGGAGTGGACGGTCTGCTCGGTGGTCTCCGACATGAGCTGTCCGCGCGACAACGAGTCGAGCAGGGCTTCGAGCCCCAGCACCGGCGTCCTCAGCTCGGCCCCGGCTACGGCGATCACCTCCGCCTGCCCCGACGTGCGTTCCGCCCACATCTCCATGCCGGCCTCCTTCGGATACCTTCAGGTTCAATCGGCAATGAAAACGTTTCCATGGGGGGTAGCCCAGCGCTGTTACCAAGGCGAAGAGGAACCGTGCGAAGGTCGGGCACCAACTGTCGTGTTCGCGCCGTCCGACGGGCCCGAATGAGGGCGGCCCGTTACCCGGCGGTGACGACGGATTCCGTAGGCGCCGGCCATATGCGCAGGTCAGGGCCGTGACTGGTGCCCGGGTGCCGGTGTTCTAGTGCATGGGCACTAACCGCGCTAGTGCGTGGGCGCCGTTGCCTGACCATCCGGGGTTGCTGTATCCACAGCGGCCCGCTCGGCCACAGCACTCCCACCGTGCGGTAACAACCGGCGTGCACGGCGTACCGTCGGGTCAACGCCGCGACGTTGGAGGGGTGCATGACGATCGACCTGGACGCCATCGCGTCCGCACGGGAGCAGATCCGCGACAACTTCTTGCAGGAGCCGCCGGACCGGCCGGAGAGCAGCGCCCGGGGACTGCACCACTTCGCGCTGATCTGCTCCGACGTACGCCGGACCGTCGAGTTCTACCAGGGGCTGCTTGAGTTCCCGCTCACGGAGATCTTCGAGAACCGCGACTACCCCGGCTCCAACCACTTCTTCTTCGACATCGGCAACGGCAACCTGCTCGCCTTCTTCGACCTGCCCGGCCTCGACATAGGGCCCTACGCAGAGGTGCTGGGCGGCCTGCACCACCTGGCGATCTCGGTGACCCGCGAGAAGTGGGAGCACCTGCGCGGCAAGCTCGACGCCGCCGGCGTGGAGTACCTCGTGGAGAGCGAGGCGTCGATCTACTTCCGCGACCCCGACGGTGCCCGACTCGAGCTGCTGGCCGACCCGCTGGGGGAGATGTACGGCACCAAGGTGCTGTAGTCCAGCGCGCGGCTGCCGCCCGCGCAGGACCAGTTCCGTGCGGTTGCCCCGAACAGGTCAGATCAGGGTGCCGGCCTTGTCGAGCACGACCCGCAGGATCTGCTCGATCTCGTCGAAGTGCTCCTGCGTGCAGGTCAGCGGCGGCGAGATCTGCACGACCGGGTCGCCGCGGTCGTCGGCGCGGCAGTAGAGGCCCTCGGCGTAGAGCTGCTTGGAGACGAAGCCGTAGAGCAGCCGCTCGCAGTCCTCATCTGTGAAGGTCTCCTTGGTGGCCTTGTCCTTGACCAGCTCGATGCCGTAGAAGAACCCGTCACCGCGGACGTCGCCGACGATCGGCAGGTCCTTGAGCCGCTCGAGGGTGGCCCGGAAGGCACCCTCGTTGTCGCGCACGTTCTCGAGCACCTTCTCGTTCTCGAACGCGTCGAGGTTGGCCAGCGCCACGGCGGTCGAGACCGGGTGGCCGCCGAAGGTGTAGCCGTGGGCGAACATCGCCCCCGCGGCCTGGAAGGGCTCCATCAGCTTGTCGCTGGCGATCATCGCCCCGAGCGGGGCGTACCCGGACGTGATGCCCTTGGCGCAGGTGATCATGTCCGGCTCGTAGCCGTAGCGCTCGGCGCCGAACATGTGGCCGAGCCGCCCGAACGCGCAGATCACCTCGTCGGAGACCAACAGCACGTCGTACTGGTCGCAGATCTCGCGCACTCGCTGGAAGTAGCCGGGCGGAGGCGGGAAGCAGCCGCCGGCGTTCTGCACCGGCTCGAGGAAGACGGCGGCCACGGTGTCCGGGCCCTCGTTCTCGATCTGGACCGCGATCTGGTCGGCCGCCCAGCGGCCGAACTCCTCCAGGCTCAGCCCCGGGGGAGACCCGTGCTCCTCGGCCCGGTAGTAGTTGGTGTTGGGGACGCGGAACGTCGAGGGCACCAGCGGCTCGAACTGCTGCTTGAGCAGCGGCAGGCCGGTGATCGACAGCGCGCCCTGGGTGGTGCCGTGGTAGGCGATGGTGCGGGAGAGCACCTTGTGCTTCATCGGCTTGCCGGTGAGCTTGAAGTAGTTCTTCGCGAGCTTCCAGGCGGTCTCGACGGCCTCGCCGCCACCGCTGGTGAAGAACACCCGGTTGAGCGCGCCGGGCGCGTAGCCGGCGACCCGGGCGGCGAGCTCGATCGCGTTGGGGTGGGCGTAGGACCACAGCGGCATGAACGCCAGCTGCTCGGCCTGCTTGGCGGCCGCCTCGGCCAGGTCCTTGCGGCCGTGGCCGAGCTGGCTCACGAAGAGCCCGGCCAGCGCGTCGAGGTACTTCTTGCCGTTGACGTCCCAGATGTAGGGCCCCTCACCGCGCACGATCACGGGTATGTCGGCGTCCTGGTAGGAGCCGTGCCGGGTGAAGTGCATCCAGAGGTGGTCCTTGGCGGCCTGCTGCAGCTGTGCGGGGTCGAGAGCCATGCCCCAATGATGCGCCGCGCTGCGCCGAATTGCCACTCGGAAACGACGAAATCCGTCGCCAGTCTCAACATCTGCGACGGAATCGGGTGGTGTCTGGGGTAACGGGACCGGCTGATAGACCTTTCCCATGACCCGCTATGGCGCCCAGTTCGGCCCCGACATCACCTTCCTCGGCGTCGACCCGGTCGACCTCGACGACGCCGCCGCCGTCAGCGCGGCGGATGTCGTCGTGGTCGGCGCCCCGTGGGACGGCGGCACGTCACACCGGCCAGGCACCCGGTTCGGGCCCCAGGCGATCCGGCAGACCGACTACCTGCCCCACGACGGCTCCCGGCCCCACCTGGCACTCCGCGTCGACGCGCTGCAAGACCTGCGGGTGCTCGACGCGGGCGACGTCGAGATGCCACCGGGGGAGCAGGAGCGGTCGCGGACCAACCTGGAGGAGGCGGTCTACGCCGTCGCGAGCCGAGGCACCGTCCCGCTGGTGCTCGGCGGCGACCACTCGATCACGCTGCCGGACGCGACCGCGGTCGCCCGGCACCTCGGGTTCGGCCGCGTCTCGATGATCCACTTCGACGCGCACGCCGACACCGGTGACATCGAGTTCGGCTCCCTCTATGGCCATGGCCAGCCGATGCGCCGGCTGATCGAGAGCGGCGCGCTGCGCGGCGACCGGTTCCTGCAGATGGGGCTGCGCGGCTACTGGCCGGGCCCCGAGACCCTGGGCTGGATGGCCGAGCAGGAGATGCGCTCCTTCGAGATGACCGAGATCGGCCGGCGCGGCCTCAGCGCCTGCCTCGACGAGGCCTTCCAGATCGCCCTCGACGACTGCGACGCGGTCTTCCTCTCCGTCGACATCGATGTGTGCGACCCCGGCCACGCGCCCGGCACCGGCACCCCGGAGCCGGGCGGTCTGTCGGCGCGCGACCTGCTCGACGCCGTACGCCGGATCACCTACGAGCTGCCGGTCGCCGGCATCGACGTGGTCGAGGTGTCGCCGCCGTACGACCACGCCGAGATCACCGCGTTCCTGGCCAACCGGGTCTGCCTCGAGGCGCTGTCCGGACTGGCCGCCAGGAAGGTCGGGATCAGCCACGACCCGGCCGGCCCGCTGCTCGAGGGCCGCTGATGCGGCGCTTCCTGGTCGCGG
>Ga0268264_10000354_pt1 | contig 69023 bp, 63 predicted proteins | sample KBSSwiS32_FD_190357 | JGI IMG/M metagenome (GOLD analysis project Ga0268264, IMG submission 190357) | Switchgrass rhizosphere microbial communities from Kellogg Biological Station, Michigan, USA - KBS Switchgrass S3-2 (SPAdes) (version 2) | ecosystem: Host-associated > Plants > Roots >... | reverse complement strand
CGCCACCCGCGAGCAGAAGGCCAAGCTCGCCGCGCTCTCGCCCGACGACGTGACCGCCACCGACCTCGCCGGCGAGCCGATCACGGCCAAGCTCACCGAGGCCCCCGGCAACCACGCCAAGATCGGCGGCCTGAAGGTCACCACCGAGTCAGCCTGGTTCGCCGCCCGCCCCTCCGGCACCGAGGACGTCTACAAGATCTATGCCGAGTCGTTCCGAGGTCCCGACCACCTCGCCGAGGTGCAGGCCGAGGCCAAGGCCGTCGTGGACGCCGCTCTGGCGGGATAGTCCCCGACGTTTCCAACACGCCTCCCACGGGACGCTCGTGAGAAACGTCGGGGACTATCCCGGCGTCAGAGGTGGTCGGGGACGATCAGGGCGTCCGGGTCGGCGCGCGGGGGCAGGGCGGCGAGGGCGAGCCTGGTCAGGGCCAGCGACGCCTCGACCCGCACCCGGCCCTTGATCCCCTTGGCCTGGTCGCCGAGCCGCTCCTCGACCGTGGTCCGCACCTGGGCGTCGGTGAACGTCGGTCGGGTGCCCGGCGCGACGTCGACGTCCGGCAGCGCCACCAGCACGGGCAGCAGCTGGTCACCGAGGCCGTCGAGCAGCTGGAACCGCTGGTAGCGGCTCAGCTCGGCCCACGCGTCGTCGACCGTACGCCGGCCCTTGCGGACCGTCTTGTCCTGCGCGGCCAGCACGCTCTTGGCCGCGCCCTCCAGGGCGAGGGTCAGCTCCCGCTCGGTGAACCGCATGGGTCAAGCCTCGCACCGATGCTCCGGCCAGCCTGTCAATAGCCCAGCCGGGTCGGCAGCGCCCCTCAGTAGGGCGCTTGCCGATCCCGGCCCACGGCAGCACGGTGGTGGCGTGACCGACGTCAGGCCTGACTCGACGAGCCCGACGCTCGCCGCCGTCCACCGAGGTGCCCCGGAACTGCCCTCGATCAACGTCCGGCTGGCCACCGCCTGGTCGTTCGTAGCGGCCGTCTACGTCGCGCTCTCGGAGATCAACCACGTGCTGAGCCAGGTCGTGCGTGAGGGCCGGTCGTGGTCGCCCAACCAGCTGGGCGCGATCTCGTCGCTGTTCCACCCCGGCACGGCGACCCAGGGCTGGGACTTCTTCGACAACCAGGCGCCCAGGATCGCCGCGAACGCGGATGTCTGGCTGGTCGTCTACGCGCTCGTCGATCTCGCGCTCGTCGCAGGCTACGTGCACCTCGTATGGCGGATGGCGTGGGCTCCCGAGCGGTCACTGCGCCGGTGGGGCGCTCGGCTTGTCATGGCCGGCGGCGTCTTCGACGCCGCGGAGGACGCCGTGATCATGATCGGGCACCCGCACTCGCTCATCGTGTTCTTCACCTACCTGAAGTGGTTCGGGCTCGGGCCCGGCCTGCTCGTCCTGCTGGTGTCTGTGGGCAAGCAGCTGCGCCCCATCGTCGGCGGCGCCCTGCACGCGCTCTACACCCACCGGTACACCCTGGGCGTGGTGCTGCCGCTGGTCGTCCTCGGCCTGGCCAGTGGCACCGACATCCTCGAGCAGCTACCCGACATCCAGCGCAGGTGGTTCGACGACGGCGTGCTCGGCGGCCTGCTGGCCGGCCTGGTGGCCGCGGCGTTCATCCTCACCCTGGTCGGCGCCTCGATGCTCTACGTCGGCCGGCAGCGCACCGACGCCCTGTGGCTACGCACCTGCGAGGACTGGACGGCCGACAAGCAGATGCACCCGCACGGCAGCTCGGACGAGTGTCCGGCTCGGAAGCGTCAGCTCGAGGCGCCCGACCCGGCCCTCCTGGTGTGGTTCGTCGGGCCGGTCGTGCTCGCGATCCTGGCGGGGATCGCCTGGCTGCTGGACGAACCGGTCCGGATCCTGCCGTTCATCGGCTTCTGCGTGGCTCCGCTCGCCCTGGGCGGCAGCTCCATGTGGATGCGCAAGAAGATCAAGGCCGCCCCCGCGGACCACGCCGGCAACTGGCCCCCGAAGCGTCCGACCCGCGAGCCGGTCAGCATCAGGAGGTTCAGGGCCACTGCCCTCATGGGCGACGTGCTCGTCGGGCTCATCGCCGTGGTCGCCGGCCTCGGCAGCATCCGCGCCTTCACTGGGCTGCTGCTGCTGGACCCGCACCAGAAGGGCAACTACGGGATGGTGGCCTTCGGCCTGGCTGCCGTGCTCGCGACCTGGACGCTGCACGCCCGACTCCTGCGCTGGCTGGCCGCGAGGAGCGGGGCGCTCAGGAAGAAGGTGGCCGCCAGGGAGGGCGGCGAGCGAGCCCAGAGCATCACCTGGAGGGACCGCTCCCTGAGCGCCCTGACGCCGGGGATCGAGGTCCTACCGGTCGACGCCGAGGGCAAACCGGTCGCACGCTCGGGACTCTGGGACACCCTCACCGACCAGCGCTGGACCTGGGTGGTGCTGGGCGGCACCTTCGTCATCCTGGTCGCCACGGCCAGCCTGCCCCGACTCGCCGCATCCCTGTTCGGCGTGATCGGTACCTTCGAGCTGGCCCTGGGCTGTCTGAGCCTGGTCGTGGCCGCGACCGTGATCCTGCTCCAGCGAGGTGGAGCGCCTGAGGTGTTCTGGCTGGTCGGCATCCCCTACGCGCCGGTCACGACGCTCCTGGTGGTCTCCGCCGTGTTCGCCGGCACCCGCTCCACGGGAGTGCACGACATCCGCGAGTTCGACCCCCACCACGACCACGCCGAGGTGCAGGCGTCGGACCGCCCTACCGTGGACCAGCTCTTCCAGAAATGGCTCGACGACGGCCAGAGCTGCGGCGTGCGACCGAAGGCGAAGGAGCTCCAGGAGGTCCAGCCGACGCTGGACGTGCGGCCGATGCTGCTCTACGCCGCCGAGGGCGGCGGTATCCGCGCGGCGTACTGGACCACCCGGGCCGTCGACCGGATCGGTGCCGCTCGCACCCTGGACGGCAAGTCGGTCGAGGACATCTGCCGCAGTGCGTTCCTCTCCTCGGGTGCCAGTGGCGGCTCGGTCGGGCTCACGATCGCCTCGGTGTCCGACCTCGGTGGGGCGACCTCGCAGGTGAAGCACATCAGCGGGCCTACAGCACTGGCGCGGGCCACGGACGGCCTGGTCCTGCGCGACACGCTGTATGCGGCCACGGGGGTACCGCTGCCGTCGTTCGGCGGCCCCGACCAGCCGCCCTGGGCCGACCGCGGCACGCTCATCGAGCAGTCCTGGGAGTCGGTCGACGACTTCGACGACCCGTTCCTCGTCCAGCCCGACGCATGGCAGTGGAAGGCCCCGGGGGCGTTGGTCATCAACTCCACCTCCACGACGACTGCGTGTCGGACGCTGGTGAGCCAGGTCCAGGTGACCAGCTCACCCGGCGTCTGCACCACCGGTGTGGAACGGCCGGTCGACGGCGCCCTGTCGGCGGCGAACAGCACCGACCTGCTCTCGTGCACCAACCAGCTCAGGTCGGTGACCGCGGCTCTGCTGACGGCGCGGTTCCCTTACGTGACCCCCTCAGGAGTCGTGCACTGCCGCGACGACGCTCAGGGGATCGACAAGAAGCTGCAGATCGTCGATGGCGGCTACGCCGAGAACTTCGGTCTGGGCACCCTGGTCGACCTCGGACCGCAACTGATGAACGAGGTCCGCCGGCACAACGACTGCGTGCTCCGGCGGCTCGCCAGCAACCCTTGTGAGGGCGCTCTCGTCGCGCCGTCCACTCTGGTGGTGCCGATGGTGGTCTACCTCGACAACGGCAGCGGCACCGACCTGGTGCAGCAGCCCGGGGGCCTCGATCTCGAGGTCCTGGTCCCGCCGCTCACCCTGCTGGAGGCGAAGAAGGAGCTCTACTCCGCACCCAGCCAGCTGGCGCGCGCGACCGAGGTGTTCGGCACCGACCAGCTGTGGGACCAGACGCTGCCTGCCGCCGCGGACGCGGCGAGCCTGGTCGACGGCGTCCGCAAGAAGGGCCCGGTCGCCCTGGTCTTCCAGGCGACGCAGCCACAGGTGGCCGCACCACTGGGGTGGGTCCTCTCGGAGGCGAGCATGAGGTCGATGAACAGGTCGATCTGCGGCGACAGCGACGACGTGGCGGAGGCGCTGAACCCGACCGACACTCCGGAGGACACCCCGGCCGAGCTCACCCTCGATGCGTCTCTGGCGGACGTGATGTCGATGCTGCCCGGGAAGGCTGAGAAGTGCGTCGCCGATGAGTAACCGCACGCCGGCCGGTCACCACACCATGACCTCTATGACCTCTGGGACCTCTGGCACCGTCTCACCGCTCTACGGCAACCCCAGCGCACCGGCGCCCGCCTGGGACGACGTGGAGCGCCGACTGACCGAGGCGCAGCTCTACTGGATGGTTACGGTCCGGAGCGACGGGCGCCCGCACGCCGTGCCCCTGTGCGGCGTCTGGCACGCCGGCGCCTTCTGGTTCTGCACCGGCGACGCCGAGCAGAAGATGCGCAACCTCGAGCACGACCCGCACGTGGTCGTCACCGCCGGCCCACTCGGTGCCGACGGCTGGGCTCGCGGCAAGGACATCGCCGTCGAGGGCGTGGCGACCCGGGTCGAGGACGAGACGGCGCTGCGGACGGTGGCCGACCTGTGGCCGGCGAAGTACGACGGCGACTGGCGCTGGGCGGTCCGCGAGGGTCGCTTCTTCGAGCTGACCCACCGGGGTGACGGCACCACCGACGGCGCCGTGGTCTTCCGGGTGCCGCCGGACAAGGTGCTCGTCTTCGGCGACGAGCACGGCCAGACGACGTACGGGTTCTAGGGTCGAGTGCCCCGCGGCTTGGTCAGGCGGGCACGAACGCGCCGCCGCGCCCTGCGCAGCTGCCTGCGCGCCCGCCGGCGCACGATCTCCAGGAGGCTCTTCTGGCGAGCAGGCCGCGCGGGCCTGGGCCGCGGGCGCTCGGGTGGAGTCCGAGCGGCGACCTCGCCGTGCAGCCTCGCCACCTCGGCGAGCGCGTTCTCGTAGGCCGCCTGCACCTTCTCCAGCTCGGTCCTCAGGCTCAGCGCGTAGACTTCGCGGTCGGCCGCGGCCCGGCTCAGGTTCTCGCTGTGCGCCATCAGCTCGCGCACATAGGGCAGCGGCTCGGGGTTGATGGCGCCCGCGACCGTGGGCAGGTGCGTGCCCGTGTGCACCGTCCGGGTCCGGCCGTCGAGGTAGCAGATCGTCACCGCGCGCCGAGGGATCGGCGAGGGGTTGACCCCGGATCGGTGGATCAGCCAGTTGTGCAGCAGCACGGCGTGGCCGACCGGCACCTCGAGCGGCACCACCGACTCGGGTGGGCAGTGTCGCGAGGCGTCGTCCTCCGACAGCGTGCTGCCGTAGTCGGTCAGCAGCCCGAGCCGGTGCGAGCCGCGGACGCACTCCATGCAGCCGTTCTCGGTGGTGGCCGGGTCGAGGGCGGTCCAGATCGTCACCAGGGGCTCGCGGTCCAGGCCCCAGACATCCCCGCCGTCCTGGTGCCACGGCAGCACGGTGCCCTGGCCCGCGGGCTTGTTCATCACCATCGCCCGGAAGATCGACAGCGGCACGTGGGGGCCGTAGATGCGGGCGCACACCTCGAAGAACCGTGGGTTGCGGACCAGGTGGACGAACTCGTCGTCGAACTCCAGCCCCTGGATCTTGCGGTAGAGCCGGGTGGTGCCGTCGAGCTGCTGCACCGCCTCGGGGAGCTCCTCGTAGGCGCCGCCGGTGTCGAGCTGGAGGAGCACCTGCTCGTTGCGCACCCGGCCCGCGGCCAGGTCGTCGGCGCGCTGCTTGAGCCGCTCGACCTCGTCCTCGGTGAGCACCTGGCCCAGGTGCAGGAAGCCGTCTCGGTAGAACGAGGCCCACTGGTCCTCGGTGAGCTCATGGGTGGCGGCCGGCGGCCGCACGAGCGTGAGCTGGCTGGCGTCGGTCGTCATTCCGCGCAGGATACCGCCGACCCTGTCCGCCACCTGACGGAGCGCGCGGGTCAGCCCCGCAGTACGTCGACCAGGCGGGTCCGGCGCGCCGCCTCCTCGGCCTCGAGGCGGCGCAGCACGCGCGAGCGCGTCGCGGCGTCCGGTGGCCCGCCGTCGAGCAGGGAGGTGACCAGGGGCAGCAGCCCGCCCGCCTCGGCGGCCGTGGTGGCCTGGACCCACTGCATCTCCTCGACGTGGCCCAGCGCGCCGCCGAGCTTGATCGCGGTGTAGTCGTCGCGGGCGATGCCGACGCCCGGCACGCCCGCTGCGGAGCCGAAGACGAGCGGGTGGTAGCGCGACGACACGGTCAACGCGGCGCGCCGGTGCAGCCAGACCGCGTCCCGGACCGACGGCACCGCCACCAGCCTGGCTCGCGCGCCGGCCAGGGCCACGAGGGAGACGAACCCGCGCCCGGCCGCCGGGTCGGGTCCGTCGTCGCCACCGAGCCGGCCGACGTGCGGGATCGCGACGACCGGCAGCCCGAGCCGGTCCGCGACGGCCGCGACCTGCGCGGCGATCGACTGGAGCCCGGCGCGGGCCCGCGGGTCGGCGTACGAGCCGTCGAGGGTGACCGCCACGAAGCCGCGCTCGGGCAGCTCCCGCAGCTCGGGATCCTCCGGCGGCGCGCCCTCGAGCCAGAATGCGTCGTCCACCTGGTGGGCGAGCCGGTCAGCGGGGACGCCGAGCTCGAGCGCGAGCCGCGCCGAGGGGTCTTCGCGGACCCCGAGCACCGCGACCGTCGCGAGCACGGCGCCGAGCCGGCTCCGGTGCGGCTCCTCGATCACCGGCCCGATGGTCTGGCCACCGGTGACGGCCGGCACGCCGGCGTCCGCCGCGGCCTCCAGCAGGGCGATGCGCTGCTCGAGCAGGTGCGGCCAGGTCGAGGACAGGTTGCCGCCCCCTGAGATCAGCACGGCGTCGGCGGCCGCCGCCAGGCTCCGCAGCTCGGCGGGCGTGGCACCGCGCCCGCGCACCGTCACCTCAGCATCCGGGAGCCGCTCGGCGAGCAGCGCGAGGTTGGCCTCGAGCATCGCCTCGTCACCGACGTGGAAGTCCTCGCCTCCGACGTCGGCGAGGACAACGATGCGCCGGGACACGTCGGTGACTATCCCGGATGCGCCGAGGCGGCCTGGTCGGAGGCCCAGAGGCCGACCAGCCCGCGGAAGTGGGCGAGGAACTGCTCCTGCTCGTGTGGTGGGTACGTCGCCTGGACGGTCTCGCGCAGCAGCCGGTCGAAGTCGTCGCCGGTGACCCACTCCAGCACGGCCTCGTCGAGGTGAGGTAGGTGCTCGGCCGACCACTCCCAGTAGTGATCGGTCTCGAAGTGCTCGTCGGCGAGGGCCAGGTAGCGGTCGAGCTTCTCGTCGAAGGAGAGCGACCCATCGTCGGCGACCTCGAAATAACGGCTGGTCTGCAGGTCGACAGCGGACCGGCGTCCGTTGACCACGCAGTAGGTCGACCACCGCACCAGCGCCGTGATCGCCCACGGGAAGTAGTAGTGCAGCGAGGTGACCGACACGTCGGGGCAGGCGTTGGCGTAGTCGATGGGGTAGACGTCGTCGCCGACCACGAGCATCTCGCAGGAGTTGAACTCCCAGCGGAAGAACGCGTTGACGATCCGGGACGTCGCGACCGTCTGCTTGCCGGCGGCCTCGGAGAGGAAGCCGTGGTTGACGGCATAGCGCAGGTGCATCGGCTGGTCGGGCCGGAAGTCCATCACCATCGTCTCGGGCCCGATGGAGAGCGCCCGGGCGAAGTGCTCGTAGTCCACGGTCGCCTGCAGGTGCATCAGCATCTCGCCGGACTCGTCGTAGGCCCGGTGCAGGTCGCCGCGGCCCTCGATCCGGGAGACGCCCCGCCAGGCACCGCCGTCGAAGGGCTTCATGTACAGCGGGTAGCCCAGCTCGTCGGCGAGCTTGTCGAGGTCGAACTCGCGGTTGTAGCGCTCGGCGGTGTAGGCCCACCGGACGTTGTCGACCGGGTTCTTGTAGGGCACCAGCGTGGTGGCCGGGACCTTGAACCCGAGCCGCACCAGCGCGCAGTACGCCGAGTGCTTCTCCATCGACTGGAAGGTGAACGGGCTGTTCAGCAAGTAGGTGCCGTTGACCAGTGCGGCCTTCTTCAGCCACTCGCGCGGGTGGTAGTACCAGTGCGCGAGCCGGTCGATGACCAGCTCGGTGCGCACCGGGTCGTCGAGGTGGAACGGCTCGATCGTCAGCCGCTCGGACGACACCGTGTGCGTCTCGCCGTCGACGGACAGCGGTCCGACCCGGCGCAGGATCTCCTCGAACGCACGCGGCCAGTCCTCCTCGGCGCCCAGCAGCAGCCCGATCAGGTGGTCAGTCATCCACAACCTCGATTCGGATCCTCTTGTTGTCCTTGCCCTTGCTCTCGGTGCCGGCGACCCGTACGGCGCCCACGTCCGCGGTCGACACCACGTGCGTGCCGCCGTCGGCCTGGCGGTCGAGGCCGACGATGTCGATGACCCGCAGCGGGTCGATCTCCTGTGGGATCAGGTTGGCCGAGGTCCGGATCAGCGCGGGGTCGCTGTCGGCAACGCTGCGGGGCAGGAAGTCGACGACGATCTCGTGCGCCTTGGCGATCTCCTCGTTGATCCTCCGCTCGACGGTGGCACCGAGATCGGCGGACATGGCTGGGAAAGGGAAGTCCAGCCGCCCCCTGAGCGGCTCCATGTTGCCGCCGGTCACCGGGATCGAGTGGTCAGCCCAGATGACCCCACAGAGGATGTGCAGCGCCGTGTGGGTGCGCATCAGCTGGTGCCGACGGGTCCAGTCGATGGTGCCCTGCACCTCGGTGCCGACGTCCGGCAGCTCCCCGTCGATGGTGTGCCAGATGGTGCCGCGCTCACGGCGTACGCCGGTCACGAAGTAGGTCCCTTCCGAGCTCTGAAGGGTGCCGAGGTCGTGTGGCTGGCCGCCTCCGACGGGATAGAACGCCGTCCGGGCCAGCGCGATCCGCCCGCCTTCGCGGTCCACCTCGGTGACGGTCGCGTCGAACTCGGTGCGGTAGGCGTCGACCGCGAACAGCTCGGTGTCGGCGAGCCGGGGCGGAGCTGGGTTGCCGGGAACTCCCATGTCCCCTGCCTAGCAGAGTTGGGGGACGAGCGCAGGTGCGGGCTTGACGAGTTAGAACTCGAACAGTTAGAGTCCTAACTATGGACGAACCGGAGCTCACGACGATCCTCGGACTGGTCCGCTGGGTCGGCTGGGCACAGTTGCGAGCCGGTGAGGACTGGATCCGCGAACGCGAGCTCAGCCACCCGCAGGGCTTCGCGCTCGGCTACCTGGTCAAGAACCCCGGCGCGATCCAGCGCGACATCGCCGAGGTGACCCGGACCAGCGCCGCCAGCGTCTCGAGCCTCCTGCAGGGGCTCGAACGGCGCGGGCTCGTCGAACGCCGTAGCGAGGACGGCGACGAGCGCAGCAAGCGCGTCTACGCGACTCCGGCCGGCGCGGAGCTCATCGCCGGCTTCGACGCCGCGATGGCCGAGGTCGACGAGTCCATCCTCGCCCCGCTCGACGAGCGCGAGCGCACCACCCTGCACGCGTTGCTGACGAAGGTCACCGCGCAGCTGCCGCGACCCAGCCGTTCCTGACCCGACACCTCCCCACCGCGCCGGCGTCCCGCCGGCGCTCCCTTCGGCCTGCCCCCAAGGAGCACCCCATGACCATCACGAAGAACGCCGACCCGGTCGGCACCAACCGTTGGTACCTCTCGACCGCGCCTGTCATCCGCGCGCTCATCCACCTCTGCGTCCCGATGGCAGCGGCCCTGATCGTCGGTGCCGTCTACAACGTCGTCAACGCCGGCTTCATCGGCTCGCTGCACGACACCGCTCTGCTGGCGGCGGTCACCCTAGGCTCGCCCTTGCTGGCGCTGGTCATGGCCGTCGGCGGGGTGTTCGGCACCGGCGGCGGCGCGCTCGTCTCCCGGCTGCTGGGCGCGTCCGAGCACGACCCCGGCCGGGCCAACGAGATCAGGCACGTCACGTCGTTCGCCGTGTGGGGCTCGGTCGTCGTGGGCGGCGCGCTCGGCGGCCTCGGCCTGCTCCTGCTCCACCCGCTGGTCGACCTGCTCGGCGCCGACGGTGCCGCGGTCGCGCCCACCCGGGTCTTCGTCGCGGTCACGCTCGGGTTCGTGCCCGTCCTCGCCGCGGCGTTCTGCCTCGAGCAGCTGGTGCGTGCGGAGGGGGCGGCCCGTGAGGTGATGGTCGGGCTGGTCGCCTCGACCGTCGCGAACGTGGGGTTCGACGTGCTGTTCATCCTCCTGCTGGGCTGGGGCGTCGCCGGCGCTGCGCTGGCGACCGGTCTGGCCAACCTGGTCGTCGTCGGCTACTTCGTCACCTGGCTGGTCCGCAACAGCGAGCACGTCCACCTCTCGCCTCGCTGGTTCACCCTGTCGCCGGCCGTGCTGAGGCCGGTGTTCGGTGTCGGCGTCGGTGAGCTGCTCCAGGCCGGCTTCCTCATCCTCACCGCGCTGGTGCTCAACAACCTCGCTGCGGCGTACGGCGCGGGTCCGCTCGCCGCCATGGGCGTCGTCGTGCGCATCGCGCAGGTGCCAGAGTTCCTGGTCATGGGCCTCACGCTCGGCGTGCTGCCACTGCTGGCCTACTCCTTCGGCAAGGGCGACCGCGAGCGGCTCGTGGCGGCGGTTCGCACGGCGGCGATCGCGGTGGGCGCCATCACGGTGGTCTCCGCGGTCGGCCTGATCCTGCTGCGCCACCAGGTGATAGCCGCCTTCTCGAGCGATCGCTCGGTCCTCGCGGTCGGAGGCACGATCCTGACCGCGCAGCTGGTCGCCATGGTCGCGAACGGGTTCGCCGGGCTGCTCACCTCGCTGTTCCAGGCGACCGGCCAGGCGCTGGCCGCGACGGTGATGCCGGTGACCCAGGGCCTGCTCTTCCTGCCCGTCGTGCTCCTGGGCGACCGTTGGTTCGGGCTCAGCGGCGTCATCTGGGCGCTCACCGTCACCGAGGGCACGGTCTGCCTGGTCGGCCTGGGGCTGCTGCTGGCCCGTCGACGCGCGATCGGCCGAGGTCTCGACGCGGGCCGCCCGGCGCGCGCGGAGGAGGTGCTCGAGGGGGCCTACGCCTGAGCGGGCAGCCCGACCAGCGTCGCCGAGCGCTCCCACAGGCCGTCGATGATCGCCCGGTCGCTGGCCTGCTTGTTCTCCCGACCGTCCGGCGTGAACCGGCTGAAGTAGCGGCCGTCGACCTCGGGGTCGGGGCCGCCTTCGGCGAGCGCGATGAGCGGCGCCGCACCGTCGGGGACGCTGATGGTGGCGAACCGCTTGAGCGGCGAGCGGTAGAGCAGGCCGACGAACCACGAGTCGCGGCCGAACGAGCTGCCCACCGGACCGGGGTGCACCGCGACCGACACGATGCCCTCGTCGGACCAGCGCTGGCTGATGCCGCGGGTGAAGACGATGTTCATCAGCTTGCTGGTCCCGTAAGCCAGGAACTCGATCGTTCGGCGGTGCTCGTAGTCGAGGTCGTCGAGCACGATCTTGCCCGCCAGGTTGCCGATGCTCGCCGTGTTGACGACCAGCGACTTCCCGGCGGCCGCCAGCTGCGGGCGGAGCAGGTTGGTGAGCAGGAACGGCGAGAGGTGGTTGACCTGGAAGTTGGGCTCGTGGCCGTCGGCGGTCCGCTTCGAGGGCACGAACGTGCCGCCGGCGTTGTTCATCAGCACGTCGATGGAGCCCACGCGGGCCTGCACCTGCTCGGCCAGGCGGCGTACGTCGTCGAACCGGGAGAAGTCCGCGACCAGCGGCTCGGTCCCGACCGCCTCCGCGACCGGCCGCAGCTTGTCGGCGGACCTGCCCGTCACGTGGACGGTCGCTCCCCGCTCGGCCAGGACGCGCGCCGCCTCGGCCCCGATCCCGTCACTCGCTCCGGTCACCAGGACCGTGCGGCCCGCCATCGTCTGTTCGCTCACGCTTGCGAGCGTAGGGGCGACCACCTACGGGTGCAGCAGCTGCCAGCTCCCCTCCGAGACGACCTCGACCTCGCCGTTGACGACCTGGAACGCCGTCTGGTCGTCCACGGCGTACGCCGGACCGTCGATCTTCGACGCCCAGCTCTCCGCCTCGGCCATGGTGTTGCCCGGCCGGTCGTCGCCGTTGACGTGCGGGCAGATCGAGAAGTCGACGAGCGCCAGCGTGCTGTCGTCGCCACCCGGCGGCCGCCACTGGATGAAGTTGTCGCCGACCTGCGGGGTCAGCACCATGCTGCCCGCGCTCAAGCCGACCCAGACCGTCTCCGTCAGCGACGGGAGCAGGTCGGCGAGCCCGGACTCCCGCATCCAGTGGCACAGGTAGAGCACGTCACCTCCACTGACCAGCAGCGCGTCGGCACCGCGCACGAGTGGCACCCACTGCTCGTCGTCGAGGGTGGGCAGCGCGGTCAGCTCGAGCACCCCCATCGACCGCCAGCCCAGGTCGACCATGGGGTTCTCCGACCGGCCACTGATGAACTGCCAGGCCTTCTCCCCCGGCCCGGCGTAGGGATGGCCGTACATCCCGGTCGGGATGCACAGCGCGCTCGACTCGGCGATCGGCTTGCCCAGCAGAGTGACCAGGGCCTCCCGGATGCTCGAGTTGCTGACGCCGCCGGAGGTGAGAAGCAGCTTCATGACGGCACCGCCGAGGGTGTGCGGGCGCGGTCGGAACCATGAGTACTCATGGCGCTCTGACCGGGCTACGGGCGGGAAGTCATCGGCCGGCCTTGAAGCGGCTCGGCGTGCAGCTCAGGAGACCGCCCGGACGCCGATGAGGACCAGCTCGTCGACCAGGAGCCGCGGCACCCGCACGCCGACCTGGTCGAGCAGCCTGCCGGAGGTGCGGACACCCTCGCCCATCCACGGCGCCGCGCTCCCGCGGACCGCAGGGCCGATGACCGAGACCTGGTAGGACCGTTCGGGATCCAGCCCCGGAAGGGTGACCAGCCCGGCCCCTGCCGAGAGGCTGTGGTCGAGGGCGGAGAGGCGGTAGACCGCCTCGCTGCGGTCCTGGGCCACGACACCCTGTAGGTCGAGGGCGGGGTCTGCGAGGTCGCCGTTGACCACGCGGCCGGAGTGGAGCAGGCCGCGCAGCTCCTTGTGCAGTGCGATCCAGTCGCGCAGGCGGACCAGGTCGTCCTCGTCGGCCGAGGTGAGGTCCCACTCCACGCCGAAGTGACCCCACAGCGCGGTCCCGGCGCGGAAGTCGAGCTCCAGCCGGCGGCCGGTCGTGTGGTCGGCGGCGGAACCGACGTGGGTGCCCATCAGCTCGGGAGGCAAGGTCAGGCCGGTCCACCGCACCAGTCGGTGTCGCTCGTGGGCGTCGATGCAGTCGGAGACCCAGACGCGGTCGGCGACCTCGATGATGCCGAGGTCCAGGCGTCCCCCGCCGGCAGAGCACGACTCGATCTCCAGCCCCGGATGGCGCTGCTTGAGCTCGGCCATCATCCGGTAGACCGCCAGGGTCTGCTGCCGGACGCCCGGGCGGGCGGTGGGGGTGTGACCGGCGTCGACGAGCGGCCGGTTGTGGTCCCACTTGAGGTAGGCGATGCCGTACTCCGCCACCAGCGAGGAGATGCTCTCGAGGACGTAGGCGTAGGCCTCGGGATGACCCAGGTCGAGCACATGCTGGTAGCGCGAGGCCAACCCCGGGCCGTGCTCGGTCTGGAAGAGCCACTCGGGGTGTGCCCGGGCGAGCTCGGAGTCGAGGTTGACCATCTCGGGCTCGAACCACAGCCCGAAGTCCATGCCGAGCTCGCGGACCCGGTCGACCAGCGGGGTCAGCCCCTGGGGCCAGACCGTCTCGTCGACCTGCCAGTCGCCCAGCCCGGCCGTGTCGTCGCGACGCCCGCGGAACCAGCCGTCGTCCAGCACGAACCGCTCGATGCCGACGGAGGCGGCCCGAGCCGCGAGCTCGAGGAGCTTGGTCAGGTCGTGGTCGAAGTAGACGGCCTCCCAGGTGTTGAGTACGACGGGCCGCGGGGTCCGTGGGTGCTGGGGCCGGGACCGCAGCTGCTCGTGGAAGCGGCCGGCGAACTCGTCGAGCCCCTCCCCCCACGAGGCGAACAGCCACGGTGAGGAGTAGCTCTCCCCCGCACCGAGCATGGCCTCCTGCGGAAGGAGCAGCTCGCCACCGCGCAGCAGGCGCCAGCCCGTGGTCGAGCGCTCGGCGGAGAGGACCTGGTTGCCGCTCCAGCTGAGGTGCACGCCCCAGACCCGTCCGGTGCGGTTGCCGAAGCCCGGGGCGCCCGCGCACAGGACGGTGGCCGAGTCGTGACCCGGCCGGCCTCCCCAGGCCTCGCGCACCCACTGCCCGTGGTCGAAGGGGCGGCGCTGCGGCACCCGCTCGTGCGAGTGTCGGCCCGTCATGTCGAGCAGCTCGCGCGCCTCGGCCGGCACGGGCAGCGCGGGCTCGAGATGGCGCACGTCGTAGCTGCCGGCGCCGCGGTTGGTCACCGTGGCTCGAACGGCGACCAGGCCGCCGGCCAGCAGCCGCAGCTCGGTCGCGACCTCGAGCTGGGTGGCGGCATCGGTCCCGACACTGACCACCCCGGTGTCGTCCTCGACGTGATGCGAGACCTCGTCGAAGGCGACCGACCAGGCGCGGCCGTCGCGGCTGCCGAACAGCCCGGGACGCCCGATCCAACCGGTCGAGTGCTGCGGCAGGAGCGAGACGGCCTCCTGCGTGAGGACCGCGGTGTCGGAGGGCGGCGACTGCAGCGCGAGCCCGAGCCCATCCAGCTCCTCGGGCGACGGGTCGCCGAGGTCGGGTCCCCAGTGCAGTACGCACGGCAGCACTTGCGGGTCCAGCCGAAGGACCACGCTCGTCCCGCCCCGTCGCAGGTGCACCACCCGCGGGCCGCTCTCGTGCCGCGTCACGCCCTCAGCCCTTGGTCGCCCCCAGGGTCAGCCCGGAGACGAACTGCCTCTGCAGCACGAAGAACACGATGAGGACAGGCAGCGCCACCATCACCGACCCGGCTGCCACGAGGTTCGTGTCGGTGAAGAACTGACCGCGCAGGTTGTTCAGCGCGCTGGTGATCGGGAACTTGTCGGTGCGCGACATCAGGACAGTGGCCCAGAAGAACTCGTTGTAGATCCAGGTCACCTCGAGGACCGCGAGCGCGGCGAGCGCGGGGCGCACCAGAGGCAGGGTGAGCTGCCAGTACTGGCGCCACACGTTCGCGCCGTCGATCTCGGCCGACTCGTAGATCTCGTGCGGGATGGTCTTCATGTAGTTGCTGAGCACGAACGTGCAGAAACCCAGCTGGAAGGCGACGTTGACCAGGATCAGGGACCAGTAGCTGTTGAGCATGCTGCCGGTGTCGCTCATGAACAGCGGGAGCGAGATGTCCTTGAACATGCGGAACACCGGCACGAGCAGCGCCTGCGGCGGCAGCATGTTGGCCGCGAGGAAGAAGCCCAACAGCGCCAGGTTGAGCCGGAAGCTGAAGCGGGCCAGCACGAAGCCCACCATCGAGGCGAGGAGGAGCGTGATGGCGACCGCGGGGACGGTGATGATCAGCGAGTTCTTGAAGTGCAGCCCGAACTGGCCCTGCTCCCAGGCCTGCTTGTAGTTGTGCAGCGTCCACCCGCCGAAGGAGAGGTAGCCGTGGGTCTGGGTGTAGGTGTACTCGCGGAAGGAGTTGATCACCGCCCACGCCAGCGGGAAGAGCCACAGCAGCGCCAGCACCATCATGATGGACGTCGCGATGGCACCGCGCCGCTGGCCGGTCGCAGCGCCGGCGCGGCCCGGCATCTCCTGCGTCGCGGGCTCGACCAGGTCCGGGGTCGTGACGGTCATCGCTGCTCCTCCTTGAAGACGATGCGCAGGTAGATCGCGATGAACACCGACGAGATGACCATCATGATCACCGCCAGCGCCGAGCCGAAGCCGTAGCGGGTCGCCTCACCGACGACGTTCTGGCTGACCAGCGCCGCGATGATCTCCAGCCCGTTGCGCCCCTTGTTGATGACCCAGACCAGGTCGAAGGCGCGCAGCGACTCGATGACGACGATGACCAGCACGATCACGTTGATCGGTCGCATCACCGGGAAGACGACCCTGAAGAAGGTCTGCACCTGGTTGGCGCCGTCGACGGCCGCCGCCTCGCGCAGGCTGTTGTCGACGCTCTTGAGGCCGGCCAGGTAGAGCAGCATGACGTAGCCCGTATGCCGCCAGGCGGTGGCGACCAGCACCGCCCAGAGGTTGATCTTCGGGTCGCCGTACCAGTCGACCTGGGTGTGGAAGACGTCGTTGAGCAGCCCTTGGTCGCGGGAGTAGAACAGCTGCCAGATGAAGCCGATCAGGGCCAGCGACAGCACCACGGGCAGGTAGAACGCGGTCTGGTAGAACCTGCCGAACCTCATGTTCCCGTCGAGCACCACCGCGAGCAGGATGCCCAGCATCGTGGGGAACACGAAGAGGAAGACGAGCCAGATCAGGTTGTGCCGCATGGCGGGCCAGAACGGCGGGTAGATCGTGGCGATGTCGTGGTAGTTCTGGAAGCCCACCCACTTGATCTGGTCGACGCTGCCGATGCCGTTCCAGGTACCGAACGACAGGGCGACCGACCCCATCGCCGGCAGCCAGACCAGCCACAGCACCAGGAGCGCCGGGACGGCGACCATCAGCCCCACCACGATGCGGTCGGTGATGCTGAGGCGCCGCCGGCGCCGGGGTTTGGGCGCGGCCGAGGACCCTCGGCCGCTGGTTGTCGCGTGCGACTCGGTCGCGGTCATCTGCTGCGCCCTCTCACCCCGTCTCGTCAGCTACCGAAGATGGATACCTTCTGCTCCTGGATGCTCTTGGTGAGCCCGTCGATGTCGCTGGGGTTCTTCAGGAAGGTCTGGATCGACGGGATCATGACGGTGGAGGCGAAGTCGGTGTCCGTGTCGCGGTCCAGGAACTGTGCAATGTGTGTCGCCGACGATACGACGTCCGCCGACTTGAGCTGGAGTGCCGAGTAGCTGTCCTGGCTCGCGTTGGAGTTGGCGCCGATCATCGGGGCGTCCGCGGCGGCGTTCGCGGCGTCCTCCGCCTCGGCGGTGCCGAGCCACTTCAGGAACGCCTTGCCGGCGTCCTGGTTCTTCCCGCCGGAGGCAAGGGCGAAGCCGTCGATGGGCGCGTCCAGCGAGTCTGCGGGGATGCTGGGGTCGATCTGCGGGTAGACGAAGAAGTCGAGATCGTCCACGGCGTCCGGGATCGCGTCGCCGATGAAGGTGCCGAACATCATCATCCCGGCCTCGCCCTTCGCCAGTGACGTCGCAGTCTCCTGCCAGGTCCGGCCGAGCGGGTCCTCCTGGTGGTAGGGAAGCAGGTTCGCCCAGGTCTCGAACACCTTCTTGACCTCGTTGCTGTCCCACGCCTCGTCGCCGCCCAGCAGGCTCATGTGAAAGTCGAACCCGTTGATCCGCATGTTGAGGATGTCGAAGGTGCCCATCGCGGGCCAGCCGTCCTTGTCGCCGAAGGCGAACGGCGCAAGGCCCTTGCCCTTCATGTCCTCGGCCAGCGTGATCATGTCGTCGTAGGTGGTCGGCGGCGTCCAGCCGTTCTGATCCCAGACCGACTTGGAGTAGAACAGCGCCCACGGGTAGTAGTCGTAGGGCACCAGGTACTGCTTGCCGTCCGAGGAGGTCGACGCCTCCTTGAAGGCGTCACTCATCCCGTCGATCGGCCACAGGTCGCTGAGGTCGCTCAGCAGGCCGTCCTCGGCGAACTGCTGCATGCGGTAGCCGGCGAACCAGGCGAACACGTCGTCCGGCTGGCCCTGCAGGTAGGTGTTGATGCTCTCCTGGAAGGTGTTGTGGTCGACGTAGTTGGCGCTGACCGTGACGCCGGACTTCTTCTGGTAGGCGTCCGCGAAGCCCTTCATGCGCTGGTAGGCGGGCCCCGAGCCCTTCGCCTCGTTGACGCCGAACTTCACGGTCTTGGTGCTGCCGCCGCCACCGCCCGAGTCGCCGCCGCAGGCGGCCAGCAGGGACGACGAGCCCAGGAGCGCGCCGCCGATGGCAGCGGAGCGCAGGAAGCTGCGCCGGCTGGCCGCGAGAGTCACCTGGGCGGATGGGGGGACGAACAGCTTCGGGGGGTTCTGGCGAGTCATCGGGGCCTCCGTTATGAACACAGAATCGAACATCTGGCTGTACTATTGGGCACCCAAACCACCGTGTCAATGGGGGGTTTGTGACGAACTTCGCACCCAATCGGACATTCGACGTTTCGATCTTGGTGGTATCTGTTGACTCACTGAGCGACGTGGACAAGAGTTACGACATGCCCAGCGCGCTCCCCACCCTGGCCTTCGGTGGCGACTACAACCCCGAGCAGTGGCCGCGCGAGGTGTGGGAGGACGATGTCCGGCTGATGCGCGAGGCCGGGGTCAACCTGGTCACCGTAGGGGTCTTCTCGTGGGCGTTGCTGGAGCCGCGCCCGGGTGAGTTCTCCTTCGGCTGGCTCGATGACGTGATCGACCTCCTGCACGCGTCGGGCATCCGGGTGGACCTCGCGACGGCCACGGCCTCACCGCCGCCGTGGCTCGCCCGGCAGCACCCGGAGATGCTCCCGGTCCGGATGGACGGCACCGTCCTGTGGCCGGGCGGGCGGCAGGGGTTCTGCCCGAGCTCGCCGGTCTACCGCGAGCACGCGCTGCGACTGTGCCGCGCGATGGCCGAGCGCTACGGCAACCACGACGCGCTCGCCCTGTGGCACGTCAGCAACGAGCTCGGCTGCCACAACGCTCTGTGCTATTGCGACGTCAGTGCGCAGGCCTTCCGCGACTGGCTCGCTGCGCGGTACGGCGACGTCGAGCAGCTCAACGACGCGTGGGGGACGGCGTTCTGGTCCCAGCACTACGGGTCCTTCGACGAGGTGCTTCCTCCTCGCGCCGCGCCCGCGTTCCCCAACCCCACCCAGCAGCTGGACTTCCACCGGTTCTCCTCCGACCAGCTGCTCGCCAACTTCGTGGCCGAGCGCGACGTGCTGCACGAGCTGTCCCCGGGGGTCCCGGTGACCACCAACTTCATGGTCATGGCCAACACCCGCAACATGGACTACTTCGCCTGGGGCCCGGAGATGGACCTGGTGTCCAACGACCACTACGTCACGGCCGCGGACCCCGAGGGACATCGCGAGCTGGCGTTCAGCGCCGACCTGGTGCGCGGGGTCGCCCGTGGCGAGCCGTGGCTGCTGATGGAGCAGTCGACGTCGGCAGTGAACTGGCAGCCGCGCAACATCGCCAAGCGGCCCGGGGAGCTGCTGCGCAACTGCGTCCAGCACCTGGCCCACGGCGCCGACGGCCTGCTGTTCTTCCAGTGGCGGGCCTCCCGGGCAGGCGCCGAGAAGTTCCACGCCGGGCTGGTGCCGCACGCCGGCACCGACAGCCGCCTGTGGCGTGAGGTCGTCGAGCTAGGGGCGACGCTCGGCCGGATCCAGGAGGTCGCCGGCAGTCGCGCGGACAACGACGTCGCCATCCTGTTCGACTGGCAGGCCTGGTGGGCCTGCGAGCTGGACTCGCACCCCAGCGAGGACGTGCGCTACCTGGACCTCGCGCACGCGCTGCACCGCGCGGTGCTCGACCAAGGGGTCGGGGTCGACGTGGTGCACCCCGACAGTGACCTGAGCGGCTACCGGCTGATCCTCGTCCCCACGCTCTACAGCGTCACCGATGCCTCGGCCGCCCGCCTCGAGGCGGCGGTCGCCGCCGGGGCGACCGCGCTGGTGACCTACTTCAGCGGCATCGTCGACGAGCACGACCACGTCCGGCTGGGCGGCTACCCCGGCGCGTACCGCGACCTGCTCGGCATCCGCGTCGAGGAGTTCACCCCCCTGCGGGAGGGCGAGCGGGTGCGGCTCGACGACGGCTCCATCGGCTCCGTGTGGTCGGAGGACCTCCGGCTCGCCGGAGCCGAGGCGGTCGCGGCGTACGCCGACGGGCCCGTTCCGGGCACCCCTGCGGTGACCCGCAACAGCCATGGCGAGGGCACGGCGTGGTACCTCGCGACCCGTCTCGACCAACCCGGCCTCGACGCGCTGGTCACCCGGCTGCTCGGCGAGGCGGAGGTCACCCCGGTGGTCTCGCCGGCAGCAGGCCTGGAGGCAACCCGGCGCCGCGGCGCGGACGGCCGCTCCTGGGTCTTCCTGGTCAACCACGGTGATGCACCGCTCGAGGTCGCGGTGGCCGGCCGCGACCTGGTCTCCGGGAGTCCGACCGACGGTCGGCTCAAGCTCGGCGCGGGCGGCGTCGCCGTGGTCGAGGAGGCGCCTTGATGCTCGCGGCTCAGCGTCGGTCCATCATCTTGAGCGAGCTGGACCGCGACGGCACGGTGAAGGTCTCCGACCTGGTGGCGCGGATGGGCGTCTCCGACATGACGGTCCGCCGCGACCTCCAGGCCCTGCACCGGCAGGGGCTGCTCCAGAAGGTGCACGGCGGCGCGATGGCCGTGGCCGAGCCGTCCACGGCCGAACCCGGCTTCGAGGCCAACTCCGCTCGCCGCCAGCTGGAGAAGGAAGCGATCGCCGTGCAGGCCGCCTCGCTGGTGCGGCCCGGCTCAGCGATCGCCGTCTCGGCCGGCACGACCACCCACGCCTTCGCGCGCCATCTGGTGGAGATCCCCGACCTCACCGTGGTCACCAACTCGGTCTGGGTGGCGGACGTCCTGCACCGGTCCGGACCGGAGTCGAGCTCGGTGCTCGTGACCGGCGGCCTGCGCACCCCCTCGGACGCGCTGGTGGGACCGGTGGCCATCTCCACGCTCAGCTCGCTACACGTGGACGCGGTCTTCCTCGGGGTGCACGGCATGGAGGAGCGGGCCGGCTTCAGCACGCCGAACCTGCTGGAGGCCGAGACCAACCGGGCCATGATCCGCAGCGGGCGTCGTCTCGTGGTGCTGGCCGACTCCTCGAAGTGGGGCGTCGTCGGACTCAGCTCGATGGCCGGGCTCTCGGAGGCTGACGTCCTCATCACCGACACCGGGCTGTCCGCACAGGCCAGCGCGATCCTGGCCGACCGGGTCGAGCAGCTCGTGCTGGTCGACCCGGCGCCGCCGCCACCACCGATGGGCTGACCGGGGCCGGTCGGCCACGACCGGGGCGTCGGGCTGGGCCGAGAACAGCCCGGCCTGGTCACCCCACGCGTCCAGGAAGATCCGGAGGGGCGAGGCGTAGCCGGGGGCGGTCGTGCGGTCGCGGTGGGTCGTCATGGCTTCGACGGTAGGCGCGAACGGATCGGAAGTATGATCCAGTTCTGTGTCGAAATCCCAGACCAATCCCGCGTGGGAGGTTCTGCTGGATCTCGACGTGGTCGGCACCGGCGCCCTCCACGAGCGGCTCAAGCGGGCGCTCCGCGCCGCGATCCGGACCGGCCGGCTGGCCGCCGGTGCGACACTGCCGCCGAGCCGCTCGCTCGCCGCCGACCTCGGCTGCTCACGCTGGGCGGTGACCGAGGCCTATGCCCAGCTGACCGCCGAGGGCTACCTCGAGGCCCGGCCCGGGTCGGGCACCCGGGTCCGGTGGGACGGCCGCGACCAGGCCGCCGACGACGGCGCGCCCCCCGCCTCCCGACGGCCGGTCCCGATGGACCTGGCGCCCGGCCTGCCGGACCTGCGGGCCTTCCCCCGGGCCCGCTGGGCCGCGGCGCTGCGGGCGGTCACCACCGACGCCTCCGTGAGCGACCTGGGCTACGCCGACCCGTTCGGGCACGACGAGCTGCGCGGCGTCCTCGTCGACTACCTCCAGCGCGGCCGGGCGGCCACCGCCTCGGGCTCCCGGCTCCTGGTGACCACCGGCACCAGCTCGGCCGTACGCCGCCTGTGTCAGGTGCTGGCCGCCGACGGGCACCGGTCCGTCGCCGTCGAGGACCCGGGCTGGCCCCGGCTGTCGGAGGCGGTGCGGGAGGCCGGCCTCGAGCCCGTCCCGGTCGGGGTCGACGAGGAGGGGCTGCGGGTGGCCGAACTCGACGACCGGCCCGGCACCCGCGCGGTCCTCGCCGCGCCGGCGCACCAGTTCCCCCGCGGGGTGGTGCTGTCGGCGCGGCGGCGCGCGGCCCTGCTGGACTGGGCGCACCGGGTCGACGGGCTGGTGCTCGAGGACGACTACGACGCCGAGTTCCGCTACGACCGCAGCCCGGTGTCGACGCTCCAGGGCATGGACCCGCGCCGCGTCGTACTCCTCGGGTCGCTGTCCAAGACGCTGTCGCCCGCCCTGCGCATCGGCTGGATGCTCGTGCCCGGCCGCTGGGCCAACCCGCTGCGCTCCGAGACGACGCCGTCGCTCCCACCGACGCTCGACCAGCTCGCTTTCGCGCGGCTGCTCACCTCCGGCGCCTACGACCGGCACCTGCGCAGGGCCCGCCGTAGCTTCCGCGCCCGCCGCGACCTCCTCGTCGCCGAGCTCGCGAGGCGGCTGCCCGGCTGCGAGCTGTCCGGCGCCGCGGCCGGGTTGCACCTCGTCGTGCGCCTGCCCGACGGCGTCTCAGCCACCCCGGTCGTCCGCGCCGCCGAGCGCCGCGGCGTCCACGTCGTCGACCTCGACCGCTACCGCGCCGGAGGCTCCGGCCCGCCGGCGCTGGTGCTCGGCTACGGCAACATCACAGACGCGCTCATCCCAAAGGCCGTTGCCGTCCTGGCCGACGTCGTCGCGTCGCACCCATCCTGAGCGAGGGCTCAGACGAACCGCGGCAGGTGGTGGGCGAGCTGCTTGCGCCACCAGTCCCAGTCGTGGGCGGAGTCGTGGCCCCAGATGTCGAGGTCGTGGGAGATGCCCTTGTCGGTCAGCAGCACGCCCAGGTGCCGGGCCGACGGCAGCGACCCGGTCGGGTGGGTCTCCCACGGCCCTTCGCCGACCACCAGGACGACGTGCAGCCGCGACCGCAGCCAGTCGAGATGCTCGCCGTGCAGGTGGGCGACATAGTCGCTGGGGTTGGTGAAGTACGCCGCCTCGCCGCGTTCGCCCCAGGCGTTCCAGGCGGCCGGGTCGTAGTTGCCGCTCTGGCACACCGCGACCGGGAAAAGGTCCGCGCGCGTGAGCGCGAGCTGGAGCGCGTGGTAGGCGCCCATCGAGCAGCCGGTGACGACCGCTCCCCGACCGTCGTCTCCGACGCCGGGGCTGTCCTCGCCGATGAACGGCACCACCCGGTCCAGGATCCAGCTCGCGTAGGCGCCATGCCGGCGCGCCCGCTCCTCGAGCGGGATGCTGGCGTCGGACCAGGTCTCCTCGTCGAAGGAGTCGACGCAGTAGAGCTTGCAGCGGCCGGCCTCGACGAGGTCGGCGACCACACCGACCATGCCGTTGTTCTCGTAGTCCCACGCGCGGCCGCGCTCGCTGGGGAAGACCAGCACCGGCCGGCCCCAGTGGCCGTAGCGGATCACCGTGCCGGCCCGCCCGAAGCCGTCGGCGTGCAGCTCGACCTGGTGGCGGTCCACTATCGCCACACCTTCGTGAGCAGGTTGCCGAGGTTGGGGTCCAGGGTGTCGCGCCAGCACATCCAGGTGTGACCCTGCCGGACCTCGCCCCAGGTGACAGGGACGCCGAGCTCGGCGAGGTGGTTGTGCATCAGCCGGTTGTTGGCGAGGTTCTCCTCGGCCAGACCGCAGGTGAAGGCCGCCGGTGGGAAGGCGGGCGGCGCGCCGGTGGACTCGTGCAGCGAGGCGACGAAGCCGACGACCCGGTCGAACTGCGGGTAGTCCGACTCCTGGGCGTCGAGCTCGGGGGTGAAGAACGAGCCCGACTGCAGCACGAGCCCGCTGAAGGCGGCGGGGTAGAGCCACGCGGCGTGCAGCGCGGCCAGTCCACCGAGGCTCTGACCCAGGAGCACCGGCTCGTACGCGGTCGGGTTGGCCTCGCGAAGCGCGGGGATCACCGCACCGACCAGCGCCGCGGCGTACGCCGGGTTGGCGGCGTACGTCGTGTCGCGGTCGATCCCCGGGCTGAGCAGCGCGACCCGCATCGGCGGGAGGGTGCCGGCGTAGTGCACCACCCCGCCGTAGGCCTCCATCTCGGCGCCGTCGTGCACCATCAGCAGCGGCAGCACCTCGTGCTCGTGCCCGGCCGGCTCCCACACCTCCACGTCGACCTCGCCCGCGCTCAGCCGGCTCCGGTGCCCAGGGGTCGGGTCGCGAGCCAGCCACGCCGGCGGCCGGTAGCCCGGCATCGCCAGCCACGAGTGCGGCCCGAACGCCCCGTCGACGCGGTTCGGGTTGCCGGGGTCGGGCGCCAGGACGCCGTCGAGGTCGAAGAGGTACTCCAGGCAGTCGAGGTCGAGCACCGGCAGCCGGAGCTCCCAGCCGCCGTCGACGCGGTCCAGCGCGAGCTCGCTCGGCAGGTCCGATGGGAGCACGACGTCGCACCACAGCCGCACCCGCTCGTGGCTGTGGTCGGGGTCGCTGAGCCGGAAGACGACCTGGTCGTCCTCGACTGCGGTGGCCAGCTCCGACACCGTGCCCATCACTCCAAACTACGGCGTAGTGTCCGTCGCGACGACCGGAGGTGGCAGATGGCGGACGACCCGCTGCGCGAGCGGATCAACGCGCTCGTCGAGGAGGAGCACCAGCTCCGCGAACGGCACGTGGGGCAGGGGCTCGACGACGCGGAGAGGGAGCGGCTGCGCCACCTCGAGGTCGAGCTCGACCAGACCTGGGACCTGCTGCGCCGCCGCAACGCGCGCCGCGAGGCCGGCCAGGACCCGTCCCCGGAGGCCGAGCGCGACGCCACCACGGTCGAGGGCTACCTGCAGTAGTCGCAGCGCCCGATCCTCCCGCTCGCCCTCAGAACAAGAGGTGGTGGCTGAGGTCGCCCGTCTGGTCGACGTACATCGTGCGGGTGTCGAACCACCAGCGCCCGTCGATGCGGTGGAAGGTGTCGCCGTAGCGGCCGGTGATGATCACCTGCAGCGGGAGCTCCGGGGTGGCCTGGAGGACGACGTAGCTCGACCGCGAGCTGGCCGTCCCCGCCTCGTCGTCGACCTCGATGATCGCGTTGGTGGTCACGTGCTTGGTCCGGGGCGTGCCGGTGTCCTCATGGATCCGGGTGGTCCGGCCGTAGAGGGCGCGGATCCGCTCGGGGCCCTCGAAGACCGTCTCCGGACCACCGCCCTCGACGCCGTGGATCCGGCCGTGGGTGAACAGCTCGGCCACGCCGTCGAGGTCGCCCGCGTCGATGCGCTCGGCGTAGGTGTAGAGCAGGTTCTCGATCTTCCGGGCACTGTCCACGGGTCCGCAGCATAGGCTCGGTCCTTGTGCGCACCCTCGGACCACCTCGCGCCTTGCTTGCTGCCGTCGCCCTCGCGACGCTGACCGTCGTGGGCGGCGCGGCTCCCTCCGGCGCTGCCCAGATCCTCCCCGACGCCCCGGCCGGGGCATCGGCGCCGGCGCGGGCGGCCCGCCCGGCGATCACGAAGGTGCTCACCTTCGTCGTCGAGAACCACTCGCTGCGGCAGATGAAGGCCTCGATGCCCTACGTCTACGGCCTGGCGAAGAAGTACGCGTACGCCGACCACTACCGGGCCATCACGCATCCCTCGCTGCCCAACTACCTCGCGATGGCCTCGGGGGGCACCCACGGCGTCACCGACGACGCCGAGCCGGCGGCACATCCCCTCGAAGGCACCACGGTCTTCGACCAGGCGCTCGCGCTGGGCCGGACCGCGACGATCTACGCCGACGCGATGACCCAGCCGTGCCAGCTCACCAGCGCCGGCCGCTACGCCGTCAAGCACAACCCCTGGGCCTACTTCACCGACTCCCGCGCCGCCTGCCAGCGCAACGACGTCCCCGTCGACCGGCTCGCCGCCGACACCAAGGCGGGCACGCTGCCCAACGCCGGGATGGTCATCCCCGACCTGGTCCACGACGCGCACGACGCCAGCCTCGGCACCGCCGACGCCTGGTTGAAGAAGCAGATCAGGCTGGTGCGCTCCGGCCCGGACTGGAAGTCCGGTCACCTCGCCATCGTGGTCACCGCCGACGAGGACGACTCCGCCGGCAACAACACGGTGCTCACCGTGGTCGCCTCGCGCTACCAGGTCAACAAGGTCGTGCACCGGTCGCTGACCCACTACTCGCTGACTGCGCTCTACGACGCCGTCCTCGGCGCCGACCCGCTCGGCTCCGCCGCCTCGGCCAGGTCGATGCTCCGCCCGTTCCGGATCCGGGTCGCGCCCGGAAGCTGAACCCTCAGCGCTCGTCGAGCAGGGCGTCGTAGACCTCGAGCGACGTCGCCGCGACCAGCGCGACCAGGCGCTCGGTGCGTTCGTCGCCGACGGCGGGCACGAACACCACGCCGCGACGGTTCACGTTGAGGCCCGCGGCCACGACGATCCGCTCCGCCCGCTCGAGCCACCCGCTCGGCCGTCCGGCCAGCCGCACGGCGACCCCGTCGTCGTCGATGGTCACCTTCGTGCCTCGCCGTACGACGCGGATGGCCACCGGCTCGGCAGAGCCGTAGGTCCGGCCCGTCTCGATCCGGCCCGTCTCGATCTGCTCCGTCGTCACGCTCCAATCCTGCCACCTGACCGGCAGGTGAGGCGCAGCCGAGCCCGTGGGATCAGGACGCGACAGCCGCCACCGGATGGTCGCCCTTGACCCGGTCGCGACCGTCACTCTTGGCGGCGTACAGCGCGCCGTCCGCGCGGCGCAGCAGGTCGGATGCCGACAGGTCATGAGGGTGCAGGGTGGCTACTCCGACGCTGGCCGTGATGGGCCTGAGGACTCCGGGCACCGCCAGGTGAGCGATCTTCTCGCGGAGCCGCTCGCCGGCCTCGAGTGCGCTGGCCGAGTCCGTGTCGTGCAGGATGACCAAGAACTCCTCGCCCCCGAGCCGCGCGGCCACGTCGCCCCCGCGGGTGGTGGCGTTGAGCACCCGCCCCACCTCGACGAGAACGGCGTCGCCGGCGGCGTGGCCGTAGGTGTCGTTGATGGTCTTGAACCAGTCGAGGTCGAGGCAGAGCACGCTCACGGAGGTGCCGGAGTGGCGGGCTTGGGCCATCATCCGCTCGAGCTGGTCGTAGGCGCCTCGCCGGTTGACCAGATGCGTGAGCGCGTCCAGGAGCGCGTCCCGCTCGGCCTGCCTCTTGACCTTGCGGAACTCCGCAAACATGGCGAGCAGCACGATGCCGGCCGCCACGAGGGTGAGCGATCGCCCGGCGTACCACCCGAGGCTGAAGCGGGTCCGCGCGGCATAGACGAGCACCAGGTCGCACGCGCAGGCCAAGACGGCGATGGAGGTCCACCTCTCGGGTCCGCTGCGAGCCCGCGTCCCGTAGGTGGCGGCGAGCAGGGCTAGAATCACCGGGGGCAAGGTCACCGGTGCGCCGATCGCTGTCATTCGCGAGGTGTCGATACCGTCGATGAGCGCCGGCATACGCCCGGCGAGGAGCAGGACGTAGCACGCCACGAGCGCCGCTCCGGACGCGGCGGTCGCCACCGTGCACCACGCGGCGACCAGGACGCGGCGTGCCGGACCGACCGCCTTCGTCAGCCTCGCCGGCCACGGCGCCCAGGCCAGCCCGAGCAGGACAGGGAAGCCGCCGTGCCAGGTGATGTAGAGGTAGGGAGCCGTGGAGGCGGTCAGGGCAAGCGGTGGGTCCCTGAACACTGCTCCGGGGAAGGCCAGGGCGTAGGCGGCCATCACCGTCAGGGACCAGACGTACGCCGAGGCCATCGCCACGGACCGCAGGTCGCCACGATCCCGGAACTCGCCGAGCAGCAGGTACACCGACATCACGTCGAAGATCGCCACGGCGGTGATGAGCGCGGGCATGAAGCTGATCGAGGGGTCGAGCTGCGTGCGCGTGACCGGAACGATCGCGGCGGTGCATCCGATCAGCAGGGCCGCTGTGATCACCAGGGGCCTGCGCCGGACGCGCGTGACGATCCCCGTCAAACCTTCCCCCTTCGGCCGGTCGCTCGCGGCGGCAGCGAGCTCTTCGCCTCGCGCGCTGCACGCGCGCGACTACGGTAGGCGAGAAGAGATCGCTGCGACCGGCTAACACCAAACCTGGCCGGCGACCTTTCTGGGACCAGGTTCCCGAGCGCTGATCGGCAGATCCGTGCGTCCCACTCGCGGCGCAATGGGGCACCTCCTTGGGACGTCGAGGTTCTACAGGGGCTTCCCCGTAGTCATGATCTGCGCGGACGACGACGACTTTTGGTGGTCGCTTCGGCGCCGAAGGAGGCCGACCTGGAGTGGCTCGACGGACGGGACCTCAGCGATCCTGGCGGGACGCCCACGTAGCCGTGGGTGTCACTCCATACCGTCTATGTTGGAAGTGCTGTCGGCACGGGAAGGGGGTGGCCAGGTGCCTGTCATCCAGGACGCTCCTCCCGGCGTGCTGCCGACCGTGCAGACCCGTCTCGTGGGCCGTGGGCTGGAGCTGCGGCGGGCCCGTGAGCTGCTCGCGTCCAGCCGGCTGCTGACCCTCGTCGGCCCGGGTGGGGTCGGCAAGACCAGGCTTTCGCTCCGGCTCGCCGAGGAGGTGGGTGGAAACTTCGCGGACGGGGTGTGCTGGGTCGAGCTCAAGGCCGTCCGCGATGAGCGGCTGGTCCCGCTCGCCGTCGCGAGTGCACTGGGCATCACTCTCGCCGACGAGGACACCACGGCGGGGCTGGCTCGCTACCTCGCCGACAAGCACCTGCTGTTGGTGCTCGACAACTGCGAGCATCTCGCCGCCGCTGCAAGGGGGCTGCTCGAGGTCGTGCTCGGTGCCGCTCCCCGGGTGAAGGCCGTGACGAGCAGCCGGCACGTGCTCGACGTCCCCGGCGAGCAGCTCCTGATCGTGCCGACGCTGAGCGTCCCGCTGAACAGTGACCCGTCCGGCCTCGTGGCCGGGGCCTCCGATGCCGTGGACCTGTTCCTCGACCGGGTCCACGAGGTGCAGCCGACATTCCGGATCACCGAGGACAACGGCGATGCGGTCGCCGCGCTCTGCCGTCGGCTGGACGGCATGCCGCTCGCGCTCGAGCTCGCCGCGTCCTGGCTGCGCGGCATGACCGTGACCGACGTCGTCAACGACCTCGACTCCCGACTCGACATGGCCTTCGCGGACGACGGCCCCAACGGCGCCGGGAGGACCCTTGAGTCGACGGTCCGCGCCAGCCACGAGCTGTGCCTGCCTGCCGAGCGGACGCTGTGGGCACGGCTGTCGGTCTTCGCCGGCCCGTTCGACCTGTCGGCTGCGGAATCGGTGTGCTCCGATGGTGAGCTGCCTAAGGGATCGGTCCTCGAGACGGTGGACGGGTTGCTCAGGCAGTCGGTGGTCCGCCGCGTTCCCGAGCTGAGCGCCGAGCGTGCCTACTACGACATGCCCGTGACGATCCGCCTCTACGGCGAGTCTCGGCTGCGCGAGTCCGGGCAGCTGCCGCTGTGGCAGGAGCGGCATGCGGACTACTACGCCGCGTTGGCGGAGCAGGCTGGTGCGGGGTTCTTCGGACCCCGGCAGGAGCAGTGGCTGCTGCGCATCCGCCGGGAGCTGGACGAGCTTCGGGCGGCGATCGACTACTACCTCGGCGCCGTGGATCGGCCCGAGACGGCGTTGCGCCTGATTACGGCCCTGGCGGACTACTGGTTCGTGGCCTCGGCCAGGGAGGGCTATGACCTGCTGCAACGCGCGCTGGCCCGCGTCCCCGAGCCCTCGCTCACGCGGGCGACGGGCCTCTGGGCGGCCGCGCACACGGCGATGTACGTCAACGAGGTCGCCGAGGGCAAGCGCGCGCTCGAGGAGTCCCGCGAGCTTGCCGAGCGTCTGGGTGACCCAACGCTCAGCGCGCGCGTGCTGCAGGTCGAAGGCGAGGCGTTGTTCTGTGATCAGGACGTTGCCGGTTGCCTGGAGACCTGGCAGCGCGCGGCCGGGGCCTTCCGAGAGGTCGGCGACCAGTACGGGGAGTTCCAGGTCCTGATGACCAGCTCCGCCGCGTCCTTCTTCTCCGGGGACCCGCGGCTGGAGGAGTTCGCGGCGGGCGCGCTGGCGCTGGCAGAGGGGCGCGGGGCGGAGTCCTCGGGCGCCGCGGCGGTGTACGCGATGGGGAATGCTCACCTCCTTGCGGGACGACCGGAAGAGGCGATCGACTGCTACCAGGAGGCGGTGCGCCGGTGGGAGCCGTCGATGTATCTCTCCGGGCTGGCCTTCGCGGTCGAGGGGATCGCCTGGGCCGCTGAGGCCATGAAGCCGGACAGGCACGCCGCGCGCCTGCTCGGCGCCTCGTCCGCGGTGTGGCGGCGCAGCGGCATGCAGGTCGACCAGCTCCCCTTCTATCTGGCGCGGGATCTCCAGGCACGGGAGGCCGTGTTGGCCGCCCTCGGGCAGGAGCGGTTCGAGGACGCGCTCGCACAGGGCGCCCGGTTGGCAATGGATGAGGCGCTCGCGCTGGCGAAGAGTTACCGAAACCCTGCTTCCGGGTCGGGCGGATCACCAGACTCGCGGCGCATCGGGCCGCTCTCGAGACGCGAGAGTGAGGTCGCGGAGTTGGTGGCACAGGGGTTGACCAACCAACAGATCGCGGAGCGGCTGCTCATCTCCCACCGGACCGTGGAAACTCACGTGGCCAGCATCTACGTCAAGCTCGGGGTGACCTCGAGGTCGGCCGTGGCCGCCTGGATGGTCCGGCACAGCGAATAACCGAGGACCTACGCCCCACCCGTTCCAGCGCTTTTCGAGACTCTCAGCGTTCCGGGCCAACTCGTCGACCGTGTTCCCGGGAACGCTTCCAAGGAGACCCTTGGCGCCTTCCTCGTCTCCGACTGCAGGTCTGTGGCTAGGCTGCCGCGCTCCCGGCCGCTCCGGGGGACCGCCGGCACAAGCACTCTCCCTACTGCATGTTGGCGGGCGATTCCTTGCCCGGCACGGCCTGAGCGTGAATCTGTACATCGCCCATGTTGGAAGTCTGAGTTGGGGGGCCCGAACTCCACCACCGAAGGTTGTCTGGAGCCAGGGGAGCTCCGGCTGTCCTCTTGGCGGTCATTCGCGGCTGGGGCACCTCCTCGAGAGCGCGGATCGCGGCCAGATCCGGTAGACCCGCCGCCGGTCGATCGCCTAGCGCGCGATCTCCGTCCACCTGGTGCTCGCAATCCACGCGCTAGAGCTCGTGGCCGCGACCGGCTCATCCAAGAGCCACCGAGTCGTGTGCCTGAGACCGCTGCATGAGGCGGTGACAGGCACACGACTCGAACCAGCCTTTGCGACTTTCGGCTGCTTGCCCGGGTGGTGGTGGCGCGCCGTTACGCGGAATGACCCAGGTCGTGTAGCGCCGACCAGCACACCGGCGTCGGGTGCCAGATTGCTGCAGCTGTTGGCTCAGGCAGCTGTGACCATGGTCCAGATCGGCGCCGGCCCATGGTGTCCGACAGGCGAGAACCGGACGCGGATCTGATGGAAGCCTCGGACAGCTGCCACCCGGGTGAAGAGCACCCTGCCGTTCGCGGAGTCATCAAGCGGGAACCGTTGGTGCAGTCTGGTCAACGAGCCGTCCACGCCCTTGATTCGCACGCCGACCCTCCACTCCGCGTTGGCCTCGTCATCCGTCGTGGCGTAGACCAACAACTGGCCTGTCTGCACGCGCGCGATGAGACCCACGTAGTCGGCCCCAGCGTGAACGCGGCGCGAGTTGGCTTCGGCCATGACGATGCAGCTCTCCCGGCTGTCCGCTGAGAAGTAGTAGGCCAAGGTCACGCTTCCCCAGGGGGCGTCGGAGTCAGCTTGGTCCTCGAATCGGCCATCCTCTGCGGTGTGTTGTGGTGCCTGGCTTGTGAAGGTCTCGTGGCCGAAGAGGAGCCGCCGAACCAACGAGTCTTGCGGAGCCCGGTCAGATGTGCGGTGGCCGTGGTCCCGCCGTCGGCCGCCTTCTCTGCAGTCATAGCGACGATGCCAGCGCCGCCCAGGCACGGGGCAACCACACTCAACGATGTGGGCGTTGTTCCGCTGCGCGCCAGCTGAGCGTCCGCCGGAGGGCTCGTGACGAGCGTTCCGATCAGCAACGACGCGGCAAGACCACGGCAACAGAGAGTCACCGAGGAAGTATCCGTCCTGGAGAAGCCGATCTCCCCCGACCCACCGGAAGTCGATCGACTTGCCGGCGCCGACACGCGGTGTGACGCAGCGGGCGCCCTGCCAGTTCAGCGCTACCGATCTTGCCCCCGTTTTCCGCAGTTCCGCGTAACTGGCTGCGGGGGACCCGGACGCGATGAAGAACACTGCGCTGCGTCACCGGCCGAGGGGTGGAGGAGCTGTACCGCCTTTGGTTCAGTGCACGCCGTTCACCGTGAACACGTACAGGCGACCGATCCGGCTGCCGGCGAGGCTGTCCGCGCTCCCCACGTAGAGCCGGCCGTCCACCACCGTGGGTGAGGAGCTGACGATGGGGTCACGGGTGAAGCCGGACCAGATCTCCGAGCATTGGAGCTGGGCGCACGGCTGCTCGCGCCACGCGAGCACCTGACCGGTGTTGCGGCCCACGTAGACGACACCGTTGGCGATGGTCGGTGAGGACTCGACAGCCGCCTGCGCGCCTGACCCGAAGTACAGGTGCTGCGGAGCACACGTCGGCTGGCCGCAGCCAGCTGAGTTGAAGACGCCGAGGCCGTTCTCCATCCCGATGAAGACCCGCCCGGCGTGCACAGCCGGGGACCCGTAGAAGAAGTCGGGGTTGTGCACCCCGCGCCAGAGCGGCGCGCAGGTCGGGGCACCGCAGCTGCGCGGGAACGCCAGCAGTGCGTGGTCGGACGCCACGTAGACACTGCTGCCGACGACCGCGGGTGACGAGGCAAAGGCAGGCCCGCCCAGCGCACCGGTCCAGGTGGGTGGGCAGGTGGGCTGGCCGCAGCCGCCCGCCGGGAAGGCGTAGAGCTTGCCGTCGTCAGCTGCCACGTAGACGAGCCCACCCGCGACCGTCGGCGACGACTCGCTGCTCCCGCCCATCTGGCCGGTCCAGGTGGGCGCGCAGGTCGGCTGTCCGCACCCGGCTGAGGGGAACGCGTACAGCTTCCCGTCGAAGGCCGCGACGTAGACCGAGCCACCGGAGACCGCCGGAGAGGAGTACAGGATCGACTGGGACCCAGCCAGCCCCTGCCAGAGCGGCGGGCAGACCGGTTGGTTGCAGCCGTCGACCCGGAACACGTCCAGCTTCCCGGACGCGTTGCTGGCCGAGGTCTGGGAGCCGACGTAGACGAACCCACCGGACACGGTCGGTGAGTCCATGATCTGAGCGAGGTTGGTCGAGCGCCACAGCGGGTTCGAGCACAGCGACGCGGTGCTACCGCAACCGGTGGCCGAGTAGGCCCACAGGACCCCGTCGCTCGACCCGATGTAGGCGACGCCGTTCACCACCGCGGCCGAGGAGAAGTCGACAGTGTTGCCGAGACGGTCGGCCCAGGCGACCTGGAGCATCGGCACCACGCTCGGGTTCAGCACGTTCTCGAAGGGCTGCACACCGGCGCGGTTCGCGGAGAAGCGGAACTGCGTCCAGTCGGTGCGTACGACGAAGCCGGTGCTCGCCGTGCTGCCCGACGTCCGCCCCGTGGCGCTGACGGTATGGGTGCCGGGTGTGGCGGTCTTCGGCACCACGACATCGGCGGCCAGGCTTCCGCCGGCACCAGCCGCGGCCGTGGCGAGGATGGTCGAGTCGAAGGAGACGTCGATGGTCTCGCCGGCGGTGAACCCGCCGCCGCTGACGTGGACCTTCGCCGTCGGGGGTCCGGCCGCCGGCGAGACCGAGAGCGTGGCGCTCGCCGCCTCGGCTCCGGGAACCGCGACCAGGGCGGCCCCACCCATCACCAAGAGTCCACAGAGCAGCAGCGCTGCTCCTGAGAGAGTGCGTGGTCGGTGCATGCTCGTCTCCGTCCGTCGAGGCCGCGCTACCTTGACCTACGGCGCGACCCCCACCGAGGTTCACGGATGGTCAGCGCAGCTCGAGCCCCGGACGTCTCGGACTCAGCCGGTCACCGGCAGGCTCAGCACCTGGCCAGCACCGCCGGTGATGGTCACCGGGTTGGAGGTCTGGCCGCCGCGGAAGTTGGGCGAGCTCCCCGCGATCACGAGCCGCAGCTGATGCCCTGAGGCGAAGCGGTGGACCATGCCGGGCAGCGTGACCGTGAACGGGGTGGTGACGTCGGGCACGCGGATCGGCGCGATGTTGGCGTTGATCAGGTGGGCAGTGCCATCAGGGCCAACGTCCTCGATCTTGACGAAGAGCACGAGCTGGCCGGCCGGCCCCGCGGCCTGGGTTCCCGCTGCGGTGGGCGCGCTGACTTGCAGGGTGAGGCTGGGGAGCCCCGCGACGTCCATCGGCTTGCCCAAGGCCGGCCCCGTCCAGCTGGCCGCCGTCCCGGGCGGGTCCGTCTCCTCGTCGGCCAGGGCTCCCGAGTAGCTGCCCACGACATCGACCGGGTCGAGGGAGGTCGGAGCGCCCGCCGCCGGAGTCACCAGGGTCTGCGACCCGGGCTTCAGCTTGCTGGCCGAGCTCTGCAAGGTGTTGTCGCCGGACAGGTAGAGCCGCGTCGAGGCGCCGACGGGGAAGCGAGCAGACGAGGCGTAGGCAGGCGTGGCGATGCCGGTGTAGCTCACCCAGTCGCGGAAGTAGGCGAAGTTCGGGCCGGTGCTCACGCCGCTGCCCTTGAGGTAGTGGTCGAACCAGTTGGCGATCCGCGCCGTCTCGTACTGCGTGCTGGGGTCGGGGTTGCTCAGGCTGAGCTCGCCGGGCGCCGGGGTCGACTGCGAGTGCCCCCAGGACTGCCAGACCATCTTCACCGGCGTTCCCTGCTGGCGCAGGGCCTGGTAGGTGGCGGCCGCCTCGTTGAGGTTGAACAGCGTGTCGTGCTCACCCTGCATGAGCAGTACCGGAACCCGGATCTGGCTCATGTAGCTCGCTACCGAGGCGTGCCGCAGATCGGCGATCGTGGCCGTGTCGAAGTATCCAGTGCTCCCGGCCGTGACGAGGGCTGGGCAGACGAAGTCGGCGAAGTTGGGGCAGGGGTAGAGCCTGGACGGGTCGCCCTGGGCGTTCTCCAGGCCGTCGAGCACCCCCTCGGCGGAGAAGCCGAGACCCCAGATCAGCTTGAGCGCGCCGGAGGTGGACGTGCTCACACCGCTCGTCTGCGCCGTGTCGTTCGGGTCCAGGGAGTAGGACAGGTCGTTCCACGTGATGAGCGGGATGATGGTGTCGACGCGCGCGTCAACGGCGGCCGTCGCAAACTGGATCTCGCCCCCGTAGGACCCGCCGATCATGCCGACCCGAGGGTCGTAGGTGTCGGCCGCGCCACCGTGGTCGGTGGCGTCGTGAACCACGACGCCGAGGGTCGGCGCCGGAGCGGTGTGGTTCGCGTCGGTGTAGGCGATCCCCGGGGCGCCGCCCAGGTAGGAGACCAGCTGGCTGGCCGCTAGTCCGTCGAAGTCGGGGTCATCGAGGGTGATCTTGCATCCGGAGCCACCGAAGCCGAGGCCGCTATAGCTGAGGACGACGTAGCCGCGCTGCGCGAACGCCGCGCCGATCCCGGCCTGGTCGTCCTTGGACCCGCCGAAGCCGTTGGTGGTGAGGATCGAGGGCACCCGGGCGGACGGCGTGGCCGAGGTCGGCGTGTAGAGGTCACCGACCACGTCGCACTGCTGCTGCGCGCCCGCCGGACCGATGGTCACGAGGAAGTGCAGGGTCTGGACGCTGTAGCTCGCTGTGGCGGCGACCGGCGCTGCCGCAATGGCGGACGCCGCAACCAGGGCGGCGGCGACGGCAGCGGAGGCGACGGGGCGGCGCAGAATGCGCATGGAGGACTCCTGGACGCTGGATTTTCCGCAGAAGCAGGGCGAACCTGCGAGGTTCGACACGCTGGCTTCTTCAACGACCGGGCGGGGCCAAGGTGATGGGCTTCGGACCGTGGGTCCCTCTCCTCGTCCTCCCTAGGTTTGGTCGACTCGCGCCGGGGCTACCGACGTAGCGTGCGCGACACGCTCGTGCGCGACCGGGGGCACCGTCCCGAGCTGGATGGGCTCCGGGGCGTAGCGATCCTCCTGGTGCTCGGCCAGCACGCCCCGACCAGGCCGCTGATCGACGGCTTCGTCGGAGTGACCGTGTTCTTCTGCTTGTCGGGGTTCCTCATCACGACGGTTCTGGTCCGCCAGCTGGAGAGCGGCACCATCGACGTACGGGCGTTCTATCGCCGGCGTGCAGCGCGCCTCTACCCGGCGCTGGCGACGGTCGTGGCTGCGACCGTCGCGGTGCTGCTCGCAGGTCGCAGAGACCTGGGCCTCGGACAGGTCGTTGCACCCGCTGTCGCGGCCGTCACGTATACGACCAGCCTCTTCGACTGGACGAACCACGCGTTCGCCACCAAGGACTACTTCAACTACACGTGGTCGCTCTCGGTCGAGGAACAGTTCTACCTGTTGTGGCCCTTCGCCCTGCTCTGGGGCTACCGACGCAACCCTCGGCTGTTCGCCGTGCTGACTCTGGCGGTCGTCGGGGTCACCGTGGTCCTCGACCTCCACCTCGCCCTGAACAGAGCGGTCAAGTACGACCAGCACGAGTACTTCGGCAGCGACACGAATGCGTTACCGATCCTGGTCGGCTCGTTGCTCGCGATCGTCGTCCTCAACGGTTGGCTGTCGCGCACCGTCCGTCACCTGGCGCCCTTTGCGCTGCTGGCCGTCGCTCTCTTGCCCGTGCTGGCCTTTCGAAACGACACCTACCGTCCTTCCCTGGTGATCGTCGCGGGGACCGGCCTGACGCTCGTGGCGTTGACCGGCGTCGTGACGCGGCCGGAGTCGGCCGCCGGGTCGCTCCTGGCCAGCGGTCCGATGCGGTGGCTCGGCGAACGGTCGTACTCGATCTATCTCTGGAACGTCCTGGCGCGGATCGCGATGCTCACCCTGCTCGGCCACACGCTCCTCGGTGACCTCGCCTGGGTGGCCATGTTCGTCGTGCTGGCCGAGGTGAGCTACCGCTTCGTCGAACGCCCGCTGCGCTCCAGACTGGCCGGGACGACGCGGGTCGTCCGGGAGCCGGCCGTGGGAGATCGTGGCGGCACCGGTTCGAGCTCCGCGACCGGGATCGTCCCGGTGGGTCTCCGAGTTACAGTGGTGGCCAAGTAGCTCTCGTCCCGGACCCTGACGATGACTTCGCCAAGCGTCCTACGAGAGGTTGTCGCGTGGCCCATCTGACGGCCTCGACTCGGACGTCGACCGGAGGCTTGGGTCGCTATGACTGACGAGGGTGAGGCTGCGCCGCGTGAGCGGGCGTTGGCACTGCTCAACCGTGAGCCACGCGACGGGACGTTGGGCGTGGCCGACATTCTGCGGCGGCTCTGCCGCGCAGCGACCCTCGATCTCGACCTGGCTGGCGCCACCGTGACCCTGATGCCTGACCTGGGCAGCCACACGGTGGCCGCGGCGTCCGGGCCACGCGCAAGACACACCGAGGAGATGCAGTTCGACGTCGGTGAGGGACCCACTCGCGAGGCCTACCAGGCCCGCCAACCGGTTCTGGTGCCGAACCTGGAATCGGTCGTCGCGCGCTGGCCGGGTTTCACGCCCACCGCGCTGGCGGCCGGAATGTCGGCCACGTTCTCCCTGCCGCTCAACGTCGGGGCGGCGAGGCTCGGCGCTCTGACCCTCTACTGGCACCGCCCCGCGCGCCCGGCCGAAACGGACCTCCGCATCGCGTTGGTCTTCGCCGACCTCGCCACCGAGCTGCTCATCGACAGCTGCCTCGCCGATCCGAGCGAGAGTCTCGAGCCGGCACTGGACTCGGCCTTGGAAACGCAGGGACACATCTTTCAGGCTCAAGGGATGGTGATGGTGGACCTCGGGGTCCGCCTGCCCGAAGCCCTGGCCCGGATGAGGGCGCAGGCCTTCGCCTCGGGTCAGAGCCTGGCCGCCCTTGCCGCCGAGATCATCGACGGGACCGCGATCGTCAGGAAGGACCAGAAGTTGCGATGAGAAGCACACAAGTGGAGGCAGCAGGATGATCCCCCGGGCGCAGCTCCTGGACTACTTCGTCGAGCTCACCGACACCCTGATCGACGGTTTCGACGTCGTCGACTTCCTGCACGACCTGACCGTCAAGGCCGCCGTCGCCAGTGGCGCGGACGCCGTCGGCCTGGTGCTGGCGGACCATCAGGGCCGAGTGAGGTACATGGCGTCGAGCAATGAGGAGGGCAAGCTGCTCGAGCTCCTTCAGATCCAGAACGACGAAGGCCCCTGCCTGGACGCGATCCTCAGAGGGGTTCCCGTTGTCAACGCAGACTTGGGCCGGGCGAGCGGCCGGTGGCCGACCTTTGCACCTGCGGCCAGCGCCGCCGGCTTCCAGTCCGTGCACGCGTTCCCCATGAGGCTTCGCACGCAGACCATCGGAGCGCTGAACATCTTCGGTGCCGACGACTCCCGCTTCGACCCCGACGACGTACGGGTCGTCCAGGCCTTGGCCGATGTAGCCACGATCGCCATCCTCCAGCAGCGTGATCGAAGTGAGAGCGAGCTCATCACCGAGCAGCTCCAGGCAGCGCTGCAGAGCCGGGTCACCATCGAGCAGGCCAAGGGCGCGCTGGCACGATCTCAGTCCATCTCCCCATCCGCCGCCTTCAACGTGCTCCTCACGACGGCCAGGTCGACACGGCAGGGACTGGCCGAGGTGGCTCGCTCCGTCATCGCTGACCTGGAGGCCCCGTCCGGCTAAGCCTCGAGGCTAAGCCGTTTCGCTCGGTGACCTCAGCTGCTGCGGCAGCTCGACGGTGAACGTCGTCCCGAACCCCTCTGTCGAGATCACAGACACTTTGCCGCCATGGTTCTGCGCGATCGACGCGACGATGTTGAGACCGAGTCCCGAGCCGCGGACCGCCTCCTGCTGGGCGTTGGACGCGCGGAAGAACCTGGTGAACACCTGGGCCTGCTCGTCTTCGGCAATACCGATGCCGTCGTCGGTGACCTCGAGCAGCGCGGTTCCCCCGCTGCTGGTCAGCGCGCAGCTGACCCATCCGCCGTCTCTGGTGAACTTGACGGCGTTGGTCAGCAGGTTGGAGACCAGTCGTTCGAGGCTCTGCGCATCGCCGTTGATCAGCACGGGCGCCGAGGGGATCTCGAACTCGACCGTGAGCTGTCGTCCGCTGATGAGAGGTTGCACCGCGGACTGGGCGGCCAGCACGGCCTCGCACAGGTCGACGCAGGTGTGCTCGGTCTGGACCGATCCCTCGTCGAGTCCCGCAAGAGTCAAGAGATCGTCCGCCAGGGCCGTGAGCCGCTCGCTGTTGCGACCAATGGCCTCCAGCAGCCTGTGCTGGGTGCTGTTGAAAGCACCCACCCCTGTTTCGTTGAGCAGCTCGGTGTAGCCCGTGATGCTGGTCATGGGGGTCCTCAACTCATGGATGATCGTCGTCAGCTCGTCGGTCTTCCTGCGGTCGACGAGGCGCAGCGCATGCAGCGAGTCGCGCTCTGTGGCGGAGACGGCCTCCAGGTCGACCCTGGCCTGGGCGTTGCGCAGGTAGGCGGTCGTCACATCGGCGAGGGTCTGAGCCGCAGCCATCTCCAGGTCGCCGAGCGGGCCAGTGGTCGCGCGGTACAGGTCGAGCGCGCCCAGCCCCAGGTCGCCATCTCTGAGTGGAAAGGTGAAGACGGCGACCAAACCCTCCTCGAGGGCGCGCTTGGCGAAGCGTGGAAATCGAAGGTCCTCGGTCAGGTCGGGGATGGAGATGCGGCTGTTGCTCGTGTACGCGGTCAGGCAGGGGCCCTCCCCGAGCTCGGCCTGAAGGCGTACGTAGCGCAGTGCGGCTTCGTCGGATGCGGCGATGTACTCCGGGTCGGACGTGGGCGAGATGAGCGTGACACCCGCGGCGTCGATCGGCAGGACGGTCACGATCTGACGCACCAGGTGGTCCAGGATCCTTTGGATCGCGAAGTCCGTGGTCATGGTCTGCGCGAACTCGCTGAGCACCCTGGACATCCGCCCCTCGAGCGTCATGGCTTGTCCGTCGCTGCAACACGCCCGCTTCTGGTGCTCGCGAGGACGGCCGAGGAAACCGAGATATCCATGGAGTGTCCCGACTGGGAGCGCGTGTCGCGTCCACTGCAGTAGTGAGGCCGGCCATGGTCCAGGGACAGCGAGTGATGCGAGTCTGCCACGCATGGTCCGCCGCGGCACCATGTTCCGCCCGGCTACGGCACGAGCACGATCTTCCCTGCTCCGTGCGGCGTGACCATCGCGCGGTGGGCGTCGGCGGCGCGGTCGAGGGGGAAGGTCTCGGCGACGACGGCGCGAAGCCAGCCCTCATCGACACCCTTGACCAGGTCGAAGCGGGCGGCGGCACGGAGCTCGGTGCCGGGGTCGGCACCGTCGCCGAAGCCGAGCTGGATGATGGCGCGCTCGGCGGCGGCCGGGCTGGGGATCAGGGTGGCCACGCGGGCGCGGTCCTTGACGACCGACAGGGACAGGTCGAGGACCGGCGGGGCGCCCACCGCATCCAGGACCGCGTCGACACCGTCGGGGGCCTGCTCGCGGACCCAGGCGGCGACGTCCTCGCGGAAGTCGAAGGGCTCGATGCCCATCTCGCGGAGCACGTCGTGGTCGCCGGGCAGGGCGGTGCCGAGCACCCGCGCGCCGCGGTGCTTGGCCAACTGGGCGGCGTAGAGGCCCACGCCGCCGGCGGCGCCGTTGAGCAGCACCGTCTCGCCGTCGGCGACGGCGGTCGCGGCGACGAGGTGGGCCGCGGCGGTGCCGGTGAGCATCAGCCCGGCCGCCTCCTCCCACGACATGGCCGCCGGCTTTGGGACACAGCTGCTCGTCTTGGCGACGACCCGGTCGGCGTACGCCCCGCTCACCGGGTGCACGATCACCTCGTCACCGGCCGGTAGCGCGCCCGCCAGGACGACGCCCGCGCACTCGCCGCCCAGCAGGACCGGCAGCTTGTCCGGGTCGTCGCCGACGGTGCCGCTGTAGGACTTCACGTCCCAGGCGTTGACGCCGATCGCGCGCACCGCGACGAGCACCTGGTCGTCACCGGGCTCGCCGGGGTCGTGCTCGCGGGTCTCGAGCTGCTCGGGTCCGCCGTAGCCGGCCGCCACCACCTGTCGGAGTTTCACGCGTCCGAGGCTAGTGGCCCCGGTTAGGTTGAGGCGTGGCCGTGATCGAGACCGTGGGACTGACGAAGCAGTACCCGTCGGTCACCGCGCTCGACCACCTCGACGTCACGGTCGGGGACGGCGTCACGGGGCTGGTCGGGGCGAACGGCGCCGGCAAGTCGACGCTCATCAAGATCCTGCTCGGTCTGGTGCCGGCGAGCGGGGGTACGGCGCGCGTGCTCGGCCACGACGTCGCCACCGAGGGTCCGACGATCCGGGGGCTGGTGGGCTACATGCCCGAGCACGACTGCCTCCCTGCCGACGCCTCCGCCAGCGACCTGGTCGTGCACATGGGGCAGATGTCGGGGCTGCCGTACTCCGCGGCCCGCGAGCGCGCCGCCGACGTCCTGAGGCACGTGGGGCTGGCCGAGGAGCGCTACCGGCCGATGGGCGGTTACTCGACCGGCATGAAGCAGCGGGCCAAGCTCGCGCAGGCGCTGGTGCACGACCCCAGGCTGGTGCTGCTCGACGAGCCGACCAACGGGCTCGACCCGTCGTCGCGCGACGACATGCTGGCGCTGGTGCGCAAGGTCGGCCACGAGTTCGGCATCGCAGTGCTCGTCACCTCGCACCTGCTCGGCGAGCTCGAGCGGGTCAGCGACCACGTGGTGGTGCTCGACGGCGGCCGGCTGCTGCAGTCGTCGGCCACCACCGATTTCCTGCACGCCACCGGCAGCCTGATCGTCGAGGTGATGGGCAAGCCGGACGCGGAGCGGCTGCTCGGCCAGGCACTCGTCGAGGCGGGGCTGACCGCACGGCCCGCGGGTCGCGCGCTGATCGAGGTCGAGGTCCGCGACGAGACCACCCCGGACGTCGTACGCGACCTCACCGTCGACCTCGGGCTCGGGCTGGTGCGGATGCAGGAGCGGCACCACCGCATCGAGGACGTGTTCCGCGAGGGAGGTGCCGGCAGTGTCCAGCCCGTCTGAGCCCGCCGCGTCGGGAGCCCGTCCGGCCGGGGTGATCCACGACCTCGGCTACCGGCCCTACGGCGGGCCGCGGCTCAGCGCCGGGCAGGTCGCGTGGTCCTTCTTCCTCACCGGGCTGCGCAACACCTACGGGCTCGGCCGCTCCGGCCGCTCCAAGGTGCTGCCGATGGCGATGCTCGGGCTGATCCTGCTGCCCGCACTGATCCTGGTCGGTGTCCTGGTCCAGGCCCGACAGGCGCTCGACCTCGACTCGCAGATCGTGAGCTACTCGACCTACCCGATCACCACCCAGCTGCTGATCTCGATCTTCGTCGCCTCGCAGGCGCCGGCGCTGATCTCGCGGGACCTGAGGTTCCGCACCATCACCCTCTACCTCGCCCGGCCGATGCGGCGTCCGGTCTACGTGCTGGTGCGGCTGGCCTCGCTGACCGCGGCGACGTTCCTGCTGGTCGTGGCGCCGTTGTTGTTGATGTACGCCGGCGGGGTGCTGGCCGACCTCCCGCTGGGCCGGGAGACCGGCCGCTTCCTCGGCGGCGTCGTCGGCGCGGTGCTGTTGGCCGCGCTGCTGTCGGGTCTGTCCGCTCTGGTTGCGGCGCTCACCGTGCGGCGGGGCATGGCGGTCGCCGCGGTGATCGTGGTGCTGCTGGTGAGCTACACCGTCGTCGTGGCGATCCAGGGCATCGCCTGGACGACCGGCAACGACCGGGTCGGCGAGGTGGCGGGCCTGTTCTCTCCATACACCTTGGTCAACGGCGTCCAGCACTTCCTCTTCGACGTCACCAGCGCGACCCGCACACCGCCGGAGGGCACCGGCATGGGGCTGCTCTACGTCGCCGTGGTGCTGCTCACCGTGCTCGGCGCGATCGGCGCGCTCGTGGCCCGCTACCGGTCGGTGCAGCCATGACCACCCCACGAAACCGCTCCGCGGGGGCGCTACGCGCGGCGGCTCCGCGCTTCCGCGGGGACCCCGGAAAAGCATGAGCGTGATCGAGATCGACCACGTGTCGCGCTGGTATCGCAACGTCGTCGCCGTCAACGACGTGTCGATGCGGATCGGGCCCGGCGTGACCGGGCTGCTCGGCCCCAACGGGGCCGGCAAGTCGACGCTGATCGCGCTGATGTCGGGCTTCCTGGCACCGTCGACCGGCACGGTCACCCTCGACGGCGAGCCGCTGTGGCGCAACGAGCAGGTCTACAAGAAGATCGGGCTGGTCCCCGAGCGCGAGGCGCACTTCGACTACCTCACCGGCCGGCAGTTCGTCGTCGCGATGGCCGAGCTGCACGGGCTCTCCGACGCCGCTGCCGCGGCCCAGCGGGCGCTCGCCGTCATCGAGATGACGGATGCGCAGGACCGCAGCATCGCGACGTACTCCAAGGGGATGCGGCAGCGCGTCAAGATGGCGTCCGCGCTGGTGCACGACCCGCAGGTGCTGCTACTCGACGAGCCGTTCAACGGCATGGACCCGCGGCAGCGGATCCACCTGATGGAGCTGCTGCGCCGGATGGGTGCCGAGGGCCGGACCGTGCTGTTCAGCTCTCACATCCTCGAGGAGGTCGAGCAGGTGGCCCGGCAGATCGAGGTGATGGTGTCCGGGCGGCACGCCGCGTCAGGCGACTTCGGCGCCATCCGGCGGCTGATGACCGACCGGCCCAACCGGTTCGTGCTGCGCACCGCCGACGACCGGCTGCTGGCCTCGGTGCTGCTCCGCGACCCGTCGGTCCGCGGCGCGCGGCTGCGTTCCGAGGGTGGCATCGAGGTGGAGGCCTCCGACTTCGGCCGGTTCAGCGAGGTGCTGCCACGGCTCGCCCGCGAGCACGGCATCCGCCTCCACGAGGTCACGCCCACCGACGAGTCGCTCGAGAGCGTCTTCTCCTACCTGGTGTCGTCATGATCTCGACCACCGTCGTGCGGCTGGGGCTGCGCTGCCTGTTCGGGCGGTGGCGCGGGATCCTCCTGTTCGCGCTGCCGGTGGTGCTGCTGGGCCTGTCGACGCTGGTGCGCGTGCTGGTCGGCGAGGACCCCGACCACGCCCAGGGGATCCTCTACGGTCTCGGGCTGGTCGTCGTCGTACCGCTGATCGCGCTGCTGGCGACGTCCGGGCTGCTCGCCTCGGAGGTCGACGACGGCTCGATCTCCTACCTGCTGGCCAAGCCGGTCTCGCGCTACACGATCGTGGTCAGCAAGCTGGTGGTCGCGTTCTTGTGCGTGCTCGTCGTCGGCTCGCTGCCGATGCTGCTGGCCGGCCTGATCCTCGTGTCGGGGACGCCGTCGATCGCGGTCGGCTTCGCGGTCGCCTCGCTGATCGGCGGAGCGGCGTACTGCGCGGTCTTCGCCTGGCTCTCGGTCAAGACCCGCCACGCGGTCGTCTTCGGGCTGATCTACCTCCTGATCTGGGAGGGGCTGCTCGGCGGCCTGCTCGACGGCATCCGGTGGCTGAGCATCACGCGGTGGTCCGCGGAGATCGTCGACCGGGTCGCCTCGCTCGACCTGGTCTCGGACCTGTCGTTGGGCTACGCGCTCGTCGCCCTGGCCGTCGTACTGCTGGGCGGGACCTGGCTGACCGGGTGGCAGCTGCGTGGGTTCAACCTGACCGGCGACGAGTGACGCTGGCGCTCGTCCAGCTGACGGCACTGCCCGACGAGGAGCCCGGCGTGCAGATCGCGACCGAGTCCGCTGCTCACCTGTGCCGGCTCGATGCCGGACGCGAAGACGATGCGGTGCGGCTGAGCGCCTGGCTTGTCGACGCGATCCTGCCCCGCTCGAAGGGCGACCAGATCTGGTTGGCCTGACCCAGGTGGCACTCCCGGGGGACCAGACGGAACTCCCGCACGATCTGACGGTGGAGTGGCGCCCCGTCTGGCAGACGCGCGAGAGCGCCGGACGTAGGTTCGCCGTTCCGGAGACTCGCGTTCCGCGCGTCCCACCAGCCTTGGAGCACCCGTGAGGTCAGCTCGTTTCCGCCTGCCCACCCGCAGGTCCATCGTCACGATCGTCGTCGCGTCGGCCTTCGGCGGCCTCACCGCGGCAACGCTCGGACCCGCCGCGGTCGCCACCGCTGGGGACCTGGTGGGCAGCAACGACATCAGGAACGGCAGCATCGTCGGCCGCGACCTCAAGGACGGCTCGGTCCGGAGCAGGGACATCCGCAACGGCTCGATCCAGGCCTCCGACCTCGATGCCGGCGTCCGGGGCATCGTCGGCCCCGTCGGCCCGGTCGGTGCGCGGGGTGACCGCGGCGTCGCCGGCCCGCAGGGAGACCCGGGTCAGCCGGGTCAGCCGGGTCAGCCGGGTCTTCCGGGTCCCGCCGGGCAACAGGCCGACGGCGTGGCCACCTGGACCGTGCATCACGACGCGGACGGCCAGGGGACCGTGCAGCTGTCGTCGGTCGACACGATCCCGGCCGGCGCGCTGGTGGAGCCGCTCGACGCCTCCCTGGTCGGCGACTTCAGCTCGTGCTACCCGATGGGGAGCGGCGCTACTTTCAGCCTGACCAACGCGGAGCAGCTGGTCTGGTTCGGTCTCTCAGGTGGCCACGTGCCGACCAACGGCTCATCGGGCCATGTGCAGTTCGGTGGGCCGACCACGCTGACGTTTCAGACGAGCTGTCGCGACTCCAACTACAACCTGCTCCCACTCCCCACCTTGGACGCGACCCTCACCTTCCAGTGGACGGTAGCCGACGCGACGCCGACAACCACCTTCAACTGAGGACGGCCGTGGTCCGACGGGTGACGAGTCCGCTCTGCGTCCTCGATAACCAGGTGCTGGCGGGCGTCGGCGGCTGAGACGCTCGCTGGATGACGGACCCACCTCCTGACCGGCTCGTATCGCCGGACGGCAAGGCCGGTTGGTTCGCGCCACACGAGACTCGGCCAGGCAGAGCCGACAAGCCCGCCTGGGAACCGCCTCCTGATGGCTCGCACATCCGCTTCATGGGCGACTACGGGGCCACCATCCCGCTCTGGAGCCCTCGCGGACTCATGTTCGGGGAGCCGGCGGCGCTGGTCCGCGAGCTGGGCGTGAGCCCGGAGCTCGCCGCCGATCTCGCGGCGTGGGGGAACGACTGGGAGACCCGGTCCAGCGAGCCCGCCCACGACGCCGAGGCCGCCGCGCTGGTGCGGCGGTTCAGGCGAGAGACGAACTTCCGCTTCCAGGTGGTTTACCACCCGTAGTCACACGTCAAGGCATCAGCGGGCCGGGTCCGGCCGCCTGACCTCACCGCCCGCTAGGGAAGCGAGACGTACTGAGCCAGGAAGGCCCGCGCGCCGGGAGTGTCGATGCGCTGCTCCCAGGGTCCGCTCTCGCACTCGGCGCCGGAGAGGCTCCACTCGACGGCGGTGATGCCCAGCACCAGGTCGCTTCCCGCGAGGAGAGCAGGCGAGCCGGAGTCGCCAGTGCAGATGTCCGCCTGCCCGGTCGAGTGGAGACGCAGCCATCCCGGTGAGATCGAGCTGAACGCCTCAGCGGCCAGGCGCCGGGTGCCGGACGAGCCGTAGTCGGGGGTTCGCTTGCCCGAGCGGTCAGGCTCGCCGACGTAGCGCGACACTCCGTAGCCCGGGATCTCGATCTGTGCGGCTGGTCCGTGGGTCAGCTGGTCGATGGCCGTTGGAGTGGCCAGCTGCGCCGGTTGGATGCCGACGACCGGCTGGTCGAAGACGGTGACGCCGAGGTCATCGAAGTCTCCGCGCTGACCTTTGCCCGAGGGGTCGTAGGCGGGGTCGGTGTGGATCGTGCCCTCGTACCAGGTCGAGGAGTCGGTGACGACGGGGTCGAACGTGACGCGCGCCCGGGTGATCCCAGCGGCGTCGAAGCGAGCGGTCCCGTGGCCGACGGACAGGAAGACCGTCGGCGAGATCAGCACGCCGGAACCGACCCGTTCGGACGCACCTACGTCGTGGCTACTTCACACTGACGACGTCGATGACGAACCAGAGCGTGGCGTTCGGCGGGATAGTGTCGCCGCTGCCCTGCTCGCCGTAGCCGTACGCCGGCGGGATCTGCAGCAGCACCCGGCTGCCGACCTTGACCCCGGTCAGGCCGATGCTCCAGCCCTGGACCAGGCCGCTCAGCGGCGCGGTCAGCGGCGTCTTGCTGTAGCTCTCGTCGAAGGCGTCCTTGGCCTGGTAGGTCTCGCCGAAGTAGTTCACGACGACCGTGTCGGACGACTTGACCGCGGGGCCGGTGCCTTCCTTCAGCACCACCCGCTGCACCGGCGTGGCCGGGTCGGGCTCAGCGACGCCCGTCCAGTCCAGGCCGGTCACCTTGTCGCCCTCGACCTGGACCTTCGGCTGGGAGTCGGGCGAGGCGTCGTGTGCCTTGTCGTCGGCGGGCGTCGGGGAGACCGCGGCCTTCTCGACCAGGTCGGCGACCACGACGAGGGTGTCGTTGGCGCCGATGCCGAGCTGGGGGTTGCCCTGGGCGCCGGAGGGGCCGAAGAGGTCGGTCGGCGTGGTCACCGCGACGACCCGGGACCCGTACGTCGCGCCGTCGAACAGCTGGGTGAACACCGCGCCGGCCTGGTCGTCGTTGGGGATCGACTCGGGCTGGCCGTTGTCGTAGGAGCTGAACGCGTCCTTCTGGGTGGTCCCGTCGCCGAGGTAGAGGTAGGCGCTGATCGTGTCGCCGTCGGCGATCTCGTCGCCGCTGCCCTTCACGAGGGTGGTCACGGTCGTGGACGCGGGAGTCTTCATGGCCGAGTGCCACGTCGCGGTCAGGCTCTTGCCGACCTCGCCGTCGAAGCTCACCTCCGGCAGCCCGGCCGATGCGCTCTCGGACGTGCTGGCGCTCGGCGACGTGCTCGACTTGGTGTCGGCAGAGTCGGAACCCGAGCTGGAGTCGCTCCCACAGGCGGCGAGAGCGGTGGTCAGCAGCGCGGTACCGAGCGCGGCAGCAACAGGGCGACGGAGTCGTCGAAGCACAGGGAGGACCTTCGTGTCAGTGGGTGTGAGCGCGGAATCGCCGTGCCACGGTAGCCGCCAACCCTGAGAGCTCAGGCAGCGGCAGCCTTGCGGGCCTGCTGCTGCAGCCGCGCCTGGGCGGCGCGGCGTACCTTCGGCCCCTTGGTCGACATCGCGTAGAGCAGCTTGAGCTGCGAGGGCAGGTTCTTCGCGTTGGTGGTCGCGAGCCAGCCGTTGGGCAGCGAGAGCCGGACCACCTTGTGCCATGCGGAGTAGACCTGCTGCGGCATGGGCCGCGTGCAGTAGGTGAGGTCGTACTTCTCGAAGAGCGCCTGCACCTTCGGCGCGACCTCGGCGTAGCGGTTGGACGGCAGGTCCGGGAAGAGGTGGTGCTCGATCTGGTGCGACAGGTTGCCGCTCATCAGGTGCATCGCCTTGGAGCCGGAGATGTTGGCGGAGCCGAGCATCTGGCGCAGGTACCACTGGCCGCGGGTCTCGTCGTCGGGGATCGACTTGCGCTCGAAGGTCTCGACGCCCTCGGGGAAGTGGCCGCACATGATCACCGAGTGCGACCACAAGTTGCGGACGACGTTGGCAGTGAAGTTGGCGGCCAGCGCCGGCAGGAAGGCGCCGAACGGCAGCCCGAGCGCCGGGTTGACGACGTAGTCCTTGGTCGCCTGCTTGCGGATCTTGGCCCAGACCTTCTTGACGTTGCCCTTGAACTCGGCGGAGCGCTTCTCCTTGGGGATCCGCAGGTTGCGGCCGAGCTCGAGGTCGTAGGCCGCGATGCCGTACTCGAAGAAGCAGGCGTTGATGAAGTTCCACAGCGGCTGGGCGAGGTACATCGGGTGCCAGCGCTGGTCCTCGTCGACGCGCATGATGCCGTAGCCGAGGTCGTTGTCCTGGCCGACGATGTTGGTGTAGGTGTGGTGGATCTGGTTGTGCGAGTGCTTCCACTGCTCGGCCGGCGTCGCCATGTCCCACTCCCACGTCGTGGAGTGGATCTTCGGGTCGCGCATCCAGTCCCACTGGCCGTGCAGGACGTTGTGGCCGATCTCCATGTTCTCGAGGATCTTGGCGACCGAGAGCCCGACGGTGCCGAGCACCCACAGCGGCGGCAGGGCGGAGCCGAGCAGCACGGCGCGCGAGGCGAGCTCGAGGCGGCGCTGGACGGCGATCACGCGGCGGATGTACGCCGCGTCGTCGTCGCCCCGGTCGTCGAGGATGTCCTGCCGGATCGCGTCGAGCTCGTAGCCGAGCTGCTCGATGTCCTCGGGGGTGAGGTGAGCGGTCGGGTTGTGGTCCTTCTTGGTGATCGTGGTCATCTGGAGCGAGCTCCTTCGTTGACGTGGCAGGCACCAGCAGCAGCGCTGATGCAGGTCTGGATCCGGACGCCTTCGGGGCCGGTCTCGCCGGGGACGGCGACGGTGATCGCGCCGTTGCGCAGGTCGCGGACCGCGCCCGACTTCATGGGGATCACGCAGCCCATGCAGATGCCCATCCGGCAGCCGCTGGGCATGAGGACGCCGGCGTTCTCGGCGGCGTCGAGGATCGGGGTGGCGCCGTCGGCCTCGACCTCGCGGCCATCGGCGAAGGTGATGGTGCCACCCTCGCCCGGCTCAACCAGGACCGGGCGGAACCGCTCGGTGGTCAGGGTGAGGCCGCGGTCGGCGTGGTGCTTCTCGAGGGCGTCGAGCAGCCCGGCCGGACCGCAGGCGTAGGTCAGCCGCTCGCCCAGGTCGGGCACGAGCTCGTCGAGGTGGTTGACGTCGAGGATGCCGTGGGCGTCGTCGTAGCGCTCGACGAGCCGCAGGTGGCCCGCGGCGCCGTGGGCGCGGAGCTCGTCGCGGAAGATCGCGGACGACTCGTTCTGGTTGACGTGCACCAGCACGATGTCGGTGTCGACCGGCACCCGGCGCGAGAAGAGGTTGCGCAGCATCCCGATCACCGGGGTGATGCCGGAGCCGGCGGTGACCAGCAGCAGCTTGCGCGGGATCGGCGTCGGCAGCACGAACTCGCCCTCGGCCTGCTCGAGCTGGAGCATCTGGCCCGGGCGGACCCGGTGCACGAGGTGGTTGGACACCACCCCGCCGGGGATGGCCTTCACGGTGAAGCTGAGGTTGCGGTCGCGGCGCGGGCCGTGGGTCAGCGAGTAGGTGCGCCACAGGCGTACGCCGTCGACGTCGACTCCGACCCGGACGTACTGCCCGGGCACGTGGCCGGCCCAGTCGCGGCCCGGCTTGACCAGGATGGTGGCCGACTCCTCGGTCTCGGCGGTGACCGAGACGATCCGCCCCTGCAGCCCGGCGTCGCCGCGGTTGCCGCGCAGCGGGTGGAAGACGTCGAGGACGTCGTCGAGCGCGAGCGGCGTGACCGCGGCCTCGGCCACCCGGCGCAGGGCCACGCGGAGCGTGATGCCCGCGGAGCGACCGCGAGCGGGTCCGGAGGCGGAGATGGCTGCCATAGCCCTAGAGTGTCCTATCCCAGTGCGATGACGGATGTCCTGTGCACGTGAACGGACACGTCACATTTGTTCGCAGGAGACAAAATGCGCCGTTCAACCGCCTCGCGTGGCACCACAGACCACGGACTGCAGCTCTCCAGCGCCGCTCTGGAGGAGATGCGGGGCCAGCTGTCAAGGGTTGCAGACGACGTCGTGGCGGCCATCGTCGAGGAGGTGCCGAGCTATCGCGACGCCTTCTCGGGGACCATGGGCGGCACCATCCGCAACGCGGTCCAGCTCGCGCTCGGGGGCTTCCTGACCCTCGCCAGCCGGGGCCGGGCCCAGGACCTGCGCACCCCCAACGCGCCGGCGGTGGAGGGCAGCTACCAGCTCGGGCGGGGCGAGGCGCGCAGCGGGCGCACCACCGACGCGCTGCTGGCGGCGTTCCGGATCGGCGCGCGCGTCTCGTGGCGCGAGCTCTCGGCGATCGCGGTCCGCAACGGCCTGACCGCCGAGGTGCTCGCCGACTTCGCCGAGCTGGTCTTCGCCTATATCGACGAGCTGTCCGCCGCCGCCGTCGCCGGCCACACCGACGAGACCGAGACCACCGGCCGGGTGCGGCAGCGGCTGCTCGAGCGCGTCGCCACGCTGCTGCTCGAGGGCGCGCCCGCCGAGGAGGTGACCGACGCCGCGGAGCGCGCGGGCTGGACGCCCCCGACCACGCTCACCGCCGTGCTGGTCCCCCAGTCGCAGGTCCGTCCGGTCCTGGGCCTGGTCGCGGCCGGCACCATCCAGGCCACGGAGGCGCCCGGCCTCGACGACGCCGCGCTGCTCCTGGTGCCCGACGCGCACGCCCGGCGGCGTACGCCGCTGCTCCGCGCACTCCGCGACCGGGCCTCGATCGCCGGCCCCGCCGTGCCCTGGCTCGAGGTACGCCGGTCGGTCGACCGCGCGCTGCGCGCCCGCGAGCTCGGCATCGAGCTCGACACCGAGGCCGACCTCCCCCGGCTGGTCCTGCACGCCGACGAGTCGGCGCTGGCCGACCTCCGGGCCCGCGCCCTCGCGCCGCTGGAGGCGCTGCGGCCCGGCACCGCCGAGAAGCTCGCCGACACGCTGCGCGCCTGGCTGCTCCACCAGGGCCGTCGCGACGACGTCGCCGCCGCCCTCTTCGTGCACCCGCAGACGGTCCGCTACCGCATGGGCCAGCTCCGCGACCTCTACGGCGACAAGCTCGAGGACCCCGAGGTGGTGCTCGCCCTCACCATCGCGCTCGCCTGACGGCACAACCTGGCCACCGCCACCGGTGGGGTGGTCACGGCACCGCGCGCCGGCTTCCCACCAGGGCGGCCACCAGGGTCAGCCCCGCGCAGGTCGCGACGATCGCCGTGAGTGGGAGCCAGGGCAGGGTGAACGCCTGGCCCGACACGTCGGCCGAGGTCGCGGAGCGCACGGTCCACCCGACCACGGCCGTGACCGCGCCGCCCACCAGCAGCGCGGCCGCACCGACCAGCCCCGCCTCCCACAGCGCCATCCGGCGCAGCTGGTCGCGGGTCGCGCCCAGCAGGGCGATGGTGCGCAGCTGGACCCGGCGCTGGGAGGCGCCGACCAGGACCGAGTTGACGATCGCGATCGCGGCGTAGACACCGGAGGGGCCGAGCAGGATCCACAGCCCGAGGTCGTTGTTGGCGCGCGTCTTGGCATCGGTCTGGTCGATCCACTCGTCCGCGGTCGACACCGTCGCGTCGGTCCCCTTCAGGAGCGAGCGGAGGTCGGCCGAGCCGGGGTCGACGAAGTAGAGCTCCGGCGTGGCGTCGCGGTACTTCGCGGGCGCGAGCGACGGCGGGATGATCACGTCGGAGTAGAGATCGGGCGCGTCCCGGACGACCGCGACCACCCGGGCACCGAGCACCTTGTCGCCGAGGTGCACGCCGGAGTCGCTCGAGAAGCCCTTCGTGACGGCCACACCGTGGTCGAGCTTCGAGAGGTCGCCCTCCACGACCTTCATGCCACGCGCCTCGGGTGCCGTGGCCGGATCGACGATCTCGACGTCCTGGTCGGTGTTGTCGGCGTTGAGGCGCATGACGACCGACACGCGCGGATCGGCGAGAGGTACGCCGGCGAGCAGGCCAGCCACGGAGGCGTCACCGCTGGTCTCCACGACGTACGGCGCCGCTAGCTGCTCGCGGTCGAGGGCGGTCGCCCAGTCGGCAACGAAGCTGAGCGAGAGGATCATCGAGCCGGCCACCGCCGAGATCGCCAGGATCGGCGCGGCCAGGGCGACCGGGGTGCGCACCGCCGTACGGACGTGGTCGCGGGCCAGCCTCGCCGACACGTCGCGCCCGGCGAACGGTCGCGCGACCAGGCCGGCCAGGGCGGGGAAGATCCAGCCGCCGAAGCAGTAGAGACCGACGACGACGACCTCGGGCAGCAGGATCGACATGGCGAGCGCGAAGACCGGGTCCAGCCGGTGCGCGAGCACCAGGGCCGTGCCCGCCCCGGCGAAGCAGACCAGGCCGATCACCAGCTGCCAGGCGCTGGGCCGGCGCCGTTCGAGGCCGGCCTCCTGGAAGACCGCCAGCGGCGAGACCCGCGAGGCCCGCTTGGACGAGCGCCACGCGCCGAGCAGCGCGACCACGATGCCGGAGGGCCCGGCGATCGACCAGGCCAGCCAGGGAGCCGGGAGGTCGAGGTGGAGGGAGAGCAGCCCCTTCCAGCGCACCACCTCCAGGAACGCCGGGGCGGCGACCGTCCCGACCAGCCCGCCGAGAGCCGCGGCCAGGACGGCGACGACGGCCGACTCGCCCAGCACCATCAGCCGGACCTGGCGCGGGGTCGCACCGACCAGGCGGAGCAGGCCCAACTGGCGGCGCCGGGTCGCGACCACGAAGCCGAAGGTGCTGCCCACGACGAAGATCGCCATGAACATCGAGACCCCGGACATGATCCCGAACAGTGCCGCGAGGTCGGAGAGCTGCGCCCGGTCCGCCACGGAGAGGCCGGCGTGGCGGCCGGTGGTGTCGACCGCGACCCCGACCGTGATCGCCACCGACAGCAGGACGACGCCCATGGCGAGCGCAACCAGCGCGCCGACGTAGGGCGCCCACGAGTGCCGGACGGTCTGCCGGCTCAGCCAGGCCTCGATCCACCGGTGGCCACCTGCTGCGCGCCGCCATGCGGGCGCGCTGGAGGCGTTGCCGTCGCTTGCTGGACGACCACGTAGAGCGTCGCTCCGGCGCCTTGCCATCACACCCGCCTGACGACGCTCGCTACGCCGCCCACCGGTGGATCGAGGCCTGAGCATCATCGCTCGAGCTCGCTCATGTGGGCGGCGATGGTGGCCGCGTCGGCGCGGTCGAGCCGGCCCACGATCTGCCCGTCCTCGAGGAAGAGCGTGCTGTGGGCGTACGACGCGGCGAGTGGGTCGTGGGTGACCATGACGACGGTCTGGCCGCGGCCGTCGGACGCCTCGCGCAGCAGCTCGAGCACGCGGCGGCCCGACGCCCGGTCGAGCGCTCCTGTCGGCTCGTCGGCGTAGAGCACGTGCGGCTGCAGGTGCAGCGCCCGCGCGATCGCGACCCGCTGCTGCTGGCCGCCGGAGAGCTCCGGCGGCCTGCGCTTCGCCTTCTCCTCGAGCCCGACCTCGCGCAGCGCGCCCAGGACCGCCCCGCGGTCGACGGGGAGGCCGGCGAGCCTAGCTGGGAGCGCGACGTTCTCGTAGGCGGTCAGCGCGTCGAGCAGGTTGTAGGCCTGGAACACGAACGCCATCGACGTACGCCGCAGCTTGGTCAGCTCGGTCTCCTTGAGCCGGCCCAGCGGCACGTCGCCGACGACGACCTCGCCGTTGGTCGGCCGGTCCAGGCCGGCGGCGACCTGGAGTAGCGTCGACTTGCCGGAGCCCGAGGGACCCATGACGGCGGTGAAGGTGCCGCGCAGGAAGGTGTGGGTGACACCGCGCAGGGCGCGGACGTCGCCGGCGCGCGACCGGTAGGTACGGGAGATGCCGTCGAGGGTGACGGCGACGGCCGGTGGGGCCTGGACTGTGGTGGTCATGACTCCAGCACATCGGTGATCGCGGTGCGGCTCACTGGTCCGCGCGCGACACCCGAGGTAGCGCGTGCGCTACCCCGAACGACATCGCGCGCATCTAGCCTCGACAACATGGCTGACGCGTGGACCGCGCTCCGCGGCCACCCGGGAGCCTTCCTGCGCTCGCGGTGGCCGTGGCGGGCGCTCGCCTACCTGCTCACCAGCCTCCTGGTCGGGATCCCGCTCGTCGTGCTGCTCCTCAGCCTCGGCCGGCAGCTCGGCGTCGTCGAGCGCCATCGGCTCGGGCTGGTGCAGGTCCGGACGCCGTCGATCCTCACCTGGAGGGAGCGCCGTCAGGCGCGCCGCCGGCTGCCGCTGTCGTGGCCCGAGGTCGGCTACGCGGTCCTGCTCGCCTTCGTCCTGTTCCCGCTCGACTTCGTCCTGCTGCTGTTCCTCGTCTCGGTGCCTGCCGTCATGCTGCTCGCCCCGGCGCTCGCCGAGACCGACGACATGGCTGTCTTCGGTTGGCACGTCGACCCCGGCTGGGAGGCGTGGCTGGCCACCCTGGTCGGCTTGGCGCTCTGCGTCGTCGCGGCGTACGCCGTCACCCTGGCCGCGGTGGCGCAGTCCGCCCTCGCTCGGCTACTGCTCGACCCGCGCGAGGCCCAGCTCGCGGCGGAGGTCGCGGCCCTGCGCCGCTCGCGGGTGGACCTGGTCGACGCCTTCGAGACCGAGCGCCGCCGGATCGAGCGCGACCTGCACGACGGCGTCCAGCAGCGGCTGGTGGCGCTCACGATGACGCTGGGGCGCGCCGAGCTCGACGTTCCCGATGGTCCCGGGCTGGTCGCCGTGCAGGACGCCCACCGCCAGGCCGAGGAGGCGCTCGCCGAGCTCCGCGGCACCATCCGCGGTATCCACCCCCGGGTGCTGGTCGACCACGGGCTGGCCGCAGCGGTGCACGAGCTGGCGGACCGGTCCGACGTCCCGGTCTCGGTCGACATCCGGCTCGACGAGCGGCTGCCGCCGCCGGTCGAGCAGGCGGCGTACTTCGTCGTCAGCGAGGCGCTCACCAACGTCGCCCGGCACGCGCGGGCCAGGCGCGCGGGCGTGCATGCCTGGCGACAGGGAGCCGGCTTCGTGCTCACCGTCGAGGACGACGGCGCCGGCGGCGCGGCGGCCGACGGCAGGGGCACCGGGCTCGCCGGGCTCGCGGTCCGGCTCGAGGCCCTCGGTGGCACGCTCCGGGTGACCAGCCCCGAGGGCGGCCCGACGGAGGTGAGGATGGAGTGCCCGGTCTGAGGATCGTGATCGCCGAGGACGCCGCCCTGCTCCGCGAAGGGCTGGTCGGGATCCTGGAGCGCTCGGGTCACGAGGTGCTGGCCGCCGTCGAGGACGCCGATGCGTTGCTCGCCTTCACCGCGCGCCTCCGGCCCGACGTGGTGATCACCGACATCCGGATGCCACCCACCCACACCGACGAGGGGCTGCGCGCGGCCGCGCAGATCCGGGCCGAGCATCCCGATATCGCGATCATGGTGCTCTCGGCGTACGTCGCGGAGGCCTACGTCGCGGAGCTGCTCGACACCGGTGTCGGCTACCTCCTCAAGGACCGCGTCGGCCACGTCCGGGAGTTCCTCGCCTCGCTCGACCGGGTCGCCGCCGGCGAGACGGTGGTCGACCCGGAGGTGGTCCGCCAGCTGCTCGGCCGCCGTCGCGACGACGGGCCGCTCGGCTCGCTGACCGACCGCGAGCGCGAGGTTCTCGCGCTCATGGCCGAGGGCCGCACCAACGGCTCCATCGCCGACGAGCTCGTCGTCAGCGAGGCCGCGGTGCGCAAGCACGTCGGCAACATCTTCGCCAAGCTCGACCTCGACCAGGGCTCCGACCGGAGGGTCTCGGCGGTGCTGGCCTACCTGCGAGGTTGAGGCGAGGGTCAGACGATGGAGGTCGCCTCGACCTTCGCCAGCACCTCGTGCAGGTGCTCGCGCATCCGGTCCCGGTGCGCCTGCTCGGTCTCCCGAAGCTTGGCGATCTCGTCGTTCGCCTGGTCGCGCGACTCCTGGAGCTCGGCGCGGACCTGCTCCGCCTCGGTGCGGGCGTCGGCCCTCATCTGGTCCGCCTCCGCCTGGGCCTCAGCGAGGAGCTGGTCGGCGTTGCGCGCCGCGATCTCCAGGAGGCGGGCCGCGGCGGTCGCGCTTCCCTGGATCGGTGCCAGCGCGGTGACAGGTGCCGTGGTCGTCGTCGGCTCGGTGATGGTCGGCGCGACCATCTCGTCCTCGTAGGCCTTGACCATGTTCATGATGTTCTCCCCCAACGTTGTGGTCCCCCTGCCGCCGACCAAGCGGCGACCGGCCCGGCCCCGATGGCGCCGGTCGTGCCCCTCCGCACGAGTCCCGATGTGAACTTGCCAGCCAGTGTGTGGTAGGCCGGATCGGCTGTCCCCGGAACGCCGGAATCGGTGCTCGCTGACCGGTGCCGGCCGGGGACGACACGTGCTAGACCAGCTCGCCTTGTCTGTCGGTTCGCCGGTAATCGTCAACGCAGCTGTCTACCTTGATCGCGAAAGGTGCGGGGGCACCTTCGGGGGAAGGTGGGGGCTGTCATGACCAGCAACACCAGCATCGGGTCGTCGGCCCGCGTGGATCCGGCTCTCCTCGGCATGCCGGAGCCCGTGCAGAGACCGAACGTCGTGGGTGTCGGGGAGTGGCTCAGCCTCGCCAAGGCCATGCGCACGGCGGTCACCGTCTACGTGCCGCGGCATCGCGCCGCGGGCCCCGCCGTCTGACTGCTCAGGTGCCGGGGAGCGTGGTCAGGTCGCGTGTGACCCGGCCGTCCTCGACCTGCCAGCGCTGGTCCAGCCGCACGGTGTCCAGCAGCCGGCGGTCGTGGGTGACCAGCAGCAGCGCGCCGTCGTAGGACTCGAGGGCCTCCTCGAGCTGCTCGATCGCCGGCAGGTCCAGGTGGTTGGTGGGCTCATCCAGGACGAGCAGGTTCACGCCCCGGGCCTGGAGCAGCGCCATCGCGGCACGCGTCCGCTCGCCGGGGGAGAGCCTGGCGACCAGGCTGGTGACCTGGTCGGCCTTGAGGCCGAACTTCGCCAGCAGCGTCCGGACGTCGGCGGGAGCCATCTGCGGCATCGCGGCCTCGAACGCGTCCCCGAGCGGCAGCTCCTCGGCCAGCCCGGTGCGGGCCTGGTCGATCTCGCCGATCGCGACCGAGGCGCCGAGGCTGGCCCTGCCGGTCGTCGGGTCGAGCCGGCCGAGGAGGAGCCGCAGCAGCGTCGTCTTGCCCGCCCCGTTGGGGCCGGTGACGCCGATCCGCTCACCCGCGTTGACCTGGAGCGAGGCCGGGCCGAAGGTGAAGCCGCCCAGGCGCGCCGTGGCCTCGTCGAGCGTGGCCACGACCGAGCTCGACCGCGGGGCGCGGCCGATCGTGAACTGCAGCTGCCACTCCTTGCGGGGCTCCTCGACCTCCTCGAGCCGCGCGATCCGCGACTCCATCTGGCGCACCTTCTGGGCCTGCTTCTCCGAGGACTCCACCTGCGCCTTGCGTCGGATCTTGTCGTTGTCGGGAGACCTCTTGATGGCGTTGCGGACCCCCTGTGAACTCCACTCGCGCTGGGTGCGGGCGCGGCTGACGAGGTCGGCCTTCTTCTCGGCGAACTCCTCGTAGGCCTCGCGGGCGTGCCGGCGCGCGACCTCCCGCTCCTCCAGGAACGCGTCGTAGCCACCGTCGTAGACCGCCACCTGCTGTTGGGCCAGGTCGAGCTCGACGACGCGGGTCACCACCCGCGAGAGGAACTCCCGGTCGTGGGAGACCAGCACGACCCCGGCCCGCAGCCCCTGCACGAACGTCTCCAGCCGCTCGAGTCCAGCCAGGTCGAGGTCGTTGGTCGGCTCGTCGAGCAGGACGACGTCGAACCTGCTCAGCAGCAGCGCGGCCAGCGCCGCGCGCGCCGCCTGCCCGCCAGACAGCGAAGTCATCAGCGCGTCCGGCCCGACGTCGAGCCCGAGATCGGCGAGCACCGGCGGCAGCCGCTCCTCGAGGTCCGGCGCCCCGCTGGCCAGCCAGTGGTCGAGGCTGTGCGCATAGGCGTCGTGCGTGGCCTGCGACGGTTCGTGCCCGCCGAGTGCGGTGGCGGCCTGCTCCATGGCGACGGTCGCGGCGGCGGCGCCGGTACGCCGCGCGACGTACTGGCCGACGGTCTCGCCGACCATGCGCTCGTGCTCCTGCGGCAGCCAGCCGACGAAGGCGTCGCTCGGCGAGGTCGCGACCGAGCCGCCGAGCGGCTCGAGGTCGCCGGCCAGGATCCGCAGCAGCGTGGTCTTGCCGGCGCCGTTCGCCCCGACCACGCCGACCACGTCACCGGGCGCGACGGTCAGGGCGAGGGATTCGAAGAGGGTGCGGTGAGCGTGGCCCCCGGCAAGGTCCTTGGTGACGAGAGTGGCGCTCACCGCGCGATCGTAGTTTGCGCCGAAGCGGCACCCGAACGACGTCGGTCAGTCCCGGGCGAACGCATCCACGTTGGCCAGGACCAGCTCGGCGAGGGTGGGGTCGCCTTCGACCGTGCTCTGGAGCTCGTCGTGATCCAGCCGCGCAGCGGCGACCAGGCACAGGTCGACGACGTCGGCGACGATCGTGGTGTCGGGCTGGTAGCCGGGAGCGGGCGCCGGCCCTCCCAGGTCGAGGGCGATGTCGTAGCACCCGCCGGCCGGCCCGGTGAGCACGAACCGCGCCGTGCGCTGACCCGCCGAGACCCCGCGGTAGGCGAGGGCCCCCGGCAGGGCGCCCATGAGTCGCGACGACATCAGCAGGAGGCGGGCGTCGTCGAGCATCGGCACCGGGCGTGACGTGGCGTGGGCGATGTCCAGACCGTGGGCCCACAACTCGAAGGTCCGCATCGTCAGCAGACCGTCCACCGAGACCGAGATGTCGTGGAACTGGATCTGCCGCCCGCCGTCGTAGTGGCCGGCCGAGGCGAGCACGGCGAGCGCGGACTCGCGCCACGCCCGCGCGACCTCGGCCGGCGACGCGTCCGCGAGGGCCTCGACCACCGGTCTGGTCGCCTCGACGTGGTCGGGCAGATAGGGCACGTCGTCGGCAGGGTCGAGCCAGCGCAGGTTGAGCCGCTCGACGCCCACGAGGTGGGCGACCAGGTCGCGGACCCGGCCGTGCTCCTCGTGCGCAACGACGTCCCACTCGTCGTCCGCCAGGGAGCCCAGCAGCGCCGAGAACTCCTCGATGGTGCGGCGGAACGCCTCGGCGGGCAGGAGCGCCTCCGGTGAGTGCACCGGCCGTCCAGCGGGACGGCGCGTCAGCGCGACGGTGAGTACGTCGCCTCGCAGGTGGGTCGGCGGGTCGGTCGAGACGGCCTCGGCGAGCGGGACGATCGCGGCGGCCTGCTCGAGCGGCCACAGCGCGAGGCGCCGCTCGGCATCGCTGCGCTCGTCGGCCTCCAGGGCGTCCAGGGCCAGGAGCGCGTCCAGCGCCTCCAGTTCGCCGGTGTCGCCGCTGCCGCCAGTGTCGTTCAGCTCTTCACTCATCTAGATCGCCCCTTTGAATTCGGCATCGAGGAGCGTCCGGAGGCGCCCGAGACCAAGCCGGAGTCGCGACTTCGCAGTGCCCTCGGCGATGCCGAGGGCCTGCGCGACCTGTTTGTAGGTGAGCCCGTCGAAGTAGGCGAGCCGCAACGCGGTGCCCTGGTCGACGGGAAGCTTGGCGAGTGTGGCAGTGAGTCGCTGGTCGCGCCACGAGGCGGCCGCCCGGTCGGCGACCTCCACCTCCGGGCTCTCCTCGACCTCCGGCAGCACGAGCGCGGCCTCTGCTCTCGACCGGCTCTCCCTGCGGCGTACCTCGTCGACCGCGCGCCGATGCGCCACCATGGCCAGGTAGCCGCGCAGCGTGCCCTTGGTGAGGTCGACGCGGCTGGGCAGCTCCCACAGGTAGGCGAACACCTCCTGGCTGACGTCACCGGCGAGGTGTTCGTCGCGCGTCACCCGGCGCGCGATACCGAAGACCACAGCCGAGTGCTCGTCGTAGATCGTGGCGAGCGCACGCTCGTCGCCGGCCTCGATCCGCGCGAGCAGCAGCGCATCCCGATCGGATCGCCCCCCCAGCGGCATGGAGGCACCGTACCGCCGTCGGAGCAACTTGATCACCTGGAGAGTTCGTACGCCGCCCTCGCCCGGATCACTTCTTCCGCGCCCGGTCTGCACCGGTGATCCAGCCGCCGGGTCTGGTGCGAACAAGGGGCACGACACCCTGGGAGGGAACTGACATGACCGAACCAACCGCGCGGACCGGCCGCACCGGACACGCGATCATCATCGGAGCGAGCATGGGCGGCCTGGTCGCCGCGGCCGCCGTCGCTCCGCACTTCGACACCGTCACGGTGCTCGAGCGGGACGAGCTCACGACCGAGGGCACCCCTCGCCGCGGCGTACCGCAGGGCAGGCACGCCCACGGCTTCCAGCCCGGCGGCCTCCGCGCACTGGAGGAGCTGCTGCCCGGACTGAAGGCGGCGCTGGTCGCCGAGGGAGCCCGGCACGGCGACATCTCCGGCAACGGCGGCTGGTGCGTCGGCGGCAACCAGTTCGCGCGCGCCGCGGCCGACCTCGCGGCGATGGGCTTCACCCGGCCCTTCATGGAGCAGGTGGTCCGAAGCCGGGTCATGGCCCTGCCCAACGTGTCGGTCCGCGACCACACCGAGGTGGTCGGTCCACTCGCATCCAGCCACACGGTCACGGGGGTGGCCGTCACACCCACCGGTGGCGGGCAGACCGAGCAGCTCCACGCCGACCTCGTGATCGACGCGTCCGGACGGGTGTCGAAGCTGCCGGAGTGGCTCCGGTCGCTCGGGCTGCCGGCGCCCGAGGAGGAACGCGTCCACTGCAAGATGGCCTACCTGAGCCGCCGGTGGCGCTTCACCAACGACGTGATGGGCGACGACATCGTCCAGGTCATCACCCCGGCCGAGACACCGCACTTCGGGGTCTGCATCGCGCAGGAGGACGGCACCTACATCGTCACGCTCGGCGGCCTGCTCGACGACGCACCGGCGAAGGACGACGAGGCCTTCCGCACGTTCGCGCGCGGCCTTGCCTACGGACGGATCGCGGACGCGCTCGAGGGTGCGGTGCCCGTGACCGACTACCAGCCCTCGCACTTCCCCTACAGCCGCCGTCGTCGCTTCGACCAGCTCTCGCACCACCCCGTCGGGCTGATCGCCCTCGGCGACTCGATCGCGTCGTTCAACCCGATGTATGGCCAGGGCATGACCGTGGCCGCGCTCGAGGCCGTCGCCCTGCGGGACATGCTCGGGCGCGGACCGCTCGACCCCAAGGCGTTCTACAAGCAGGCGCACCGGCTCGAGGACGTCGCCTGGAAGATCTCCACGGGGGGTGACCTGCGCTACGAGGCCGTCGAGGGTCGGCGCACCCCCGACATGAAGGTCATGAACGCCTACCTGGACCGGCTCACCCTGGCGGCCCGCAACGACGCGGTGCTGGCCCAGCAGTTCCTGCGCGTCGCCGGCTTCATCGACCGTCCCGAGTCCTTCTTCAAGCCGTCGATCCTGTGGCGCGTGCTGCGCGGGTCGCGGGCGGCCCGCAGGTCCGTCGCAGCGTCGGCCACGACCACCGACTCCCAGCTGGCTCGGGCCGCCTGAGGTCTGCTCAACCACCAACCAGGAAGACCGGAGGCACAGACATGACATTCGACCCCAAGAACACCCTGATCCGGATGTTCGACGAGATCATCAACGAGGGGAACCTCGACGTGGCCGACGAGCTGTTCGCCGCGGACTTCGTCGACCACGGCCCGACGGGCGACATCGAGGGCCGGGAGGCCTTCAAGGAGCTCGTCGGCGCCTGGCGCGCCGCGGTCCCGGACGTGCACTGCACGGTCGAGAACGTGCTCGTGGACGGCGATCTGGCGGGCTGGACGGTCCGCACGACCGGCACCCACACCGGCGACGGGCTGGGGTTCCCGGCCACGGGCAAGAGCTTCGCGACGGTGAGCGCGAACATCGGCCGCTTCCGCGACGGGCTCGCAGCCGAGCACTGGTCCGAGCAGGGCATGCTCCCGATGCTGATGCAGATCGGGGTGTTCGCACCGCCGGCCTGACTCTCGTCAGAGCCCCTGCCAGTCGGGCTTGGTGGCGTAGACCTCGCGGTAGTGGTCCGCGCGCTTGAGCAGCCAGGCGGCGTCGGGGTCGAGGAGCACGGTGGCGTGCGGGTGGAGCTGCAGCACCGAGGCCGGACAGGACGCGCTGAGCGGACCCTCGACCGCCGCGGCGACGGCCGCCGCCTTGCCGGAGCCGGTGGCGATCAGCAGCAGGTGGCGGGCCCGGAGGATGGTGCCGAGGCCCTGGGTCATGACGTGGTGGGGTACCTCGTCGAGGGAGCCGAAGAACCGTGCGTTGTCGCGGCGGGTCTCGTCGGTGAGCGTCTTGATCCGGGTCGTCGAGGAGAGCGACGACCCGGGCTCGTTGAACGCCAGGTGACCGTCGCTGCCGATGCCGAGGACCTGGACGTCGACGCCGCCGGCCCTCTCGAGCTCGGCCTCGTAGGCCGCTCCGGCGCTCTGCGGGTCGGTGGGGTCCGGGCCGTGCACCCGGTCCGCGTCGATGCCGAGGTCGTCGGTGAGCTCGCGGGCGATGGTGGCGCGGTAGGACTGCGGGTGGCCGGCCGGGAGCCCGACGTACTCGTCGAGCAGGAAGGCCCGCACCCGGTCGTAGGACGGACCGGTGCCGGCGCGGTGGCGGGCGACCAGCTCGGCGTACGCCGGCACCGGGGACGACCCGGTGGCGAGGCCGAGGACACAATCAGGACGGGCGCGCACCACCGACTCGATCGTGTCGGCAGCGAGCCTGGCGACCTCGTCGACCGAGGCGAGGGGGACTACTTCCATGGCCGGGCCATCATGGCCGACCCAGGAGCGCTGCGCCGATCGCCGCCACTGGCTGGTCGTCGGGCACCACCCGGACCCGGCCGGCGAGGTCGAGCGAGGCGAGGAACGGCGAGCTCGCGGCCTGGGCCCGCAAGGCGTCCGACACCGCCTCGACGAGGGGGGCGCCGAGGTGCGAGACACCACCGCCGAGCACGATCGTCGCCGGGTCGACCGCGAGGCACAGGGTGCGGACGGCGTCGGCCACGCCGGCCGCGAACCGGTCCCGCACCTCGACGGCGCGCAGGTCGCCGGCGGCCGCCGCAGCGAACAGCGCCTGCGCGGGCGGCTCGTCGCCTCGCGACGACCCGGTCGGGTGCCAGGCGTCGGCGAGCGCCCGGCCGGACGCGACGGTCTCGAGGCAGCCGCGCTGGCCGCACTGGCAGACCGCGCCGTGCGGGTCGATCGGCACGTGCCCGATCTCGCCCGCGGCACCGGTGGCGCCGCGGCGCAGGGCCCCGTCGAGCACCAGCCCGGCGGCCAGGCCGGTGCCGATCGAGAGGTAGACCAGGTCGCGGATCCCGGTCAGCGCGACCGCGCCGAGGGTGGCGACGTTGACGTCGTTCTCCACGGCGACCGGTACGCCGAGCCGCGCCTCGAGCTCGGAGCGCAGCGGCAGCCACTCGCCGTCGACGCCGAGGTTGACCGCGTGCTTGACCGCGCCGCGCTCGATGTCGACGATCCCCGGGATGCCTAGCCCGACCGAGGCGGCCGCGCCGAGGTGGGCCACGACGAGCTCGGCGGTGCGGACCACGCCGTCCGCGCCCGGCTCGGTCGCCTCACGGACCTGCTCCAGCACCCGCCCGTCGGCGTCGACGAGCACGCCGAGGGTCTTGGTGGCCCCGATGTCGAGGCCGATCGCTCTGCTCTTATTCATGGTCCTAGTCCCAGCCTGCCCTGCGCAGCACCTCGGTGACCGCCACCGCGCCGGGCCGGGACCAGCCGCGCGCGTCGATGGTCGGCAGGTCGTCCGTACGCCGGCCCGGCGGGCTGGGCCACCCCCACTCGACGACGACCGACCCCGGACCGACCGCGGACAGCGTCTTCTGCACGTCGGGCTGACGGTGCGCGTCGCGCACCTGCACGACCAGCGGACCGTCGGGCAGGTCGGTCGCGCCGGGGGCGACGACGACGTCGGCCGGCAGCCCCCACGGGGCGCCCCCGATCGCGATCGTGCCGGCCGAGTCGACCCGGACCACCCGCGCGTCCCGCAGCGGCGGTAGCTCGCCGGTGACGGTGACGGACCGGGCGGCTCCGACGGCCACCAGACGATTCGTCTGCGACGCCTCCGCTGGATCTCCAGGTCGCGCCACAGACGAATCGATGAGCGGCTCGCCGAGGCGGCTCACTGCACTCGCCGCCTGGGCCAGCCGGTCCTCGGGGAGGCGGCCCTGCTTCACGGCGTCGACCAGGGCGGCTTGGATCGTGCGCACCTGGCCGACGGTGTTGCCCGCGCCGATGCACAACAGGTCCGCGCCGGCGGCGATGGAGAGCACGGCGGCCTCGGGGATACCGCGGCCGGCCGAGGCGCCGGCCATGTCGAGGGCGTCGCTCACGATCACGCCACGGAAGCCGAGCCGCTCGCGCAGCAGCGCCAGCACCGGGGCGCTCAGCGTCGCCGGCAGCTCCGGGTCGAGCGCGGGCACCACGACGTGGGAGGTCATGATCGCCGCCGTCCCGGCCTCGACCGCCGCCACGAATGGCACCAGCTCGCGCGCCGCGAGCGCCTCGAGGCCGAGGTCGAGCACCGGCAGCGCGAGGTGGCTGTCCTGCGCGGTGTCTCCGTGGCCCGGGAAGTGCTTGGCGCAGGCGGCCACCCCGGCGGACTGCAGCCCGAGCGTCCAGGCCGCGACGTGGGCGGCCACGGCCGGTGCCGACGGTCCGAAGCTGCGAGTGCCGATCACCGGGTTGTCGGGGTTGGAGTTGACGTCGGCGACCGGGCCGAGGTCGAGGTTGATGCCGACGGCCGCGAGCTCGAGCCCGATCGCCCGGCCGACCGCGCGGGTCAGCTCGAGGTCGTCGGCCGCGCCGAGCGCCAGCGGGCCGAGCACCGGGCTGCCGTCGGCGACGTGCAGCCGGGTGACGTCGCCGCCCTCCTCGTCGACCGCGAGCACCGCGCCGGGCGAGAGCGACCGCACCCGCGCGGCATACGCCGCCACTGCCTCGGGGCCGTCGGCGGTGTTGGAGCCGAAGAGGCAGAGGCCGCCCAGCCCGTCCTCGAGCAGGCGCAGCACGTCGTCGGCGACGGTGGTGCCGTCGAACGACGGGAGCAGGACCCGCAGCGCCAGCGACTCGAGCGTCATCCCTTCACCGCGCCCGCGGTCAGCCCGGAGACCATCCGGCCCTGGACCAGCAGGAAGAACACGATGACCGGCACCGCGATCAGCGTCGAGCCGGCCATCACGCCGGCCCAGTCGATACCGCGGTTGACGTCGAGGAAGCTCGCCAGCCAGACCGGCAGCGTCTTCTTGTCCTCTCGGGTCATCACGACGACCGCCAGGGTGAACTCGTTCCAGGCCTGGATGAACCCGAAGACGCCGGTGGCCACCAGCCCGGGCGCCAGCAGCGGGAAGGTGATCTTGCGGAAGGCCTGGAAGCGCGAGCAGCCGTCCATCATCGCGGCCTCCTCTAGCTCGAACGGCACTCCCGCGACGAAGCCGCGCAGCGTCCAGACCGTGAACGGCAGCACGTTGGCGACGTAGACCAGGCTCAGCCCGGCGACCGTGTTGAGCAGGTGGAAGCCCTCGAGCATCTTGTACTGGCTGATGAACAACCCCTCGACCGGGATCATCTGGATCAGCAGCAGGGTGACGATGAAGCTCTTGCGGCCCCGGAACCGGAACCGGGTCACGGCGAGCGCGGCCAGGAAGGCGAAAGTCAGCGACACCGCGACGGTCACGACCGTGACCCCGAGGCTCATCCAGAGGGCGTCGAAGAAGCGGCCGCCGGAGAGCACCCGGCGGTAGGCGTCGAGCGTGCCGCCGAACGGCAGCCAGGTCGGGTCCGGGGCGTTGATCTCGCGGCGCGGCAGCAGCGAGGTGTTGACCATCCAGTAGACCGGGAAGACGCAGACCGCGAAGACCGCCAGCCCGGCGAGGTTGGCGCTCCACCGGACGGTGGTCGAGGGTCGGCGACTCATCAGTCCTCCTCGTTCTTGAGCATGGTGTGCACGTACGGCGCGGTCATCAGCACGGTCAGCGCGAGCATGAACATCGCGACCGCGGCCGCGGTGCCGAACTGACCGCCGCCGATGCCGAGGCGGTAGATGTAGGTGCCGAGCAGGTTGGTGTCGCGGGTGACCCCGCCGGCCTTCTGGAGCACGTAGATCTGGGTGAAGACGCGCAGGTCCCAGATGATCTGCAGCAGCCCGATGATCAGCAGTACCGGCCGGATCGAAGGCAGTACGACGTGCCGCAGCCGCTGCCAGCCGCCCGCGCCGTCGAGCTCGGCCGCCTCGGTGAGGTCCTCGCTGACCTGGGTGAGCGCGGCGTAGCCGGTGAAGGCGACGAACGGCACGCTCATCCAGACCACGATCACGGTCGCCACGAAGAAGAACGACAGCGGGTGCAGCAGCCACGAGTGGCCCTCGTAGTCGCCGCCGAGCCGGGTCAGCGACCAGTTCACGACGCCGTACTGGGTGTCGAAGAGCCACTGCCACACGGTGAGCGAGGCGACGACCGGCATCGCCCAGGCGAGCAGCAGTCCGGCCTGCACGAGGACGCGCACCGGCCCCGACATCAGCCGCATCAGCAGCGCGACCGCCATGCCGAGCACCATCGTCACCGCGGCGTTCACGAGGCAGAACGCGACCGTGCGCAGCAGCACCTTCCACAGGTAGGTGTCGGTGACCAGCTCCCGGTAGTTGTCGAGCCCGACGAAGTCGGCCGGCTTCCCGAACTGCTGGGCCAGGCCGTAGTCGTGGAAGGAGAGCACGACCTGGCGCACCAGCGGGTAGCCGAGCGAGAGGGCGAGGAGTACGGCCGCCGGGAGCACCAGCCCGTAGGGCAGCCGCCCGGCGCCGCGGCGCTTGCGGGGCGGTGCGAACGACGTATCGGTGGCCGCGGGCGCGGCGGTGGGTACGGCGGTCGTCGTGGTCACCCCCTTCTCCTCTCGCTGGTGATCATCCTTGGGCATGGCACGGCCGGGGCCGGGCCGGGTTTCGTCGGGCCGGGTTTCGTCGGCCGACCGACGAAACCCGGAGCAGAGCGCGGCCGGGGCAGCGTTCGCGCTGGGGAACGCCGCCCCGGCCGGTCTGGTGAGCAGCTGGCTCAGCTGGTGCTGAGCTGGTCGGTGATCTTCTCGTCGGCGGCCTCGGCGAGCTGCTGGACGTCACCGCCCTTGGCGATGTCGACGAACAGGTCCTCCAACACGCGCGAGCCCTCGACCTCGGCCCAGCCCGGTGCGGCCGGGGTGAGCTTGGCGTTGGACGCCGCGGCGATGGTCGCCTGGGCGAACTCGTCGCTGCCGAGGTCGCTGGACAGCGAGCTCTTGGCCGGCGTGAGCCCGGCCGCGGCCAGCAGCTTCTGGTAGTCGTCGCTGAGCATCAGCCCGACGACGTCCTTGGCCAGGTCCTGGTTCTTCGACTTCGCCGAGATGGCGATGTCCGAACCGCCGAGCAGCACCGGCGCGGGCTGGCCGTCGCTGCCGGGCAGCGCGAAGACGCCGAGGTTGGCGACCATGTCGGGGCACCCGGAGTCGGGGTCCTCGATCAGCCCCTTGACCCAGCCCGGGGCCGAGAGCATGGCGACCTCGCCGGCGCAGAACGGGGTCTGCGGGTTCTCCTCGTTGCCGTCCTTGGCGGCGCCCGAGGCCTGCTCCATCAGCTTCTGCACCGTCTCCAGGCCGGCGACCGACTCGGGCGAGGACAGGTCGCCCTTCCACTGGTCGCCGTCCTTGACGGCGAGGTCACCCCCGGCGTCCCAGACGAACGCGACGCCGTTGCGCCAGTCCTGGCCGGGGAACCAGAAGCCGGAGAAGTTGGCCGGCTCCGGGTTGGCCTGCTTCAGGTCGATCGCGGCCTGCACGAACTCGTCCATCGTGGTCGGCACCGAGATGCCCGCCTTCTCGAACAGGTCCTTGCGGTAGAAGATGTACTTCGACCCGGCGTAGTAGGGCACTGCGTAGGTCTTGCCGTCGACCTGGGCGCCCGCGACGAACCCCTTCAGCAGGTCGTCACCGCCCCAGTCCCCGAGGTCGGAGCTCACATCGCTGAACGCGCCGGCCGAGGTGAACGTCGGCGCCTGGGTGTTGCCGACCTCGACGACATCCGGGGTCTCGGAGTCGCTGGAGAGCGAGGTGGTCAGCTTCTCGACCAGTCCCTCCCACTCCTGCTGCTCGATGGTCAGCGTCGAGCCGGGGTGGTCCTTCTCGAAGGTGGTCTTGAGCCACTCCCGGGCCGCGTCGGGGGTGTCGGTGCCGTTGAGCCAGACCCGGATGTCGGCCTTCGCCGGTCCCCCGTCGCCCGCCGCGTCGGCCTTGTCGTCGTTGCCGCCACAGGCGGACAGGCCGAGGCCGAGCGCCAGCACCCCGGCCGTGGCCAGTGCAAAGTTCCTCTGGAAAGTACGCACCCTGCTGTTCCTCTCGATCGTGCTGACTACTGGGTGGTGCCGAAGGGCCATCAGGACACCCCCAGCTGACCGGCCAGGACGAGGACGGCGGCACCCACGAGCACCACGTCGTCACCCAGCGCGGACGTGCGGACCACGAGCTCGGCGCCGGAGACCGGCATGGTGCGCTCGCGGATGGTGCGGTCGACGGCCTCCA
>Ga0268264_10000353_pt1 | contig 69101 bp, 64 predicted proteins | sample KBSSwiS32_FD_190357 | JGI IMG/M metagenome (GOLD analysis project Ga0268264, IMG submission 190357) | Switchgrass rhizosphere microbial communities from Kellogg Biological Station, Michigan, USA - KBS Switchgrass S3-2 (SPAdes) (version 2) | ecosystem: Host-associated > Plants > Roots >... | reverse complement strand
CGCCTGACTCACCCCAGCACCGCGCGCAGCCAACCAAATCGGCTCACCCCGCTGCCGCGCGGTCCAAAACCGGTCACGCACCTCGGCCGAAACCGGCCGTCGCCCACCAACCCACATCGCAACATCCCCACATCATCCGAGCTGTTGCAACGACCGCTAGATCCGAAGAACCAAGATTTACAGATGATCATGTGATTTTGCGCCAAGATGAGCCGTATGACCGAGCACCAGACGATGAACACGATCATTCACGCGGCTTTCCGCCGGGATCTGAAGCGCTTCGATGACGCGCTGAGTCGTTTCCCGGACGGCTCCTCGGATCGAGCCAACCAGCTGCGCACCGCCTGGCGGAACTTCTCCCACCAACTTCACCATCATCACAACGACGAGGAGACGATCTTCTGGCCGGCGTTGCGAGAACTGGGGGCCGATCCGGCCCTGGTGGCTGATCTGGACGGTGAACACCAGCGGATGTTGCTGGCCCTGCAAGCCGTGGACGACGCGATGCCCAACTTGCCGGCAAACCCGTCGGCCGAGAATGCGGCCGACATCCGCGCGAAAATTCTGGCCCTCAACAGCGTGCTGGTGGACCATCTCGCTCACGAGGAACGCGATCTGGAACCCCTCGCCGCGACGCACAAGTCCTCACCTCAGATGAAGGCCGCCGCAGTCTCCGTCCGCCAGGCCTACAAGGGATCGGCCGGAAACTTCGCGGCCTGGCTCTTGGACGGGGCCGACGCCGGCACCAGGGCGTCACTCAAGCGTGAGATCCCGGCTCCGGTCGTGTTCATGCTGAGCCGTTTCGACGGACGCAGCTACCACCGCGACGTAGCCACCGTCTGGCGCTGAGCGCCCTCGGCGGCGCCGCTTCAGGCGCCGTTGGATGCGATCCATTCGGCCTCGGCCTGCTGCTCGATCTTGCGGCCGGACACGATCAGCTTCGCGATTTCGGGCTCAACCTTGCCGCCGATGAACGGGACATTCACCTTGACGTCGCCCTCGAGGATTTCGGTGCTTCCAGTGGCCTTCGGAATCAGCGACGCCGTTCCGACCATGGACGCCGGCTGGCCCTTGATCGTTACCTTCAGATCAGCCCGGCGGCCGCCGCCGGCATCGGGGGCGCTCCACTGTTCGACCTGACGGACATCGATGCTCTCACCGACGAACTTCTTGTACATGTCCGGGACATCGGGCGGCAAAGCCCGGTCGACCTGAATGCGGACGCCGCCGCCATCAGCAGCTTCGATGCTCACCGACCATGTGGTCGCGCCCGAGCGTCGGCAGGCCTCCTCGCGAACCGCCTGGTCGGTGTGCGCGGCGAAGATCTCTTCAACGCTGGCAGTGGACGGCATCTCTTCGCGAAGTTTCATGCCTCGATCATTCCGGATCGGTCCAGCAACGCCAACGGAGGCGGCCCGGTTCGGGACCGCCTCCGTTGTTGGTGCGTTGGTGTTGCTAGGTGTCGGACTAGAAGTCCATGCCACCCATGCCGCCGTCGCCGCCACCGGGCATAGCCGGAGCCTTCTCAGGCTTGTCAGCGACAACCGCCTCCGTGGTGAGGAACAGCGCGGCGATGGACGCAGCGTTCTGCAGGGCCGACCGGGTCACCTTGGCCGGCTCGACGATGCCCGCCTTGACCATGTCTACGTACTCACCGGTCGCGGCGTTCAAACCGTGACCAGCCGGCAGACCGGCGACCTTCTCAGCGACGACTCCACCCTCGAGACCGGCGTTGATCGCGATCTGCTTGAGCGGCGCGGTCAGCGCGACCCGGACGATGTTGGCACCCGTGGCCTCATCACCGGACAGATCGAGCTTGTCGAACGAGGTCAGAGCGGCGTTGGCCAGGGCCACGCCACCGCCCGGGAGCAAACCCTCTTCGACGGCGGCCTTGGCGTTACGGACGGCGTCCTCGATTCGGTGCTTGCGCTCCTTGAGCTCGACCTCGGTCGCGGCGCCGACCTTGATGACAGCAACGCCACCGGCCAGCTTGGCCAGCCGCTCCTGCAGCTTCTCGCGGTCGTAGTCGGAATCGGAGTTCTCGATCTCGCTACGGATCTGGTTGACCCGACCGGCGATCTGGTCGGCGTCGCCGGCGCCCTCGATGACCGTGGTCTCGTCCTTGGAGACGTTGACCTTGCGGGCGCGTCCGAGCAGTTCCAGACCAGCGGTCTCGAGCTTGAGGCCGACGGTCTCGGAGATGACCTGGCCACCGGTCAGGATCGCGATGTCCTGCAGCATGGCCTTACGACGGTCACCGAAGCCGGGGGCCTTGACGGCCAGCGACTTGAACGTGCCGCGGATCTTGTTCACGACCAGGGTCGACAGGGCCTCGCCCTCAACGTCCTCGGCGATGATGGCCAGCGGCTTGCCCGACTGCATGACCTTCTCCAGCAAGGGGAGCAGGTCCTTGACCGTCGAGATCTTGCCTTCGACGATCAGGATGTACGGGTCGTCGAGAACCGCTTCCATACGCTCGGTGTCGGTGACGAAGTAGGCCGAGATGTAGCCCTTGTCAAAGCGCATACCCTCGGTCAGCTCCAGTTCGAGCCCGAAGGTGTTGGACTCCTCGACCGTGATGACGCCTTCTTTACCGACCTTGTCCATCGCCTCGGCGATGAGCTCGCCGACGGTGGTGTCAGCGGCCGAGATGGACGCGGTAGCGGCGATCTCTTCCTTGGTCTCGACGTCCTTGGCGGCGTTGAGCAGCGTCTCGGAGACTGCGGCCGTAGCGGCCTCGATGCCCCGCTTGAGCGCCATCGGGTTCGCTCCGGCAGCGACGTTGCGCAGGCCTTCACGAACGAGTGCCTGAGCCAGAACCGTGGCCGTCGTGGTGCCGTCACCGGCTACGTCATCGGTCTTCTTGGCGACCTCTTTGACGAGCTCGGCCCCGATCTTCTCGTATGGGTCCTCCAGCTCGATTTCTTTGGCGATGGAAACGCCGTCATTGGTAATGGTGGGAGCGCCCCACTTCTTCTCCAGCACCACGTTGCGACCCTTGGGGCCGAGTGTCACCTTTACGGCGTCGGCAAGGATGTTCATGCCGCGCTCGAGGCCGCGACGGGCCTCTTCATCGAACGCGATCAGCTTGGCCATGCGTGTCGTCCTTTTCTCAAGGTTTTTGACTTGACCGACTTGCGATGCCCGCGACGGACGGCATCCATACCTGTAGGACGCCTCACCACAATCGGCTGGCACTCACAGTACGCGAGTGCTAACCCAGGTCTAGCACTCGACCCCGGCGAGTGCAAGAAAGAGTTCGAAAAGCCCAGTCCACGGGGGGTGAAGACGATCGGGCGAAAAACGATTGGACGAACTGTCGGGGCAACCGCCTAGGGTCACCTGCATGAGCGCAGCCCCCGCCGTCGAAGCCATCGACCTGGTCAAACGATTCGGTGACAACGTGGCGGTGAACGGGGTGAGCTTTCAGATCCCGACCGGCACGATCTTCGGCCTGCTCGGGCCCAACGGGGCTGGCAAGACGACCATCGTGCGGATGTTGACGACTCTGTCGCGGCCGACCAGCGGCACCGGGACGGTCGCCGGCTATGACATCCGCACCCATCCTGAACAGGTGCGCCGTCACATGGGTCTGACCGGTCAGGCGGCAACGGTCGACGAGCTCCTCACCGGGCGGGAAAACATTCGACTCATCGGACGTCTCTATGGCCTGCCCCGTAACTACATCGACGAGCTCGCGGCCGAGCTGCTGACCCAGTTCTCGCTCACCGACGCCGCGGACCGCCCGGCCAAGACCTACTCCGGGGGAATGCGCCGGCGGCTGGACCTGGCGGTCAGTCTGGTGGCCCGGCCGCCGGTCCTGTTTCTGGACGAACCCACCACCGGCCTCGACCCCCGCAGCCGCCTCGAACTGTGGGAGGTGCTGCGGGCCTTGGTCCGTGATGGCACCACGCTGGTTCTGACCACGCAGTATCTCGAGGAGGCCGATCAGCTGTGTGACGACATCGTGGTGATCGACAAGGGCAAGGCCATCGCCCACGGCACACCCACACAGCTCAAGGACCAGGCCGGCGAGGCGAGCGTCGACATCACGTTGGCATTCGCGGCCGACGTCCAACGGGCCGCGGAACTCGTGCGCACCTGCGCCTCCGAAGTGCACGTCGACGAATCCAGCCGACGACTGGTGGCACCCGCCAAGGGCCTGGCCGACATGACAAGAATTGCTGGCCTGCTGGCCGACAATGACATCTTGGTCGACGACCTGGGACTCAAACGTCCCAGCCTGGACGATGTCTTCCTGCATCTGACGGGGCATCGGGCCGAAGAGAACCAACCGGATTCCGACCAGGACCTAGCGCCGGAAGGCCACCGATGACGACCTCCCTTTCCTCAGATTCGACCTCGATGTCGACACCACCGCTGTCCACCCGGGGGCTACCCATCGAAGAGCGCAACATGCTGCAGCAATCGATGACGATCGTGTGGCGCAACCTCATCCACATCAAACGAATGCCCGAGATGCTTTTGGACGTGACCGTGCAGTCGGTCATGTTCGTATTGCTTTTCGCCTATGTGTTCGGCGGCGCGATCTCAGTGCCGAACGGTGTTTCCTATCGTGAATTCCTGTTGCCGGGAATCATGGCTCAAACGATGGTCTTCGCCTCGGCCGTGGTCGCCATGGGCCTCACCAATGACCTACAGAAGGGCATTGTCGATCGGTTGAAATCGCTCCCGATCTCCAGAGCATCCGTCCTGGTCGGTCGTAGCATTTCCAGCCTGATCCATTCCAGTGTCGGTATTGCGGTCATGGCCGTGACCGGCTTGCTGATCGGGTGGCGTATCCACGATGGCGTCGGGCCGGCATTGGTGGGCTTTGCGGTCCTTCTCATGTTCGGTTTTTCCATGGTGTGGCTGGGTATCTTCATCGGCTCGATCATGAGAACCGTGGAGGCCGTGCAAGGTTTGATGTTCTCGGTGATGTTTCCGCTGACGTTCGTGGCCAACACCTTCGCCCCGCCGGAATCGATGCCCAAGTGGCTGCGAACAATTGCTGAATGGAATCCCGTGTCAGCTCTTACGGCCACCCTGCGCGAGCAGTGGGGCAATGGCAATGTCTCGCCGGGCAGCGCGTGGCCATTGCAGCACACGATCCCGGTGTCGATCGGCTGGTCAATCGTGCTGACCGCAATCTTTGCTCCGTTGGCTCTGACGGCCTTTGCCCGCCGATCGCGGGACTGAAGTGGAACCCTATGGGGCGATGGCTATTCCGCGGTCACACCCGGGTTGATTCGGCGCACGATGGGAATGAGCGGTCGAGCTCCGGCCGGACCATCGAGAAGGTCGGCGAGTTCCAACTGCAGCGCCTTGAAGAAGTCGTGGTCGAAATGCGCGCGAAGAGCGTCGCCGTCGGCAAACTCTTCCCAGATGAAAACGTCGTTCTCGTCGTTGGGATCCGCGGCTACGGCAAACATCAGGGTGCCCGGCTCACCGTCAAGCGTGCCGGCGTAGTTGGACAGGATGCGCAGCAATTCCTCACGCCGTCCCTCTTTAGCAGTCATCTGCAGGATGGCCCCGAATTGACCGCCTGTGTTCGCTACCTCGTCCACCGGATCTCCGTCACGCTTGGCTGCTGTAATACCCCTGCTCGCTCAATGGTCTCAACGACCAGCGCCGATGGCCAATTCCCGACCACCCGGAAGGCCGCCAACAAATGATTCGGCCCGGACCCCCGTAAGGGCCGGGCCGAATCTGTGGCGAGTGATTCGCCCTTAGGGCATGACCCGAACTGCGTCGGCCTGCGGACCCTTAGGGCCCTGGGCGACCTCGAACTCCACGCGCTGGCCTTCTTCCAGCGAGCGGTAGCCGTCGGCCTGGATGGCACTGAAGTGGACGAATACGTCCTGGCCACCGTCTACGGCGATGAAGCCGTAACCCTTTTCATTGTTGAACCACTTAACGCTGCCCTGTGCCACGTGCACTCCTTGCTAGGGGCCTACCGGCAGCCACACCGCGTGGTCACCGGGGTCTTCGTTCCAAGGCTTCGACCCACTTCAGTGCACGCTGGCTTAGCAGCCATCGTGGTACTTCGTTTTGCGACGCTGGGTACTACGACCAAGCGAAAAGTTACCTGACGTAAGAACCGCCCGCTAGTAACGGACGGCAACTTTTGCCGACCCTGCGGACAACTCCCGCATATACGCCAGAATCGGACTAAAGCAGACCAGCCGCCCGCATCCCCTTCAAGGTGGGGGCGATCGTTGCAGTCGGGAAAACCCTTTCAGAGACGGCATCCAGGGTCTTCAGGCCGTCACCGGTGTTGTACACGACGGTCTCGCGACTGGTATCGAGCTGGCCGGCCTCGGCGAGCTTTTTCAACACCGCGGTGGTGACTCCGCCGGCCGTTTCAGCGAACACCCCGGTGGTCTCGGCCAACAGTTCGATTCCGATGCGGATCTCTTCGTCGCCGACATGAGCCATCGCCCCGCCACTGGATCGAACCGCGTCCAACGCGTAGGGACCGTCGGCCGGATTGCCGATGTTCAAAGATTTCGCAATCCCGGTTGGCTTAACCGGACGAACGACATCGGTGCCTTCCTCGAAGGCAGTGGCAATCGGCGAGCACCCAGAGGACTGCGCCCCATAGATGCGAAAGTCCTGCGGCGCCACCAGGCCGATCGACCCCAGCTCCTTGAACGCCTTGTTCACCTTGGTCAGCAAGGACCCGGACGCCATCGGCGCCACCACCTGTTGCGGCAACCGCCACCCCAGCTGCTCGGCCACCTCATAACCCAGTGTCTTGGATCCCTCGGCGTAGTAAGGGCGAACGTTGACATTGACGAACGCGGTCGACTCGAACTCCTCCGTTTCCGACAGCTCGCTGCACAACCGGTTGACGTCGTCGTAAGAACCTTCGACCGCGACCAACGTCCCGCCGTAGATCGCGGTCTGTGTCACCTTGGCCGCTTCAAGGTCGGACGGAATGAACACGATCGAGTCCATCCCGATGCGCGCCGCGTGAGCGGCCACCGAATTGGCGAGGTTGCCGGTGGAGGCACACGCAATGCGCGTGAAACCGAGTTCACGCGCCGCCGTGATAGCAACCGACACCACTCGGTCCTTGAAGGAATGGGTCGGGTTGGCCGAGTCGTCCTTGATCCAGATCGGTGCGGTGAAACCTAGCCGATCAGCGAGCTTGTCGGCCCGGATCAAGGGAGTCATGCCGGTCCCCGAGTCCACCCGAGTCAACGGGTTCTGGCCGGTCGGGAGCAATCCCGCGTACCGCCAGATCGAGTGAGGGCCAGCCGCGATCTGCTCGTGAGTCACCTGGGCCAGCTTGTCCTGGTCGTAGCCGACTTCGAGGGGTCCGAAGCATTCCAGGCAAGCGTGCTGGGGGCCGAGCGGGAACGATGCGCCACAGTTTCGGCACACCAGCGCATTAGCCGGCGATGCGGACGCAAGATCAACTAGTGCAGTCATGTTTCGAGGCCTCTCCTCATCTTCCCTAGGCCGTCCGATCGACGATTTGCTAGGCCGGAGTTGGCACCTGCTCGCGGGCGACAGAACTGTCTTCGCGGTGGTTGCCGGGGCTTCTACGGGCCGGTCCCTCTGCCCCTCTGGATGAGCAAAACTATTCAATTGTGAGTCATTGTGAATCTGGGTAGCAGTCCTTGTTGGCGGACCGCCGTCAACTGTAGTCGCTGGTCAGGACGACGACGATCGGACCCCCAGGCAAACCGGAGAACTTCTCCTTCACCCGCTTGATGGCCGGGAACTCTCGCTGCAACTCCAACGCGGCGGCTTGCGCACCCGCGACGTCCGGGTCGTAGTAGGCCGCCGTGGACAGGATGGCACCGTCGAAACTTCCTGTGTCGGTGACCGTCCAGCCCTGATCGCGAAAGCGCTGTGCGGCCAGAGTGGTGTCCTGGCTGCGATTGGTGTTGCTCAGAACGACGAGTGCTGGTCCATGGGTCACTGGTGAGCTGGTTACGGAGTTGGCGTCCGACTGTTCGGTTGTCGCCGAGGCCGATTTGGTACCGCTGGGCGATGCTGCGGGCTTGCTACTCGCCGCCGACGAGGTCGGAATCTTCGTGCTGTTGGCCAGGCTTCGGCCGTTGGGATGGTTCAACGCGATGATGGCAATGCCGGCCACGCCCAGTCCGACCAAGGCGATCAGAACGCCGGTAATTCGTTCGACCCGGCGGCTCGTGTTGGTGGGTGGAGCGGTATGCGCCATAGGGGCACAGACTACGGATCAGACGTCGATACCCAAACGTCGGGCCGATCGTTGGCGCTGCCGCGATGCGCGTAGCCGACGCAGCCGCTTGACCAGCATCGGATCGGCCGCCAGCGCCTCCGGGGTGTCGATCAACTGGTTCAAGACCTGGTAGTAGCGGGTGGCCGACATGTCGAACAATTCTTTGATGGCTTGTTCTTTGGCGCCCGCGTACTTCCACCACTGGCGCTCGAAGGCAAGAATTTCGCGGTCCCGACGGCCAAGTTCGCCACCGATTTCGCTACCGACGAGCGATTCATCGGTACTCGCGTCATCGGCGGCAAATTGCGCTGCGGCGGCGGGCACGATATCCATGCGGCCTCCGGACCCCTCTTACTCTGATGGCTAGCTGTGACGGATGGCAGTTTTCGACGTAACCCCAGTCTGACCTGGGCAGGCTAACAGACCGTGAATTGCACGCTTGTTATTTCGCTCGGCCCATTCAACCACGCCCGGCGTAGGACCGAAACGCTGTCCGCGCGTGTCGCTGATTTCGATCCGGGCGGGCCGGCCCATACCCACCGCTCAGTTGTCCACAGCGGATCGGACCCTCCACAGATCGTCCCTGGGATGGTCATCGGCTCCTGCTTGGCTCCAGAGTCACTACATGCCAGCCCACCCGGGAACGGACCTTCTCCGTGAACTAGACCAACTCAGTCTTCGGTACCACCACCGCGCGGCTCAACTCGCGGATCGTCAGCTCGCGGTCCGCGCAGCCGCCGCCGGTCTGCAATGGGAGTCACCGGCGGCCCGGGCCTTGGCTCGATCGCTGTCGGGGCTGCTGGATCTGGGATCGCGCTGCCAGCACCGCTGCACCGAGTTGGCGGACGCGCTCACCGAACATCGACGACGGGTCGAGCACCGCCTGCACGTGATCGAGGCAGCCGAGCGGGCCGCCACCCGTGCGGTCCTCGGATGGTGGCCGTGAGTGCGCCGATCCAGATTCGCGGCGGCAGCGGATCGATCAGCGTGGACTTCGAGCAGCTACGAACACTGGCGGTCGCTTTGCGGGCGAGTTCGGCAAGCCTGAACCAGCTTCTGCTGGAGGCGACCCGGACGATGGCCAACCCGGCCTTCGTCCTCTCCGCACCTTTCGATCCGCTGGGAGCGTCCCAGGTCACCACGAACACCGCTGCTTTGCTGGCCGGCGCCAGCCTCAGCGGGGTCGGGTACTCGGCGGTTGCGGATGCCCTGTTGGTCGCTGTCCGCAGCTACCAGGAGGTCGACCGCATCGACGCCGAGCTCAGCCCGTTGCTGTCCGGGGTGTGCGATCCGGGATCACGTAAGGCCGCCCTGGTGGATCTCGGGGTGCGAATGGCCGGTCTCAACTCGGGCAAGTCTCGGATGGCCTCCGAGCTGTACGACGATGGCACTGCCCAGCTGAGTCACCGACCGGGGGCTCCGACGCTCGACTCGGCGGGTCCGCCGGGCTCGGTATCTGATCTCATGCGCGGCCTGTCGCTCCGAACGGCTAGCAACGCCGGCGGCGGCGCGGTCGACGTTCGCATCGTCAGCCGAACGGGACCGGACGGCCGACCGATCCGGGCGGCCATCGTCGACATCACCGGAACAACCGACTGGGGCCTGTTCCAACGCCGCAATCCGGTCGTATCCGGGGTCGCGACCAACCTACGAGCGATGGGAAAGCAAGATACGGCTTATGCACAAGGCGTAATCGCCGCTCTGCGCGCCAGCGGTGTCCAACCCAACGAAGCGGTGATGCTGGTCGGACACAGCCAAGGCGGCCTCATCGCGGCCCAGCTGGCCGTGGACCTCAGCCGGACTCAGCAATATCGGATCACGCATCTGGTAACCGCGGGCGCCCCGATCGGCCAGTTCGAACTGCCCCGATCAGTTCAGACGTTGTCCCTGGAAGCCCGGGGCGATCTCGTCCCCGAACTGGACGGAAGGCTGAACCCCAGCCGTCCCAACCAGATCACGGTGCGACTGGATCACGCCGGCGGCGACGCCCACAGCGTCGAACGCAGCTACCTTCCGGCCGCCGAAGGGATCGACCGTTCCGTGGATCGGTCGCTCACGGACTGGATCAACGGCGCTTCAGACTTTCTCGGCGGCAACACGGTGCACACCGACGTGTACCGAGTTTCACGTACCTAGGCGGCCGCGAGCCCCCAAAATTCGTCTCGAAAAGCTCATGGACGACGAGCGGTTGGCCGATCACTGTAGGTAACGATTCGCTTGCGGATTGCTAAAACGGGCGAGTCGCCCCGTAATGTTTCCGTTACGGATGTGACTGAAGTGACCAGAGTACTCAATCGCCGGAAACGAGACTTACCCATGCGCAACCCCGCCTGCTCGGGATCCAGCTTTGATACCGGCAGCAAATCGCTGCCACGCAACGCTGTTATCGCCACTCTGGCCGCCCTCAGCCTGATCGTTTCGCTATTCGTCGGCCCCTCGCGGTCTGAGGCCGCCACCAGCCACAATCCCTACGGTTACATCGGCACGCTGGCCTTCATCAACGGCTACCTGATCGAAAGCGGCTGGGCCGTGGACCCTGACGCGAATGTGCCGCTGCGCGTGGAACGTTGGACCGATGGACGGCTGAGCGGCGCCTTCAGCGCCAACCTCAACCGCCCCGATCTGGCCAGCCTGCCCTTCGGCCCCAACCATGGTTACTACCAACGAACCGCCGTCGCCGCGGGCACCCACACCGAGTGCCTGATCGGTGTCAATGTCGGCGCCGGGGTCAACACCAACTACGGCTGCCGAACGATCGTCGTGGACAACGACCCCTTCGGAGCCATCACCACGCTGCAACTCGTGCCCGGCGGCGTTCAGCTGGCCGGCTGGGTCATCGACCCCAACCAGGCCGCGGCCACTCAGGTGTCCATCTACCTCAACAACGGCCCGCTGGCCCGGGTTCCGGCGCAGTCAGATGTTCCTAGCCTGGCCACGAAATACCCGTACTACGGAACCAAGCACGGCTTCGACGTGACCTATCCCTTTGCCGAAGGACCGCAGAATCTTTGTGTCTACGGCTGGAACACTCAGATGGGCACCAACAAGCTGCTCGAATGCCGTTCGATCACGGTGAGCCGCTCGCCGATCGGTGCCATCACGGCGCTGCAACGGGTCGGCAACGACCCCACCCTGGTGTCCCTGTCAGGTTGGGCATTCGATCCGGACAGTGCCGGAATCATCGGCGTCCGTATCACCTCTGACGGTTCCTATGTGACCGCGGCCCAGGCCGCGTCCCCGGTGGCCTCCGTCGGTACCAGCTATCCGGTCTATGGCGCCAACCACGGTTTCGGCGGCATGGTCAACATCGACTCGGGCCAGCACGTGGTCTGCGTCGTGGCCGTCAACATTGGGCTTGGAGCGGACAAGTCATTGGGCTGCAAGACGCTGCTGAGCACCGGTGATACCACTCCGGCCCCGCCCACCAACCTCGTTGCCTGGCCAGGCAACGGCCAGGTCAGCCTGACCTGGACCGCCGCCGTCTCCAAGAACGCCCCGATCACCAGCTACCTGGTCCACATCGGTCCAACGCCGCACATTGGTATCGCGGTCGCGGCCGGCGCCACCTCGGTGACTATCGGTGGCCTGACCAATGGCGGTCACTACCTGTTCGCTGTCGAGGCCTACAACTCCTTCGGCAAGGGCTCAGCGGCCAACAGCGGTCAAGCGACCCCGTCGATCATCCCGCCGCAGTTCACTCCGGCTCCGGTATCCACCAGCCACTACGTACGCAACCTCACCGGGAACGCAACCACCGACACGGCCCTGATGACCTCGATGGGTTCCACCGACGCCGGCTACAACCCGTCCAATCACCGCTACCTCGTGCTGCTGCAAATCGGTGGTCAGGACGAATCCCGCGGCGGAGTTCTGCTGTCGGCCACATCGAAGTTCGTCAGCTATCCCGCCGTGGTCACGGCGATGAAGGCCTACCTGGACGGCTACGTGACCCGGCAGAAGGCTTATGCCCCGATGACCCTGGCCATCGGCACCAACAATGACGTCGACGTCAGCTCGGCCGCCGGGGCGTCCTGGGCCAGGAATGTCGTAACCCCCGTTCGCGCCTATGCCGCGCGGTATCCCAGCGTGTCGGTGTCCGGTGCGAATGACATCGAGCCCGGATTCTCGGCAACCGTCGCCCAGTCTCGAGCCTGGGTCAGCGGCTACCTCGCCTCCACCAGCGCCCCGTTCGTGTTCAACGGCTCGGCCGACGGGTGCTCGACGGTAGCGGCGGCCAGCCGCTGCAACAACGGTTGGACGATGGCCGACCTCCAATGGATCTCCGGGGGCGCCGCCCCGACGCGGATCACCAGCTTGCCCCAGATCTACAACACAGCAATGCCCCTGCAGTGGAAATACATTTCCCTGACCGGGGTCAACGCCCGGATGTCCAAGCTTGCCTTCAGCGGACCGCTCACCGAGGTAACCGCCTGCGCTCAGGCCGGCTCGTGCGGAAGTATGAGCAACGTGGAAGCCTGGAACCGACTGTGGTCGGCCATTTCGTCCCTGCCGCAGACCAAGCAGTACGACATGCCGAACGGCACCGATCTGCGGATCAACTGATGTCACGACCGCTACATGCCCTCGGCGGTGGGCTAGCCGCCGTCGCCCTGCTGGCCGGCTTGAGTGCCTGCACCAAGGCCTCCTCTCCAGATGACCCGACCGTGTCGGACAGCACCAACGCTCAACCGACCGGCAGCTCGAGCGAGACTGGCCCCACCGTGTCCGACACACCGACCGACACCCCGGTCAGCACCCCGGCCACATCCACCAAATCGGCCAGCCCGACCGCAACCACCCCGGCTCCCCCGCCACGGGACGCGTGCACCGCTGCTCAATTGAACGTGCAGGTCCAACGCGGTTCCGGCGCCGCCGGACATCAGTTCGCGACGTTGGTATTCACCAACAAGTCGGCCGCGACGTGCACCCTAACCGGCTTTCCGGGCGTCGTCCTGATTCGCGGCGGAGTTCAATTCGGCCAGCCGGCGGCCCGATCGGGCATGACCGTGGCCACCATTCGGCTTGGCACCGGTGCGACGGCAACCGCACAGCTCTACAACGACTCGACCTGCAATGCCGCCATCTCGGACTCGGTGCAGGTGATACCGCCGAACCTGACGGAAAAGGTGGTTCAACCGCTAGCATTCCGAGGCTGCCCATTGACCATCGATCCGGTCAGAGCGGGCTAGGCACGTCGGCAAATCAGAGTCGATAAAGGAGTGGTCCGTGAACCTCGCCCTGCAAGCCGGATTCGGTCACGACCTGTCGCACGATCTCGGCTCGATCATGGCCTACGCGGTGGTCGGAGCCGCCCTGATCGCGGTCGGATTCATCGCCAACGACCTCACCACGCCGGGAAAGCTCAATGCCCTGGTCCGGGAGGGCAAACCGAATGCAGTCACCATCGCCGCCGCCGGAACCCTTTCGCTGTCGCTCATTGTGATCGCGTCCATCTCGGCCAGCAGCGGCCACCTAGGCGAAGGTCTCATCCGGACCGCGTCCACCGGCATCCTCGGGATACTCGTGCAGGTATTCGCCGTTCGCCTGCTGGAAGCGGTACTGCGTATCAACGTCGGCCAGCTGCTGCGCGACGACCGATTCAGTCCGGCCGCCCTGGCCGTGGGGGCCGCGCACCTGGCGCTCGGACTGATCGTGGCGGTCGCCGTTCTGTAGATTCGGCGGCATGACGTACCGCGCCGCCGAGGATCGTTATGACCGAATGCCCTACCGCCGGGTAGGCCGCAGCGGCGTCAAACTCCCCCTGATTTCGCTGGGACTGTGGCACAACTTCGGTGACGATCGGCCGCTGGAAACGCAACGCGCGATCGTGCGCCGAGCCTTCGACCTCGGCGTGTGCCATTTCGATCTGGCCAACAACTACGGACCGCCCTACGGTTCGGCGGAAGAGAACTTCGGCCGCATCCTGGCCACTGACTTCAAGCCTTATCGCGATGAGCTTTTCCTCTCGACCAAAGCCGGCTGGGACATGTGGCCAGGCCCCTACGGCGACCTGGGGTCACGCAAGTACCTGCTGGCCAGCCTCGATCAATCCCTGCGGCGGCTTGGTGTGGACTACGTCGACGTGTTCTATCACCACCACAACGACCCGGACACGCCCCTGGAGGAGAGCCTGGGCGCCCTTGATCAGGCCGTCCGGTCCGGGCGCGCGCTGTACGCCGGGATCTCTTCCTACTCTCCCAGCCGTACGGCCGAAGCGGCGGCGATCCTCCAGTCGATGGGCACCCCGCTGCTCATTCATCAGCCGTCCTACTCGATGCTGAATCGCTGGATCGAAGACGGGCTGCTCGACACCCTTGAGCGAGTGGGGGCGGGTTGCATCGTGTTTTCGCCTTTGGCGCAAGGGATGTTGACCGATCGCTACCTCAACGGCATACCCGAGGACTCACGGATGGCCGAGGGGTCGTCGCTGTCGCAAAGCCTGCTGAGTGAGCAGAACCTCGACCACATCCGGGCGCTCAATGGGATCGCCCAGGCGCGCGGTCAGTCCCTGGCCCAGATGGCGTTGGCCTGGGCGGCCCGAGACCCCCGGGTCAGTTCGGTGTTGGTCGGAGCGTCCTCGGTCCGGCAGCTCGAACAAAACCTGGCTGTCGTCACCGATCCCGGTGCCTTGGTTTTCAGCGACGAGGAACTGGCGGCGATCGATCAGCACGCCGTTGAGGGCGGAGTTGATCTGTGGCGCGAAGCGGCCTACAGCTGAGGTCGGCCGCGCAATGAACCGGCGCCTGATATTGGTGACGCCGGCCGCGACGGCCGCCACCCGGCTGTCTCGCTTCGCCACCGACGATCCCTTGGACGAGGCCGCACGTGTTGCGGTGGCTCGCCTGCGGCTCGGTGTCCACCCGCGCACCGCGGTAATCACCGCGCCGACCGTGGCCTGCGTCCAGACCGCCGCGGGTGCAGGCCTCGACGCGAAGATCGAACCGGCCGTGCGGGATTGGGACCTAGGTCGATGGCGGGGCCAGGTGCTCACGGACGTGAATGAAGACCAGCTGGCGCAATGGATCGGGCAACCCGCGTCGGCCCCCCATGGCGGCGAGTCTTTGACCGCGTTGATCGATCGCGTCCAACTCTGGCTGGACGCCGTGCCGGCCGGACGGACGGTGGCCATCGTCTCCACCGCGGTGGCCCGAGCCGCGATTGTGTCGGCGTTGGCCGCCGGACCCGAGCTGTTCTGGCGCCTGGATCTGGCCCCGCTGACCGCCGCGGCTTTATCTGGACGATGCGGCCGTTGGAACCTTCAATCAAGCGGTCAGCACGTGTGTTCGGTGCCCGCCCTGACCCGTCGAGTCAGCGGCTAGCGAAGGGACTGGCTTCGGCGCACGACCAGCCGGCCGCGCGAGAAGCCCGACAGTTCCAGCTGCTGAGCGCGCCCGGGCGGCGTTACCCGGACCCGCTTCACCCCGTCGACGCCGTCGATGGACGTGATCGGCCGCCCGTCGCAGGCGATGTCGACTCGATCGATTCCGTGCATCGACACCGTTAGCGCGAGCCGGCCGCCGGCAACACGGTCCACGGCGACCTCCAGCTTGCGCAACGGCAGCCGCTTGAGCGACCGCGCGGCCGCGGCGATCAGGTCTTGGTTGCCTTGCAAGATGTCCCGCTTGGTCAGTCGGTGCACCGCGTCCGGAACGATTCCGAGATCCTCGATCGGGGTGCCCGCCGCCGAACCCTGCCGGGTCGTCCGCCGGAACGCGATCCGAAAGGCCGACTGCCTCGGCAACGCTCGAAAGCCGAAGGAGTCGCCGAACAAAGACCGGAACAGCTCGTGCGTCCACACGTTGGCCCCGCCGGCGCCGGTGTTGGCTGCGGTCCCCAGAATCGGTCCAAGGTCATTGTCGCGAAAGCCGGCCGCGAACATGTCAGTGGCCGAGTAACACAATGCGTCCGTGATCAGGACGACCGGGCCTTGATAGCACTGACCGATTTGATTGAAGTCGGCTTCGGCGACGATGGGCAGACTCTGCGAGTACACCGAACCGGTGAGGCTGGCCTGGATCAGCGAATCGCGCCAGCCTTGCAGGTCGACGGCCGCGGCCCGATCCGAGGCGCACAGGGCCGTCGTAACCTCCGTTGCGATCAGTGACAGCAGCGTGGGTGAGATTCGGTGCGGAGTGAACAGCTGAAGCGCCCCCTCGGCGGCCAGCAGATTGCCACCGCCGTTTCCGCGCACATCGATGATGAGTCCGTTACTGGGCAGCAGGGCCAGAATCCTCACCAGTTCGACGAGAAACGCCTCCGCATCATCCACCATGAACGTCCAGATACGCAGATAGCCAAACACGCCCGAGGACGTAGCGACGTCGCGGAACGCGAAAACGTCCGGCATGGTGCTGCTGGTCGCGTCGGCACTGGCCGTTGCACGACGACGAGCCGCGGTCGCTTCCGCTTTCATGGCCGGTGGATTGAACATGACCTTCTTGGCCCGGCGCCGACGTTCGGTCACGGCGTCGTAGCCGAGTACCCGTGCTGATGCGCGCCCGCCGTCGTCCGGATCAACCGCATTCGGTGACGGATCCGGGGCGAAGACCTGCCAGTCGAGCCGAATTTCTTTCCCAGCTCCGGTCGGGGTGGTGAAGCTGATCGTGACCCACCACTCGGCCGGCGGCGAAGATTGGGTCATATCGCGCAGCGTCATTGCCTCCAGACCGCGAGCGTGCCGGGCGTCGTCGTTACTGCCGGCTTGGCGTTCGGCATTGAGGTCGACTGCACGAGCCATCGGCATGCCGGACCAGAACGTGATCTCGGACCCGACGACGAAGGTGTCGTCGGTGAACCCGGCGAGCATCTTGGTGACGATGAAGTGAGGCGTGCCGGAACGGTCGTAGTACTCCTCGACCAGGAAGGGCAGAAAAGCAATCTGGCCCGCGAATGGAGCCGGCAGCAGGTAGTTGGTGTGCAGATCGCGCAGATCGGTGAAGATGTCGATGAGCTCGTCGTGAAACGCCCGCTCGGACAGTTGGGCCGCTCGGGCCGAGAGGTTGCGCAGCTGTTGGCCCGGGTCGATCGCATGCATGGCCCGCTTCAACGGCAGATGTACGTAGAGCTCGTTGAGCAACAGCGAGGCTTGCTCTACGAGACGCGAACGTTGGGCCGGCGTCAACTCTCCGGTGGTGGCTAGGAAGTTCGGTAGAGATTGAATGGCCATGTCGTCCTCTTCAGCTGGGTAGCGACACTCGCAGTTCGTTGCGACCGCGGTAGCTATCGATTTGCATAGTGCCGCTGGAGGCGTCGATGCGGTCCGCGACACTACGCAGTCGCGGACCTAGGTGTTCCTGGAACGGGTGCTCACCGTTGTCGACGACTTCGATCTCTAGCCGCCCGTCGATCTGACGCACGCTGAGCTCGACTTCGGTGGCGTGGTTGTAGTCCACAGCATTACTGAGGGCTTCAGCGATCACGAAATACGCCGTTCGCTCGATCGGGGACCCGATCTCGCCGGAGGAGAAGTCCATCGTGAGTTTCGTCGGGACGGGCATCCGATCGATCAGGTCCTCCGTCGCCGAGGCCAGACCGCCACCGGTCAGGGTAAGGGGCATCATCGTACGGGCGAGTTGACGAACGTCGCTGGCCGCGGCGTCGACGCTGGCCCGCAATTTCTCCGCGGCCTGCTGCACGAACCGGGCGTCGTCCGGCTTGGACGCGATCTGCTGGGCGTCGATGCCGAGAACGACCAGCCGTGCTTGCAACCCATCATGCAGGTTGCGAGCGAACTCGATGCGGTCGTTGTCTCCGGCGTCAACGAGGCGCGTTCGCGAAGACAGCAGGTCCAGCTCCCGCGCCCGCAGGTCGGCGATCAACTGTTCGGGGTCGAGCACTAGGCCGATCATCTGGGCGGCCGAGCTGACGATGCCCAGACCGGAAAGCAGAGTTGCGTCGTACACGATCGCGCCCACTCGCTGCCCACCCCGCTCGACCGGCATCACGGCGCGCCGGGGATCGTGCAAGGCAAGGGGTACTTCGCGGCCGTTGGAATCTACGTAGGCTCCCCGATGCGACAACCAATACACGACTTGAGCCGAGGCGTCTCCCAGCATGGCGGCCAGGGTTGGCCCCAACGCCTCCCGCGCACCCGCTTGGCCACTGAGGGCGACGGCCAGCTCCTCCAGTGCGCCGGTTCGCGAGAAACCGCCGAGAAAAGTGGCCAGGACGAAGAAGACCGGGACGACCCCGATCGCGACCAGTTGGCCGCCGACCACCAGGTTGGTCGAGACGGGGATGTGTGGGTAAATCACCGTCGCCAGCGGTACTACCAGCAACACCAATGACCCGAACACATACAGCGGTCCGAGGATTCGGCGGTGGTCCGGGTCGGCCTGCCGCCATCTCGGAACGAGTACGGCCACGTTGAGCACCATGACAATCATGCCCACCGTCGCCTGCACGACTAGCCCGGCGTTGACGAGATCCGGCCGATCGGAGATGGACAAGACGTCCAGTCGGCCCGGCGGTGCGAAAAGGTAGTACGGCATCTGCAGGACAGTTACCTGCACCAGGATGGCAATCATCGCCCAGTTCGACAACTTGCCGTCGAGCCGACCTGACGGAAATGCGTGCAATAAGAACAATACCGCCGCGAAGGCGACCGACTCGAAAATCAATCCAATTGCGATCAGGCCTTTATTTTCGATGTCTTGCAAGCCGGAGGCATACAGCAAATATCCAGCCGCGACCATGACCGGGCCCAGTCGGTTGATGGGCCGACGCCACCAGGCCAGCAGGCCGGCCGCCACATAGACGAGCCCAATGATCGGAAACAGCACCAACGAGGGATATGAGGCCAGGGCCTCACGAGGGAAAAGGATGAATTCGATTCCCCCGCAGGCCAGCGCCAGAGCGCCTAGCTCGGCGAGGGCCAAGTTCAACGAAAGACCAGATGAGCGCCCCCACCCTGAAGCCCCCATAAGCAACAATCTCACGGGAACGGCCATAATGCACAGAGGACGGCGTGCCAATTTCTTGCGGGATCGGCCCACCTGAGAACCGGTTATTCGTAGCACCCCACTACATCCAGGAGAAGACGGGTGGTTCCGGCACTTACTCGGGCACTCAGCCCGCCTTGCTCGAGCAGGACGACGACAAGATTCGAGGTACTGGTTTTGGCCGCGAAACTCAGTTGTTGAGGGCTCGCGCGTCGAGATCTGGACGCGTCATGACGATGTAGGCCCGCGTTAGTCGGTGCCCTTACTTGAGCGTTGAGGATAATCGCTCGGGCCTCCAACGGAATTCCGTAATGTTCAGCGATCGGCACCGTTGTTGCCTTCGTCCCGATTCGGATATCAGTCAGGCGGGCTGGGGTGACCGGCCGCATCAGGGAGCCGCCGCTCTACGGCGAGTGCTCGAGGTATGCCGAATATCGCAGTCGGATTCGCGCCGCGCCCGGCATGACAAGTTCGCGATCCAGTCACGACTCTGGGAGGGTGAAGGTATGCGCAAATACATCATCATGGGCATCCAGGGCAGCGGCAAAGGCACCCAAGGATCACTATTGGCTCGCGACCACGACCTGGTCCAAATCGCCGTGGGCGACATATTCCGGTGGCATGTTCAGAACCACACAAAGTTGGGGGCACAGGTGCGCAGGGTGATGGCGGCCGGCAACCTGGTTGGTGATGACCTGGTGGCAGATGTTGTCCGCAAGCGCCTGGATGATCACGACTGGAACTACGGATTTATCATCGACGGTTTCCCGCGCAACGCACCGCAGGCCGAGTTCTTCCTGGAAAGTTATGACATCGATGGAGTCGTCCATCTTGAGTTGCCCGACGACGAGGTCCGCCGCCGCGTAATGGCCCGGCGTACTTGCTCACATTGCGGCATGGACTACAACCTGATCGCCCAAAGCCCGCGCATCGAAGGACGCTGCGACGTGTGCGGAGCCGAACTCGTGACTCGCGAAGACGACACCCCGCAGGCGCTGGCCAACCGCCTGAAGGACTACCACGAGAAAACCAATCCGGTGCTGGAAATCTTTCGGCGTAAAGAGTTCGTGGTGACCGTAGATGCGCGCGGACCCGTCGATGACGTGCAGAACTCGATTCGTGCTCAGCTGGGCTTGCGGCCCACTGCGGTATAGTCGTCCGTATACCCCCCGGGGGTTGTTCGGATGGCTGGTGAGAGGACGAGCGCGACGTGGTGGATCGACCGGGCTACGCCGACAACAAGGCGGCCCATCTCAAGCGGCTTCGGCGCATCGAGGGCCAGGTGCGCGGCCTGCAACGCATGGTGGATCAAGACACCTATTGCATCGATGTACTGACCCAGGTCTCGGCGGCGACGCGAGCGCTGGAGTCGGTTGCCCTGCTCCTGCTCGAGGAGCATCTGGGTCATTGCGTCGCCCATGCCATCCAGGCCGGAGGTTCGGAGGCGGACGTCAAGGTCAAAGAGGCGAGCGACGCGATCGCCCGATTGGTGCGTTCCTAGATGAGCGAGACAATGGTCGAACTTGCGATTACCGGCATGACGTGTGCCTCGTGCGCGGCACGGGTCGAACGGAGGTTGAACTCGGTACCCGGTGTGAGCGCGAGCGTGAATCTTGCTACCGAGAAGGCGGCGATCGCCCTCACTGCCCCCGTTGCCGCCGAGGATCTGCTGGCCGCGGTTCAGTCGACGGGATACCGCGCAACCGTACTTTCGGGCTACTCCAGCTCCCCGGAATCGGTAGCACGAGCACCGTTGCGGTTGCTGGTGTCGGCGGCGCTGGCGCTACCGATAGTGATCCTGAGCATGGTTGGTCCGCTGAAGTTCGCGGGGTCGGACTGGCTGGTTCTGCTCCTGGCCGTCCCGGTCGTCACCTGGGGTGCCTGGCCATTCCATCGCGCGACCGTTCTCAACGCGCGTCACGGCGGTACAACCATGGACACTCTGATTTCGCTGGGAGTGCTCACCGCGTTCGCCTGGTCGACCTGGGCGGTCGTCACCGACAGCGGCGATCCGTATCTGGAAGTTGCCGCAGTCGTAACGGTGTTCCTTTTGTGGGGTCGTTTCCTGGAGTCTCGCGCCACGTCCCGGTCCGGGGCCGCTATTCGAGCCTTGCTCACTATGGGCGCCAAGGAGGTCACCGTTCTGCGTGAAGGACGGGAAAGCCTGATTGCGCTGACAGATCTGGCCGTCGGCGAACAATTCATCGTTCGGCCGGGAGAGAAGGTCGCTACCGACGGTGTGATCGTCATGGGCGAGTCGGCGGTGGACTCCTCGATGATGACCGGGGAATCCGTTCCGGTCGAGGTCGGTCCGGGTGACCGGGTCATCGGGGCCACCATCAACGTTGGTGGCCGCATAGTCGTCCGCGCCGAGCAAGTCGGCGCCGATACGCAGCTGGCCCAGCTGGCCCGACTGGTCGAGCAGGCCCAGAACGGCAAGGCCGCCGTGCAACGCCTGGCTGACCGAGTTTCTGGGATCTTCGTCCCAGTCGTAATCGGGTTGGCCCTGCTGACGCTCGTCGTCTGGCTGCTTGCCGGCGGCACCGCGGCCCATTCCATCGCGGCCGCGGTTTCGGTGCTGATCATCGCGTGCCCTTGTGCGCTCGGGTTGGCGACGCCCACCGCGCTCATGGCCGGGACGGGTCGTGGTGCCCAGCTCGGAATAGTCATACGCGGACCACAGGTACTGGAATCAACCCGCCAGGTCGATACCATCGTCCTCGACAAGACCGGAACGCTCACCCACGGCAAGATGGCCGTGGTCGCCGTCCACCCGGTCAAGAACGGGCTGAGCGAGACTGAGCTACTGAATGTAGCCGGATCTGTGGAACAGGCCTCCGAGCACCCCATCGGGCGGGCAATCGCTGCCGCCGCAAGCGAGCGATCACCTCTGGCCGACGTCACCGACTTCGTCAGTACCGGCGGAATGGGAGTGAGCGGGCTCGTCGGTGGACACACAATCGCTGTCGGACGTCGACCGGAGTCCGCCGGCCAGGGTCCGTTGCTCGAACAGGCCCAGTCGGCTGCCGCCGTTGGCCAGACCCCCGTGTGGGTGATGCGCGACGGCGTCACGATCGGTGTGATCGTGCTTGCCGATACGGTGCGGGAAACCTCGGCCGCCGCCATAACAGAACTGAAGCGCTTGGATCTGCACCCCGTCTTGCTGAGCGGTGATAACCGCGCCGCAGCATTGGCCGTGGCCTCCCGAGTAGGCATCTCAGACGTGATCGCCGAGGTCCTACCCTCGGAGAAGGTTGACGCGATTCGGCGCCTGCAGGCCTCGGGTGCGGTCGTGGCTATGGTCGGTGATGGAGTCAATGACGCACCCGCTCTGGCGGCTTCCGATCTAGGTCTGGCGATGGGGGCGGGCACCGATGTCGCCATCGAGGCCTCGGACCTGACGCTGATCGGCGACGACTTGATGGCCGTGGCCGACGCGATTCGCCTGTCTCGCAGTACGTTGTCGACCATCAAAGCCAATCTCTTCTGGGCGTTCGCCTACAACATCGCTGCCATTCCACTGGCGGCCTTCGGGCTGCTGAATCCCGTCATCGCCGGCGCCGCCATGGGACTCAGCTCGGTCTTCGTCGTGACCAACAGCCTGCGGCTGCGACGATTTCAGCCCTTGACAGCGAATCAATCCGACATCAAGTGATCGATCAGCTCAGCACTTGGCAGCGCACCTCTTATCAGCACAGCATTTGTCAGCAGAGCGCGGCGCGATTGTGAATACGGGCTGGGGTCGGGGTCAAGCAATGCGCGTCCGGATCGGCCAGCGCTGGTTGCTGTAACGATGCGGTGGGCTTGGTTGCGGTTGGAGGGGTGCCTTGTTCGCTGCAACCGGTGACGGCAACCAGCGAGAACAGTGACATGGCGAGGACACGATGGATGATCTTCATTCCAACGACCGTAGGCGAGGCGCATTGCTCAAAACGGGACTTCTCAAATCTGTGGATAACTTCCTGGTAGTCCACAGAATCGCCCTCTGAGCGAGAAATGTCAGACCACTCATGCATGATCGAGGCAGCCAACAAGCTACGACGGAAAAGGGGTAGCTAGCCAGTGGTGTATCGCGACGCCGGTCAGCTCGTAGTCAGTCCGACAGACCTCACCAAGTTCTTGGCCTGCACACACCTGACCAGCCTGGACCTCAGCGTGGCCACCGGTCAGCGCTCTGCCCCGACCAACAACGACGGAGAATTTCTCGAGCTGCTCTTTCGCAAGGGTTTAGAGCACGAGCATCGGTACCTGGCATCGTTGCAGGCGCGTTTCGATGTTGTCGAGGTGCAACAGCTGTCGGTGGCCGAGGCCGCAAGAGCTACCGAGAAGGCAATGACCGATGGCGCGTCGGTTATCTACCAGGCGACGTTCCTGCATGGTGGGCATCGTGGTCACGCTGACTTTCTCCTGCGAAACACGGCACCATCGCGTCTCGGCGATTGGTCCTACGATGTCGCTGACACGAAACTGGCCCGTCGGCTCAAAGTTCCGGCTTTGCTTCAGATGGCCGAATACGGCGAGCATCTGAGACGCATTCAGGGCATCGCGCCGAGCTGGCTGACGGTGGTGACCGGTGACAGTGAGTCGCACGCATATCGCTACGCCGACGTCGCGTCTTATTATCGTCGCGTCGCCCAGCGCTTCGAAAGTTTCGTCGCCGGTCACGGCCCCACCATCGCGCAACCGGTACCGCATTGCGATCAGTGTCGTTGGGTGGACGAGTGTTCGGCCCAATGGCGTCGCCTGGATCACCTGAGCCTGATCGCCTTCATGCGCGGTGATCATCGGCAGCAGCTCGAGCAGGCAGGCATCGCCACCGTTGGCGCATTGGCGGGTCAGGATGCGGATCAGCTTCCACGGTCAATCGGACGCGTTTCGCGGGAGCGCCTCGTGAGCCAGGCCCGACTCCAACTCTCCGAACGAACTACCGGGATACCCAGCTACGAACTCCTCGATCCGGTTGCGGGCGCCGGGCTGCAACGTCTGCCCCAACCCCACGAGGGTGATCTGTATCTCGACTTCGAAGGTGATCCGTTCGTGGAACCGGCCGGTCGGGAGTACCTCGCAGGTCTAGGCGATGTCCACGGTGGGTTCGAAGCCTTCTGGGCACACGACAACGACCAAGAGCGATTACTCACCGAGCAGCTGGTCGATCGCCTGCTCGCTCAATGGCAAGCGCGTCCGGGCATGCACGTGTATCACTATGCCCCGTATGAGCGCAGCGCGCTTCAGCGTCTCACGTCCCGACACGGAGTCCGTGAGGCCGAACTCGATGTACTGCTACGGGCTGAGGTTTTCGTTGATCTCTATGCCGTTGTGCGTCAGGGTCTACGGATTAGCAAGGAGTCATACTCGATCAAGAAGTTGGAGGCCTTCTATTGGGGTCAGATCCGCGGTGCCAACGCTGAGGTCGCCGAGGCCCTGTCAAGCGTTCTCGCCTACGAGCAATGGATCGTCAGCGGCGAATCCACGATCCTCGACAAGATCCTCGCCTACAACGCCGACGACGTCCGATCGACGTTCGCGCTCCACCAATGGCTGGAAGATCGCCGTCTCGAACTGGAAGGCATTGTCGGCTACCCGCTGTCTCGACCCGAGGACGACACCGAGGCTGAACAGGCGCACGCCAATGAAGCCGAACTGGCCGAGGCCGAATTGGCCGGTCGACTCCTCGACGACGGACGCCCGCTGCTGGCCGGCCTGGTCGGCTGGCACCGAAGGGAGCAGCGTCCGGCCTGGTGGGACCTTTTCCGGCTGGCCGACCTTGACGAGGACGATCTCGTCGAAGACGGATCCGCGCTCGGTGGCCTGAGCGCACCGGTTCATGTCGGCAACGTCAAGCGATCGCACGTGCACCGATATACGTTTCCCCCGCAGGACACGCGCATTCGTCCCGGGCGGGCGGCGATAGATGTCGATACCCGGACCTCAGCCGGTCGGGTGGTCGACATCGACCCCGAAGCCGGATGGGTCGACCTCAGCATCGGCATCAAGCGCGAGCCGCCCACCCTTCGCGGTCTCGGTCCCGAAGGCCCACTGGACGATCGTGTGTTGCGCTCGGCAATCGCCGGCGTGGCCGAACTGGCCCTCAGCACAGAGGACTGTCTCGGTCTGCGCCTTCTGAGAAAGCAAGTTCCCGACAACCTGGCCGTGCAACCCGGCGAAACACCGACCCAGGCCGTGATCCGCATCGGTACAGCTCTACGAGGTGCTGTACTCGCCGTACAAGGACCGCCCGGCACCGGAAAGTCGACCGCCGGGGGCGAGTTGATCCGCTCGTTGCTCGATGCCGGATTAACCGTGGGCGTGACCGCACTGTCGCATCAGGTCATCGGCAGCCTGCTGGCCAAGGTCGGACGACCGGCCCTGCAACGATGCGACGAGGACAACCACTGTGGTGCCGAGCTCGTTGAATGGGCACCGGACAACGAACGTGTCCTGGGTGCCTTGGCCGCCGGGGAACATCGGCTGATCGGAGGGACCAGCTGGCTCTGGGCTCGGCCCGAGTTGGCCGGCGCCGTGGACGTGATCGTCATCGACGAGGCCGGTCAGTTCTCACTCGCAAACGCGGTCGCTGTGTCTTGCGCCGCGGAATCGATGGTTCTTCTCGGTGACCCTCAACAATTGGCTCAACCGAGCCAAGCCGAACATCCCCATGGAGCGGGGATTTCTGCATTGGAGCACCTGCTCGATCGACACCCCACCATTCCCCCGGACCGAGGCATATTTCTCGACACCACCTGGCGAATGCATCCCGACATCACCGAATTCGTCTCGCAAACCTTCTACGAGGCGCGACTGCAATCGGCGCCTGGGCTGGACAAGCAGGTCATACTCGGCGGTGCCCACTCCGGATCCGGACTTCGGTGGATGCCTATCGTGCACACCGGCAATGAGTCCGCATCCGAGCAAGAGGCAGTTGCCGTCGGCACACTCGTCGATGAATTGCTGAGCGGCTCCTGGATCGACGATCGTGGCATAGAGCAGCCGCTCGAGCCGGACCAAATCCTGGTCGTCGCTCCGTACAACGCGCACGTCGCCCGTCTCAAGCGCCACCTCGATCCCCGGATCCATATCGGATCGGTAGATAAATTCCAAGGCCGTGAAGCCGCGGTTGTCATCTATTCGCTGGCGTCCTCGAGTGCGGCGGACGCCCCGCGTGGGGTCGACTTCCTGCTCGACATCCATCGCCTGAACGTGGCCGTGTCCAGAGCCCGAGCAATGTGCATCCTGGTCGGATCACCTGCCCTGTTGGATGCCGAGGTGCACAATCCGCACCAACTACGCCTTGTCAACGCCCTCTGCCGCTACGTCGAAAGGGCACCACACATCGCGAGCCGGCCTCAGTCGGCGAATGTGGTCAGAGCCCGCAACGACAATGCCGTCAGCAGCACCCCGGTCAGCACGATCGTAAGCAAGCACGCGCCCAACGATCCCCAATGAATATCGTGGTACAACACCAGATCGCGCAGACCCGTGATCACATACGTCACCGGATTACATCGAGCAATGATGCGCAACGGCGGCGCTAGTAGCTCCAGCGGCACGAAGTTTGGCGTCAGAAATAGCAGCGGAAAGAAGATGATGAACGAGGCGTTCGTCGTCTGGACGTTTTTCGTCTTCAGAGCGATGGCAATGGCAATGCCGGCGTACGCCACGCCCCACAGTGCCGACAGCAGGATAAGCAGGATGACTCCGACGACACCGGACTTAACCCGAGCACCAAAGGCAAACCCAACCGCCAGAACGAGAATCGAGACGGCGATCCCGCGGGTCAGGTCAGCGGCCAGCCGTCCCCACACGATCGCAGTGCGGCGAATCGGCGCGGTCAACAGCTTGTCCAGATAGCCGATATCGATGTCGGTGACCATCGCCAAGCCCGACGTTGCCGAGCTGACCGCGAATACCAGCGATACCGGAATCTGAAAGGCCACATAGTGCTGCCCCTGCAGGAACGGTGTCGAAGGCGGGAAGACCTTGTTGACCTGGCCCAGGTTGACCACAAGAAAAAACACCGGAATAAAGAGAGCCGGCAACGTGGCCGCAGGAATTCGCCACACCTCCCGAACAGCCCGCCGGGCCAAGAGGATTGTCTCGTTCATGAGGCAGCCTCCGCAGTGTTGCTTTCTATTCGGCGACCGGTGGAGGCCAAGAACACGTCGTCCAGAGTCGGACGGGCCAATGACACGGTCCTGGGCCGGATGTCGGCCTCGGCCAACAGCCGAACGACATCGGCGACCGAGCCGGCACCATCGTCGACATACACAGCCAAGCCTTCCTCGGCGTCGGTGATGTGCCCCAGATCGGTGAGGTTCTCGAGCGCGATTCGGGCCCGGCCATGCTCCTGCGGGTCGAGGCCTATCGTCAGCACATCACTGCCGAGTTCGGACTTCAGTTCACTCGGAGTGCCCTGATTGACGATCCGGCCGTCGTCGATGATGGCCACCCGATCGCAGAGTTGATCGGCTTCTTCGAGGTACTGAGTGGTGAGGAATACCGTGGTACCGGCTTGATTGATGCGCCGGACCTCTTGCCACACCGTCAGGCGGCTGGCCGGATCGAGGCCGGTCGTTGGTTCGTCCAGAAAAAGAACGTCGGGCTCGTGCACGAGCGCGCTCGCCAGATCGAGGCGACGCTTCATACCGCCGGAGTACGTACTCACCAATCGGTCGGCCGCCTCGGCCAGGCCGACGAGGTCGAGCAGCTCAGCTGCCCGACCAGCGGGATCAGGGATTCGATAGAGACCACATTGCAGTTCGAGCAGTTCGCGGCCACTCTGCCGACCGTCGAGGCCGACGTCTTGCAGGGCAACCCCGATCTTGTTGCGGACCGCCGCGGGATCAGCCGCCACGTCGATGCCGGCAACGGTGGCCTCACCATCACTGATCGGCAGAAGCGTGCACAACATTCGAACGGTTGTCGTCTTGCCCGCACCGTTGGGCCCGAGGAAGCCGAACACTTCCCCACGTCGGACCTCGAGGTCGATGCCACGAACGGCCTCCTGCCCTTCCTGCCCGCGGCTGCCGCGATAGCGCTTGACCAGCCCGCTGGCACGGATTGCCACGTCGGGTAAGGGCGAATTCGAGGCCGGCTGGGTTGTCACATCTCTCCTCTGTTCGATGGTTGCGACCCTAGGGGGCGGGTCTGACAGCCTGAAGATCGGGCTGGGCGCGCACCGCCTCTGACACCGAGGTCGGCGTGACACAAAAATGACAGTGGCATCAAATTACGACCTATTTGGACGGAAATCTTGTGAGTTGGCCGGCTTGTGGGGCATAGTTCGCCGCGGGCGTCTTTGCGGCTGCCACGAGCGGCTGCCACGAGCGGCTGCCACGAGCAGCCCCGCAGCGTAGGGAAGGGATTACCCATGCCTCATTCACGACGAATGATCATCTCAGTTGCGGTGGCTTTTGCCACCGCAATTTCTGTTTCTGGCCTCACCGGCTTGACCACAGCGACCGCTGCCAGCCCGAGCACGTCCCCGGCGACCGCCTCGACGGCACCCCAGAACGTCATCGTGGTCCTGCGAGATCAACTTGCCTCCACCCCGGCTAACAAGAACGACATGTCCTCTCGTCGTAACCGAGCAACCAGCACCCAGAACGCGGTGCTGCAGCGGCTCGCCGGTTCCGCTCCCAAGAACGTCAAGCACTTCTCGTTGGGTAACGCATTTTCCGCGACCGTCACAGGGGATCAGGCTGCGGCATTGGCCCAGGATCCGAGCGTCGCCTCGGTCGTACCCGATCGCCAGATCGATGTGACACCACCGCCGACCGCCAGCTCCGACACGACGAACAAGCCGACCGCGGCACCGGCGGCAAGCGTCGACGGACCAGACGCCATCTGTCCTTCCGATCCCAGCAAACCGTTGGTCGAACCCGAGGCGTTGCGATCCATCAAGGCCCTCACGACGGACGGAACTCCCAACGCGCAGCAGCTGGCGACCGGGGCCGGGGTGAAGGTCGCGTTCATCGCCGACAGCATGAACCCGAACAACCCCGACTTCATCCGTCCGGATGGAAGCCATGTCTTCATCGACTACCAGGATTTCTCCGGAGCCGGCCCGAGCGCACCGTCGGACGGTCGTGAGGCCTTCGGTGACGCATCGTCCATCGCCGCCCAGGGAACAGTCGTCCACGATCTTTCGCAGTTCGTCAACCAGGCCCACCCACTTCCGACCGGCTGCAACATTCGGGTTGTCGGAGTCGCGCCGGGCGCGAGCCTCGTCGGCCTGGTGTTCGGCAGCAACTCCTCGATTCTGCAAGCCATCGACTACGCGGTCACGACGGACCACGTCGACGTGCTGAACGAATCCTTCGGCCTGAACTCCTACCCCGACGAGAGCAGCCGCAATACGCTCACCCTGTTCAACGACGCCGCGGTCGCCGCTGGTGTTTCGGTGACGGTTTCCTCCGGCGATGCGGGTATCACCAACACCATCGGATCCCCGCCCGACCCGAACGTGATTCAGGTAGCGGGGACGACGGACAACCGGCTGTATGCCCAGACCGCGTACGCGGCCTTCCCGTTCTCCAACGGCAAGTGGGTCAGCGACAACATCTCAGCGCTTTCCTCCTCTGGTATCAGCCAATTCGGCCGCACGGTCGACCTGGCCGCGCCCGGTGAAGGAAACTGGGCCGTATGTGATCCCACGTCGCTGGGCTGCCGAAACTTTCGGTCACCGCCGCAGCCGACCGATCTGCAATCCTTCGGTGGAACCAGCGAATCAGCGCCGTTGACCGCGGGAGTCGCGGCCCTGGTCATCCAGGCTTACCGCTCGACTCACAACGGCACATCGCCGACGCCGACCGTCGTGAAGCAGATCATCACCGGCACGGCGCACGATCTGGGTCTGCCGGCTGATGAGCAGGGCGCCGGGTTGTTGGATGCTCGCGCCGCCACCGAAGCGGCGCTCACCTGGCCCGGCGGCAACGCGGCTCCGGCCGGCGTGAAGTCGAACCTGGTAACCAACGACGACCAGCTGACGCTGACTGGCAAGCCCGGAAGCACCCAGTCCGGGATGATCACCGCAACCAACGTCGGCACTAAGCCACTCACGGTCGCGGCCGGGACGCGCACGTTCGTCCCCTTGAGCGGATCGTCGCAGACGGTGCCGTTCGACTCGAGAACATTGCCGAGCTTCACCTACTACGAAGGATCGAACTGGGTGTACAAGAAGGTCACTTTCACCGTCCCAGCCGGTGCTCAGCGCCTGCTCGAACGGTTGGCCTTCCAGGGCAACGGACCCAGCGACATCATCCGGATGACGTTGCTCGATCCGTCTGGCAAGTTCGTGGCCAACAGCCGTCCACAAGGCGGCACGGCCACTGCGAATTACGCCAATGTCGACGTCCGTAACCCGGTCGCCGGCACGTGGACCGCGGTGCTGTACTCGGTTGCCGGACCGACCGGTTACCACGCGGCGCCGGTGATCTTGCGGACCGATACCCAGCGGACGATTCCGGTCGGTCAGGTCAGCCCGGCCACGTTCACGCTGGCTCCCGGCGCCAGCCGCGACGTTCGGGTGTCCTTCACCCTGCCTGCGGCCAGTGGAGACGTCGACTACGCCGTCACGCTCGCCAGCTCGGACGGACACCAGACCTCGGTGTCAGCCATCCTGAGGGCGCTGATCGACACGACGGGCGATGGGGCATACACCGGTGTCATCACCGGCGGCAATGCTCGCGCAGTCTCGCCGGCGCAGACGTTCAGCTACGCCTTCGACGTTCCGAGTAACAAGAAGGACCTGGACGTATCCCTGAAGTTGTCCAACGACCCGAACGAGGTCGTCGACCTCGTGTTGATCGATCCGAACGGCGAATTGGCCGATGTCGGCAGCAACCTGACCCTGGACGCCACCGGGGCTCTGAACCCAGGGCTGAACACGCAGCTGTATGACGCCAACCCGCTGGCCGGTCGCTGGCATCTGGTCGTCGTGGTGCAGAACCCCGTCAGCGGAGCGGAGATTTCCCAGAGCTTCAAGGGGAATATCACGTTCAACCAGCTGCAGACCAGCGCTGGAGGCTTGCCGAACTCGGCCAAGACCGTGCTCAAGCCAGGCAAGCCGGTGACGGTGACGGTGCTGGTGCACAACACCGGTGTCCAGGCCATCGCGGTTGGCGTCGATCCGCGCCTGAACAAGATTCAGACGCTGCAGCCGGTGGCGATTCAGGGCAACGTCGAGCAGAAGCTGCCATCGGACGGCAACACTCCGGTCTACCTCGTCCCGCCGGACACTTCTAGTTTGACGGTCGCGGCGAGCAGTACGTTGCCGGCCCAAGTCGAACTCCAGGGATCGGCAGCTGGTTTCGACGTATTCGGCGATCTGCAGGCAGCGAAGGCCGGCAGTACGGTATCCGTCGCCACCGTGCGCGAGCGGAACGGCTTTATCAGCAAGGGCATCTGGTTCACGTCGATCGATGAGATCGGACCGTTTTCCGATGACGGGGAACCCGCTGGTCACACGTCGTTCACGGCGTCGATGCGAACCGCCGCCTTCGACCCGGCGGTCACGTCGAACACCGACGATCCGTTCCGCATCTCGGTCGATCCCAAGTCTGACGGATTTGGAACGCCGGTCCTGATCCAGCCAGGCCACACGGCTGCGATCAAGGTGACGATCAAGCCGAACGGCAAGAAGGGATCAGTCGTGCAGGGTCACCTCAACCTGGTGACGCCGTCCACATTGCCAGCTGGCGTAACGGGATTACCGCAGGTGACCACCGGCGAGGTTATTCGCACTCTGCCCTACGAATACACCATCGGCTAGGTCGACCCGGGTCGTCCATGCCTCCGAATCGGTGGATGCATGGATGACCTGCGGGGCGATGTCTATTCGTCGTCTTCCTCGCCGGAAATGGTTCCTTCAAGATCGACCAAATCGACGAGGTCGTCAACATCCGGTGCTGAATCATCGTCGTCCTCCTCGATCGTGGGAAGTGGAGCTGCGACGGATGTGCTCCGCGCCGCCGTTGCAATAGCGGAAGCCGTCTCCGGATCCGCGTCGGGCCAGGGACCGCCGGTTGCGTGCCAGATGCCCTGCAGATCAACGGTCGTAGTTGGGAACATCTCAGCTAGTTCCCCGGCAAGACCATCACCCAGTCCCTGGCTGTCATCGGCAGACACCGAATCCTTCACCATGTCGCCTCGTCTGACCCGACTCAACGGATCGGACTCGGGCTGGCGGGGTTGGGGCTGGCTCATGATGCAATCCACCTTCTTGCTGGACAGTGCACACCACGGGCTGGGTGTGCGACCTCACCGTAGCCGCCCGACGCAGATCAGATACCTTCCGAATGACGCGGAATCTGCTACTGAATCGCGCACCCGGGTCGCGAAGTCCACGACATGACTAGGTCGACCGCCTTTCGACGGTCTCCCATATCCGAGCAACGTCAACAACTGTATCCAGAACGGCTCCGGGTGGTAGGCCGTCATCCGGTAATGGATCGCCAGCTGGCGACGAATCGTCATCTGCTGATGAATCGCCATCGTCTGAGGACGATGAGTCCGAATCTGGCCAGTCACGCCCTAAGGCTTCCCGCAGGATCGCCGCATCAGCGGCTAAACCACGGAGATTTTTCCGGTACGCGTCGTACCTGGCCAGCAAGTCGACGAGATCTTTCCTGCCGTACCGCCTCGCTGCCGCACTCAACTCAGGCACCACCGACGGGTAGTCCGGGTCCAGCGTGTGAACACGTACCAGAACACCGTCCAATGTCAGGTCCTGGTCCTTCGGCTTTCTGAGGCCCAACACACGACCCACGGTCGCGTTCCATGCCCGCGCGGGATCTGCTGGCGAGGCAGGATCAAGGTCAAAATCTGGAGCCTCGCGAATCTCGTGCATCGGCACGTTCAAACGATCCCGGCTGAATATCTGGTATTTACGGAGTTGTTTCCAGATTACTTCAGGAGGAACGTCTGGATTCGTGAAGTGTCTCTTGTACTGGTCATAGATCGTCACAAGATCTGCAATGTCCTTCTGGCCCAATCTTTCTGCCATGGCAATGAGAATCTGTGGCGCCTCAGGATCCACATGCGTAAGTTGGTTCACCTCAGCCACGATCTGTGGCTGAGTCATCTCCCGAAGCGTCGAAACTACGTACCGCCAATGGCGATCAGCATCAGCATCAGCTTGCTCTCCGCCGGTCAACGCTGCCGCATCGGGCTCACGGGCCAGAGTTGCTTGTCCAGTTGCTATCTCATCCTGCCCGCCCGATGGCATCTCTGGGCTGGCCTCTTTCAGAAAGTCGCTAAAAGCGTCGGCCAGGTCAGACAGCGCTGCGCGAATCGCGCCTTCCCTTAGGCGTTCAACTCGCTCAATATCGTCAAGATCACCGAGGACGGTCGGAATCTCAACCAGGTTTCGAGCAGACAGCCATTCGAGTAGCTGGTCATCAGTCAGCCGCGCGGCGGCGGCAAAATCCATCTCACCATCGAAGTAGGTCACGAACGTTCCTCAGTCTTTCACTTGACGCGACGGATCGTCGACCATCAAAGGGGCGGCTACCTGCGAGTCACCGACGCTACGCCGAACCACATCGAGATTGGCTTCCACTTCCAGCGAATTTCCTTGCTGATAAAGGCGATCCGGCTCTGCTCAGCCCCAACCCACACGCGCGGCATTTGGTCGCTTTGCTCCGTGAGCAATTGACGATTACCGTCAGGGGATGACCGACGACGAGCTTTCGTTCTCCGATGTTCAGCGCACGATGGACGCCTCGGCGCATCGGGTGTTCCACGAGCTGTCCGACGGCTGGGCCTTCGTCGGCTGGGTGGTCGGAGCGACCCACATCCGCGATGTCGATCCGGGCTGGCCCGCGGTAGGCACCAGGATCCACCACAAGATCGGGTCGTGGCCTGTGGTCCTGGCCGACACCACCGAGTCCCTGGAATGCGAACCCGATCGCCGGTTACTGCTCAAAGCCCGCGGCTGGCCGATGGGCGAGGCCATCGTCGAGATCCTCCTAGCCGAAGTTGAGGACTCCCGTACCCAGGTCACTTTGCGAGAAGCTCCGAGCGCCGGGCCGGCCAAGTTTCTCGATAACCCTGTACTGCGATGGATGCTCAAAGCTCGCAACGTGGAGACCCTGTCCCGGCTAGCCGATCGGGTAGAAAATCGCCCGAGTGCGGCTTAGTCAGACGGTGCGCCGCTGCGACGCGGTAGTAATCGGAGCCGGACACAACGGCTTGGTTGCCGCGAACTTGTTGGCCGACGCCGGTTGGGACGTGGTGGTGTGCGAGGCGACCAACTACATCGGTGGCGCTGTCCGTTCCTCGGATGAGGTCACGGCGCCGGGTTTCGTGACCGATCTCTTCAGTGCCTTCTACCCCCTGTCCGTTGCCTCCCCGGTCGTGCAGTCCCTCGAACTGGACCGCTACGGATTGCGCTGGTCGCATGCCCCGTCGGTGCTGGCCCACGTGTTTCCCGATGACCGATGTGCCGTCTTGTCGCGTGACCTTGACGAGACAGCGGAATCGGTGGGTCAGTTCGCGGCCTCCGACGGCGATGCCTGGCGCAAACTGACCAACGAATGGCAGGCCATCGCCCAACCGTTGATCGACGCTTTGTTCACGCCGTTGCCCGCGCTCCGGCCGGTCCAGCGGTTGCTGCGAACTCTGGGGTTGGCCGACTCGATTCGGATGGCTCGAATGGCCGCCCAATCGGTACGACGCATGGGCGACGAACGCTTCGTCGGCGCCGGTGCGCCGATCCTGTTGGCCGGCAACGCACTGCATGCCGACCTGTCCCCCGATGCCGCTGGAAGTGCCGTCTACGGCTGGTTATTGGCCATGCTTGGGCAGACGGTCGGATTCCCGGTTCCAGTCGGCGGATCCGGCGAATTGACTCGGTCGATGGCTGATCGGCTCAGAGCCGCGGGCGGTGAGATTCGGCTCGGACAAGGCGTTGAATCAGTGGTGATTCAGCATGGTGTCGCAACCGGTGTTCGCCTGACCGGTGGCGAAACCATCACCGCCACCCGCGCGGTCCTGGCCGACGTCCCGGCCCCAATCCTGTTCAACGACCTGGTCGGCGCCCACCAGCTGCCGTCCAGGTTCGTCGAGGATCTGGCCCATTTCGAGTGGGATCTGCCGACCCTGAAAGTGAACTGGGCGCTGTCACGGGCCATCCCTTGGACTGCTCGCGAGGCGCGCGGCGCCGGAACCGTGCATCTGGGTGTAGATCTGAACGGGCTCACTCGCTACAGCGCAGCGCTGGCCACCCGGCAGGTTCCGAAGGAGCCTTTCCTGCTGCTCGGTCAGATGACTACCTCAGACCCAAGCCGGTCACCGGAGGGCACCGAATCGGTTTGGGCCTACACACACCTTCCCCCTCGGACCGAGCTCACGGCGGACGTGATTGCCGAGCACGTAAGCCGGGTGGAGACCGTGATCACCGAACGAGCACCTGGATTCACCGATCTCGTGCTGTCCCGCTTCGTCCAGTCCCCGGCACGACTCGAAGCCGACAACCCCGCCTTGGTTCATGGCGCGGTTAATGGCGGGACGGCCCAGCTGCATCAGCAGCTGATCTTTCGGCCAGTGCCCGGCCTCGGGGGCGCCACGACACCGATCGACCGACTCTTCCTGGCTGGAGCATCGGCTCATCCCGGCGGTGGGGTCCACGGCGGCCCGGGGTCGAATGCCGCCCGAGCGGCCCTGAAACGGGCCGGCGCCTTCGGCGGTGGCCGGCGCCGCCTGGCCGCGGCCACGATGCGACGTCTGTATCGGTCCAGCTAGCCGTCGGTATCCGCTACAGATCCCAGCCAGCCTGCCGATTATTTTCGGTATGCGTAGCCTGGAGCACTTCGTCCCTCGCAACGAGGTCGTCGCGAAGAAGGTGTTGATTGCCCTGAGCTCGGTGGCCGCGGGCGTCACTCTGCTGTTCACGGTGGCGTTTCCGACCCAGCAGACGAGCACCCAGGCCAGCGTCACCATCGCCGGGTGCCTGCTGATCCTGGCCCTGGCAGCTTGTATGCACCTGGTCAAGCGGCCGTCGGTATGGCTGTGGACGGCGTATCCGTTCGCCGCAACCGCGCTGATCACGATTCTGGACATCTGTAGCAACGACTCGTCGGTGACCGCGCAGATCTTCTTCTTCTTTCCGGTGCTGTATGCCGGGGCTCAACTCCGACGCCGAGCGACCGTCACGATTTTCGTGGTCGCCGCGCTCTGCGACGCGGCCGTCACCGCGACCCTGTTGCCATTCTCGACAGCGATCGTCGACGACTGCTTCGTCACCGCCGCGCTCGGAACCGCAGCCGCCCTGCTTCAGCTGTCTGGCGAGCGCAACGACCGGCTCATCGCCGAGCTGGAGCGTCTGGCCGCGGTCGATCCGCTGACCGGGCTCATGACCCGACGGGTCCTGGACAGTGCAACCGCATCCGCTCTCGGCGGGGCCGGCACGGACGGCGGCACGGCGTTGCTGCTGATCGACCTGGACCGGTTCAAACAGGTCAACGACGAACATGGACACCCGGCCGGCGATGCGGTCCTACAACAGCTGTCCGCCTTGTTGTTGCGGGCCAATCGACGCAGCGATTTGGTCAGCCGGATGGGTGGCGACGAGTTCGCGGTCCTGCTACCCGGGTGCTCGCTCAAGTTTGCCAAAGGTCGTGCCGAGCAGATCTTGCTCGAGGTTCGGGCGTTCACGTTCGACATTTCCGACTCCACAGCTGTCGGCGACGACGACCTGGGCGAGACCCAGTTCGGATTGTCAGTCTCAATAGGGATCGCTCACATGCCTACCCACGCTCAGGATCCGCGCGCCCTGTATGCCGCGGCCGATCTCTCGCTCTACGACGCCAAGCGCAACGGGCGAGACCGCGTTGGAGCTACCCCGCACCATAAGACCCAGACCGATACCCACCAGCGCTACTAGCTCGATGCGGCTATCCGCTCACGTTTCGCTGTGTCGCCGAGCCAGCTCAGCCGGTTTCCTCGTCCAGGGCCGCGAGATACTTTGCTGTGTAGGCGCGCTGCACGAATCTGCTCAGCGGACCGCCGAGCTGGGCCAGCCGAGTCGCCGGACGCGAGAAAGCCTTTATCGTAAAAGTGATTCTGCCTTCTAGTCGCTCCAGCAGGAAGAGTTCCTCCCCGGTCTCTGGATGCGATGGCAGAGTTCCGTAGGCGAAGCCGCATCGGTCCGGCTCATCGATCAGATACACCACGCGGCAGGGCGCTTTCACCCGGAACGGGCCGATCCCGATGGCCAGCACCACGACCTCATCCTGACCGACCTGGGGCGTGGACGCGGCGACCTTGACCCCGGACCGCAAAGGAACCTGCCATTGCCTGAGGGCAGCGCACGCACGCTCGAAATCGCAGTCGGCCGGCAAAGTCACCGTCCGGACGAGATGCCCATAGGCCGCCGGCAATTCTTGCTTGGTGGCGCCAACCTCGTCGTAGGTCAGTGATTGCGCCGCCAGCTCGGCTCGCTGCTGAGGACTGAGCTGAGTTATCTTCATCGCTTCATCTTGCCTGCCCGTTGGCTGGTCCGCGGGAGGTGATCAGTGCGCGCAGCAGGATGGCGGCATTGTTGACCAGGATGTTCAGCCCACCGAACCGCGATTCGATCCGGGCCAGACCGCCGCTCCATTGCGCTTCATCGGTCACGTCCAGCTGAAGGGGCAGAATCCCGGAATCGTCGGAGCTCGCCGTAGGCCTCGATCTCACATAGAGCGGCGAGCCGCGCTGTTGTTTAAGCGCGGACCGCCTTGACACATCGGCACCTAGGTTGTCGATGTACCCGAGCGGCAACATACCAACTTCTCCCGATGGCCGTCATCCAGCGGGCAGCCATTCATCGGACCTGGGCCGAACCGTCACACCAGGTGAAAGCAAATCTGGTGTCTAGGGGTGCCGCCCGTCTCTCTGGACCCGTGACCGTGGCCGAACAGCGGTGCTGCCGCTGCCTCGATATCGATAACGTTGGAGAGATTCGACCGGGACGGGACAATGCCCCGCACAGGATTGCCAGCATCGCCAGTCATGTCCGGCTGATTCTAAAGCCATCGGCTTGTTGAAGAGTCGCTCTGAGGCGCGGCGGTGCCACAGGGTGCCGCTCGAGCGAACGCCCCACTTGCCCATTTTCCAGATGTAGTTCATTGGATCACCGCCCGGTCGCATTCTCGGATTAGTGGCGCCGGGTTGAGGTGAGGACTCTGCGGGAGGCGAACAGAACAGCGCTGCCGACCAGGAGAAGCAACACCGCGATGGTGAGCGGTCGCGTGGAGGTCCCGGTTGCCGCCAGCCCTGTTGTGTACGTGAACTGGATGGCGGTGCTCGTACCTCCGGCGGTGGTGACGGTGATCGTCACTGTGCCCGCCGGGTGCGCGGGTAGCTGGAATGTGAGTTTGGTGGGGCTGACTACGGTGACGTCGGTGGGCGGGACCGGACTGTTGTCGACGGTGACTGTGGTTTGCCCGGGCACGAATCCAGTCCCCGTCACTGTCACGGTGTCCCCACCGGTGACGTCGCCACTGGCTGGTGTTATTGCGGCGACGGTCGGTGTGCCCGACGACGCGGTCGGTGTTGCTGTTGCTGCCGAGCTGGTGATCGGTGCAGCTGTTGTCGTGGCGGTGCTCGTGGGTATCGAGGCACAGACCGGTGTGGTGAAGGTGTTCGTGTCGAGCGTGACTGACCCGTTGCGCGCGAGTGCTCGTCCGAGGACGGTTGTGCCGGTGTTGGCGGTGATGGAGGTCAGGGCCAGGATCGAGCCGAGGAAGGTGGAGTTAGTACCAAGCGTTGCGGACGCTCCGATTTGCCAGAACACGTTGCAGGCCTGCGCTCCGTTGATCAAGCTCACCGAGCTTGCGGATGCTGTCGTCAGTGATGAACCGACTTGGAAGATGAAGACCGAATTCGGGTTGCCCTGTCCGTTCAAGGTCAATGTGCCGGTCAATCCTGCGGTGCTTGCCGCGGTGTAGACACCAGGCACTAATGTCAGCCCGCCGAGATCAGTAGTAATCGCCGCATCACTAGTCTGGCCGGCCGCGTCGTTGTAGGCGACGGTCAGATCAGTTTGTGCTTGTAGGGCAACGGCATCAGCTGAATGCACCGTGCCTCCAACCGTCCCCGGAGGAAAGCCCGATACCGCGGTTCCCGGGCTGACTCCGACGCTGCCATCCAGTACCGATGGGCCGGTGTTAGTGACGGATTGGCCAGCGAGCACCGAAAATGGCGCTGCCGTGCCCAGGGGCACTGGGGTGCCGATAGCTGAGGCCGGAGCGGCCGACAGAACGCTGAACAGGATAAGGATCAGACATCCGGCGATGCCCGACAGGAGGCGGCGAGGCCTAAAAGGCGCGAGGAGTAATGATGATGAACGGTGCTTGGACATGGGTGCCGTTTCGCGGAGCATGAGCTCTCGATGGCTTTCGCCCAAGCAATCCAGGGCGATCAGTTCTTCAATCTCAAAGCGCCGGCAGGCGACGCGCGCCCGCTACGGCACAACGTGCAGCTACTTAATGTAAGTAGCTCTTTACACAGAGTAAACCTCATTACCCGAAACGCCTAATTGTAATTTTCAGGACGAGTCTCATGACCCGGAGCAATCGTCACGGCCACATTCGGTGACACGGTGTCTGGAGGACCACAGCACCCTGACGCAGAGCACCGGTCCGGGTTACCACCGGTCCGAGAAAGCCAGGATTCGGTTGTCGTGTTACCTACTGTGGCGCCGATCGGCGAAGCTCAAGTTCCACAGATGTTTCGGCCAAACTGGGGTTCAGTAGGGCAGCGGACAGGAAGGCATCGCCGCGCTCGCCGCGACGTCGATGACCGCGCGGCTGGTGGTCGTCACGGCGGCACTGCTGCTGACGTAAGCGGCGCTGTCGATCATTCGCGAAGCATCAAGGTCGAGCGACGACGCTGCGAACGCTGCGGGTAGCCGCATGAGTTGCTCGAGTTCACGTTCGAGTCGCGCCGGAGGTCGATGTCCGTGCCGGCTAAGTATCTCCAAGAGCGCGTCGACCGAATGGGCGACGGTGAATCGGCTAGCGGCGGTGCGACGTTCGAGTGCGGCCAGCGGTCCCTGTGCGATCGCGGCCCGGATGCCCCAAGCCAGCGCCTCGGCGTCGTCGGGCTCGATCAGGGTGACCGCGCCGCAGTCGGTCTCGGGCAGACCGCCATCATTTGAAGCAACCACGCGACATCCAGCGTGTTGCGCCTCAATGGAAACGATCCCGAAGGTCTCGTGCCAGTACTGGCCGTTCGAGGGCATGACGACGATGTCGTGCTCGGCCATCAGCGCAGCCATCGATTCGGGACGCTTTCGGGCCGGGACGACGCCGATACCTGGATGGGCGTCGACGAGTTGCTGGATGACTTGTCCTTGGGGTTTGTCTGATCCAGCTGTGGTAACGGTGAATCTCAGAGTCGGGTCGTCGGCGATCACGTCGACGTGCAGCATCGCTAGCAACGTGTAGATGCCCTTCTCCGGGCTCAGCCGTCCGGCGTAGAGAATCCGCGTGACTGCCGCCGGTCCGGGATCGCGCACTTGGGCGGCGAACGGGGGCTCGGCAAAGGGATACACGACGTGCACCGAGGCGAGGTTGACGTCTAGGAAGTCAGACCACAACCTCGCCGCGTACCGGCTCGTGGCGATCAGTACTCGGCCCCGGACGCTCTGAATTGCGAACGTGCGGTATTTCTCGCGGATTGGCGGCGGATTGTGCAATATCTGGAAGGACGGATTTACCGTCGGAACGGCTGCGATGTCGTTGACGAACACCACCGTGCCCGCCAAATCGCTCACCTGCGACAGCCGGTCCAGTGAGTGGAACGGCACCTCGATGAACTGATCGCGCCCGTCCGCCTCGCCAAGCCCGACAGTGACCACCTGCGCCGCGACACCGCGACGGTTAAGTTCACGCACTTGGCCGACTGTGTAGTTCTCCGAACCACCCGTGCCTGCCGGAAGCGCATTGCCTGGTGACCAGACGAAGGAAATCACATCGACCGGCAGATGCAGCCTCGGGACAACGCATTGGATCCGGTGGCCAGGCAGCTCGGCCGACCGATCACACCATGCACAAGTGGCGTCCTGTTCCGACACTGCGGAGCAACCGACGCCCGAACAAGCACCGAAAGACCAGCCGCACCAATTGGACTAAACATCAGACGCCTCAATGACCCGTGACGGGTCGGGCTTATCAATCTCCGAGGGGTGAACCAGCAGGAGCGCTAGCATCCACCAGCCTCAGCCCTCCTGATGCTACACGCGTTTGTCCGCAAGCGAATCGCACTTGCCTACCGGATAGCGGCGAGCCAGACGAAGGCACCCGCGGTCATGATCGCTGATCACGTGCAGGAACGCTCGCTGGATATGCCCAGAAACGTTGGAGCCGACGCGCGGACTTGAACCGCGAACCGCCCGATTACAAGTCGGGTGCGCTACCAATTGCGCCACGCCGGCCGGTCACGACCCGAGTCCGTGAAGCCACTGCAGAGTTTAGAGCAGTGACCGTGGGCCGTCCGCCAGCCCGGGATCGGCGCCCAATCCAGCCCTCGAGCTGGTACGAAGGACGTGCACAGGGACGAGGCAACGGTCCCTCCGGGTGGAAGGACCGTCATGGCGCGCGCGCACCGGCCCAAGGCGGGATTCTGGATCCGGCTCTGTGTTGTCATCATCTACCCGTTGGACGGCTTGTTGTTTCGCATCCGCTGGGTGAACCTCGATCGGATCCCGGCTACCGGCCCGGTCCTGCTGGTTGCCAACCACAACAGTCAGGCCGACCCGCTGGCCATGGCCCGCCTGGTGTGGCAGGCCGGACGGATCCCTCGCTTCCTGATCAAGAGCGGGGTCTTCGGATGGCCGATTATCGGCCAGATGATGCGGGGAGCCGGTCAGATCCCGGTCTACCGAAATAGCGGCGACGCGCAGGATGCCTTGCACGATGCCAGCGGAGCCCTCCTCGCCGGCGAATGCGTGATCATCTACCCGGAAGGCACCATCACCCACGACCCGGACTACCTGCCGATGTCAGCCAAGACCGGCGTCGCCCGCCTCGCACTGGACAATCCGAAGGTTCCGGTGATTCCTATCGGGCATTGGGGCGCCCACCTGACCCTCGGTCGCCGGGGCCGGTTTCGTCCGATCCCCCGAAAGCAGCTGGTCGCCTCGGTTGGGCATCCGCTTGACCTTTCGGCCTTTCGCGGCGAGGTCAACGCCGCCGATGCCGTAACCAGGGAATCGCTGCGCAAGCTGACCGACCACATCATGGACGCGGTCACCGATCAGGTCCACGCCGCCCGCGAAGGCAGCGACGCGCGATAGTCAGCGGCCATTCGCTTGACTCCCCGCAGTGTGACGTGTCTCATAGACACGTCCAGACCGCTATGCCGGTCGAGGGTGCCGTCTGCCGTCGGTGGAGATGGGCCAACGCTCGCGACCGGAATACCGTGAGGCTTTCGACTGGGCCCGAAAGCCCGTAACCGGTGCGGTCAACGCTCACCGAAGGGAAAGTCATGGCCGCAGTGGAGTACGTCGGTGCCTCGCGCATCTACCCCGGGAACCCGATTCCCGCCGTCAACAAGCTCGATCTCAACGTCGCCGATGGCGAATTCGTCGTTCTGGTCGGACCGTCAGGATCCGGAAAGTCCACCGCATTGCGGATGCTCGCCGGACTAGAGGATGTCAACGAAGGCGAGATCCGCATCGGTGGTGTAGATGTCTCGCGCAAGCCACCGAAGGATCGCGACATCGCGATGGTCTTTCAGAACTATGCCCTGTACCCGCACATGTCGGTCGCCGAAAATATGGGATTCGCCTTGAAACTCAAGGGTGTTTCAAAGGAAGAGCGTGCCGCCAAGGTCCGGAACGCGGCCAAGCTGCTCGACCTCGAACGCTACCTGGACCGCAAGCCCAAGGCCCTGTCCGGTGGCCAGCGCCAGCGGGTGGCAATGGGCCGCGCGATCGTTCGCGAGCCGAGCGTCTTCCTGATGGACGAGCCGCTGTCCAATCTGGACGCCAAGCTCCGTGTCGAAACCCGGGCCAACATCGCAGCCTTACAGGCCCGCTTGGGCACCACGACCCTTTACGTCACCCATGACCAGGTCGAGGCCATGACGATGGGTGACCGGGTCGCAGTCCTGAAGGACGGCATCCTGCAGCAGGTCGACACTCCGCGCAACCTCTACGACCACCCTGGAAACGCCTTCGTCGCCGGCTTCATCGGCTCGCCGGCCATGAACCTGGTCAAGGTCGCGGTCAGCGACGCCGGGGCGCAGCTCGGCAACCTCACGTTGCCGCTCAAGCCTGACACCGCGGCCGCCACGAAGGCCGCCGGATTGAAGGAAATCATTCTCGGCGTCCGGCCGGAATCGTTCCACGTAGCAAGCAACGGCCAAGGCCTGCGGGTGAAGGCGAAACTGGTCGAGGAGTTAGGCGCGGACGCCTTCGTGTACGGCGAGCTCCCGGGACACACCACGGTCGATGTGGGCGACGACGGTGGCGCCAAGCCCTTCGTCGTGCGCTTCGATGGCCGGATTCCTCCGAAGATCGGTGACGACGTTCTGCTGGAGGTCCGAACCGAAGAGACTCACGCGTTCAACCCGGAGACGGGCGAACGTCTCGGCGCCTGAAAGCTCCGCTCTAAAGGAAGCGGACTGAATGCCGGCGCAGCCGGGCCACCTCGGCCAGAGTTACAGCTGCCGCCACCGAGGCATTGAGCGACTCAGCTTGGCCAGTCATCGGAATCGAGATCCGAACGTCGCACGTCTCGCCAACCAGGCGTGAGAGTCCGCGGCCTTCGGAGCCGATGACAATGACCAATGGGTCAAGGGCAAAGGGCAGGTCGTCGATGGTGGTGTCACCATCGGCGTCCAGCCCGGCCACCTGCAGGCCCGCCTTCTGGCAATCCTTCAGGGCCCGCACCAGGTTGGTGACCTGAGCGATCGGAATGCGAGCGGCGGTGCCGGCCGAGGTGCGCCACGCGGTGGCGGTGACCCCCGCCGCGCGCCGATTGGGGACGATAATCCCCTGCGCACCGAAGGCAACCGCTGAACGGATGACCGCACCCAGGTTGCGCGGATCGGTGACACCGTCCAGGGCCACCAACAACGGAGTGGTCGTGGCCTGGGCAACCAGGTCGAGTACGTCGGCCAAGGTGTCGTAGCGGAATGCCGGAACCTGCAAGGCGATTCCCTGATGCAGGACCCCATGAGTGCGCCGATCTATTTCAGCCTTACTCACCTCGAGGATCGGCAAACCACGATCGGCGGCCGTGCGGATCGCCTCCGTCACCCGCTCGTCCGCTTCGATTCCGACCGCCACGTACAACGCCGAGGCCGGTATTTCAGCGCGCAGGGCTTCGGCAACTGGGTTGCGGCCCACCAAGAGCTCGGGCGCATCGGGGTTCTTGCGGGCACCACCGCGTCCGCCCGGGCCACCGCGCCCGCCGGGAGCAGCTCGGCGTTCCGCGGACGCCGCTCGACGAGCGGCTGGATGCCCTTTGCGTTCCGTGGCTTTCGGCGTCGGGCCCTTGCCGGTCAAGGCTCGGTTCCGGTTGCCACCGGATCCGACGACGGCGCCCTTCTTCTGCTTCCGAATGGCGCCCCTGCGGGCGGAATTGCCAGCCATCATTTACCTCTCGGTTCGGCCAGGGTCCAGCGCGGGCCGTTAGGCGTGTCCTCGACGACAACTCCGGCATCGGCCAGCGAATCCCGGATGGCGTCCCCGGCCGCGTAGTCCTTGCGGTCACGCGCGGACTGCCTTTGGATCAACGCCAAACGAACCAGATGATCCACTGTGGTCGTGAGCTGCTCGGTGGCCGCGGTGTCGGGCGAAGCCAGGCTCAGCCCCAGCACGTCGAGCATCAGTGACACCTCAGCCGCGGCCGAGGCAACCTCGCCCCGATCCTGGGCGGTGAGCGCCGCATTACCTGTCCGGACCCGGTTGTGCAGCACCGCCAGGGCGCGCGGAACGGCCAAGTCGTCGTCCATCGCGTCGGCGAACTCGTCGGCCAGCTTCGCCTCGGGGAAATCACCAGCCACGAATTCGCGAGCACGCGACAGGAAGTTCTCGATTCCCCGGTAGGACGCGGCCGTCTCATCAAGGGCGTCGGGTGAGTATTCGATCGCCGACCGATAATGCGCCGCGCCGAGGTAATAGCGAAGCTCAACCGGACGCCACCGCTTGGCCATCTCGCTCACGAGGACGGTGTTGCCCAATGACTTGGACATCTTTTCGCCGGCCAACGTGACCCACGCATTGTGGATCCAGTACTGGGCAAAACCGTCGCCGACGGCCTTGGACTGCGCGATCTCGTTCTCATGATGAGGAAAGATTAAGTCCAGGCCGCCACCGTGAATGTCGAAGGACGCGCCGAGATACTTGCCGGCCATGGCCGAACACTCCAGATGCCAGCCGGGACGTCCAGCGCCCCATGGGGTCGGCCACGACGGCTCGCCGGGTTTAGCCGCCTTCCACAGGGCAAAGTCCCGCGGATCCCGCTTGCGCGAATCCCCCACCGAATCCCCGGCCGGCAGCATCGAATCGATTTTCTGCCCCGACAGCGAGCCGTATTCCGGCCAGGACCGCACATCGAAATACACGTCACCGCCCACCGCGTAGGCGTGCCCGCTGTCGATCAGTCGCTGCATGAGCACGATCATCTCGGGAACATGACCGGTGGCCCGCGGCTCGATCGTCGGCGGCCGGCAGCCCAGGATCTCGTAACCTTCCCGGAACGCCGTCTCATAGATCGCCGCATGGGCCCACCACGGCCGTCCGGCCTCGGCGCTCTTTTCGATGATCTTGTCGTCGATATCGGTCACATTGCGTACGTAGGTGACCTCATAGCCGCGGTAACTGAGCCACCGGCCCAAAATGTCGAAGTTCAGCCCCGAACGAAGGTGGCCGATATGAGGCGCCGCTTGGACGGTGGCGCCACAGACATAGATGGACGCCTTGCCGGGTTCGAGGGAAACGAAGTCCCTGACCGTCCGGGTCGAGGTGTCATAGAGCCTGAGCGTCACCCGGCAATGCTACGGCCTTCACCCCAATGGCCGAGCCACGCCGGCTCTGAGCCCCTGTTTGGACATTGTGACCATCCGCGCAATGGCCATGGGTTCGCCGGTGCGATCCGGCTAAGTTGGTGCGCATGAGTGCTCCGCTTCGCCCAGAGTCCGTCGTGGTAGAGGCCGGCCGGCCAGATCGCGTCGCGGGGGCGCCGATCAACGAGGCAATCGAACTCAGCAGCACCTTCATCGCCGGCGGGGAGCGCAACTACGCCCGCGAAGGCACCCGGTCGACCGCGGCCTTCGAAGCCGCCATCGGGGCCCTCGAAGGCGGTACGGCAACAGCGTTCTCCTCCGGGATGGCCGCCACCACGGCCATCGTCGAGGGCTTGGCCGTCGGATCGGCGGCTGTCATCCCGCAGACGTTCTACAACCTTGGCCGAACGCTGTTCGACGAGCAGGTTCGGCTCGGACGCCTAGAGATCCGTCCGGTCGACACCACCGACACTGCGGCGACGATTGCCGCCCTCGACGGGGCATCGCTGCTGTGGCTGGAGCTGCCCAGCAATCCGACGTTGCGGGTGGCCGACCTGCCGGCTTTGACCGCGGCCGCCGGCGAGCGGTCGGTGCGCACGGTGGTCGACTCGACGTTGGCGACGCCGCTGGGCATCCGTCCACTAAGTCACGGCGCGGACGTCGTGCTGCACTCGGCCACCAAGTGGATCGCCGGCCACGGTGACCTGATCATGGGACTGCTGATCACGGCCGATCCTGATCAGGCGGTGGCCATCCGAACCCGGCGGACCCTCACCGGAGCGATACCGGGTTCGGTCGAATCGTTTTTGGCCTTACGGGGACTGCGCACTCTGGCGGTCCGGCTGGAACGCTGCAGTGCCAACGCCGCCACGCTCGCCCAGCGCTTGGCTGATCACCCGGCGATCACGTCGGTGAACTACCCCGGACGTCCGGATCATCCGGACGCGGACCGCGTGGCCAGTTTGCTCGATAACCATGGCGGCCTGCTGTCTTTCACCACCGACACCGTCGAACGCGCGGACGCCCTGTGTCGCGCCGTGCGGCTGATCAGCCACGCCACCAGCTTGGGCGGCGTGGAGTCGCTCATCGAGCGCCGTGGACGCTATCCCGGCGAGATTGCCCAGGGTAGCCCGGCTGAACTCGTGCGCATGTCCGTCGGAATCGAGCACATCGAGGACTTGTGGTCCGACCTGGAACGGGGCCTTCGGTAATCGATGGCTCAGATCAGGATTGGGATCTCGGGGTGGACTTACCCACCCTGGCGCGGTGATTTCTATCCACAAGGCCTACCGCACAAGCAGGAACTGCGCTACGCCGCCGAGCGGCTGACCTCGATCGAGATCAACGGCACCTTCTACTCACTTCAGCGGCCGTCGAGCTTTGCCACCTGGCGGGCCCAGACCCCGGACGACTTCGTCTTCTCGATGAAGGGTGGTCGCTTCATCACGCACATGAAGCGACTGACCGATCCGGAGCTAACGCTGGCCAACTATTTCGCCGCCGGCCCGCTGGCTCTGGGACCCAAGTTCGGCCCGGTGCTGTGGCAGCTGCCGCCGAACATGGCCTATGACCGTGCGCGGCTGGAGACCTTCTTCGCCGCCTTGCCTCGTTCCACCGTCGCGGCGGCCCGGCTGGCTGAAGGTCACGATGAGCGCCTCAAGCATGGTGCGCTCACCGTGGCCGAGTTCGACGCACCGATCCGGCACGCGCTCGAGGTACGCCACGACTCGTTCAAGAATCCTGAGTTCCTCAGTGTGTTGCGTCAGCACGACATCGCGATGGTCGTCGCCGATACGGCCGGCAAGTGGCCGCAGATCGAAGAGGTCACGTCGGACTTCGTCTACGTGCGACTGCACGGATCAGAGCAGCTTTACGCCAGCGGCTACACCGACGAAGGCCTCGACGAATGGGCCAGCAAGATCCGCGAGTGGACCGGTGGTACCCGAGACGCGTTCGTGTATTTCGACAACGACATGAAGGGCTACGCGCCCTTTGACGCGATGCGACTCATCCAGCGGTTGACGCCTGCTAGCGGCTGATCAGCGCGGTCGCGATCGCGGCCCGGCCATCGCCGCGTCCGGTCAGTCCAAGGCCGTCGGTCGTCGTCGCGGCCAGGCTCACCGGCGCCCCCACCACGTCGGACAGCAGTGCTTCGGCATCGAGTCGGCGCGGGCCGAGCCTAGGGGTGTTCGCGATCAACTGCACGGCAAGGTTCGAGACGTTCCAGCTGGCCGCACGCAGCCGACCCCTCACCTCGACCAGAAGATCGATCCCGGACGCGCCATCCCACCGCGGGTCAGCGGTTCCGAACACCGCTCCCAGATCCCCCAAGCCGGCCGCGGACAGCAGGGCATCACAGGCAGCGTGACAGACCACGTCGCCGTCGGAATGTCCGGTGCAGCCGGCAACGTTGGGCCAGAACAGGCCCGCGATCCAGCATTCCCGACCTTCGGCGATCGGGTGGACGTCCACGCCGATGCCAGTGCGCAGGTTCATGAATCAGCCATCCGGTTCGCCACGCTCAGATCATGCCTGGTCGTAATCTTGGCCAACTCGGGCGAGCCGGCAACCGTTCGGACCGGCAGACCCAACCGCTCGACCAGACCCGCGTCATCGGTCACATCCGCGATCGAGTTCTCGACCGCGGACGAGTGAGCCTCTGACAGCACCGATCGGTCGAAGCCTTGCGGAGTCTGAACCGTCCACAGTTCCGAGCGATCCAGGGTCGCTACGACCACGCCGGCCTCATCGAGTCGTTTGATGGTGTCGGTCACCGGTAGCACCGGTATCACGGCACAAGCGCCGCCGCTCAGCGCCTTGACGACCGAGGTGATCACCTCGGCCGGAACGAAGGGGCGAGCGGCGTCATGGATCAGTACCTGCTCGACAGAGTCGTCCAGCGCGGCCAGGCCATTGCGAACCGAATCTTGACGGGTTGCTCCACCTACCACGATCAAGGCCCGCGACTCGCACAGGGCGCGCACTTGATCAACGGCAGTTGACGGGGACACGACGATTACTGAGTCGACGTCCGGATGTTGTAGAAAAGACTGCAGGGACCAGAACAGCAACGGACGGCCACGCAACTCAACGAGGGCTTTGGGAATCGGTGCTCCCAGCCGTTGACCGGATCCGGCGGCGACAATAATCGCAGCAACACTCATGCCGCGAAACTACTGTGGCTCAAAAGCCGGTCTTAGGCGACGGCCTCGCCCAGAACCTCGTCCAAGACGAGTTCAGCTTTGTCTTCATTGGTGCCCTCGGCCAGCGCCAGTTCGGAAACGAGGATCTGCCGGGCCTTGGCCAGCATCCGCTTTTCACCAGCCGACAGCCCGCGATCCCGTTCACGGCGCCACAAGTCGCGAACAACTTCGGCCACCTTGTTCACATCGCCGGACGCCAGTTTCTCACCGTTCGCCTTGTAGCGACGCGACCAGTTGGTCGGCTCTTCGGTGTGCGGAGCGCGCAGCACCTCGAAAACCCGATCCAGACCCTCTTGGCCAACGACATCTCGAACGCCCACGATTTCGGCGTTATCGGCCGGGACACGGACGGTCAGATCGCCCTGCTGAACTTTAAGGACGAGGTAGATGCGCTCTTCACCCTTGATGGTGCGCGTCTCAATTGCCTCGATTTTGGCAGCGCCATGGTGTGGATAAACAACGGTCTCGCCGACCTCGAACGTCATAGAGGCAACCCCTTTCGGTACCTACCAGGGTAACACGACGGGACGACACGCCCAGATTCTCAGAATCCGAAGACCCGCTCGTCCGCGTGATACCCGGGCATCAAGACCAGTGGCGACCCAGCGGACATGACTCACTGCTCGCTCGATAAGCTGACGCCGGTCGCCGACCGCGCTGAACTGGAGGACTTCCTGTGCTGATCGACTCGCTGTTCAATCGGCCGAATCTCAGCCAGCTGGGCCAATCGCGCTATTCCTCCAAGGCGGTATCGGCCCGCCGGACCGCTCGTCGCCCGGTGACCGTCGCACTCTCCCTGGCTTGCGTGGCCGCCCTCGGACTCACCGGCTGTGCGGCCGGCCAAGAGGCGCTCACCTCTCACATGATCAGTGGCGCTGACGGCGTCAGCGCCGATCAAGGCACCATCGGAATCCGTGCCGCCGCGATCGGCCCGGCCGCGTCGGGCAGCTACGCGGCCGGCTCCAGTGCCCCGCTGCAGGTCGTCCTCGTCAACAATGGGACGGCGGCCGACAGCCTCACCTCGGTGTCGAGTGCCGCGGCCGGCGCCGTGCAACTCAGCACCGGCGGAGCCGGAACGGCAACCGGAGCTTCGACGAATTCGAGCTCGGACAGTTCGGCCAGCTCGTCGAGTTCCGCCAACCCGTCGGCGTCTGATAGTTCCGCGCCCTCACCAAGCCGGCCGACGAGTACCCCGATCCCGGTACCGCCCGGGACGTCCGTCCAGGTCGGGTTCACACCGGGCGGACCGTCGGCCATCCTTACCGGTCTGACCGCTCAGCTCTACCCGGCTCAGACGATCCCGGTGACCTTCACCTTCGCCAGCGGCGTCCAGATCGACGTCAAACTATCCGTGCTAGCGCCGGTTATCACGACGGGCCCTACGCTGTCGGTCGCACCGGCCGAGGGCAAGTAGCGCGGTACTTGTCACGCGCGGCGGCCCGGTATCTGTCAGAGGTGACGGCTACGGTCAGCCAGTGACCAAACCATCGAGCAAAAAGGGTCTCGTGAGCTATGCCTGCACCGAGTGCGGCGAGACCTCGATCCGATGGGTGGGTCGCTGCCCGGAATGCCAGGCCTGGGGCACCATGGCCGAAGCCGGTGTCCGGGCCGCCGCGCTCGCCACGCCGGCCCTGGTTACTCCTCGAGTCGTGGCGGAATCAATCAACCGTCCTGATTCCAGTCGAGCCCGAGCGGTTCCGACCGGCATCTCGGAGCTCGATCGGGTGCTCGGGGGCGGACTGGTACCCGGTGCGGTGCTGTTGCTAGCCGGTGAACCTGGCGTCGGCAAGTCGACCCTGCTGCTGGAGGTCGGCCACAAGTTCGCACAACTCGGCGGTGCCCCTGCCCTCATTGTCACCGGTGAGGAATCCACCTCGCAGGTGCGCTCGCGAGCTGCCCGGACGCACACCATGCATGACCAGCTGTTCCTGGCCGCCGAGAACGACCTCGGGGCCGTGCTGGCCCATCTGGACGCGGTGAAACCGGGACTGCTGATTCTCGACTCCATCCAGACCATGGTCTCCGGATCGATCGAGGGCGGCATCGGCGGCATTCCGCAAATTCGAGGCGTCGCCGCCGCGATCAGTGCCGTGGCCAAAGAACGCGGAATCGCCACCGTCCTGGTTGGTCACGTCACCAAGGACGGTTCCATCGCAGGACCGCGGGTCTTGGAGCACCTGGTCGACGTCGTTCTGTACTTCGAAGGCGATCGGCACTCGTCGCTGCGAATGCTGCGGGCGATCAAGAATCGCTTCGGCGCCACCGACGAGGTGGGCTGCTTCGAGATGCACGAGGAAGGCATCGACGAACTCAGCGACCCGTCCGGCCTGTTCGTGACCGGCCGCGACATTGCCGTCCCCGGCACCTGCGTGACGGTGACCGTGACCGGTCGGCGTCCGCTGCTCAGCGAAGTCCAGGCCCTTATCAGCCCGAGTTCGAACAACGGCGGGTCCGGTCGGCGGTCGGTAACCGATCTGGACAGCTCCCGCGTGAGCATGCTGCTGGCGGTGCTCGGCCGTCACGCCGACATCAATCTGGTCGATCGGGACGTGTACGCCGCCAGCGTCGGGGGCATCAAGATCACCGAACCGGCCGTGGATTTGTCCATCGTCCTGGCGATGGCTTCAGCATCTGCAGGCATAGCCCTGCCGAGCCACTTCTGCGCAATCGGCGAGGTGTCGCTGTCGGGTGACATCCGGCGAGTGAGCAGCGCCCAGCGTCGGATGAGCGAGGCGGCCCGCCTGGGCTTCAAACGAATCATCGTTCCTTCCGGTACGGATTGGTCGCGGATCTCGGGCCTGCACGTTCGCGAAGCGCCGACCGTGCGTTCCGCCTGGGACGTCGTGGCCCACTTGTGATGCGCCCGGTTCGAAATCGCACGGACGAATCCGCCGAAAGCCTTTTACACTGCTCACTGTGTGCCAACCCCCGCAGACCGAGCAGGTGACCAAGCTTGGCGCTTAGCGACCGCGACGACGCTCTCCGCGGCGTATTGGCTGTTGTGGCTCCCGGAACGGGCCTTCGAGACGGCCTGGAACGCATCCTGCGGGGCAACACCGGCGCATTGATCGTGCTGGGCTACGACCCAGTGGTGGCCGAACTCTGCACCGGCGGCTTCCCGATGGACATCGAGTTCGCGGCGACCCGCTTGCGCGAGCTGGCCAAGATGGACGGGGCCGTCGTGCTGACGACCGACGGCAGCCGCATCCTGCGCGCCGCCACTCACCTGATGCCAGACCCGGGAATCCCCACCGAAGAGTCGGGCACTCGGCACCGAACCGCGCAGCGGGTGTCGGCGCAGACCGGTTTTCCGGTCATCTCGGTATCGCAGTCGATGAAGATCATCAGCCTGTACCTCGGCGGCCGCCGCTACGTGCTGGAAGATTCCGCCTCGCTGCTGTCGCGAGCTAACCAGGCCATCGCCACTCTGGAGCGCTACAAGTCCCGACTGGACGAGGTGTCCAACACCCTGTCCGCGCTGGAGATCGAAGATTTGGTGACGGTCCGCGATGCCACCGCCGTCTCCCAGCGGCTGGAGATGGTGCGCCGCATCGCCGACGAAATCTCGGCCTATGTGGTCGAACTCGGAACCGACGGACGGCTGCTGGCGCTCCAACTGGAAGAACTTATGGCCGGAGTGGACGAGGACCGCGAACAGATCGCCCGGGACTATCTACCGACCGGACGACGAGCCCGCACCGCCGAACAGGCTCTCGACGAGTTGAACGGCCTGTCGGCCACGGAGTTGCTGGATCTTCTCAACGTGGCCAAGGCGATGGGATACCCGGCGACGGTGGAGGTGCTCGACACCACGGTCAGCCCCCATGGTTACCGGTTGCTGTCCCGGGTACCCCGGCTCCCGACGTTCGTCCTCAGTCGGATAGTCGAGCACTTCGGCAGCCTGCAAAAGATCCTGGCTGCCACCGTCGACGAGCTACAGAACGTCGAGGGTGTCGGCGACGCGCGGGCCCGTTCGATCCGCGAGGCCCTGTCTCGCCTGGCCGACGCCTCGATCATCGAGAGGTACTCCTAGCTCACGCGACCGCGGCCGGTCGATGGCGTGCGGTTAGCCGAAGCTGAACTTGCTAGTGGTGCCCTGCCGTCCAGCGAGGTAGGCGTACAGCGTGTAGCTGCCGTCCGGGACTTGCTGGCGTACTCCCGCGCAGGCCGGTTGCGACGACAAGCCCGACCACTGAATTTCGCGCCGAATGGGCTGACCCACCGGCAAGGTTTGCGGGGAGGTCCCCGGCTGGATCGCACAGTCGTGACTGCCCCAGACCCGGGCACTGCCCGAATAGACCCGCAGCTCGATCTGACGGTCGGCCAGGTCCATGACACAAGCGCTCGGACCGGTGTTCGTAACGACCAGCGCCAACAGCGGATGCTGCCCGATGGTGTAGGACTTGCTGTCCGAGGACGCGGCCACGCTCAGCTGGACGGCCGAACAGGCTAGGGGTCCGCTGGCCGCCGAGCTGCTGGGCACCACCGCGGAACTCGATCGGGTCGGCGGCTTGGAGGCGGATGCCGATGTTGATCCGGGCGGCGTGTAGCCCTGGGTTCCGGTTGAAGCTGCGGCTTGCCCCCCACGGCCACCGCTGCCACCGCCCCGAAACAGAAGCGCGAAGATGCTGAGCACGGCTAAAACCACGGCGGCAAGCAGCAGAATTCGCCGCCGCCAATAGACGGACGGAGACAGGTTTCCGACAGGGTGCAGCATCAGCAAGAAACGTAGTCGAGGAGCCGCAGGCGGCGGCGGAGCCGTGCCGTGCGATGACACAATGTGCTCGCTATGAGTGCCCGTGTTGAGATCGCTGAGGATCTGATCGATTGGTTCGCGGCCAACGCGCGCGACCTGCCCTGGCGGCGGCCCGGGACCAGCGCCTGGTCGGTCCTGGTCAGCGAAGTCATGTTGCAGCAGACCCCGGTGGCGCGAGTGCTTCCGGCCTATCTCGCCTGGCTGGAGCGCTGGCCGACGCCCGTTGCCCTGGCCGCCGACTCACCCGGTGAGGCCGTACGGATGTGGGGCAAGTTGGGCTATCCCGGACGGGCCCTGCGCCTGCATCGGTGTGCGGTCGCGGTTACCGAGCAGCACGGTGGGCTGGTTCCGTCCGACCTCGATGCTCTGCTGGCTCTGCCCGGCGTGGGCGATTACACCGCGCGGGCGGTGCAGGCCTTCGCCTACCAACGTCGAGCAGCGGTGGTCGACACCAATGTGCGGCGAGTGCTGGCCCGGGCGGTTGGTGCCCAGGGCCAGGCCGGGCCACCGTCGACCGCGCGCGACCTCGCCCAGATGGACTCGGTGCTCCCAGCCGACGATCGGGCCGCCGCACGCTTCTGCGCTGCCACCATGGAGCTGGGCGCGGTCGTCTGTACCGCCGCCAGCCCTGCCTGTCATCGATGCCCGATCGCCAGTAAGTGCGGGTGGCGACTGGCAGGCTCGCCGGTCTACGAAGGTCCACAGCCGCGACCACAACGTTTCGCCGGGACCGATCGCCAGGTGCGGGGGCTGCTGCTCGATGTCCTGCGAGCAGCGGCCGGCCCGGTGACACAAACAGACCTGGACGTGGTCTGGCCCGATGACGCCCAGCGCCGCCGGGCCCAGGATGCCCTGGTCGCCGACGGCCTGCTGGACCCCCTGCCGGACGGACGTTTCGCGCTGCCCGCGTGACCGGCTGGAAGTGCTATTCGACGGTGCCGGCGACCTCTTCGGTTGGCGGTGCGTCCGGGACGACCGCTGGCTTGGACTCGCCGCGGAAGGCGAAGATCTCCTTGCCGCCCTCGCCGATCTCGGTGTCGACCACCACGATCTGCCCGGCCGTCAACTCCCCGAAGAGGATCTTCTCCGACAGGGCGTCCTCGATCTCGCGCTGAATCGTCCGTCGTAGTGGACGCGCACCCAGCACGGGGTCATAACCCTTCTTGGCCAGCAATGCCTTGGCCGCGGGCGTGATCTCCAGCCCCATGTCCTTGTTGCGCAGCTGGGTGTCGACCCGAGCCGCCATCAAGTCCACGATCTGAACGATCTCGTCTTCGGTGAGCTGATGGAAGACAACGATGTCGTCGATCCGGTTGAGGAACTCAGGCCGGAAGTGCTGCTTGAGCTCGTCGTTGACCTTCTGTTTCATCCGGTCGTAGTTCGAGCCCTCGTCGTTCGAGCCGGCGAAGCCCAGCGAACCGACCGACTTGGACGCATCGCGGGTACCGAGGTTGGTAGTAAGAATCAGGACCGTGTTCTTGAAGTCCACGATCCGCCCCTGGCCATCGGTCAACCGTCCGTCTTCCAGCACCTGCAAAAGGGTGTTGAACACGTCCGGGTGGGCCTTCTCGACCTCGTCGAACAGCACTACGGAGAACGGCTTGCGGCGGACCTTCTCCGTCAGCTGGCCACCCTCGTCGTAGCCGACGTAGCCGGGAGGAGCACCGACCAGACGCGACACCGTGTACCGGTCGTGGAACTCGGACATGTCGAGCTGGATCAGCGAATCGTCGTCACCGAAGAGGAACTCGGCCAAGGTCTTGGCCAGCTCGGTCTTCCCGACGCCGGACGGGCCAGCGAAGATGAACGATCCACCCGGACGCTTCGGGTCCTTCAGACCGGCACGGGTGCGTCGGATCGCCTGCGACACAGCCTTGATGGCGTCCTGCTGGCCGATGACCCGGCGGTGCAGTTCGTCCTCCATCCGCAGCAGGCGGGCAGTCTCGGCCTCGGTCAGCTTGAAGACCGGGATTCCGGTCCAGTTGGCCAGGACCTCGGCGATCTGCTCGTCGTCGACCTCGGCCACGACGTCGAGGTCGCCGGCCTTCCATTCACGCTCACGTTGGGCCTTCTCGTTGAGCAGCTTCTTCTCTTTGTCGCGCAGAGAAGCCGCCTTCTCGAAGTCCTGAGCGTCGATGGCTGACTCTTTGTCCCGACGAACGTCGGCGATGCGATCATCGAATTCCCGTAGATCCGGCGGCGCGGTCATCCGGCGGATGCGCATCCGGGACCCGGCCTCGTCGATCAGGTCGATGGCCTTGTCCGGCAGGAACCGGTCCGAGATGTAGCGGTCGGCCAATCCCGCGGCCGCCACCAACGCGGAGTCGGTGATCGAGACCCGGTGGTGAGCTTCGTACCGGTCGCGCAGACCCTTGAGGATCTCGATCGTGTGGGCCACGGAGGGCTCACCGACCTGGACCGGCTGGAAGCGCCGTTCCAGAGCCGCATCCTTTTCGAGGTACTTGCGGTATTCCTCGAGCGTAGTAGCTCCGATGGTCTGCAGCTCGCCGCGGGCCAGCATCGGCTTCAGGATGGAGGCGGCGTCGATGGCACCCTCGGCGGCGCCAGCCCCGACCAGCGTGTGGATCTCGTCGATGAACATGATGATGTCGCCACGGGTGCGGATCTCTTTGAGCACCTTCTTCAGGCGCTCTTCGAAGTCACCGCGGTAGCGCGAACCGGCGACCAGGGAGCCCAGGTCGAGGGTGTAGAGCTGCTTGTCCTTCAAGGTCTCGGGGACCTCGCCGCGCACGATCGCCTGGGCCAGGCCCTCGACGACCGCGGTCTTGCCGACGCCGGGCTCGCCAATGAGCACGGGGTTGTTCTTGGTCCGCCTGGAAAGCACCTGCATCAGGCGCTCGATCTCTTTCTCACGGCCGATGACCGGGTCGAGCTTGCCTTCACGAGCCGCCTGGGTCAGGTTGCGGCCGAACTGGTCAAGCACCAGGGAGGTCGACGGCGCTCCTTCCGGGGCGGTGCCGGCCGGTTCCTTGGACTGATAGCCGTTGAGCAGCTGAATGACCTGCTGACGGACCCGGTTGAGGTCCGCACCGAGCTTGACCAGCACCTGAGCCGCGACGCCTTCGCCCTCGCGGATGAGGCCGAGCAGAATGTGCTCGGTGCCGATGTAGTTGTGGCCGAGCTGCAGCGCCTCGCGCAGCGAAAGCTCCAGCACCTTCTTGGCTCGCGGCGTGAACGGGATGTGTCCGCTCGGCGCCTGCTGGCCCTGGCCGATGATCTCCTCGACCTGCTGGCGGACAGCCTCGAGCGAGATGCCGAGGGATTCCATCGCCTTGGCAGCGACGCCTTCGCCCTCGTGGATGAGACCGAGCAGAATGTGCTCCGTCCCGATGTAGTTGTGGTTGAGCATCCGGGCTTCTTCCTGAGCCAGGACGACAACACGACGAGCGCGGTCGGTGAACCGTTCGAACATCTCACTCACTCCCTTACCGCATCGCTGTGGTCATTCGACGATGGATGGCCGACGACTGGCATTCGTTGCCACAGTCCCGCAGGTTTGACTCTAGTCACCGCAACGACACTGGTGCGCCGATGATGCCCACGTCCGCTCAGAGCGAACCCCGAACTGAAATGTGTCAGACGAACCTTACGCCGATCTAACATGCATCGGAAGAGGGAGTTCAGTGGGCGACGTTGTACGCATCCAGCACGGTGGACGGAATGCGTCCACGTTCGGAGACCTCATGACCGTTCTTGCGCGCCCACTCCCGGATGGCCTGGGTTTGCTCTCGGTCGACACGAGCGCCACGGGGGCTACGCGGGCCACCGGTCCGTCCGCCGCTGCGCGATACCCGACGAGCGTGACCGACGTAGCCGGCCAGGGTGTCTCGCAATTTCGCGGCATTTCCGCTCGACAAGTCGATTTCATAAGTTGCGCCGTCGATGGCGAAGCTGACAGTTTCGTCCGCCTGCCCACCGTCGAGGTCGTCGACGAGAAGAACCTGGATTTTCTGTGCCATGCGGAGAACTGTATCGCGACTTTAAAGCGGCTTGAGTAAGGGAAACAAAATTGTTTCCCGAATGCCTTTTCCACTGAGGAGGCCGACAAGTCGATCAACCCCCAGCCCCATTCCCCCGGTCGGGGGCATGCCATATTCGAGGGCCTGCAGAAAGTCCTCGTCCAGCTCCATGGCGTCGGGATCACCCGCCGCCGCGGCCAGTGATTGCGAAAGCAACAACTTGCGCTGCTCGATCGGATCGGCCAGCTCCGAGTACCCCGGAGCGATCTCCACCCCACCGATGATCAGATCCCAGGCCTCGGCCAGCCTGGGATCGGTGCGGTGCGGGCGGGCCAGCGGCCGGACCTCGCGCGGGTAGTCCTGCACGAACGTCGGCTGGATCAAGGTGTGCTCGACCAGCTTCTCGTACAGTTCCAGCACAATTTCGCCGGCCGACCAGTTCGGCTTGAGAATGACATTGTTTTCCTCGGCAATCCGCGTTAATGCCGGGGCCTCGGTGTCCGGGGTGATTGTGTCGCCGACCGCGTCCGAAACTGCGTCATAGATGGAAACTCGTCGCCATTCGCCCTGAAGGTTGATTTCGGTGCCGTCTGCGGTCCGAATGGTCTCCACCTGGGCGGCGGCGGCCGCATCGACAATGATCCGCCGGGTCCAGTCGGCGACGGAGTTGTAATCTCCATAGGCCTCGTACGCCTCGAGCATTGTGAATTCCGGCGAATGGGTGGAGTCGACTCCCTCATTGCGAAATATCCGGCCGATCTCATAGACCCGGTCGATGCCGCCGACCACCGCCCGCTTCAGGTAGAGCTCCAGGGCGATCCGCAGCGACATCGGCTGGTCGAACGCGTTCAGGTGGGTGTGGAACGGACGGGCCGCCGCCCCGCCGTGCAACGGCTGCAAAGTCGGGGTCTCGACCTCGATGAAACCCATCGAATCCAGCGTCGACCGGATCGAGGACAACACCGAAGCTCGCAGCAACACCATCCGGCGCGCGTCCGGACGAACGATCAGGTCGACGTAACGCTGGCGGACCCGGCTCTCCTCGCTCATTGCCTTATGAGCCACCGGCAGCGGCCGCAGCGCCTTGGCCGTCATCCGCCACGAATCGGCCAGCACCGACAACTCGCCCCGACGGGAGGAGATCACCTCTCCGGTGATGAAAACCTGATCGCCGAGGTCCACATCGGACTTCCAGGCCGACAGCAGCTCCGGCCCGACCCGGTCCTGAGACAGCATCGCCTGCAACTCGACCCCGTTTTCGCGCAACGTCGCGAAACACAACTTGCCGGTGTTGCGGACGAAGATCACCCGGCCGGTGACCCCGACCACCTCGCCAGTCGTCGTGTCAGCCGCCAGATCGGGATGGGCCGCACGGATCTCAGCCAGCGAATGGGTACGGGCGACCCCGACCGGAAAGGGAGCCCGAGCCGGGTCTTGCATCAACCGGTCGTACTTTTCACGGCGGATCTGAACCTGCTCAGGCAGGTCGCTGTCGAAATCGCTGGGACTGTCCGGCTCACTCACGAGCACAACAGTATCGGCGGCGAGGTTGACGAATGTCATGGGCAACGCACGTCGCTGCGCACTGCCGCATTACCGCGCGGGCCGACATCATTTCGGTATGACGCACATGACCATGAGGACCGGCGGCATCGAGCTGACCGGATTGACCAAGACCTTCGGCTCGGTCCTGGCCGTTCGGGGAGTCAGCCTCGACATCACCGCGGGCGAGACGGTCGCCCTGCTCGGGCCCAACGGGGCCGGCAAATCCACCACCATCGACATGATGCTCGGCCTGACCCGGCCCGATGCCGGAACGGCCACCATCTTCGGCCAATCCCCGGCCGAGGCGGTCGCGGCCGGACGAATCTGCGGCATGCTGCAGGTCGGTCAGCTGGTGCCCTACCTGAGCGTGCGCGAGCTGATCGGACAGATCGGGTCGCTCTACCCGAACGCTCTGCCGGTCGATGACGTGATCACTATGACCGGCATTGCCGACTACGCCGACCGCTACACCAACAAGCTGTCCGGCGGCCAGACCCAGCGAGCGCGCTTCGCGATCGCCCTGGTGTCCAATTCGGACCTGCTCGTCCTGGACGAGCCAACGGTCGCGATGGACGTGGAAGGACGCCACCAGTTCTGGACGACCATGCGCCAGGTCGCCGCCACCGGCAAGACAATCGTCTTCGCCACGCACTATCTCGAGGAGGCCGACAATTACGCCGACCGGATCGTGCTCATGTCCCAAGGCCGGATCGTCGCCGACGGCCCGACCACCGAGATCAAGGCCCTGGTCGGGGTGCGGACCATTCGAGCCACGCTGCCCGACGTCGCGGTGATAGAACTCGAGGACCTCGACGGAGTTCGGTCTGTCGACCTGCGCGGCGACGCGATCGTGCTCAGCTGCACCGATTCCGACCTCGCTATCCGGGCCCTGCTCGCTCGCTACCCGCGGGCCAAGGACATCGAGATCGCCGGTGCTGGCTTGGAGGAGGCCTTCCTGCAGCTCACCGCCCCGACCGAGCCGGCCACCGAAGGATCATTGGCATGAACACCACGTACCTGAAATACGAAGTCATCCGCACGCTTCGCAATCGGCAGGGATTCCTCTTCTCCCTGGCCTTCCCGCTGGTCATGTATTTCTTGCTCGCCGGCTCCTCCAAGAAGGACACCAATCTCAGCGATACGGGCATCCCGGCGGTCACGTACTACATGGTCGGGCTGATCACGTTCGGAACGATCGGCGCGGTGATGAGCGGCGGCGCTCGGATCGCGGTGGATCGCCAGGTCGGTTGGAACCGGCAGCTTCGCCTCAGCCCGTTGTCACCGCGGATCTATTTGGCCAGCAAGCTGTTGCTCGGTTATCTGATCGCGGCCATGACGATCATCGTTCTGTACGCGGCGGCCATCAGCATGGGGGCGACCATGCCCCTGAGCCGCTGGTTGGAGATGACCCTGTTCATCCTGCTGGGCCTGATTCCCTTTGCCGCCTTGGGCATCTGGGTGGGTCACCAGTTCCACGTCGACGCCATCGGTCCGATCATGGGTGGCGGGATGGCGCTGTTCGCATTCCTGGGCGGCACCTGGTTCCCGCTCGGTGACGGTGTCTTGGACAAGATCGGCAGCTTCCTGCCGTCGTACTGGGTCGTGCAAGCGGGGCATGTCGGTGTCGGGGGCGATGTGTGGGGCATCAAGGGATGGCTGGTCATCGCGATCTGGACGGTCGCGGCTGTGGCCTTGGCCGTCCGGGCCTACCAGGCCGATACCCAACGCGCCTAGATTGAATGTTCATCATGGCCGAAACCACCCAGGCGCCGCAGGCCGAACCAGCGCCCTTCGACCCGCATGCTGCGTTGAGGCTGCCCGGTCCGTTCGGACGGGTGCGGCCGGGCGCCCGCGGCTGGCGGACCTGGCTGTTCCCGTCCGTCTTTCTCATCTATCTGGCCCAGCCAGCCAGCGGGGTTCTCAAGCACAACGGCCCGGCCGGTCAGATCATCGGCATGGTGGTCCTGCTGGCGTTCATGTTCAGCTATCTGAGCGCAATGTCGGCCGGGCGCAGCGAAAGATACCGGGTGTTCTGGCGCTACTACTGGGCGATGGTTGCCCTGTGCGCGATCGAAGCGGTGTTCGCCCACGGCGACGCGTTCGTGATGCTGGTATACATCGGCGTTCAGACCGTCGCATCCCGGTTCGAGAAGTCGGTGCCGTGGCTGGCCGTGATGGTGGCGATTCCGCTGGTCGTACCGCCACTGATCAAGTCCTGGCACGCGACCTCGGACTGGGGCACGGCGCTCGCCATTGCCATCATCAGTCTGGCGATGTTCGGCTTCTTCGGGCTGCTGCGGGCCAACCAGCAGCTGGCCGATGCGCGGACCGAGGTCGCCCGGCTGGCGGCCGAGAACGAGCGGAGCCGGATCGCCCGCGATCTGCACGATCTGCTCGGGCACTCGCTGACCACGATTACGGTGAAGGCGGGCCTGGCCAGTCGGCTGGCTAACCGTGACCCGGCCCGCGCCGCCCAGGAGATCTCCGAAGTGGAGAACCTGGCCCGGCAGGCTCTCACCGACGTGCGAGCAGCCGTCAGCGGTTACCGCGAGGTCAGCCTCGGCAACGAACTGGCCGCGGCCCGCGAAGTGCTGCGAGCGGCCGGAATCGCGGCCGACCTACCGGGTGCCATCGACTTGGTCGGTGAGCACGAATCGGAGCTGTTCGCGTGGGTGCTACGCGAAGGAGTCACCAATGTCGTTCGCCACTCACGGGCCAACCGCTGCCAAGTGCGGCTCAACTCGCATTCAATCGAGATCATCGACAACGGGATCGGTGCCAACGCACACGATGGCAACGGACTGACCGGGCTACGCGAGCGAGTCGCCGCCGCCGGCGGGACGCTGTCGGTCGCTACCGCGCCAGCCGTAGCGGGATGGCGACTACGGGTCGAGGTGCCGGCCGCATGAGCATCAAGTTGCTGGTGGCCGACGATCAGTCTCTCGTCCGGTCCGCGCTGGCCGCGCTGCTGAGCTTGGAAGCGGACTTCGAGGTAGTCGCCGAGGTCGGTCGCGGCGACGAGGTCGTGACGGCGGCTCGAGAAGCCAAACCCGATGTCGCACTGCTCGACATCGAAATGCCCGGCCTCGATGGGTTGGCCGCGGCCGCGGCGCTGTCGCACGAGGTTCCGGCGTGCCGGGTCATCATCCTGACCACCTTCGGACGGCCAGGCTATCTGCGTCGAGCGATGGAATCCGGAGCCTTGGGGTTCGTCGTGAAGGACGCCCCGGCCGAGCAGCTCGCCGATGCGGTCCGCCGGGTCGCCGCCGGTGAACGGGTCGTCGACCCCGCGCTCGGCCGCGACTCTGGCCGGAGGTGCGTCACCGCTGACCGGACGCGAACGCGACGTCCTTGTCGCTTCACGCGACGGCGCCACCGTGGCTGATATCGCGGCTCGCTTGTTCCTGTCCGAAGGCACCGTGCGCAACTACCTGTCCGCCGCAATTGCCAAGACGGGCGTCCGCAATCGGGTCGAAGCCTTCCGCGAGGCCGATGAACGAGGGTGGCTGTGACCGCCGGGGAATGGAAGGCATCAGGGTCAGTCGCCTCGGAGTCATTCGGAAGCATCGCCGCGGACTATGACCGGTTCCGTTCCGGAGCTGCAAGGGGCAACCGTCGACGTCCCGTTGCGGACTGCCCTGGTCACCTTCCACCTGCGGTAAGACTCAGGTATTGCGCTCGAACACCAATCGCAGGCCGATCAGGGTCAGAGCCGGTTCGTACCGGGTGACCCGCTCGGCATGCTGAATCGCCAACGGAGCAAGCCCGCCGGTGGCGATTACCTCGACACTGTCGGGATCTTCCGGCTTCAGAACCGCGGCCAGTCGCCGAGCCAGACCATCGACCTGCCCGGCGAAGCCGTAGAGGATCCCCGACTGCAACGCCTCAACGGTGTTCTTGCCGATCGGTGACCGCGGCGCAACCAGTTCCACCTTGCGTAGCTGGGCGGCGCGGGCCGCCAGGGCATCCACCGAAATCTCGATGCCCGGAGCCAAGGCACCGCCCAGGAACTCCCCCTTGGCGCTGATGACGTCAAAGTTGGTGGACGTACCGAAGTCCACGACGATGGCCGGGCCGTTGACCAGATGGAAGGCGGCCAGCGTGTTCACTATGCGGTCCGCGCCCACCTCCTTCGGGTTGTCGACCGAGATGCCGACACCGGTACGGGTCCCAGGTTCGACCAGCACGGTTGGCATATCGGGCCAGTACCGACCTAGCATCGTCCGCAGTTCGCGTAACGACGCCGGGACGGTCGAGCAACCGCAGATACCGGTGATCGGCACATCTTCGATCAGGCCGCGAAAGGTCAACCACAGTTCATCAGCGGTATCACGGGCATCAGTTTTCACCCGCCAGGAATGGACAATCTTGTCCTCGGAGAAAACGCCCAGCACCGTGTTGGTGTTGCCTATGTCGATCGCCAACAACATCAGCGATCCTCCATCCTCAGATCCAGACCGATGTCCAGAGCCGGCACCGAATGAGTGAGAGCTCCGATCGAGAGATAGTCGACCCCTGTTTCGGCCACCGCGGCGGCCCGTTCCAGACTCAGGCCGCCGGAGGCCTCGAGCAGCACCCGGGGCTGCGTCCCGGCCGCCAACTCCACACAGGAACGCATGTCCTCCAGGCTCATATTGTCGAGCAGGATGAGCTGCGCCCCGACCGCGATCGCCTCAGCGCACTGCTCGACGTCATCGACCTCCACCTCGACCGGTAGATCGGGCGCCGCCTCGGACACCAGCTGGTAAGCCCGCGCCACCGAGCCGGCGGCGACAACATGGTTGTCCTTGATCAACGCCGCGTCCGACAACGACATCCGGTGGTTCACGCCGCCGCCGCAACGCACGGCGTACTTCTCCAGGGCCCGCAAACCCGGCAGGGTCTTTCGGGTATCACGGATCTGAGCCTTCGTGCCGCTCACCGCGTCCGTCCAGATCCGGGTCATCGTCGCCACCCCGGAAAGGTGGGTCAGCAAATTCAAGACGGTGCGTTCGGCGGTCAGCAGATCGCGTACCGGACCAGCGGCCGTCAACAGGACCTGACCCACCGTGACGATCGCCCCGTCCGCAGTCAGCACCTGCACCTGCACTCGCCCCTCGCCGACGATCTCGAAGACCGCGGCGGCGACCGGAAGTCCGGCCACGACACCGGCCTGCCGGGGCACCGCATCGGCCCGCCCCTGCTGATCCGCGCCGATGGTCGCGGCGGTCGTCACGTCGGGTCCGTCGGCCAGATCTTCCTCCAGCGCCCGACCGATCACGCTGACCACCGCGGACGGATCGAGCCCAACCCGAATCAAGGCCGCCCGAACGTCGTCGGACAGTGCATCGGTCGACATCCTGCTCACTCTGCCTTCGCGGGGGTGTAGTCGGTGCGGATCATGCCGTCGGCTCCAAGCCGAAGATCAAGATGGGCCAGCCAATTGGCGTCATCGCGATCGGGGAAATCCTCGCGCCAATGCGAACCACGCGTCTCCTGCCGACGATTGGCCGCCGCGACCAGAGCGGTGGCCACCGTGAGCAGATTCGTCGCCTCCCAGGTTTCGGTCCGAGGATCCGAGCTGCGCGGGCCGGCCAGCTTCTGCAAAGCCTGGGTCGCCCGAGCCAACCCGACCGCGTCCCGCAGCACTCCGGCATCGGCCGACATCTGCGCCTGTAACCGCACCCGGATCGAGGACGCGGCCACGCCCACCCCACGGACGTCCACCCCCAGCTCAGCTAACGGGTCGCCGGGCTGAACGTTGGCGATGATGTCCTCGGCAATCCGGCGGCCGAATACCAGGCCCTCGAGCAGTGAGTTGGATGCCAACCGATTAGCGCCATGCACCCCGGTGCAGGCGGCCTCGCCACAGGCATACAACCCAGGCACGGACGTACGGCCGGACAGGTTGGTGGCAATTCCCCCAGAGGCGTAATGGCAAGCCGGGGCGACCGGAATCAGCTGAGTGATCGGGTCGATGCCGAGCGAGGTCAGCGTGGCCAGGATCGTCGGAAACCGTACCCGCCACTTCTCCGCCCCGAAATCGCGAGCATCCAGCCACATGTGCTCGGCGCCGGTCAGGTGCATCTGGCGCAGGATGGCCTTAGCCACGACGTCGCGCGGCGCCAGATCCGCCAGCTCGTGCTGACCCTGCATGAAGCGGTTGCCCTCGTCGTCGACCAAGAAAGCACCCTCACCGCGCACGGCCTCGCTGACCAGCGGTTGCTGCCCGGCCGCCGTGCCCCCGAGCCACAGCACGGTCGGATGGAACTGGACGAATTCCAGGTCCCGCACGATCGCCCCGGCCCTCAGAGCCGCGGCCACGCCGTCGCCGGTGGACACTGCCGGGTTGGTCGTCGAGGCATAAATCTGGCCGATGCCACCGGTGGCCAGCACGATCGCTCGGGCCCGCACCGCCCCGACACCGTCAAGCTGACCCTCGCCCATGACATGCAGCGTCACGGCACCGACTCCGCCCGCTCCCGTGGGAAGCAGATCCAGCACCAATGCGTGTTCGATGACCTCGATCTGCGGCGAGCCCAGCACGGCCGCGACCAGCGCCCGTTCGATCTCCGCGCCGGTCGCGTCGCCGCCGGCATGGGCGATTCGATCACGATGATGCCCGCCCTCGCGGGTCAGCGACAGCTTTCCGTCGCTGGAACGGTCGAAGCGGGTGCCCAGTTCGATGAGCTCCCGGACGGCCGCCGGACCCTCATCGACCAAGATCTGGACGGCATCGCGATCGCACAGACCGACGCCGGCCACGAGCGTGTCCTGAAGGTGCTCGCTCGCGCTGTCGTCCGGGCCGAGGGCAGCCGCTATGCCGCCCTGCGCCCACCGAGTCGAACCGGCGGCGAGAACGTCCTTGGTCACCACCATCACCCGCAGCGGGGTCTTGTCGATGATGCGAAGGGCGGTCGTGAGGCCCGCGATGCCGGAACCGACGATGACCACGTCGGTTTCGACGATCCAGCCCGGCGCCGGTGCCAGCAAGCGCTGCGGAAGGCTCATGGACGCAGCTCCAAGGCGATGTTGTCGAGCAACCGGGTGCTGCCGAGCCTGGCCGCGACCAGCAAACGAGCCGGGCCTGCGGTGGGAGCCGGTCCCAGGTCGGGGTCACGCAGTTCCAAGTAGTCCACGTCCACTCCTTCGGCCGCGGACAACTCCGCATGCGCAGAATTCAACACCGCGGCCGCGTCACCAGCGGCGTCCCGTCCCCTCTTCAGCGCTTTGAACAACACCGGAGCCGATCGGCGCTGTTGCGGGTCGAGGAAGATGTTGCGGCTGGACAAGGCCAATCCGTCCGATTCACGTACGGTAGGCACGGCTCGAATCTCGGGCCGCAGGTTCAGATCGGCGACGAGTCGTCGGATCAGCACAAGTTGCTGATAGTCCTTCTCCCCGAAGTAGGCCCGGTCGGGCCCGACCAGGCTGAACAGCTTTGTGACGACGGTCAGCACACCGTCGAAATGCCCGGGCCGGTTCGGTCCTTCGAGCTGATTCGCGAGCTCCGCCGCGGTTACCCATACCTGGTTGCGCTCGTTCGGATACATCGCATCCGCGCTCGGATTCCACACCAGATCAACGTGGCGCTGCCGACACAATTCGACATCGGCCGCGACCGGTCGCGGATACCGCTCGAGGTCAGCCGCCCGATCGAACTGCATCGGGTTGACGAAAATGCTGACGATCACGTGCTCGCACTCCGCGCGGGCGGCGTCGATGAGCGCCAGATGGCCGGCGTGCAGGGCACCCATCGTGGGAACCAGGCCGACGGCGCCAGTCAACCGGGCGCGATAGTCAGACACCTCGTCCAACTCGTGAACCAGTTCAGTCATCACGCTCGGCCACTTCCATGCCCTCGACCAGGTCGGCACATTGTTCGTCGGTCAGCCGCCCGCTGGCCCGAGCGCGAGACATGGTGCGCAGAGCCATCGCGAGGTACGGCTGCAGGTACCGGGTGCCTTTCAAAGAGCGGACGTGCGCTTCGACCGTCTGCCGATCGCCCCGCGACACCGGGCCGGTGAGCGCGTCATCGCCCAGCCGCAGAGCGTTGTCCAAAGAAGCCGACACCAAAGGACCCAGCAACCGCGTCGGGTTCTCGACACCGGCTGACGCGAGCACATCGGTTGCGTCGTTGATCAGCGTCACGAGGTGATTCGACCCGATGGTCAACGCCGCGTGATAGCGGGTCCGAGCAACCTCAGGAACCCAGATCGGGTCGCCGCCCAGTTCCAGCACCAGCGTCTCGGCAACCGGACGGAAGCCCTCCGGGGCGGTGACACCGAAGGCTGCTCCATCCAGACGTTGGATGTCTTCCTCCCGTCCAGTGAAGGTCATCACCGGATGCAGGGCCATTCCCACTACCCCGATCGGCAACGCGGGAGCGAACACCCCAACCCCATGGGCTCCCGACGTGTGCACGGCCAGCTGGTTCGGACGCCAGGCCTCGGTCGCGGCTAAACCCTGGATGAGCGGCCCGAGTTGATCGTCGGGCACCGTCAGCAGTACAAGGTCGGCGTCGACGATCGCCTCATCGGCGGGCAGCAACGCAACCCCGGGCAGCATGCGCTCGGCCCGCCGCTGGGATTGCTCGCTAACCCCGGTGGCCGCGACCAGGTAATGCCCGACCTTGGCCAGGGCCGCACCGAGCACGGACCCGACCCGCCCGACGCCGATTACGGCCACTCTCAGGCGTGGCGCCGAAGTCGGATCGATCACGAGCAGCAAGCCTAGTCGCGTGGGTCAGCTAGGTTATCCGGCTGTGACCGATCTACAAGCCACGGTAGCTGCGGCCGCCGACTACGCCGACTCGCACGCCACGGCCCCGGTGTTGCTGCTCCAGGTCCAGGATGCGCTCGGACGGCTGGCCGCCCTGACGTCGGAGGCGACCGACAATGGCCGTCGGCCGTACCGCATTCCGCCGGACTGGGACAGCGCCCTCAGTCGGCTGGCTTATCTCGTCTATCTGCTGGCCGACCAAACAGACGTCAACGTCGACACCGGCGTCCGGGAACTCGCGCGGATGATCACCAGTGAAACGGTGGCCGCCCGAGCCCAGCAGAACGCGCAACGGGGCGAGGACACCTGGATTTAAAAATCTGGGGCACGACGGCGTCCGGACGATTGGACGGAGGACGTTTCGTCCGCGGACCCCCCGGTCTCGCTGAACTCCTCGCTTGCCGCTCGCCGCCGGCCGACGTAGCGCTCATCGGCACCGACGTGGTCAGGGCCGGTCGAAGGGTGTGAGTTCGTCGACGAGGGTGACTTCGTCGGTAGCAGCAGATCAGCCACGTCGGAGGACACCGGGCTGAGCCGGGGAAGTCCGGCGAATGGATCGCGAGATGAGTCGAACGACGCCGCCGCCGGCTCATATCGGGAAGGTTGGTACGGCCGAGGCTCATAGGGCGGAGGCTCATAGGGCGGAGGCTCATAGGGCGGAGGCTCATAGGGCGGAGGCTCGTAAACGGGAGCCTGGTACGGCGG
>Ga0268264_10000352_pt1 | contig 69518 bp, 65 predicted proteins | sample KBSSwiS32_FD_190357 | JGI IMG/M metagenome (GOLD analysis project Ga0268264, IMG submission 190357) | Switchgrass rhizosphere microbial communities from Kellogg Biological Station, Michigan, USA - KBS Switchgrass S3-2 (SPAdes) (version 2) | ecosystem: Host-associated > Plants > Roots >... | reverse complement strand
TTCACCGTCACCATCGGGGCCCGCAGTTCCTGATCGACACGACGAACACGGGGTGGGGACTTTTATCTGGCCACCAGAGGGGACTTCTACTTGGCCACCAGTGAGGACTTTTTCATGGCCACGGACAGCTTGGCGTTGTAGTCGCAGGGCGAGTCTTCGCTGAACAGGCGGCCTCCAGTGGCGAGTCGAAGCGCCATGAGTTGAGCAGTTCGCTATGAGGCCTGCCGTTGAATGGCTCGACCCGGGCGTTCTGCCATGGCGAGTCCAAACGATGAAGACTGAATCGGCGCTGTTCAATCAGCACCAATTGTGCGTGGGTATGCCAGAAATCGGACCCGCTGTAGCCGCCCACGTGCCTTTGATCTCCCTGATGAGGGCCGGCCGGTCAAGACATCGGCAACACCGTCGGGCGTCAGCGTCGATGAAACGCAGCTCCACACAAAGGAACCGACCCGGGATCTAAAGTTAGCCTGATGGCAGACACCCGCAGCTCCAGCGTCATGGTCGACGGCCTTCGCTCACCGGTGATCGAAGCCGGTGACCCGCATGGGCGTGAAGCAGTCGTCTTTGTGCACGGGAGTCCCGGTTGCGGTGACGAGTTCGTGAAGCTGGTCGGCGAGACGGGTGAGTTCACTCGCGCGATTGCCCCCGATATGCCCGGCTTTGGTCAGGCAGACAAACCCCATCCGCGCGACTTCATCTACGACGTACCGAACATCGGTGTGCACCTGACCAAGCAGCTTGACGCACTTGGTGTGGAACGCGCACATTTCGTCGGCCACGACTTCGGAGGGGCTTGGGCGACGTTTGCATCGCTCTACGATCCGATGCGTGTGGCGTCGCTGTCGCTGATCAATGCGGGGCTCATGCGCGGCATGCGTTGGCACGGGATGGCGCGGCTCTACCGCACGCCGTTCGCAGGCGAGGCCTTCATGGCGATCGCCAACGAATGGGGCTTCAAGCGCACGCTGCGAGGTGTGCCAACTGCCGAACTTGACGTAATGTGGCGCAACTTCGATCGCCGCAGCCGCAAAGCGATCCTCGCGCTTTACCGCGCAACGGACATAGAGACACAGAGCTGGCAGTTGCCGCAGGTGCGCCTGTCCACCGCCCAGTGGCAGTCGATTGTGGTCTTCGGCGCTGAAGATCCCTACCTGCCTACGAAGTTCGCAGACCGTAACCGCGAGTCACTGCCGAACGCGAGCGTCCACCTGATCGACGGCGCAGGACACTGGCCGCACCTTGAGGCGCCAGAACGCGTCAGCAAGTTGTTAATTCCGTTCCTTCGGGAGCAGGTCACCGCCGCCCCTACCCCCACTTAGACAAGCTCATCTCCCAGTGCTCTTCTCGGTGGGTGGGGATTGGTCGTTGGCCCAGGCCTGGGTCATGGAGAGGAAGTCGGTGCCGATACCGATGACGTCGCCGACGAGAGTCCCTGGGCGCTGCTCGCTGCGCCGGCTAGACACTTGCCTCGTGCGCGATCAGGGCGACCGTTGGTGGGTCAGTCGCTATGCGGTTTTGAGGTCGGTAGGTCGTGGTCCACTGCAGAGCAAACTCGGTCGGGTGAGTTCGCCGTGGGCGGAGTGGGGCCGGTTGGCGTTGTAATCGGCTCGCCAGTCTTCGATGATCACTCGGGCCTCCAGCAGTGAATCGAAGCGCCATGAGTTGAGCAGTTCATCGGGGAGCCGGTGTTGAACGATTCGATCCAGGCGTTCTGCCACGGTGAGCCGGGATCGATGAAAAGAGAACCGGCACTGTTGAATCGGCACCAATCGCTCACTACATTAGCCACGAATTCCGGCCCGTTATCGAAACGCACGTAGTGCGGCGCCCCGCGGGCGAGGACCAGTCGATCCAAGGCGTTGACAACGCCGTCGGCATCGATCGAGCGATCGACTTCGATCGCGAGTGCTTCACGAGTGAACTCATCGATCACATTGAGCATCTTGAGGATGCGGCCGTCGGCGGTGGTGTCGAACTGAAAGTCCATCGCCCAGATGACATTCGGACGAATCGGCGACATCGCACCTACTGCTACACCGAGCCCGGTCAGCCGCGTCTTGCGGCGCCGCTGCGCAACCCCGCAGGCCCTCTTCACGCCACAACCGACGGATCCGTTTGTTGTTGACCTGCCAGCCCGCACGACGGGCCATATTGGCAGCGCGGCGCCACCCCCAACTAGGCCGGTCGATGGACACACCTGCGCAGCCAGGCCCGCAGTTCGACTTCTTAGGTGGTGATCGGCGATGGCGTCAGCCGCATCGTCGAGCGGTGCAGACCGACGACCGCACAGGCGCGGCGCTCAGACACCCCGAACCGCTCACGCAGCGCCACAACGGCACTGCGCTTGCGGTTCGGGGTCAGAAGTTTCCCGACTGAATTTCCTTAAGCATGTCGATGTCGAGGGCCTGATTAGCCACCAACTTCTTGAGCCGCGCGTTCTCCACTTCGAGCTCTTTGAGGCGCTTGGCCTCGTTGGCCTTCATGCCGCCATACTGGGCCAACCAGCGATGCCAGGTCGACTCCGCAATCTCCAGATGCCGGCACACCTCGCCCAGTTCCTGGCCGGTCCCCAGGAGCTTATTGCCCTCGGCCAGCTTGCGGATGATCTGATCCGGCGTATGCCGCCGACGTTTGTTCGTTGCCACGTCGTTGGTGATTCTTCCTTGCCCAACCACTCGGGCAATAGAGTCGCACAACGACTGGACCACTACGACGGGCTCACCTCAGGGACGCCAGCAACAACGCGTTTAATGAGGGCTCAGGTGACTGGGTGAACCTCGACACTAACGTTCCCGGATCGCAATGGTCGCCCGAGCAGCGGGCTGCGCAAATGGCTGCGCTACCCGTCTTGTCGACCCTCGCGAACGATATGGACTCGACAGGGCGGAGGAGCAGAAAACCCGTGCTCGAAGACTTCGCGGTCTTGGGAAGTCTCTACATCCGCGCGTACGTCTCGGCTGGGGATTCCTACGTTGGCGCAGACAGCTGGCTAACGTCGATCGGTCTGCGGATAAACAACACTGTGTCAGCAGCGTGCCAGGCGGTCGGACGCTGAAGCTTTGTCTATTCCAAGACGGCCACAAGGGGGAATGACAGCGTCGAAGCCCATAAGCGTTGCGCCGTAGGCAATCCCGCCGATCCGCACAGATTCGTATCCTCCCCGATACGACGTGTGCGACACTGGATTAATAATGACGCGAAGTTCTGCGCGGGTTCGGGTGATTGGCAGACACAGGACAGCAATATCTCCGGCGCATAGTGGACGCCTGAACAACGCTCCATCCAGCTAGCTGCGGTGCCGGTGTTGTCCACACTCGCGAAAGATACGGAATCTGCGGCTAGGCAGAGCGGAAATCCTGTCTTAGAGGACTTCGCAGTCTTGGGCGCTCTGTATCTTCGCGCATATGTCGGCGCAGGTGATTCATACACTCCCGCCGATAGCTCCCTGAGTGTTGCGGGTTTGCGAACCCAGATCCCATTGGGCGACAGCGGCTCCCATTACCAACACCGTCGCGGCGGCATGCCAACAGCGAGGGAACTGATCGACGATCACGATTCAAGGACCGACCGGCATGTTCCCGCTAATTGAGGCCAACTGGTTTTAGTCGCCTGACCCGATGTCGGGCTGGAAGGGCTTGCTGGCACCAAACGTGTCTACCGCTTGGCGGTTCCGTCGCGCTCGTTGGCCACCAACGCTGGATTGGCCATCGGCCGACTAGGGCTCGCGGCTCGAACCGGTGGCGTCGGAGTTGCCGAGCACTTTCTGCAATTTGTCGAGCGAGTCGCCGCCCTTGGGGTCCAGCGAATGCCCCGGCGCGACCCCTCCTCCGGTGATCGGGAGGCGATCGGGGTCCACGTCGTTGAGCGGTCCCCCGCCGTTGGCGCGGCCACTGCCGGCGTCCGGTCCGAACACCGGACGGTCACCGCCGCCGGCTTGCGGTGGCGGGCTGGGCGCCGTGGTGGGCGGCCGCCCGGTCGGGTCGGCCGCGCCGGGCAGCTGGGTCGGGGCCAACGAGGTGGTCGGCAGCGCGGGCGGCACCGTCGACGGCGGCGGTGACGGCGGCGGCGGCGGTTGGTGCAGCGAGTCGATCTTGGCACGCAGTCGCGGTTCGGCGTCCTGACGGATGTGTTTGCGTTCGGCGTTGGGGTCGGTGTTGCCAGCGAAGCAGTTGGCGGGTGCATCCTTGACGGCGGCCAGCGCCGCCTCGTACCGCTGCTGGGCGGTCGCCTTGTCGCCGCTGCGGGCCGCGACGTCGCCCTGGGTTTCGCGGACCAGCTCGAGGTTGATTAGCACCGGACACACGGCGTCCGCCGGGGTCCGGTCCAGCGCGGTCTGGAATGAGTGTTCGGCGTCGTCGAGGCGTCCCTCCAAGACCGCTAGATCACCTTGGGCGAACGGAAGTTTGAACGGTTCGATGACGTTGAAAGCGCTCAGCGAATCGAGGTCGTCGCGCAGTGCGTCGATGTCGTGGCGGGCGAAGTCGTCGGGGACGCTGGCGCCGACGATCAGCACGCCGATGATCTTGCCCATCACTGCCAGCAGGATCAGTGCCACCGGTACCGACCACACCACCAGGCGGCGTCGGAACCGAATCCGGGTCGAGCCACCACTCCACCAGGTGCGGGTGTGCCGAACGCGACTTCGCATCCACGCTTGCGGATCGGCTTGCAGCATCACGGTGTCACGCCCCTTCGAGAGCTTCGCGTGTGGCGCACGTCGCGGACGGTCAGGCAGAGCTCGACCAGTACCAGCGCCGCGGCCAATGCCGTGAACAGCCAATACAATTCGGTGCGCTCGACGGTGCGGCTGCCCTCGACCGGGTTGTCACCTGCCACGGCGCCGGGGTCCACCGCGGGGATGACTGGGGTGATCGGCTGGTCGTGCTCGCGGTGGTGGTAGGCCACTCCGAGCTGGGAGGCGATCTGGCGCAGGGTGTCCTCGTCGATGGCGGAGTTGAGCACCTGCTGGGTCTGCTGGTCGGCGAAGTAGATGGGGTCTCCGCCAACGAAGCCTTGCGGGATGGGGCCGCCCGCGGCAGTGCCGTAACCGAGGACGGCGCCACCTGCGATCAACGGTTTGACGGCGTCGAAATCGCCACCGGGCACCCGGGTTTCACCGCCGCCGGAGCCGAGGTAGAACACCAGGCTCTTGGAACCGGGGAAGTCCTTTGCGGCCTGAGTCAGTTTGTCCTCCAGCGTCGTCGCCGCGGCGGTCGGGTCGACCTGATACATCGCATCCAACGGCACGTCGGTGTAGGTGGACAGGCCCGCCACCAGCGGAGTGAAACCCCAAGTGTCATCCGAGAGCGGCCATTTCATCTCAGCCTTCGACGCGAAGCCGATGATGGCGAACCGGGCCCGCGGATACTGGGCGGCCAGTGCGGCCACGTCGTCTCGAATACCGGCCATCCGGGAGGTCTTGTCGTCGAAATCCTCCACGCGTTCGTCCACCGAGCGGTCGACGACGAAGAACACGTTGAGGTTGGCCGACGTAGGCCCCGCGGCGGGCGGCGCTGCTGGGCCCTCGTCGGGAGTCAGACCGGGGCGGGCTGCGGCCACCATCAGCAGCAGCACCGCCAACGTCAGACCGGCCCAGCGCAAGACCACTGGCCGGTAGCGTCCCGGGCCGGTGCGCACCAGCACCCGGTAGAGCGCGACCATCCGCACGCCAACGAGGACGACGGCCACGGTGATCAGCGCCCACACCGGAAGGATCGGGTCGAAGCTCATCGGCGCAGCACCGCCAGCGACCCACTCAGCACCGCGGCGACCGCGATCGCCACCAGCAGCGCCGGATTCGGGTAGTCCCAGCTGCGTTGGGTCAGCAGGACGCCGGAGGGCGAAACCACAGCGGGCGGATTGTCCCGGATCTGGTCCAGGATGGCGCCCAGCGTCGGGTCGGTCTGGCCGGCGGTGGCCGTGCCCGCCGGGTTGTAGACGTCGAAGCGTCCACCGCTGGCCTTGGTGATCTCGGCGAGGGCGTCGTTGGCGTGCGGGTCGGTGCCCACCACGTCGGTGCGGGCGATCCCGTTCACCTGAACGCCGGCCTTGGCGGCCATGTCCTTGATCTGCTGGGTGGAGAACAGCGGTGGGCGAGTCTCGCCAGCACCGCGCAAGTCGGTGTAGCCCAGATAGATGAGCGCGCGCCGTCGCGTGCTGTGATCCTCGAACGACGGGAAGCCGGTTAGGCACAGGGCTAGCACGTCCTCGAGCGAGGGTGCGTAGTCGGTGTATTCGATGGTCCGGGAGAAGTCGTTGATCTTGGCGTTGAGCGCGTCGACCTCGGTGCCCGTGATCTGTTTCTTGGCATCGAGGTCGCGACGTTCGGCGGCGAGCTTGGCCAAGTCGGTGAAGCGCTGCTTGGCGTAGACGTAGTCGCGCGTCATCGGCACCACCCGCAGGGTCGGCGAGGTCAGCCCGATTCGCTCGGTGGTGAACGACGTCATCTGCTGGGCGTAGTGGTCGAGGAATCCCGCGGTGGCCGCGTCGGTCACCGGCTGCCCGATGCAGAGCATGATGTCTTCGGGGTGCTGGTTCTCGAAATCACGTGTGGCCGAGGCGAATCCGACGGGTCGGGCGGCGGTGATCGCGGCGGCGAAGAACAGGATCGCCAGCAACACGGTGGTGACGATCAGCGACCAGAACCGGATTCGGGCTATGCGTTTGTAGGCGGGCAGTTCGGTGAGCCGGCTCAGGTGCGCCAGCGGGCGCAGTGTCCGCGCTGTCCGGGGCAGCGGCCAGATCACCGCGACGATCAGCACGACAAGCAGCGCTACCACCGCGACCGCGAACACCGGCCACCACTTCAGCTCCACGACCGGATCGCCTCCTGCACCACGGCGCCCAGTCCGGTGACGTCGGTGGGGTGGCGAGTGGCGTCGAACCGGATGCTCTCCATGGCGACGATCAGCGGTGCCGCCGCGGCGAGCGGGCCAGCCGCCATGGTGTCCACGTGCAGATGGGCGGCGGGCATGCCGGTTGCCACGCGCAGGAATGCGCGCAAGGTGTGGGTGTAGGCCGCCGCGGCAGCGCTGTCCGACAGCGCCCCGGCGCGGTAGGCGTCGGTGGTGGCCTGTACGGTGCGGCTGAACCGGCGTGCCACCAATCTGCGGTGCAGCGGGCCGAACACCTTGTGGCCACGCAACCAAGTCGGCGGGGCAGTCCACACGAACACCCCTGTGTAGAAGGCGACGAAGACGAATGCCAGCACGCCGACGACCAGCCACCACCACGGCGAGTATCCGGTCGGGCCTGCCAGATAGCGCAGCAGATCACCTGGCATGGGTGAAGTCCTCGGTCAGCCCCACCAGCTGAGTGCGTATCGCGGAGCTGCTCGGTATCCGGGTGTAGCGCACCGCATGCTCGGCCATGAACCCGTCCAGGCGCGCCAGTCGGGCGGCCTCGGCGTTGCGGTAGGCGGCGATCACCCGCGGTCCCAGGGTGGCGGCGTTGAGCACGGACCGGCCGTCGTTGACGTCGTAGCCGTCAAGCTCGTCGTCGGACGAGCCGACCGCGGCCATGTCGGAGATCATCACCCACAGCACCTCGTGGCGACCGGCGAGCTGGCGTAGCGCGTCGGCAAGAGCGTCGTCGACCTCCGGTTCGTCGGAGACGACGATCATCAGCATCCGGCGGCGGTGACCCGTTGCGGCATAACGCAATTGGGCCGTGATGTCGGAGTGTCTGGGCTGGGTCAGGGTGTGGGCGTAGAAGCGGTCGAGCATGGTTTCGATGTGCGCCTCGCCCCGGCGCGGCGGCAGGTTCGCCGACGCGCCCGCATCGCCGTACACCATCGCCAGCTGATCGGACCGCGCGGTGGCGATCAGCCCGATCGAACCCATCACTGCCATCGCGATGTCGCGCTTGAACTCCCCGGACGGCGCCAATGCCGACATGTTGCGACCGGCGTCGGCCACCAGCAGGATCTTGTGGTGCTTTTCGGAGACGAACCGCTTGATCAACACCGAATCCGAACGCGCCGTCGCCTTCCAGTCGATGTCGCGAACGTCGTCGCCGGCCACATACGGCCGCAGGTCGTCGAATTCCAGTGTGCGGGTGTGCAACAGCGCATACCGGCCACCGTCGAGCAGCCCACGGGTATCGGTACCGAAGTACAGCTTGGCCCGGTTGAGATGCTTGCCCACGAACTCAGGGGATCCGCACGGTCGCCATCACGGCGTCGACGACGTTCTCGGGGGTCACCCCGGCCGCGGTCGCCTCGAATCCGAGGATCAGCCGGTGCCGCAGCACGCGGTAGGCCAAGTGCTTGATGTCTTGGGGGACAACGTGATTGCGTCCCGACAGCAGTGCCAAAGCACGGGCGGCGCGACTGAACGCGATGGTGGCGCGCGGACTCGCCCCGTACTGGACGTAACGTGCGATCTGCGGCGGCAGCAACTGGGCCGGGCTGCGGGTGACCGACACGATCTGGCTGACGTAGTGCATGAGCGACGGATCCATGTGTACGCCGGCGGTGATTGCTTGCAGCCGGCGGATGTCTTCGAGGCTGACCACGGGGCGCGTCGGGTTGCCCTTGTCGTAGACGCCGGCGTCGATGCGGAACAGCACCTCGACCTCTTCGGCAGCGGTCGGGTAGCGCAGCACCTCCTTGAGCATGAACCGGTCGGTTTGGGCTTCCGACAGCGGATAGGTGCCCTCCTGGTCGACCGGGTTTTGGGTGGCGATCACCAGAAACGGGTCCGGGATCGGGTACAGCTTGCCCGCGATGGTGGTTTGCCGTTCCTCCATTGCCTCGAGCATCGCGCTCTGCGTCTTTGCGCTCGATCGGTTGATCTCGTCGAGCAGCACGATGTTGGCGTGCACCGGGCCCAGCTGGGTTGCGAATGAGTTGGTCGCAGCCTCGTAGATCTGCGTACCGATGATGTCGCTGGGCAACAGGTCCGGCGTGCACTGGATGCGCTGGAAGCTTCCCCGCACCGACTCGGCCAGCACCCGCGCCGCCGTCGTCTTGGCAAGGCCGGGCACGCTTTCCAGTAGCACGTGTCCACCGGCGAGCAGGCCGATCATCAACGATTCCCGCAGCTCCTCCTGCCCGACTACCTTGGTGGCGAAGGATTGCGCGATCGTGTGCACGATCTGCTGCGCATCGGCCATCATCTGCGCAGTGGGTTGCACCCGCGCGATCGCCGTCATCTAACCCGTCCGTTCGTCGTCGGTATCCACGACACTGGCGTGTGCCGGTTCAAAGGCGTTGTCTCTAGCTGAAGTTCAGTGCTGGCGGTGTCTTGGCCATGTCGGCCGTTCCGCTGATGTAGGGGGTCAGCGGGCCGACCTGGTCGCCGCCTCCCGTGCCCTTGGCCGTCACCTGGATGGTGACCTCGCCGGAGAACAACGCCTCCAGACTGTATTCACTGAAGTTGCTGATCTTGACCTGGCTCAGATCTGCTGGGCCCCAGTTCACCGTGCCCTCGACGACATCGCTATCGCGCAGCGACACCGGGCACGGCGGGGGCGGCGCCATCAGGTGGGAGGCCTGGCAGGAAGCGTAGGCCGCGGTGATGGCGTCCGTGATCGCCTTGTTGCCGGCGTCGTTGAGGTCGTAGGTGGCCTGCACCCAGGGAGAATAGGAGGTCAGGCTGTCCAGCAGTAGCGGCTGAGCCTTTACCGTGAGGTAGGGATTGCTGCTGCCGAAGTCGATCCAGCCCGGAAACACGTAGGCGGTGCCCCCGCTGATCGGTTTGCCGAAGATCGTCACGGTTTGGGCAGCCTCGTTGTTTTGGCCGCCCGGGGAGGGAGTCAGCTTGATCGCGGCGGTGTCGAGGCGCCACTTGCCGTTGTTCTTCTTCATCTGCAGCGTGACGTCGGAGGACTTGTCCCCGAAGTTGGCCGCGACGTGGACGGATCCGAAGCCGATCTCCGATGCGCTGGTGTCGTCGTTGAGGATACGGATATTCGTGATCGGCCACTTGTCGATCTGCTTCTTGAGAATGTCGTCGGTGAGGAATTCCTTGGATGCAGGTTGGTCGTCGCTGTAGGACAGTGCGCGCTCCGCGTCGCCCTTCGCCAGGGCCTCCAGGTAGCCCTTGACGACGTCGCCGGCCGACCCCTTCCCCGAGTCGTCCCCGCCCGAGCCGGTTAGCGTGATGGCGAGCACGATGCCCACCACCACCAGCACTGCCGCCCCGGAGATGAGCGTGATGATCAACGGTTTGCGATTGCGCGCCGGTGGGCCGAATTGTTGCCCCGGTGGCCACCCTCCTCCTGGCGGCGGCTGCTGCCAACCCGGACCCGGTTGCGGCGGATATGGCTGGTACGGCCCCGGAACCGCCTGCTGCGGCGGACCCGGCTGCCCGACGGAGGGGTTCCACCCAGGCTGCGGCGGCCAATTGGTTTCCACGGTCGGGGGTTGCAGTGGCGCGCCGAACGGTGCACTGGGTGGGTTGTAAGGGCTGGATTGCGGGGGGTCGTTCGGCCCAATCGGACTCGGACCCCCGTAATCGCGACCGCCACCCGGCCAATCAGCCACTCCGACCTCCACTCGGTAACCGCACAGTGCACGCACGCCAAGTATCCCCGACGAGCGGGCATGGGCGCGTCACCAACTTTGCCAGATCATAGCGACAGCTAAGCCATCCAGCACACGCTCAGCAAACGGGACTGCTGGCCCAACGCTGGTCGATCGTCGGGAAGCTGTCGGGCGAACTGCTCGTCAGCGCAGTCCGGAATGGCTGTTGGGCAAGACGTTAGCTATTGCGCCCCGCTTGATGGGTCGGTGATCCAGTGCTCGCGCTGGCGGATCCGACGGGGGCAGCGTGCCAACTGCCGAGGCCGCAGCAACGTGACCCCGTTGGCCATCGATCCTGTGGCAAACATCTTGGCTGGCAGCAATTACTGCGTCTTGTGCCCGCTCTTGCGTCATTATGCGCTTCGTGCGCGGCTGCCACGCGAGCGGCAGCGTCCAGGGCGCCAGGGGGTGCTTAACGAGGTCGGCCGCGATTCCAAGACCTAGCGACGGCCGCAACGGGGGACATGACGCTACCTCCCGCATGGCCGGAGGCTGACGAGGAAAGCCATACGAAGCGGCCACGTGGCCCGGGATTGCTGCGGGGGCGACTATAGAGCCCCGTCCAGCGCCCAGCGCGAACCGGAGTGCTGTGTCCAACAACCCGCCGGAATCCGTTCCGCTCCAAAGCTTGTGCTCGCTGGCGCTCCGACCGGCGCTGCACCGGCAAGCATGGCGCTGCACAACGACGTGCCGTAGTTGCCGGTGTTGTCGATGAGCGGCGCGGTCCGCGTCGACAGGTTGCTTGCGCCGGATCACCGGCAATCCTGGCGGAGAACGAGCGTGATTGCCGCCTCTGTGTCTCGTTGTTCCAGCAGAATTCGTGCGCGGTTGCTGGTGCTCCGCGATCTACGCTGGGCTCCAGGCTCATCGGTTAACGTCACGGCGTGAACGACGGATCTCGCAGGAGCGTGAGAATGCAAAGGCCAGCCACGGGACGGCAGGCTTGAGCGTGCCTCCCCAGGAACGGCCTCCCAGCTGGCAACAGGGCCCGTGGCCACCGCAACCACCGCCGCCACTCCCCGCCAAGGACAACACCGTCAAGTGGCTCCTGATCGCCGTGGCCATTTTGCTCGTGATCACGGTAAGCGTCGGTGCCACGCTGTACTTCACCCGCGACAGCGGTAATGGCGGAAGCACGACCGCGTCACCTGCGGTAGCCAGCGATGTCGCGAGTGCCAATGACACGGGACCCGTGGCGATCATTACTGAAGACCCGACCTGCGAGGCATTGAACGCTATCAATTCAAGGATGGCCGAAGTCCAGGGCAACGGATGGGGTGAGCACCGACGTTCTCTGGGCCCGGCGTCAGAATGGACTTCGGATCAGCGGTCTGAGGTCGAGGTGGTGACAACTGCGATCCGGAATGCTGCCGACCAGATGGTCGATTTGGCGAAGCACACACCCCATCGGCTCGCGCGCGAACTCTACGAGCAGGCGATCGCCTACGGTCGTGCATACCTCGCCAGCATTCCGAACTACAAGTCCCAAGACGATTTCCTCGCAACTGTTTATGTGAGCGCTGGCAATGCGATGCAAGGCATATGTAATGCAATTCGGTTCGGTTCGGCGAGCCGATCGCTAGCAATAGAGCCCGCGCCTCCGCCCAGCAAAATCAGTCATCCCGCCGATTCGAAAAATCCACGGAGATTCCTCGAAACGCGCGACACTGCGTGCGGGGAGTGGCTCAGGGCGGCAGATCAATTCTCCGCCGACACCGTTCCCTGGGCCGCAGTCGATGCAAACATTCCTGGTTCGCGATGGTCGCCAGAGCAGCGTGCTATCCACGGCGCAGCGTTACCGTTCTTCTCTAAACATGCCGACACTATGGAGTAAATTGGGCAAAAGAGCGCCGACCCTACGTTTCTTGATTTCGCAACCGCAAGTGCGCAATACAGCCGGGCCTACATGTCTGCTGGGGACGAGTACGTTTCCAGCGATAGTTGGTTGTTCTATACGGCCTTTAGGTTGAGTAACGTGGTTACGGCCGCATGCCAGGCTGCGGGAGCCTGATAGATGTTGACGATTCAAAGACCTACAGACGACCGCAAGTGCGAGATGACCGTTCCTCCAACGTGGGCCGAGGGCGATGAAGATTCCTATGGCGGTCGCCCTCGCAGTCGATCGCAATTGCTAGACGGCATCAGAACCCAACTCGGGTCAGGTGCCGCTCTTTGGCGCATGTCATGCGAGGCGCTGCGCGGCGCCACGACGCAGGTCATTAGGTCCTATGCCGAGGACCGCGGACATGTCGACACTTTCCTCGCCGAGACCGCGCGCGACGCTGGGGAGACATCGGGAGATTGCCGTGAATGCCTATGGTTTAGGTGCCACAGAATTCGTGCGCAGTCGCTGCCGTTCGTGACCTACCCTAGGTGTTCAGGCATATCGGTAAACTTCACGGCGTGAATGACGGATCTCGCAGGAGCACGGGAATGCAAAGGTCAGCCACGGGAGGGCGTGCATGAGCATGCCTCCCCAGCAGCGGCCGCCCGGCTGGCAGCAAGGTCCATGGCCGCCGCAGCCACCGCCGCCGCTTCCCGACTTCGCTCCTGACAAGAAGAACTCCGTCAAGTGGCTTCTGATCACCGTTGCTGTTCTGCTGGTGGTTGGGGTGACCATCGGCGCCACTTTGTACTTCACGCGGGACAACGGCGGCACCGGAAGCACGGCAAAGTCGTCCGCGGTGCCCAGCGATGTCGCGAGCGCCAATGACACAGGGCCCGTAGCGATCATTACGCAGGAACCGACCTGTCAGACCTTCTTGGGTATCAATGGTGGACTAGCCAACGTGCAAAAGCGGGGCTGGGCAGCCGAGAGAGCGACACTGGGGCCAGCCGCAGAATGGACGCCCGATCAAAGGAGCCAGGTTCAGGCGGTTGCGACGGCAATGCGTAACGCGGCTGAGCAATCCGTGGCGCTAGCCAAACAGACGCCCCACCGCGTTATCCGAGAACTCTACGAACAATTCATTGCTTATGGTCGAGCGTACGCCGATAGCCTGCCAACCTACACGCCCGCAAACAATGGGCTTGCATCGGCAAACGTAAACGCTAGTTCCGCAATCGTTGGCGTCTGCAATGCGATTACAGCGGGTTCAGCTAGCGGGGCAGTGGCTGTGGAACCAGCAGCACCCCCGTCGCACGTGTCGAATACCGTTAATCTGCCTAACCCGACACCATTTATCGAATCGTCGAGCCCATCGTGTGAGAACTGGACACAAAGGCTTGACCAGCTTACGAAAGACACTGCAGCTTGGCAGGGTGCCGATACTAGCATTCCGGCATCAGAGTGGACGCCCGAACGCCGCACGATCGAGGAAACGATTCGGCCCTTGTTCTCGGCCTACGCGGACGACATTGAAAGGGCGGGCCGCGACGACGGCAACCCTGTGTTCGAGGATTTCGCGGTATCGGCCGCCCTCTACATCCGTGGCTACGTGGCAGCTGGAGACGACTACACGCCCGCCGACAGCTGGCTGAGCTTTGTCGGCTTCAAATACGCTAATCTCATCTCGGCGGCGTGCCGAGCTGCGGCTGGATGATTGACTAATGGCCACCATTCCACGACCTACAGATGGCCGCAAAGCGGACATGACCCTCCCCCCTGCATGGCCGGAGGCTGATGAAGACTCGTACGGCGGCGGTCCAGGTAGTCGTTCCAAGCTGATCGAGGACATACAGAAAGAGCTCGGGAATCATCGCTACCAATGGGATACGACCACCACCGGAGTCTACGAAGTCGCCACATGGTCTGGGAATGCTGCGGGGACGGCTAAGGGTCGGACAGAGTCCCACAGCAGCGACATGCAGTCCGTTGACCAACTGCTGACGAAGGCCAAGACGTTCTACCTGAACGCGCACACCACGATCGTGAACGCCAAGAATAGAATCATAGAAATTTGCAACCACTACCAAGCCGAGATCGATCGCCTTAGCAACGCCGACTTCAAGAATGAGTCCGACCGAACTACGGCAATCGACGCTCAGGTTCAGGCAGCGTTCAACGAGAACTCGGAGGTGGTCCAAGCAGCTGCCTCAGCGGTGAAGACCGGAGGGGTGTACACGCCCCAGGAACCTGCAAGACGTCGTGATCCGGTAGTCCAATTGCTCAGCGGCCAAATGCTAAACACACCTCCACCCGCTGCGAGCACCGCCGATAGTGGTGGAACCGTCGAGTCGTCGGGAGCAACAGGTGCCTTGCCCGCAGTACAAGCCGCCGCTACAACTGACGCCGGCGGAACCACCGGGTCGTCCGGAGCAACAGGTCCCTTGCCCGCAGTACAAGCCGCCGCTACAACTGACGCCGGCGGAACCATCCCGTCATCAGGAGCGACCGGCGGCCCCTTGCCCGCCCCAGTACCTTCGGGTACTACGCAGGCCAACGGCACAATTCAGAGCGCCCTCCCACCCGCCGGCGTCGTCACACCACCCCCTCCCCCTGCACCACCCCCAGCCATCCCCAAAACCGGAACCCCTCCGCCAGTCAGCGTGGGCTCGGGCTCAGGCTCCGGGGGCGGCGGATCGATAGGCGCAGGATCGGGTGGCGCCGGCGGACCCGGCGCCGGCGGATCGTCGAGCGGCGGCAGCGCCTCGCCACTGTCGGACGCCAAGACGGGCGATCAGAAGGCAGAGGCAGGCCCCGGCCAAGACCTTGCCGGTCAAACCCCCGACGATCTGGCGCGACTCGCGGCGCCCGCGGCCCAACCGGCCGTCGCACCCGCCGCCTTCAGCGCGCCCGCTCTGTCGGCTCCCCTTGCGCCCCCGATCGACCCCGCCTCGATCGCCTCCGCAGCCATCAACCACACTTCCGCCGCCGTCCCCGACGGCCCCGGACCTCCAAGCGGCCCCGGGGGCGGTGGCTCCGGCGGTGGCGGCGGCCCGATCCCTCCGGGAGGCGGTGGCGGCGGCGGGATCGCACCGCCGGTCAACAGCATGCCCGCAGTACCGCCGATGCCGCTCCTCCCGCCGGCCACGCCACCACCAGCTGGCCCGCCCCCTCCACCGCCGCCGAGTCCCAACGTGAATTCCGCTGCGAACAAACCGCCGGACGTCCTTCCGGCGCCGATCCCCGTGTCGGCCGTGCGGGCCGAGCGCGACGCCATCCTGGCCGCGTCGGCCGCGGGCACCATGGCCGCAGGCGGCGCCAACGCCGCACTCACGTTGGCGCGACGGATCGCTGCTGCACTCAACGTGGGCGCAACCGACTTCGGCTTCTTCTGGATCACCGGCCTGACCGCCGACGGCACGATCGTCGTGGCGAACAGCTATGGCCTCGGCTACATCCCCCAAGGGGTGAACCTGCCCGAGAACGTCAAGTTGGCCACCGCCGACGAGTCCATCCCGATGGCCGACCGCGCCAAGTGGGCGACGTATCCGATTCTGGCAGTACAGGGTTGGGCCCAGGCACACGCGCAGAAGCTAAGGGCCGTCATCGCCACCGAGACGCAGTTCGCGAACTTCGACCCCGGCGCGGCCAAGATCGTGCTGCAAGCCGAGGACATCCCCGACACGGGGGCCATGCAGGGCCGCAGCCGCCTCGAGGTCATCGCACCGGGCGCCGCTGCTCACCTCGCTGCCGTACCCGATGCAGGGCTCAATGACCTCCTCCCCGCGGCGCCCGCCGATGCTTCAGCGCCCGAAGACCGTTCTGCCGCAATGTGGTTCGACATGGCCGTGCCTTTGATGAGCACCACCTCGGACCGAGGCATAGTGCACATGGAGCTGATGGTGCAGTACGCCGACCACGCGCAAGAACTAGCGCTTTACCGCGCTCACACCGCAGCCGACGCCGCGCTTCAGCGCGATGCGATCGCCGATTGGGTGTATTGGCAACACCTCAGCGTGTTGATGTCCGACGCGATCGACGCCACCGCGCGGGTGTAGTTACGCCGAGCGCAGCACCAACAGCGCGCCCATCAATGTGCCGACGTCGACAGGTGGCCGATCGACGCGCTCACGCTTCGGCCAGACGCAGGCCTGGTCGTTGTCCTTCCGCGCAGCATTGTTGGGCAACAAGTACGCGTGGGTAGTCAACGGACATGAAGGGTTCCGACATCGTCGCCTTGCCGCTACAGCTGGGTTCCGCGGTTCGGCACAGACGGGTGTTCCATCCGCTCGGAGTGCTTGCAACGGGCCACATCGAGCGGTTGGCGCCCGTGGGCCAGGGACTTCCGATCGAATCCGCCGACGTCCTGGGTCGAGTGTCCAAGGCCGTCGGGATTCCAGGCGGGTTTCCCGATCTGATTGGCCTCGCCTGGCGAATGCCTCCGCAAGAGCCTGCCTCGACACCGTGGGACGTGCTGATGGTGTCAGCCGGATCCGGTGTGCTCACCCGCTATGCACTTCGGCCGGTGTTGTCGTGGACGGGGACGACGTTGTCGACCCTCATGCCGCTGCGCCGCGACGACGGGTGGTGGTGGCTGAAGGCTGAGCTCACCACGAAGCTGGCACGTGGCCTCTCGCTGGACGCCGTGACAGACCAGATCAGCACCGGCGGTGTCACTTTCGACATACGTCAGGCGCACGGAACGGGTGCCTTCGAGCCGTTGGCCGAACTCGCGTTGACGGCGGTGATCCCCACCGACGAACAGCACGACGTGTCCTTCGACCCCACTCGAAACTCCGGACCCGGCGTCGCTCTGGGCCCGGAGTGGTTGACCCACCTGCGCGAACGTGCGTATCTCCGAAGCCGCAGCGGGCGCCACGCTCCGAACGACGAGTCCGTCTGGAGGCTTGGCATCGCGACGGTAGCCGATTGTGGCGGCCGCGCGTCGGGTACGTCATGACGCATGGACCACTCTGAGACACCACTGCTCGACGCGCTCGCCGACTACCACTCCCTTGGCCGATACGGTTTCACTCCGCCTGCTCATCGGCAAGGCCGCGGGGTGGACAAGCGCGTCATCGACGTTCTCGGGCGTGAACCGTTCCGCGACGACGTGCTGGCGAGCAACGGTCTAGACGACAGACGCAGCAGCGGTCGCTTCCTGGCTCGGGCAGAGGAACTCATGGCGGACGCGGTCGGCGCGTCGGGCGCGTTCTTCTCCACCTGCGGCAGTTCGCTTTCGGTGAAGGCGGCGATGCTGGCCGTCGCCGGTGGACGCGGTGATCTGCTGCTTGGGCGCGACAGCCACAAGTCCGTCGTCGCGGGGCTCGTCTTCGCGGGCGTGCAGCCCCGATGGATCTCGCCGCAGTGGGACGAGGAGCACCATCTGTCACACCCGCCGTCGCCCGAGCAGGTTGCCGCTGCGTGGCGGGACTACCCCGACGCCGCGGGGGCGCTGATCGTCAGCCCGAGCCCGTACGGCACGTGCGCGGACCTGACGGGCATCGCCGAGGTGTGCCATGAGCGGGGCAAGCCGCTGATCGTCGACGAGGCCTGGGGCGCCCATCTGCCATTTCACGATCAGCTGCCGACGTGGGCGATGGACGCGGGGGCGGACGTCTGCGTGGTCAGCGTGCACAAGATGGGAGCCGGCTTCGAGCAGGGCTCGGTGTTTCACGTCCAGGGCGACCTCGTAGATAGACAACGCCTGTCCAAGTGCGCCGACCTGTTGATGACGACGAGCCCCAACGTGCTGGTGTACGCCGCAATGGACGGGTGGCGCAGGCAGATGGTCGAGTTCGGCAACGGACTGCTCGGCGCGGCGCTCGACCTCGCCGCCAAGACTCGCGAAGCAATAGACGAAATCCCCGACGTCGAAGTGCTCGACGCGGAACTACTCGGCGCGCAGGCATCCCACGACCTCGATCGACTGCAGGTCCTGATCGACGTGTCGGATACGGGATGCTCTGGCTACCAGGTGGCCGACTGGCTGCGCGAACACACGCGACTCGACGTGGGCCTGTCAGATCACCGTCGAGTCCTGGCGACCTTGTCCATCGCCGACGACGACGAGAGTGCCGAGCGTTTGGTCGACGCGTTGTGGCGTTGGCGCGAGTCGGCCGACGAACTCGAGCGACCACCGGCCATTCATCTGCCGTCGCCAAGTCAGCTCGAACTCGAGACCGTCATGGTCCCGCGCGACGCATTCTTCGGTAACACCGAAATGGTGTCGTACGAGGAGGCGCCCGGCCGGATCGCCGCCGAGCAGATCACGCCCTATCCACCGGGTATCCCGGCGGTCGTCCCCGGTGAGCGCCTCAACGGTGCCGTCGTCGACTACTTGCGTACGGGTTCGGAATCCGGCATGACCCTGCCCGACCCGGTCGACCCGACGATGCGAACATTCCGCGTCCTAAGTTGAGCCGCCGCAACCACTTACGGTTTCAGGATCACCTTGACGGCGCCATCCTCCTTCTTCTGGAAGATGTCGTAGGCGTGCGGCGCTTGGTCCAGCGGAACCACATGGGTGGCGAAGGTGTCGACCCCGAGCGGGTCGTCGTCGGTGAGCAACGGCATGATGTCGTCGACCCACTTCTTCACGTTGGCCTGCCCCATCCGGACCTGCACCTGCTTGTCGAACATCGTGAGCATCGGCAGCGGATCGGCCGCGCCACCGTAGACACCGATGAGCGAGATCGTGCCGCCGCGCCGCACGATGTCGATCGCCGAGTACAACGCGTCCAGACGGTCGACGCCCGCCTCCTGCATCATCGGCTTGGCAAGCGCGTCGGGCAGCAGTCCAGTGACCTGCTGAGCGATCTTCGCGACGGGAGAACCGTGGGCTTCCATGCCAACGGCGTCGATGACCGCGTCGGTACCGCGACCATCCGTCATCGATCGGATCGCGTCGCCCACCGGGAAGTCGAGTTGGCCGAGGTCGACGGTCTGGATGCCGAACGCGGCGGTCCGAGCAAGACGCTCCGGCACCAGGTCGACGGCGATCACGCGGTAGCCGAGGTGGTGAGCGATGCGCGCAGCCATGTCGCCGATTGGCCCTAGACCCAAAACGGTCACCGATCCACCGTCGGGAATGTCGGCATACGCGACGGCCTGCCAGGCCGTTGGCAAGACGTCGGAGAGGTACACGAACCGAGAATCCGGCGGGCCCTCCGGCACCCTGATGTGCGTGAACTGCGCTTGCGGAACGCGCAGCAACTCGGCCTGTCCGCCGGGCACGGAGCCGTACAGCTCGGAGTAGCCGAACAGCGCGGCGCCCGTGCCCTGCTCGCGCACTTGCGTGGTCTCGCATTGCGTGTACAGCTGCATGTCGCACATGTAGCAACTGCCACAAGAGATTTGGAAGGGGATCACCACACGGTCGCCGACGGCGAGGTTGGTGACGTCGTCGCCGACCTCCCGCACCACGCCCATCGGTTCGTGGCCGAGGATGTCGCCGGGTGTCATGAACGCGCCGAGCACCTCGTAGAGGTGCAGATCGGACCCGCATATGTTGGTCGACGTGATCTCGATGATCGCGTCGGTGGCCTCTTCGATCTTGGGGTCTGGCACCTCTTCGACGCGTACATCCCTCTTACCGTGCCACGTCACTGCCTTCATCTTCGCGGTCCCATCTGTCGCCGTGTCGCCAGCGCTTACCGCCAGCGACGGCTAGATACCCCGCGCGGGGGGCGCGAAACAGTCGCAGTCGACGTGAGGACGTCGGAGAGGGGCCGGTCTGGCGCCCTCAGCCGCTGTTGACCAGGATCGCGTACTGCGCGGCCGCTCGCTGGCGGACGTCGCTTTCGTCGTTGGAGCCGACGTAGGCGACGTACCGCCCGAAGGCAACTAGACAGGTGAACTGGTGGCCGGGATCGCCGGCCGATTCGGACTGCATTTTTTCATAGCACCGCGATTGATCGCTCAGGCCGACGGGGGAATCTATGGTTCGGTCGATTGAGGGTGGGTGTACCACACGCATTAGTTCGTTCATCAGCGTGGTCGCCGCACCGTCATCTCGCGCGCGCACAAGGAGGGTGTCGGGTGTGGTCGAGCACCGATCAACGCCCGCCTTTGCGAACAAGCCGGCGTCCAGGATCTTCCCGCCGTCACATATCACGACCGCTCGGGGGCCAAGAGTGCGGTAGGTGTTCGAGATCGTCGGTTGGGCGCCCGCAACGAACAGTCTGCTCAACATGTCGTCGGGGTCTGTTGCCTGGACGGCGAGTGCGGAGTCACGAATCGGTGCGGCATCCGACATCAATGGCATCTGGAGATCGAGAATGCGCTGGACCTTCCGTGCCAGTTCATCGAAGTATCCGTCGTGCTTGCCGATGCCAGCCTCCGTGTACCTGATCGAAACGGTGAAGTAGCCGCTGGCGATGGTGGCTGCCATCGACGAGGCTGCGGGATCGTAGTGGGCACGCGCTTCCGGGTAGCCGGGGATCATCTGGTGCTGGTTGTTCGGGTTCGCCGCGAAGTCCGCATCGTCGATCGCAGGTGCGGCCTTCGAGGCCGCGTCCCGGTTTCGGAAGGCCGTCACCATCACGGTTAGAACGTGTCCAACCTCCTTGGATTGTGTAGAGCTACCCGTCATGATGAAGGCAGTAGTCATTCCGTACTGCTCCAAGACCGGTTGAATGACCGGTACCGCATTGCCCGATATTGACGCCGCGGCAATCTTCGCATCGGGCGCGGCGACCCCGGCGAAGCTATCCATCGCCGTTTCCACGTCGTGGGGATTGACGACGTTCTCGGCCAAGCGGAACGCCGCCAGAAACCGGCCTTCGTCCTCAGTGGCAAAGGCTGGCAGGGTCCGGGGTTGTGTTGAGTACTTTCCGACGTCAAGCTTGCTGAGATCGACGCCAGACGCCGTCGTGTGCTTGGCCGGGCCGCTGGTCACCTTCCAGATCACGACACCCACTACCAATGCCACGACTAGGACCGTCGCCGCCACGACTAGCGGCCAGCGCTTCCGCTGCCTGCGTGGTTGCGGGGCCACCGGGGTTGCCCAGTAATTGGGTGGCGGACCCGTTGGAAACGCCGGGCCCGCGCCAGTCGGATTCCGCGTCGTGCCCGGTGGCTGCGGAGGGCCTGGCGGTCCCAGCCGTAGTCGGGCCGTAGGCCCATGCATTGGCGGCGGCCGCTGCATCGAGGTCGCTCCCGACCGAATCGCGGCCTCCGCCGCGCGGGCCAGAGCGCCCGCAGTGGCATACCGGTGCCCGGGGTCCTTGGCCATGCCTCTAGCGATCACCTCGTCCAGCGCGGCTGGAATCCCGCCCTGGGCGCTGGGGCGCGGCGGCGGCTGGGTTATGTGCGCTCCGGCGACGCTGATCGAATCGCCTTGGAACGGGGGCGAACCCGTCAGCGTTTCGTATAGAACACAAGCCAAGGCATAGACGTCGGCGCTGCCCGTCACCATGGCGGGGTCGCCGCCAAGCCGTTCTGGCGCCATGTAGGCCCAGGTGCCGATGACGTCACCCGCCTGGGTTAGCTTGCTCTCGGCGGCGGTGTTGGCGATCCCGAAGTCCACCAGATACGCAAAGTCGTTCTCCGTCAACAAGATGTTGGCGGGTTTCACGTCACGGTGCAGTACTCCGGCGGCGTGCGCATCGTCGAGTGCCGACGCGATCTGGCTCACGATCGCCACCGCTCGCTGCGGCGACATTCGACCCGACCGTGCGAGCGTCGTGTCCAGGTCGACGCCGTCGATCAGGCGCATGTCGACATAGAGCTGCCCGTCGATCTCACCGGCACCGTGAATGGGCACCACGTGCGGATTGCGCAAACGGCCCGCAATCCGCGCCTCGCGCTGCAAGCGCTCGCGGTACGAGGGATCCTGAGCATAGGTCGACGAAATCAGCTTCAACGCAACAGATCTCTGCAGCGTCGTGTCCTCAGCCTCGAAGACACTGCCCATCCCGCCACTGCCGACCATGCGGGTAAGACGATAGGGCCCAAACTGCGAGCCGACCTCCAACGAACCGGTCACAGATTCACCGATGGATCGGGAACAGCGTGCCGACCCGACTTCTGTTGCGGCACAGCAGTTCCGTCCGGCGTCTGAGCAACGGGTGCACGCTCCCCACCGGTCGAGCCCGCAGCCGCGTCATGCTCCCGCTCCCGCTCCCGCTCCTCGCGCGCCCGATTCTCGTCCGCACGATCCCGTGGTCCATCGATGCCCGTGCCGCCCGACAAACCAGATCCACCCGACGTACCATCACCCGCCATCTGGCTGATCTGCTGCACGCCCTGCACGACGCCCTGCGGAACAGATGCCAAGGCGCCCATCGCCTGCATCGGTACCTGTGCGGCCTGGCTAGCCATCTGCATCGGCATGCTCATGAACTGCCCCATTGAGCCAGCGCCGCCCCCAGCACCGGCGCCACCACCCGCTGAGCCTGCCCCCATGCCGGCGGCGTCGTCGAATCGGTGGGCGTCGTAGTCGGCGGCAAGCTGCTCGTCAGTGCGCTGATAGAGGCCCGCGGCAGTCACGATGTTGTTGGCCGTCTTCGTCGCCTCGGTCTTGAGCTTCGGCAACGCCGCCTGAATCGGATCCTCGATGGCGGGCAACGCATCGCGAATCGCCTGGCTCAATTCATCCGTCCCATTCTCGACGAAAGGCTCGGGCGCAGCCGGTAGTCCATTGGCGGCGGACACCAATTGGTTGCCAAGGCGGGTCAGTCTCTCCGGATCGACCCTCAGCGACGAGAGACCCTCGCCAACTACCACCGTGTCATCTCCCTTAGAACCGAATGTTTCGCAGGACGTCGTAAACGCTCGCGATCCACAGCAGCATCGGGATCACCGATGCGATCGCCAGCCCGTCGAGCAGTTCGAGTATTCGCTTGCTCACCGGGGACATCCGCCGCACGCCTTCCGACGCCCCGACGATGATCAGCGCCACGACGGCAACCACCAGATAAATGCTCAGAACCAGCCAGGCATTGTGCGGGTACCAGGAACACAGGCGGATGGCCACGCCCGTCGGTATCGCGACCACTGCCGCCAAAAGCGCCCAAGCGCACCACCGTTCGGCATAGAGGCGCGAGCGGAAGCCGCATACCACCGTTACCAACCCTGCGACGACGAGGCTGTGGACGAAGAAATGACCCTGCACCACCACGGTGATCGCACCGGCCGCGAGCGTCACCACGCCCGCAGTCAGGAAGCCGATCAGAAGCTGAGTCGCCAGGTGACTGCGTTCGGTGAGTCGGGCGGCTGACTCCGGCACCGAATCGATGATCGCCTGCCACGTCTGCGTTTCCTCGTCCGAGGCATCGGGAGTCAGCACCGGGTCCAGCAGTTCGTCGTTGGTCACCGTCTCACCGGGGGCCGGAATTGGAGGCAGGGCGATGCGGGCAACCGCGACGGTGAGTTTGGCCGCGTTCGTGACGACGACCAAACCGAAGGCGATCGCGCCCGCAGGCACCCAGTAGTTCCAGCCGTAGCCGAACGCGACGGCCGCAACCGTCACCGCAATGGCGCTCACCGCGAAGAAAGAGGCTACGGCAGCGCGCTTACGCGGGCCGCCACGCGTCGCCACCACCAACAGGAAGATCACCGCGGCGGCGCCCGCCACGTTCGGTGCGCCCAACCCGGCGATGCCGCGCGGCAACGGAACCGCCAGCGCCGCAGCCGCACCGAGCAACGGAACGGAGGCGATCAGCAGGCTCTCGGCCATGTCGAAGTTGCCGTAGCGGTTCTTCGCCAACACGCTGCCGAACAGCACGCTGATCCCGACGACACCCAGTGCCACGGCCCACCACCAGCCGTGGCCGGTCTGTGACCACGTCAGCAGCGAGATGACGGCGACCACCAGGGTGACGATGGGAATCGCAAGGCCGACAAACCGATTCAGCGCCGAACGGTCGAACTCTGGCGATTCGTCGAGCACCGCGATCGCGTCGATCACGTCCTCGACCAATGGCCGGTACCGCTCGGTCCGGCTCACCGAGACCAGCGTCAGCAGCGCGCCGTCGACCACGCCTGCGTCGTCGAGCGACTCACTGGCCCTCATCGGCGGAGCGCCAGGACGCGCGAACGCCCACACGCCTTGCGCCTTGAAGTCGAAGCCCGCCAAGACGTCTGCCGGGGTGTCCTCCAGCAACTCGGCCAAAACCGATACGGTTTCGTCGATGTACGTCTCGATCGGCGCCGCCGCCGGAAGGACCAGATCGGTCATGCGGCGGCCCGTCAGAACGGTGACACGGGTCGTCGCGGGCCTGCCGGGAGTGACACTCGACGAGCTAGGTGCGGCGGCCGTAGTGGTCAACGACGTTCGAGCCTGTCAAAGTCGTCGGACAACGCCGCCGCCAACTCCACGATCCGTCGGCGGAACGTCTTGTCCAGCAGGTCGAGTTGAATCTCGGTACCTGCGGCGAGGTGCTTGTCCCACGGCAGGACGATGACCCGGCCAGGCGGGACGTGACGTTCGAACTGTTGCACCAGATCCTCGACATCGATGTTCGGCTTACCAGGCACGACGTGGTTGATCACGACGCACGACCGTCCAAGTAGATCTTGATAGCCGTTCTGCCGCAACCAGTCCATCGTCACCGCGGCCTGACGAGCGCCGTCGATCGACGCGCTCGCCACGATGACGAGCCCGGACACCGTGGAAAGAACACCGCGGGAGGCCGGTTGGAACAGGCCTGCGCCACAGTCTGCGAGTACGAGGTTGTAATACCTCGACACGATGCCGACGGCACCCTTCCAGTCCTCGTCGTCGAAGGCACGGCGAGCGCCGCTGTACTCCTCGGACGACAGCACCTCAAGGTTCGACCCGTTCATGCTGGTGTAAGCGCGGATGTCGTTGTAGCGGTTCAATTCCTTGTCCGACAACAGATCCGAGATCGTCGCAGCGGATTGCCTGCCCGCGCGATCCGCGAGATTGCCGCCATCCGGATCGGCGTCGATCGCGAGGATGCGGTCCCCGCGAACCTTGCTCAGGGCCGAGCCGAGCGCGACGGTCACCGCGGTCTTGCCGACGCCACCCTTGAGGCCGAAGATGCCGATCTGGTAAGAGTCGCGGGCGTTGCGGCGGATCCGCGCGAACAGATCCAATTCGTAGAGCTCATCGGGTGACAGACCCAGGTTGATGCGGGTCAACATGTAGATCAGATGCCGCCAACCGCGCTGCGAGGGCATCTTGACGGCAGTCCGCACGCCGACGTGCGAGAGGGCGTCGATCGCGCGGTGATTGCCCATCTGCGCTGCCGACGTCGGCGGAGGTGCGGCGAGGGCTGCGGCTTGGGCGGCGCGCGCGCTCCGTTGCTCCACCGCGGGCGCGGCGAACTGTTGCGACGGCGCGGGAGCAGGCATCTGAGGCGCCAGCGCCGCCGGCGCGGAGCGCGGTTGTTCGAACCGTGCACCCGTTCCGGACGTGGCTTGCGGAGTCCGCATCATCCCGTTTGGCAGGCGCGTCGGCGCCGTCGTCATGGGTGGCCGCATCTGCGCAGTGACCTCGGTCTGCCGTGGTGGCGGCGCAGGCGCGGCTTGCGCCGCCAAGGGCGGAATGGGCATCGGCCCCGATGGAACTTCTGGGGGTCGCGGCGCCACGGGCGGCGGTGGCGGCGGAGTGGGTGCTGCGGACGGCCGGTCGTCGGTCGATGCCTCCTCCTCGGGCGGGAGTACCGCCTCCGGGGAGTGGAAGAGCCGGTCATAGTCGGCCGACATGGGAACCTCTCACAAATAATGTTGGGACGCGCTCGAGGTGGGCGAGATGACCAGAGATCGACTCGCCCACCTCCGTGCACGTGATGTTAGGCGAACATCGCAGTGACGCTCGCTTCGGTCTGAGACATGCCCTGGCCGGACTCGCTGATGGTGTGCGCGAGATTCTGCAGTGCGGAGTTCAGCTCTTGGGAGGTGCTGTCCCACCGCATCTGAACCTGGGTGTACGCCTCGTTGCCTGCGCCGCCCCAGACCGAGGCCAGCGCTGCAAGCGAGCCCTTGCCCTCGTCAAGCAGGCCAGCGGTGGTCGCGACCGCGCCGTGGATCTCGGCGGAGCCGCCCTCGATGCCTGCGAAGTTCCATAGTTGTTCACTCATTGAATTCTCCGTTCTATGGGTTTCTAGTAGTGATTCTTATTAGCCGCCGTGCTGGCCGTCCAAGCTTCCCGCCATGGCGTCCAACATTCCCTTATGTTCCTGGTCGGTGGCCGTGTACTGCACGCCCGAGGTGTGGATGTTGCCCGAGATGTCGTTTAACTCCTGGACCTGACGGGCCGCCGCCTCGCGGAAGCGTTCAAGTGCGGACTGCGCGGCCATGCCGGCCTCCCCCTGCCACTGGCCGGCGAGCGAACCCGCCGTGCCTTCGACCTGTGCGATGATGCCCTTGAGCTCACCGGAGATGCGCTCGAAGTTGCTGGCCTCCTTAGCGAGGACAGCGGCATCAGTATTCATCTGGGCCATGCCTGTTTCCCTTTCTTCACCTGCGTCCTCACCAAGGAATGGCGAGTCTTCCAGCCCCCTTGGCCGGGAAGTCTGTCGTGACGACTACCAGTCGTCTGCTTCGTCTTCGCCCAGATCCTGGACGAGTACCGTCGGCGAGCGCAGCCCCGGCTTGGAACCGCCGCTCTTCTCGTTGTTGTGGGCCATCGGGCCCCCCATTGGGCCGCCAGCGCCTGCGCCGACCGGGGCGAGGCCTGCGCCACTGCCGCCAGCTGCCGCACCGGCAGCCACCAGCGGCTCGGCGTCCACCTTCTTCTCGACGAGGCTGGACATCAGCGGTGTGCGCGCCATCGATCCGCCAGCGCCAGGCAGCGAAGCCGCCCTCACCAGCCCGGAGCCGACGCTGGCACCAGAACCGCCGACCAGAGGGTGGTTCGACAGCGGGCTGGCGCCGATCAGTCCGATCTGCGCGGCGTTGTTGGAGCCGCCCATCGAGCTGAACATCGACGTCATCTGCTGCAGCGGCGCAGTGAGCTGCTGCATCGGTTGCATGGCCAACTGGCTGAGCTGCAGAGGAAGTTGCGCCACCTGCGAGCCGACCTGCGTGGCCATCTGGACGGCCATCTGCACGCCCTGCTGCGGCTTGTCCTGCTGATTGGCAGCTTGCTGACCTGCCTGCTGGGCCTGCTGGCCAGCGCTCTCCGCTCGCTGCGCGGCCATGTTCCCCATGTTCACCCCGCGGCCGATCTGCAGACCCGCCGATTCGACGGTGGCCTGTGCGGTGACGTGAGCGAAGGCCGTTTCGCGGAGTGCAGACCCGGCGCTGAGCGCCGCGATTTGCCCCAGCGCACTGCCGGCCGCCGCCTCACCGACTCCCGGGACGACGATCGGGGTCATCGGCAAGATCGGCTCGAAGATGGTGTTGGCCGACGTCTCGGCCTGATACCCCTCCATCGCCGCCGCCGCTTGATCCCACATTCGGACGAAGTAGTCCTCTTCATTGATTCCGATGGGAAGCGTGTTGATGCCGAGGAAGTTGGTCGCCTCCAGAACCGCATGGGTGACGTGGTTCATCTCGATCTCGGGGATCGGTGGCGTGGTGGCCATCGCCAGCATGTACGAGTTGGCCTGGGCTATCGCCTGCATCGCCCGCTTCTGCGCCTGCAGTGCCGTGGTCCTCAGCCACACGATCATCGGTGTGGTCGCCGTGATCGCCCGCTCGCTTGCCATGCCAGACCAGCTCGCCGTCAGCGCTGCCAGGCTGCCCGCTAGCTCCTCAGCCTGTGTCTCCAGGTTGATCGCCAGCGTCTCCCAACCAGCTGCCGCCTGGTACATCGGCGCCTCACCCGCGCCCGCCATGAGCCGAGCGGTGTTCACCTCTGGAGGCAATGCTCCATAGAACATCGCCAGCATGGCTGGGACAGCGGACATGGTTTGCTATACCCCAAATTCGACTAAAGGTATGAATTAGCTGGAAACTACGACAGGATGCCGGCGTTGGCCTCGTCGACCGTGGTGTAGATCGCGGCAGCCTCGGTGTAGGCAGCGCCCGCCCTGGAGAGCTCCTCCTGCGCGAAGGCGTTGAGCGCGTTGACCTCTAGCGCCTCGGTTCCGAACGCGAGCGCGGCCTGCACTGAAACCTCGTCGACACCGGCAGGAACGAGGCCAGTGGCTTCGGCGGTCGCCGCAGTTCCGGCAGCCAAACCACGAGCTCCGTTGGCGAAGACCTGGATACCAATTGCCGAGGCGTCGGGGTTATGGGACAAGGGTTCCATCTGTATGCCTTCCTTACCTATGTAGAGCAGGTCGAAGGCAAACGATCCCCATGCCGGATGCGGCTGATCCCCGCCCCTCCCGCAACACCTTGAATCGTTGACCCGACCCGTTTGCTGTTTTTTCGCCGCCAGCGTTGCTGTACGTCTGCGCAGAAGTTTACCGGCCCTGCAGGGATGGTGCTAACACTTCTTCGTCGGGTGGATCCACGTAGGCGGCCTGAATGACTTCCTTGCCCTCCGGCGAGACGAGAAGTGCCTGGCCAGGGGGCCGACGCTTCAACTTGAACTCGCTTGACGGGAACTCCATCTTCTCGCCCGAGAGGAACATCGTCGGTGATCCGGCACCGAACGCGGCTCCAACGAACTTGTCCATGGTCGCTCGGTGCGCTTGGCTCATTTGACAGGTGACCACCACGTGCAGCCCGATGTCTGCCGCCGCGGGGAGCAGCGGGCCGAGAGGCGCCATCGGCGGCATCATGCCCCCGGCGGCCACGATCATGTGCCAGTCGTCGACCAGCAACACGACGTCGGGTCCCGTCCACCACGACCGCGCCCGCAGCTGAGCCGTCGTGAGATCCGGCGGTGGAAGCCTCTTCTGCAGGTTGGCCGCGAGGGCCTTGATGGCCTCGTCGAGGCTCGCCGCGTTGCGGTTGACGGCTCCGGCGGCCAGCAAGTGACTCTCCGGCACCGCGTCCAACAGGCCCGATCGATAGTCGGCCAGCATGAACCTCACCTGCGATGGACTGTTCCGCGCACAGATCGCCTGCGACACGGCGTGCGCGATGCGCGTCTTGCCGGACTTGGGCGCGCCGAAGATCAGCAGGTGCGGCGAGGTATGCATCGGGCTGTACGCCACCGACAGGTCGGACTCGCGGATGCCGAGAGGGACGGTCCAGCGGGCGCGGTAGTCGGAGTCGGGTCCCGGCGGGTTCGGATCGAGCTCCTTGAGGTAGATCCGATCGGGCAGCACCCTGACCTTGGGTGCCTCGTCGGTATGCAGCGACGCGATGTGCTGCACGGCCGCCGAGATCGCAGGAACCAGGTCGTGCGCGCTGTGCACCCCGTCCAGGCGCGGCACGCCGATCATGAGATGGTGCTTCTCCATCGATACCGCGCGACCGGGTCGGTTGGCCGGGATCTCGCGCGTGATGCGATCCACCTGCGTCTCGTTGACGTCACCGAGTCGGAACTCCAGCTTGGTGCCGAGATAGTCGCGGACGCGCGACTTGAGCTCCGTCCACCGGGGCGTCGAGATCACCGTATGGACGCCGAACGCCAACCCCTGGCCCGCCAGGTCCTGGACCGTCGGCTCCAGGTCGGGGAACTCTGCGACGAAGGCGGGCCAGCCATCGATCACCAGGAACACGTCACCGAACGGATCCGCGGATGCGGGATGGTTGGGGTCTTCGCGCATCTGCCGGTAGGCCGCGATCGAGCCGACGCGGTGCTGCTTGAACATCGCTTCACGTTGGCGCAGAACCGATTTCATCTCCGCCACCATGCGGTTGACGCGGTCCGGCTCCGACCGCGTCGCGACACCGCCGACGTGAGGCAGGTCCTCGAGGTACATCAAGCCACCACCACCGAGGTCGACGCAGTAGAACTGCACTTGGCGCGGCGTATGGGTCGCAGCAGCGGACAGCACCAGTGTCTGCAGGAACGTCGATTTGCCTGTCTGCGGTGCGCCACCGACGGCGATGTTGCCGCCTGCCGCCGAGGCGTCGATGCCCCACACCTCCTGGCGATGCCTGCGCGGCTCGTCCATGATGCCGAGGCCGAACCGCAGTAGCGCCCGCCGGTCGCGCGCGACGAGTTCGTTGACCGGCGTCGGATCGGTCAACGGCGGCAACCACATTCGGTAGGCGTTGATCTCGCCGGTGGTCAGCTGCTCCAGCACGACCTCGCGCAGTACCCGGTGTTCGGATTCGGTGCTCATGCCTCGCCCCCCACTCGCTCGTACCTCGCCGCGATCCCCACTCGCGCTAGTCTTCGGGGGCTCATGGGGTCACCGCCGCTTCGAAGATCGGCGCCGCAGTGAACGGTCGGATCCGCAACGGACTCGGTGCCACGTGCCGAGGCGCGGCGTCCCCGCGATCGGTCTGCGACGCGGTGGGCACGTAGGTGGTGCCGGTCCACACGCTGTGGAACTTGACCGGATCCTCCATGCCGACGCGTAGGAAGCCGACACCGCTCTCCTTGTTGGTGATGTACTGCGCCTCGGGCGTGCCGATCACCGCCTTGGACTCCGCGGAACTGGTGGTGCGCAACGCAATCCGATAGGTCAGGTTGGGCTCCAGCTTGTCGATGCGGACACCGCCGGTGTTGAGCGACTGCGTGGCGAGCAGCAGATGCACCCGCAGCGATCGTCCGACGCGGCAGATGCGATCGAACAGCCCGATGAAGTCCGGGTGATTCTGCAGCAACTCGGCGAACTCGTCGACGACGACGAAAAGCGTTGGCAGCGGCGGCAGGTCGGCGCCACGCTCACGATGCTTCTCGTATTCCGCCACGCCGGACAGTGCTCCCGCCGCACCGACCTGGATGCCTGCCTGCCGCAGGATCGACTGACGACGATCGAGCTCGCCCGACAGCACTTCACCCATGCGGCTGACGAGCTCGGCCTCTTCCTCCATGTTCGTCACCACTGCGGCGGTGTGCGGCAGCTTCTCCATGCCGAGGAACGTCGAACCGCCCTTGAAGTCGGTCAGCAGGAGATTGATCTGATCCGGATGGTGGGTCGCGGCGAGCGAAAGGATCAGCGTGCGAAGGAATTCCGACTTGCCGGAGCCTGTCGTTCCGATGAGCATGCCGTGCGGACCCGCGCCGAACTCAGCACCCTCCTTGATGTCGAGGTACATGATGTCACCGGTCTTGAGCTCGTGGCCGAACGGAATCTTGAGCCGGTCGTGATCCGTGTCGCTAAACATCCGCCAGCGGCTCGGGGTCACTTCCTCGACCGTTTGGGCACCGACGATCTGGTGCCACTCGGTGGCAACCTTCTTCTGCACCCGCGTGCTCTTGTCGATGATCGTGCCCGTGACCGACCAGCCCGCTAGCTTGCGGGCCACTCGCCCAGCCTCGCCCGGCGTCATGCTGTCGGTCTTGCTGGTGACGAGACGGAACGACGAGTTGGGCAACCGGTCGTCGGCGGTGCCGTCGGCGTCGACCCGGATCCGGTAGGCCGAACCCCGATGGTTGCCCAGGGTCAGTACCGTGACGCCTGCCCTGCCGTCGACGGGGAAACCCGCCCTGCCGCCGCTCAGGTCGATGACGACGACGTAGGGCCCGCTTGGCGCGGAGTCCGCGGTGTGCGGGCCCCGCGCCGTCAGATCGCTGAGTCCATCCGGGCGGGTGAACACCAGGCGGGTCGCACCCGCGGCGTCGGTGTCGGTTTGGTGCTGGGTGTGCGGCAGCCACTTGAGCCACGCCCAGTCGGGATCTTCGGGATTGTCGGTGAGCACCCGCATCTGCAGCAGGTCGGGCGGATGGAATACGGCAAGGTGACAGATCATCGCGCGAAGCAACCCCGCGGCACCCGCGGGGTTGCCGCCTATGGCGATGGTCGGAAACGTCCGCAGCTGAACGAGTTTCGGGCAATCGTGGATCAGGCCGTGTGTCCGCAGGAACTTCGTGAGCCACATGTGGCTGACCGGCTCCAGGTGCGGCTGCGGCGCGCCCTGCGGTCCGGCGAGCTCACCGCCGACGGCGGGCTTCAACAGCCGGTCGACGGCAGGCTCCGAACCCAGCCCGATGCGCGTCGCCGCGTAGAAATCGGTGTTGGCTGGCCGCGACCACTGTCGGTTGGTGCCGATCAGCGACAGCAGATCCTCGGGGTCGGGTGCGTGATAGCTGAAGAACGTGACCTGTGCGGCAGCCGACGACGTCACCCGCGTGCGCAGTCCCGACAGGTAGCGCAGGTATTCCTTGCGGTCGGCGTTGATCTCGGGAACCTTCTTGCCGCCCGAGCCACCGCCAGCCATGAACCCGACGGTGCCCATCACCATCATGAGCGGCATCATCAGCATGTACGGCGACAGCTGCCGCACGCCGGTGAAGATCATGATCGCGATCATTCCCAGCATGCCGCCGCCCATCACGTACGGCAGGATCTTCTGCACGCCCGACGGCGGAATGTCGATGCCGAGGTCGTCTGGCGGCGTCACGTTGATCTCACCGGGAGTCAGACGCGGACCCCGCTTGATGATCGTGCTGAACTTCTTGGTCGTCATCAGCCACCTCCCGGTCGTGGCCCGGTTGGCAGGGCTCCAGGTAATGCGTTGCCGTCAGGGATCTTGCGCGGACTGGGGTCTGACGGCAGCGTGTCGTGTTCCAACAGCGCGGCCGACTTGGACAGCACGGGCCCGTCGACGAGCAGCCCGACCACCTGCCATGGCGCGGTCAGCGGGCTAGAGAGCCCCAAGTTGCGGGCGGTCTCCTCGTTGGGGATTCCGTAGCGAACACCCTGCGGGTCGATGTAGTAGAGGCTCTCGCCGTACCGCGGGTCGGGCGACTGCAGTCGAACGTACTGGCCACCATCGATGAAAACCTTTGAGGGTCCACCGATTTGATCGATACCGGTGTTCATCACGGAGGCCGCGATCGGCAGATGCCGTCCCGTGATGACCGAGGTCTTCGGCGCCTGATCGCCGGGCTCCCGCTGCCACGACCAGCACAGCGTGGGAGCGTCCTCGCGCAGCAGCATCTCTAGCGGCTTGTCGGGCAGGGGCGAGACGTACACCTGCTCGGTGATCTTCGCGACCAGGCTGGACTCCACCGACGGCGGTGCGATCAAACCGTAGGAGTTGGTGGCGCGCAGCGCGGCAGCGGTGGGATCGTTGACCTTGGCCACGCCATCCGGCAACACGACGTACTTCTGTTCGCCCTCGTCGGTCACCGTCTGGAACACCGATCCGATGACCAGATTCGGCGGCAGCCCAAGGGTATTCGGCGCGCCGTCGGCGGGAACCTCCGGCAACAGCCATGGCCCCGCGTTCGGCAGCGCGTTGAAAAGACCCTCGGATATGGGTGTCGCCTTGGCGGTCACGGGGATTCCGACCGCCGAGGTGATCGCCCGGTCCGACAGATCGATCGCGTGCCTGCCGTCGTCGGTGACCAACCAGTCCTTGTCGCGGAACGTAATCAACGCACCCTGGTCGGCGCGCATCGGCGCCACCGAGTCGTCGGTGACGAGTGGCAGGACGACGATCGACGCGCTGACCGTCGGTGCGACGCTCTCGGGCTTGGTCACGGTGTCGCACAACGTCCACGTCGTTGCGGGCGCGGTGGCGATGGGTGTGGCATACGGGGCGCCGGGAATGCCGATCGGCTGCCCCTTGGCCAGCCGATTCAGTTCGTCTGACTTGACCGCCGACGGGTTGCTCGGATTGCCAAGCACCAGGCGCGCCGAGGTCAGGTTGTAGACGGGCCGAAGTTGACCGTTGTTCGGCAGGGCGACGTAGAGCTGGTTGGTGGTGCGGTCGACGAGCAGCGTGTCGCCGCCTCGCTTGCCCAACGGCTTGAAGTACGCCAAAAGCGCTGCACCCAAACAGATCAACACCGCGATGACGATGCCAAGGGATACGGCGCGGCTGTAGAACTGCAGCGGGTCGTCGAACATGCGGGTATCGCGGCGGACGATCGCGTGCTCGACCCTGCGCAGCAGGAAGCGCCAACCGCTGACCTGCACCTTGGTGGTGAGCCGAAATCCCGCCATGCGTCAGTTCCCTATGCTGAGCCGTGCATGGACGGCGTCGATCGCAGTCGCCATGTCGTCGCCGTTGATCTCGCTGAGCGCCTCGACTCCGAGGCTGTCGAAGTCCGCAGACCTGGCCAATCGCATGTCGCGGCACTGCTCGCCCGCCTCCACCAACTGGCGCGCGTATCGACCATTGCCCGCGATGTCGAGGGCCGGCTTCCCGTTGAGCGATCGCTGACCAAGCAGGGTGGCCGCGTCGAGAACCCGCTTCGCCGCCTCATCGCTGAGCGTCGAATCATTGTTTGCAGCAAGTACTTTGGCGATCTCTACGATCTCGTCGGCCGAGTACGAGTCGAACTCGATCCTGGTCGAGAACCGTGACCGCAGGCCGTCGTTGCTCTCCAGCAGACGGTCGATGTCTGCGCTATACCCCGCGATGATCACCACCAGCCGGTCGCGATCGTTCTCCATCCGCGCCAACAGGGTGTCCAACGCCTCGGTGCCGAACGGGTCGGCCCTGCCGTCGCGCTCCTGGACGAGCGTGTAGGCCTCGTCGATGAATAGCACCCCGCCGACGGCGCGGTCGACGGTGCGGCCGGTCTTCACCGACGACTGGCCCTCGTACTCCGCGACGAAGTCCTTGCGCGACGTCTCCACGAGCTTGGGCTCGGCGATCACGCCGAGACCGGCAAGAATGTTGGCGACCACCCTCGCGATCGTCGTCTTGCCGGTACCCGGTGGGCCGGTGAAGATGATGTGCTTGGACTGCTGGGCGACCTTCATCCCGCGAGCGGCGCGGACCTTCGCCATTTGCGTTGCCGCACGGTAGGTCTCGATCTGTTCCTTGACCCGGCTGAGCCCGATCTGGCGGTCGAGTTCGGCCTGTGCCTCCGCGAGGAGAATCTCCCGACCAGAGGTGTCGGCCTCCACGCTGTTTGGATCCCACGGGTCCTTCCGCGATGCGATCTTCTCGGGCGTGGTGGTGGCCAGTCGGTAGCTCGGATCCCTCAGTGCCGCAGTAACTCTTGGCGACGGGTGCGTCGCCTGTAGCCACTCCAGCAGGGCGATCGCTGCCTCTTCATTGCCCTGGGTGCGCCGCGTCATAGCGAGGTACCACGCGATCGCGGTGGCACACGCCTCTCCGGCGGGCTCGGAATTCGATTCACTAAGCCGGCGTTCGGCCTCGGTGAACAGTCCCAAGTTGGCGGCCGCCACACCGTGCGCGACGCCCGCGGCGGCGGCAAGGAACTTGTCGGGCCAGCCAGCCGCGCCGCGCACCTCGTCGATCACGTCGGTCCACCTGTGCCCGGCTGCGTAGATCACCGCCTTGACCCACGCCACCAGATGCTCCGAGCCCCGCGACGGCGCGCCTTCCAGCGCCTCCATCGCGTCGGCGTAGTTGCCCTCGGAGGCCTCCTTGACGGCGAACCCCATGGTGATCGCCAGCGGTGAGGTGACGGGGTAGGTGATGTCGCCGAACTCACCTCCGATCGGCACTCGCGCGTTGAGGCTGTTCATCGAGATCTCTGCTACTCCGGACAGCTTTCCGAAGTTGCCGCGCGAGTACCACGCCCGGAACAACGTGGCCCGATCGGTGTCGCCACAACGGATCCGGCCAACCCACGCGTCGCACGCGGTCTCGTCGACAGCAGTGATCTCGGAGAAGATCTCGAACGAGCGTGCAGGCGAGCTGGGCAACATGCCAACGGCACTGCCGAAGAGCCCGGCTAGTTGGTCACTCATGGTCACCGACATACCTGGTGGCGAACACCTCTGCGCGGGCGGCCTTGGCCTGCTCGGGGGACGGCAGGTCGAGTTCTCGACTCAGGAAGTCCCGTGTGGTGACATTGTCGTGGCCCTGTTCCTTCATGCCCTCCAGCATGAAGGCGTATTGAGCGGATCTGGCATCCTGAGTGGCCAGTCGCGCAATGACGACGATCTCTTCGGCCAGATGAGTTTCGGTCATCGTGGTCACTTTCGGCGATAGTTCGATTCGGTTGATGCGGCCATCCATGAAGCTCGTCACGGTCACCGTTCCCGGTGGATTCGTGACGGTGAACAGTGGTACGGAAAGGTCCTCGTCTTCTGGCGGCTCGACGCTCGGCTCATGACCATCCGCCGCACCGACGTAATCCCCGAACGCATCCAGATCCGAATCCTCCGAAGGGTATTCGGGCGTGTAGAACCCCAGCGCCGACAGGTCGTCGTGACCGTCGTCGCCGGTGTCGTGCGGCGGAGTGTCGCCCACCAGGGAGGAACCTTTCTCAGTCGGGGTAGAAGTGCTGGGCGGAGGCTTGCGCCGAAGTCTTGTCGAACCAGGAGCCTGACGGGAGGAACTCCATGAGTCCCTCGAGGGCACGCTGAAGGTTCTCGGTGGTACCTGGCAGGAAGCTGCCGAACAACTCGCCGTTGACACGCCGCGGCAGCGACACGACACGGCCAAGGGTCGCGTCCAGCACGCCCGCGGCCACCTCGGCCCTGCTATACGTTCCGCCCTCGTGCCGCTCGTTCGCCGTGAGCTCCACCCAACTATTGGGGTTGGCGAACATCTCGGAATAGGTTCTGGCCGAGCCTGGGTCAATCCCGAACTGCGCCAACTGGTTCGCACTTCTTGCCTCCGCCAGCCTGCTGGAGAGCGCGGTGAACGATTCGACGTCGGCAGCCGTCGCCGACCCCAACACGACGTTGACCATTCCCGCGAGTCCGACCTGCGGGGCGACGCGTTGCAGGACCAACATTTCATCGTCGCGCGCCGCGACCACATGCCGATCTCCCTTGCGGCACACCACGAAACGCACCATCTTGCCGCCGACATCACGTCGCCACCATCGGCCTTCCAGTGTGCGGTCGGCACGGCTGAGCGTGTCCACCATGGCGGCCACCTCGGGATGCGGCATGCCGAATACGTCGAGAACGCCTTGCGCGGCAAGGTCGCGGCGGACTTGCTCCCACACGATGTCTCGCAGCTCGAGCTGTGGGATGTTGGGCCGGATTCCCAGTGACGGCGGGAACTCCATCAGGTTGAGCTTGTCGGCGATGACGAGCATCCCGTCGATGGTCACCTCGACACCGACGACGTCGTCGAAGTGCGTCGGCTGGCCAGATCCGTGTGGGCCCACGGCGCTCACCGGGGATGCATCTGGTGGTCGAGAACCGCCCCTGCCGTGGCGTCCGACCGCTCGTAGGCGGCCGCGGATGCCTCCAGATCGGTGGCCATTCCTTGCGAAACCCCTTCCACTTCCAGGCCCGCTCCTCTGCGAGCGTGCGCTATCGCCTCCACCGCAGCGGCCGTCGACCAAGCGATCACGCCGTGCGTCTTCCGCACCGAGGTGTCGACACCTTCGGCAGTATCCGTCGCAGCCTTCACGACCGCGGCCGCCGCAACCTGCTTGGCGGCGAGCGCACGCAGGTGCTCGGTGGTGACACGAAGATCGCCGGACATGTCGAAACCCCTTCTCTCTATCTTCCTACTGCGCTGGCGCCGGCGTCGGCCCGATGGAAACTTTCTTGGTCCAAGGTAGCCGCGATCAGCCTGGCCAGTGGAGCTGGATCCGAATCCTTCGCTGGCCCGATCGGTGCCCGCCCAGCATCGACCTCGCCGACCGTGGCGACATCGTCGGCTTGCAAGTCGTCGGGGATGCCATCGCCGTTCTTGTCCTCGCCGTTCTTGTCCTCGCCGTTCTTGTCCTCGCCGTTCTTGTCCTCGCCGTCCTTGCGATCGCGTTCCTTGCGATCGCGTTCCTTGTCGTCGCGATCCTTCTCCTCGCGTTGATTGTCTTCTCGACGCTGCTCGTCCAGCGCCTTCTCCACCGCGGACTGGACGGCGGCCTGCACCGCTTGGTTGATCAGGCCCGTCGGAACGCTCGATGCGGCGGCAGCCGGCGCCGCCGAAAGAGGAGCGGGAGCACCCATCGCCGCGGGCGCTGCACCGCGTGCGGCAGGCGGAGGCGACGACGCACCTGCTGGCGGGGCGGCGGCCGCGGCAGGAACGCTGCGCTGCACCACCGGGGGCATGACGGGCGCTGCACCGCCAGCGCCAGCGCCGGCGCCACGCGCTCCCGGACCCGCGCCCCCGGGATAGGGCGCTGGCACCGGAGGAGCTGCCGGGTTCGGCGGAGCCTGCGGGGGCGGCTGATCCGATTCCTTGCTCTTCGGCTCGTCATTGGTCGACGTCGGCGGCCGCGGCGGGTCGGGCGGCCGAGATCCGCGGTCGCCGTGCTCAGCCGACTTGCCGACGTCCTCGTAAGTGGGGAGCAGGCGCGTCAGAGCAGCGGTGTTCTCCTCGACCTCGGATGACAGCTGGTAGAGCTCGATGGAACAACTGCCGAGAGCGCCGATCACGGCGGCCAGTTCCACCGTGTCCTTGGCGGCCTTGCCGTACCCGGGTATGAGCCCAAGGGCGAAGGTGAAGAGCCCGACGTCGGCTAGGAAGTTCGACCACTGGTCGAGTCGGTCCCGGTGAAAGTCGACCTGGTAGGCCTCGGTCGCAACGATCCGATGTACTTCGTGGTCGGCGCCTGCCAGCTTGAAGGTGCCTGCCCGCTGCTTGGCATTCCTACCTGCGTAGGCCTCCGCCCCGACGCCGGACCACTTCCCGGGATCAGGCTGCGCCAACGACAGTTTCAATCCCGCCTTGCGGAACTGTGCGCCACCCTTGCCAAACCGCTCGCCGGACTCTGGGTCACCCCAGCCCGTGGTCAGCCGCATGGCGCCGATCGCGGCTTGGCCTGCGTCGAGAATTGGTGAGTCGGCCGCGCGAAGCACCCGGTTGAGGCCGACCTTCTCTGCCCAGCCAGCGAGCCTGCCGCCAAGTATGGCCACGTCTTCCAGAGCGGCCCTGTCGCCGATCCTCTCGATCAGGTCACCGACCGCCTGGACACCGCTGAACACACCCGCGACGTCGCCAACGACGCTCACGGTTTCTTTTCCGATATCCCAGGCGGCTTTGCCAGCCTTCTCCAATACCCCCAGCAGACCCACGTATGCACCCCTTCGCCGGATGCGAGCGTACCAGCCGAATCGGTACCCCAAGTGCACGAATTCACTGCGGACCACCTGACCAGGACCACCACCCAGAGGCCCTCGCCCGGCTACTGCACCTCTCGCCTTAGCTGCATTTCCAGCTCACGGATCAGTTTTGAGGCAAACCATCGACCTACCGGGAATCCTCCGACGATGGCGCGGATTGACGCGGCACGGTGTCGCGTCGGAGAGAGGCCTCGTCACGACACACCCGCCGGAGGACTCGGTCCCCGCTGGGCTGCCCACAGCCGAAGTCGGCCCGTACTAGAGTTTGCTGCGACCTAACCTCAGCGAACCGGCCGCCGAAGGTTTGAGTAGTCACCGCAACATGTGGTTGATACTTGACTCAGAGGGTCGACAGTCGCGTCGTCTGACCCAACGAAAGGAGCATGGTGCCGTGAGCGACCGCGACGACGCCCTGCGCAGGCAACTTGGGTGGACGGGGCCCGAGGAGGCGGACTACGAGCCGGCACCGGTGGAGCCGGCCTTCACCCCGGCTGCGACGCCGCTTCCTTCGCGTCCACCTGTCGACTTCGTGCCGCCGGAGAACCCTCCGCCCCCAGCCGAACCACCCCTGGCCCCCGCTCCGATGGAACCACCCGAACCGCGTGACGCCGAGCCACCCACTGGGGAGCTCCGCAGGCCGCCTGCGCGCTACGGTCCGGCCGACACGACGCAGGACATCGGACGGTTGAGTGAATCGCAATCCTGGGGAGGCCAATCCGGCCCGCCCCCGCCCCCACGTCAACCAGCCAATTGGCCACCGTCTCGCCCCCGCCAGGGTGGACCGCCTCTGCAGAACCAGCCGCCTCCGAATCACCCGCTGCAAGGCCAACCTCCGCCGAACCAACCTCCACAAGGCCAGCCACCGCAGAGCGGACCCCAACAGGGACAAACGCCACCGAACCAACCTCCACCGGGACAACCACCGCAAGGCCAACCGCCGCAAGGCAATTGGCAGGGACAACCCCCGCAGGCCACCTGGCAGGGCCAGATGTACACCCAGGATTCCCGCGGCACACCGGCGGCGCCTCCCGCGTCGTATGCCGACCGCATCAGGGCCGATCAACTCGTCCCGTCTCGACGCGCAGTGCCGGCGAGAGGCTGGCGGCGCGCAGTGCACCGGTTGTCCTTCGGGCTGATCAATCCCGGACCGTCCGCCGACGAGCTTCACCAGGCTGAACTGGAGGCGCGGATCAAGGCGGTCCTTCGCGGCCACTACAAGGTCGGCGTCATGGGCAAGGGCGGAGTCGGCAAGACCACGATGTCCGCGAGCATCGGTTCGATATTCGCCGAACTGCGGCAAGAAGATCGGGTCGTGGCGATCGACGCCGACACCTCGTTCGGCAAGTTGGGCAGCCGCGTCGACCCGAAGGCCATGGGTTCGTACTGGGAACTCGCGGCCGATCAGAATCTCGAGACGTTCGCCGACGTGCGCAGTCGTGTGGGAAACAACGCCGCCGGTCTGTACGTACTGGCAGGCGAGGCGAGCCCGGCACGTAGGCGAGTCCTCGACCCTGCGATCTATCGCGAGGCAACGGCCCGCCTCGATCGCTACTTCTCGATCTCGATCATCGACTGCAGTTCGACGATGGACACTCCCGTCACCCAAGAGGTCTTGCGTGACCTCGACGCCCTCGTGGTGGTTTCCTCGCAATGGGTCGACGGCGCAGCCACCGCAGGCCAGACGATGGACTGGTTGGCCAATCGAGGCCTCGCTGCACTGTTGCAACGCACCGTCGTCGTCCTCAACGATTCCGACGGCCACGCCGACAAACGCACGCGCGCGGTCCTCGCACAGCAGTTCAACGGGCAGGGCCAGCCAGTCATCGAGGTCCCGTTCGACCCGTACCTACGCCCTGGCGGCGTCATCGAGCATCCCGCCCAGATGTCTCCCGCGACACGACGCAAGATCGTCGAAATCTGCGCGGCACTCGCGAACTACTTTCCCGCGAACGACGACCGCGGTGCTCGCAGTCGCGACCGCGACCGCTACTGATTGCGTCGAAACGCCCTCAGCGCCAATCGATTTGCTCGATGAGCGCCTCGATGGCCTGTGCGTCGGCGGTCGTTACCTGCTGCCCCGATTCAACGGCGACGACAGTCGCCTCGGACACGCCAGCCGCCTGGGCGGTCTCCTCGATCGTCAGGTTGGCCCGCCGCCGCGCCGCGTAGACGAGCTGTCCAAGGGTCGCGGTTGGCGCCGTCGCTGCGAGCAAGGTCAGCTCGTCGATCTGACGTCGTACCGTGCTCAGCGCCTTCAACAGCGGTGGCGTCAGTCTGCCGATCCGGGTGGCCCGCGCCGCCACGTGTTCGAGCTGACGCAAGTCCGAAAGGGTCGCGGTGACGCGCGGAGTGAAGTCGGGATCGTCGATCGCGGGTAGCGAGCCGATCGTCACGGCCAGGGCTCCGACGGCCGTCTCGATGGCTTGGGCGATCAGAGAACCCTCGTCTGCTGCTTGCGGCCCTGGGACCGATCGCTCTTGCACGGGTTCGCCGTGCCTGATCCGAGCAATCGTCCCCGGCGGCCAGCGCAGCAGTTCCTCCAGCTTGGCCCGGGTCTTCTCTCGCGGCCAGCTTCGACCCTTCTCGAAGGCGATGAGTGCCCCCGCGTTGATGATTCCGTCGGCAGCGAGGCTCCTCTGACTGATGTCTAGCTCGCGGCGGCGTGCGGCGGCGGCAGCTCCGGCGCGCACCATGCCTTCGTCGACGGCGGCGATCTCGTCGGCCTCGTCGTTGGATTCGACGTCGACCAACGGGGCCCTCCTGATTGACGGGACGTGATCCGAGGCGTCGTGCGCACCCTGCTGCACTGCTACGAATTGCTCTACCTTAACCGGTGCATCCTGGGAAGGAAACCGTTGCGTTAAGCGGTTTCCCCAAGTCAACGACATGCTGTTTCCGCACGCGAATGCCCTTTGAACTGCCGTTTCTGGTTGCCAAGATCAAACTGTTGCGACGCTACGGTTCTTGCTATAGATTCGGCCCATCGCGCCGCACGAACTGCGGCGCTTGGACAAGGAGCAGAACCAATGAACGCAGTGGGCATTGACGGATTGCCGATCGGAGACTGCACCAGGGACCCGGACCGGTGGACGACGCTGGCCGACGAGGAGGCCAAGGCGATCTGCCGGATGTGCCCACGCCGCTGGGCCTGTGCGCGTGACGCGTGCGAGCTGCCACGCTCGGAGGGTCTCTGGGCAGGCGTCGTCATTCCCGAGGGAGGCCGGGGCCGTGGGCACGCCCTGCGCCAACTACGCGAGCTTGCCGAACGCAACGGTTACGAGGTTCGTGCGCGTCGCGTCTTCCTGGAGTCCGCCTGACCGTCCGTCGGCCTCGCTGCCGATTCGAGGGGGCGGCAGCGGGGACGGCGGTGCGGAATACCGTGAAGTGCTCTACGGTTGAGAACGTCGGCGGTGCCGTTCATCCCCCGGGTACCAACTAAAACAGTCGCCTAGAGCGACCACTTGCCGAGAGGCGCGATGCGGCATCGCCGACCCCGAGCCGTCGACGTATTCAACGTCGGCGGCTCGATCATTTATCAGCCGATTCAGATGCCTGTGGATAACTTCTGCTGACTGTCGGAGGACGCTCCTAGCGTTGCTGCCATGACGTTTTGGATAAACACCGTCAGCCGCGGTCACGTTCTGCGTGGCGTGGCGGGCGGCTTCACACAGGCCAACCACGGCAAACCACACATGTTGCGCAGGATGAAACGCGGCGACTGGATCGCCTTCTACTCACCCAAGACCGAATATCCGAAAGGCGAACCGCTGCAGGCGTTCACCGCGATCGGGCAGGTCGTCGACGATGAGGTGTACCAGGCGGATCTCGATCCCGAGTTCCAGCCGTGGCGACGCAAGATGGAGTTTCTGCCCTGCGTCGAGACACCCATCCGGCCGTTGCTCGACGATCTGAACTTCGTCGTGGACAAGTCGCGTTGGGGTTACCGATTCCGGACCGGGGTGTTCGAGATCGACGAGCACGACTTCGAAGTGCTTCGCAGCGCGATGACGGAATGACGTCGACGCACCGGCGTGGGCGCCGGCACACCCGACACGAAAGTGACGACGAGGTAGGGGAAAGCACGGTTCGAGTCTTCGCGCTCACCAGCTGACGCGAATCAGTCGAGAAGCCCACGCATTTGGCGAAGAACTCCTCCGCAGGGAGGAGGCGCCGACGACGCCTGCGTGCTACGCGGTTAGTGTCGGGTATGGCTCTCGACAAGACCGGTGCGGAAGCGACAGTGACCGCCGAAGCCGACCGCTTCATCATCAGCGTCGACGGTCAGCGCGTCGGCCTCGCCGACTTCTCCGATCGCAACGGCCAGCGCAGCTTCTTCCACACCGAGACCTCGCCCGAATTCCAGGGCCGAGGCTTGGCCACGATTCTCGTCGCCGAGGCCGTCGCCGCCACCCGGGACGCTGGCCTGCGGATCACTGCACCGTGCTGGATGGTCGCCGAGTACCTGGCGAAGCACCGCGAGTACGACGACATCGTCGACCCGTCCTAGTTGCTCAGTAGCCACAGTGGGCGCCGCTATCGTCAGCCGCGTGACACGCCAGCTGCCGCCCGCATACTTCCTGCGCGACGGCGACGCCTTCGTGCCGACCTCGATGGCGCGGGGGCCGTGGGGATCGCAGATCAGCGGCAACTTCGTCGGCGGACTCCTAGGACATGCCATCGAGGCGGCCGTCGATGACCCCGACCTGCAACCTGCCCGGCTGACCGTCGACCTGCTCAGGCCCGCCGCCATGGAACCCGTGCGAGTGCGGACGTCCGTCGTACGGCAAGGCCGACGGTTGACCCTGGTCGACGCGGAGGTCACGCAAGCCGGCACCCTGGTGTCGCGCGCCAGCGCAGTTCTCCTTCGCAAGGGTGAACAACCGCCGGGAACCGTCTGGACGTCGCCGCTCGTCATGCCGCCGCTGCCTGCCGACATCGATCAATTGGTCGAGAACAGACCCCTGCTGGTGCTGGCATACGGCAAGGACCCGCAGGTGGCAGGCCCGAGCTTCGACCTGACGCAGTGGGGTCACGTCGGCCCGAAGTTCGTCTGGTTGCGCGACGTCAAGCCTCTCGTCGACGGCGCTCCCATGACGGCATTCACGCGCGCCGCGATGGCAGGCGACGTCGCGAGCTCCCTCACGCACTATGGCACCGAGGGACTTCAGTTCATCAACGCCGACTACACCTTGACTCTCAGCAGGCTTCCCGAAGGTCCGGACATCGGGCTGGCAGCGCTAACCCACTCGAGCCATGCGGGCATCGCTACCGGAACGGCTGCGCTGTTCGACCATCACGGACAGATCGGCGCGGCCACCGCGACCACGCTGGCCAACGGGGGCTTCGTGTCTCGGACGATCGGGTGAGCGGCCCTCAGGTCAGGTACTGCGCGGTCGATCCCGCGACGGGCATGTCGCCCATCCCCAGCTTGCGGTGGTCCCAGCTGCGCAACCGCGTCGGCACGACGCGCACCGCGATGCGGTTGTGCATCATCTGCTCGACGAACGGTTTCATCTCGTCGGTGTAGGGGCCGGTATAGCGCTCCCAGACGCTGACCCCAACTCGGTGGAGCAGATCCTCGTCGGCGTCCACGATCTCAGCGCGACCGTCGATCGAGACTCCCCGCAGCGTGGAGTACGTCAGCCCGTCCTCGATCATCACCGTGATCGTCGGGTCACGGCGCAGGTTGACGGCCTTCTGGGACTTTGCCTTCGTCTCGAACCAGATTTCGCCGTCGAGCACCGCGTACCACATCGCGACCAGGTGCGGTTTACCGCTCGCCGACAGCGTGGCCATGGTCGCGGTGCGACTGTGTTCGATGAACTCGGTGATCTCGTCGTCGGTCATGACGATCTTGGTGCGCTCGTTCTGTCCCACACCCCGATACTCGCAGGTACCCGCGACCAAGCGCGTCACCGGTACCTCATTTTCGGGATACGCTCTGCGCCAACGCCGAACCCGAGCCACAGGATCTCCCAGCCCATGAAACGAAGTCGCAGCCTGGCGGCCGCAGTCAGCGCTGCCGCGCTCTTGATCGGCGGGTGTTCGGCCACCGTCACATCCGGCCAAGCCGTCTCCCCCGTGTACGACGCGTTCCGAGCGGGCGGGCTTCCGGTTCAAGAGGGTCCCAGCGGGGTCCGGGACGACGCCCCCGCGCCGGAGGGCGACGTGAAGGGCACCGACGGCGGCCCCATCGACAAGCTGGCGCTGCTGGCGGTCAACGACATCTCGGACTACTGGCAGAAGAACTTCTCCGAGTCACTCGACGGCAAGTTCACCCCCATCACGCGTTTCGTCTCATACGACTCGGACGACCCCAGCAGCCCGCCGGTGTGCGGCAGCAAGACGTACAGGAATCCGAACGCGTCCTACTGCCCAAGCAAGAAGCTGATGTCCTGGGATCGTGGCGTACTGGTGCCCACTGGAAAGAAGTACTTCGGCGAGACCTCCGTTGCGGCGCTGATCGCGCACGAATACGGGCACGCCGTCCAAACCATGGCGAACCTGGTCGAGGAGGACACCCCAGGAATCGTCTGGGAACAGCAGGCCGACTGCTTCGCGGGCACGTACATCCGTTGGGTGGCAGAGGGTCAGTCACCGCGGTTCCAGCTGAGTACTGGCGACGGCCTCAATCACGTTCTCGCGGCGATCACCACGATTCGCGACAGCGTCTACGGGCCCAACGACGCTGAGCTGATCCAGCAGGGCCACGGCACCGCGCTCGACCGCATCAGTGCGTTTCAAATCGGGTTCACCTCCGGCGCGTCCGAGTGCGCCAAGATCGACTACGACGAGATCAAGCAGCGTCGTGGCGACCTGCCCCTCGTCTTGAACGATCCGAGCGGCGAGGGCGGCAACGTCACCATCGACGAGGACAACCTGCAACAGTTGATGGAGGTTCTGGGGGCGGTCTTCAAGCTCGCAAATCCGCCCACACTGTCCTTTGACCAGCCCACGTGCAGCGATGCGAAACCCACCCCGCCGGCGTTCTACTGCCCATCGTCCAACACGATCTTCGCGGACCTCGACGCGCTGAAGGTTCTCGGCGCCCCTGCGGACCTGGAAGACGACATGCTGGTCAAGGGGGACAACACGGCGTTCGCCGCCGTCACGTCTCGCTACGCGCTCGCCGTCCAGCACCAGAAGAACCTGCCGCTCGACAACGCCGCCGCCGCGTTGCGGACCGCATGCCTGACGGGCTTTGCACAGGCCGCGATGATCGAGCCCGTCCAATTGCCAAGCGGCGAACAGGGTTTGACGCTCACGGCAGGCGACTTTGACGAGGCCGTCGCCAGCCTGCTCACCAGCGGCTTCGTCGCGAGCAACGTGAACGCCGAGACCGTGCCGTCGGGCTTCACCCGAATCATCGCCTTCCGGTCGGGGCTGGCGGGTGACGAGGACCTCTGCTTCAAGCGGTTCAAGTAAATGGACTATCCGGTCGTGGCGCCCCCACTGCCGCGTCCCGTCATACTCGACCAGCTCTGGACCGATCTGACGTTCATTCACTGGCCGGTCGACGCCGAGCGCATCGCTCACCTCTATCCACCGGGTACCCGGCCCGACGTCTTCGACGGCGCGACGTACGTCGCATTGGTGCCGTTCGCGATGCGGAAGACGCGACTGGGCCCGTCGCTGCCGCTGCCGTACTTCGGGACGTTCCTAGAGACCAACGTCCGGCTCTACTCCATCGACGATCGGGGTCGTCACGGAGTGCTGTTTTGTTCGTTGGAGACGGCCAGGCTCGCGGTGGTGCCCGTCACCCGGGTTGGCCTGGGCGTTCCGTACACCTGGGCGCGGATGCGCATGACGAAGCACGGTGACGAGGTGGCGTACGAAAGCGTTCGGCGTTGGCCGCGGCGTGGCCTGCGAGCGCAGGTGACCGTTTCCGTCGGTCAGCCCGTCGAGCCGACGCCACTCGAGGTGTGGCTCACTGCACGCTGGGGTGCGCACACGCGCAAGCTCGGCAAGACGTGGTGGGTGCCCAATGACCACGAGACGTGGCCGTTGCGGGCTGCGACCGTCGTAGACCTCACCGACGACCTGGTCGCCGCGAGTGGGCTGGAACCCGCTGGCCCGCCGCTACGGGCCCTGTTCTCGACTGGTGTGCATGCCCGTTTCGGCCGTCCGCAGCTCGTCGACGCGAGCGCCCGTTGATGCAACAGATGATCGATTCGGGCCAGATTCAACTGGTACACAAGGAACTTGACGACGATGACGATCGCCAGCCATCCGCGCGGATGAGTGGCGGTGCAGACAAGGGTGCGCCACGATGTGGAAGAGAGCAGTCAGCTCGATCCAGCCTTACCGGGATGGCAGTGGGAACCTGACGAGATACGAAGGTTGGCAAGCCGCGCAGCCGGTCTGGTTGCCGAAGCGCTCATCGCCGGCTCGGCTGATGACGTCATGCGGCGGCCGTCTCGAAACCGAGTCAATGCGTGGGCTACTGAATCGTGGCCAACCAGCGGTACTTCGGAAGATTCGTTGTGGGATGAGGTCCGCGCCGCCGTCATTCCCTACCCCTTCGGCAATGGCCACCCGCGCTTTTCGGCATGGGTGAACTCGCCACCGCACCCGCTGGCGGCGATGGCCGCTGGAATCGCTTCCTCCATGAACCCGAGCGTGGCTGGCGGAAACCATGCCGCGGTGCATCTCGAGCACCAAGTCGTCAGGTGGTTCTGCGAACTCCTCGGTTGGCCCGTTGCAGCAGGGGGACAACTGGTTTCGGGAGCCTCGGCGGCTGCCTTGACGGCGCTGACCGTCGCGCGACACCGCGCCGCTGCCAACATTGGTGTCGACGATCGCAGGACAGGCGTGAGCGGGCTTGGGCGTAGGCCGCTGATCTACGCGACTGCGCAGGCGCATGGCTGCCATACCAAAGCGGTTGAGGCGCTGGGCATCGGATCAGCCAACATCGTCGAAATCGCCGCCGACGATGGCCACCGAATGATTCCCGATCTACTGGATCGGCAACTTGCCGAAGATATTTCGAGCGGCCACCTTCCGATTGCCGTGATCGCGACAGTGGGCACGGTCAACACCGGCGCCGTTGACCCCATCGAGCAGATCGCCGCCGTATGCAAACGCCACGGCGTGTGGATGCACGTCGATGCGGCCTACGGTGGGCCAGCGGTACTACTGACCGATGTCTGGCCGGTCGAGAAGGCAGCGCTCAGCGCGGCCGACAGCCTCGCCGTCGACCCCCACAAGTGGCTCTACGTGCCCGTCGACGCTGGGCTGGTGATGTTCTCCGACATGACCGTCGTCCGCGACACCTTTAGCCACATACCCGACTACCTACGTAGCGGCGGTGACCCCGACGAACCAGTCTGGTTCTCTGAGTTCGGCTTGGAGCAAACCCGACCCTTTCGCGCGCTCAAGGTGTGGATAACGCTCAAACACCTGGGACGACGACGGCTCGGGCAGTTGATCAATCGTGACATGGCCGTCGCAGCGGCTCTCCTGCGCGCGGTCGACGAGGCACCCGACTTCGAGCTGCTTGCTCACGGATTGTCCGTTGTCTGTTTCCGCCACCGCCCTGCGGGACTGCCCGCCGACGCACTCGACGATCACAACCCATCCGCGCTGCGGCATCTTCAGCAGCGCGGCCACGCCTTCATCGCCGGTACTCGTGTCGACGATCATTTCGCGCTGCGTGCCTGCGTGGTCAACCCCGCGACCACAACCACCCATACCAACACGCTGCTGGATAACATCCGTTCGGCCGCAGTGAGCTAATCCAGCGTGGCGACCACCCCAAACACCGCGCCCTCGCATGACCGTTGAAGCGGCGCGCTTGCTGTCTGTCCCGTCGTCGCGTTGGTTTCAGCTAGGCCATCGTGGAGTGTGGCACGCGAAACTCCGGAGACCCGGCAGCTGGATCAGCGCGGCCATCGCGCAAAATTGCGTCGCGCCGATGCACCCGCTGGGAGAGATTGGCTTCGTGAATGAGCCCGGGCGGTCGACGCCAAACAGTGTGTGCTGCAATGGTTTCCCGATGTCCCGGTTCTGCGCGAATACTCGTGGGGCCAGCTGTGGCCCCACCGGCCCGAGTTCTCCTTTTCGGTCAGCTACGCCTAATACGCGCCTCGAACGGTAGCGACGAGGCGTCTCAGCGAGGAAGCGGCTTGCGCCAGTCGTTCATCGTCAACAAGATCCGACTCGATGGGGAGCCGGACCATTGGGGTTCGAGGCCGAAGTGGCGTGCGAGTTGAACCACCCGTTGGCCCACCATGGTGTCGGTTTGTTCGCGGACTTCTCGCTGGGCCTCTGGTTCGCCTCGACCTGCCGCGGCGATCAGCGACTGCGGCAGTGCGGGATGTGCACGAAAGGCACTGTAGCCCAGATACACCGACGGATTTGGCTCGCCCAGCGCTTGAGCGTCTTGCTCGTGAAAGAACGTGTACGCCCACTCTCGGTAGCGGTACCAATCGTCCGGATCCGGATTGGGTGTCCGCTCATCGTCGATCTCGCGGGTCGCACACTGCGTGCAACACGAGAAGCACATGCGCGCCAGGATGCCCTCGGATTCCAAGTGGTCGAAGGTTCTCTGAAGCCGGCCATAGTCACCGGTATCGGTCCACGACGCTTGCTCGGTTACTCGCGCATTCCACATCGACTCGAACAAGGCGGTCGCCGAGTCCGGAGGCACGACACCGGAGTCATCGACCCATGCCAGCACCCATTCAAGAACATCGTCGTACTGCCAGAACCCTGCGACCAACAACGTGCTGATGAATTCGGCAAGCTCGTCGCGGCTGCCTGTTTCCCAGTCAAGGATACGCATGGGTCAAGCCTATCGACGGTCAATCGACCTGCCGCACACCAAAATGAGCCAGGACGGTGCTGCCACACATGAAGTTCGTCTCGAACCAAATGGTCACCTGATAGACCGTGACCCTGCTGCAGCTCGACACCAATCGTTGAGAGTCTCAGGCAGGCGCGGCCACCGCGCGTGCCGTACCTCCTGCTGGTTCTGATGCCATATCGCGGGCGTACTCAGTGGGCGAGCATCCCGCTACTCGTGCGAACGCAGTCGTGAATGCGGTCGCAGACTGGTAGCCGACCACCTGCGCCACGTGCGCGACGGTTGGCCGCTGGGTCCTCAGTAGGTCTTTGGCCAAGGCCACCCGCCACTCCAATAGGTACTGCATGGGCGTCAAACCCACTGTCCTGGTGAATCTTTGCGCGAACACTGCGCGCGATACCGCGGCCACGCTTGCAAGGTGTTCGACGGTCCAGCCGCGGGCGACGTCGGCGTGCATCGCACGCAGCGCTGGGGCAAGCATTGGATCCGCGAGGCCTGCGATCAGTCCTCTGCCGCGGCTGCCTAGCTCCGGCGCGGCGGGAACCCGTGTGGCTTCGATGACGAGCACTTCGACTAGGCGTTTGAGGATCACGTCGCGACTGGGCCCGTCGGTGTCTGCTTCTTCGGCGATGAGTTCGACCAACCGGGTTAGCCTGGCCGCGCCCGATTGGCCGCCCCGTACCAGGATGACCGGTGGAAGGAGTGCGACCAGCAGGGCAGCGCTGGCCTGGTCGAAGCGGAAGTACCCGCCGAGCATGCGCATGTTGATCGGTTCGGAGTTGTCGCCGTGGTGGGCGTCACCTGAGTGGTCGAGCGGCGTGAAGATCGGGGTGGCGTCAGGGTGGCTGCGCATCGTGAACTCCGGTGTCTGCGGGAAGAACAGGAAGTCACCGCGGCGAAGTTCCATGTCTTCGAGGCCGTGCGGCTCTAGCAGGCACGACCCGTCGAGCATCAGGCAGAACGCGGGGTCGCCGTAACGAGGCTTCTGAACGCCCCATCTGCCATCACCGGTGATGATCTTGGCCAGGACCGCCTCAGGGCGCAGCAGCGACATCAGCTCCTCCATCGGTTCCGTGCCGCCGCCCATGCTGCAGACGCTAGCGTGGACTCCGTTCCACTGCCGGCGTCCATATTTGGACGAGTCAAGTCATGTCGACTGGGCCAGCGCCACGGCATCGGGGCCCGCCGGGAACCTCAGCTGATCTGATGTGTCGGTGGCGGCCTTGAACACTACGTCCGCGACGTCGCCGGGGGTGGTCACCTCGCCGGGCTGACCAAACGCTTCCATGATGGGTGCCGCGAACGGAAGGTAGTCCTCGGGGGTTTGGCTCATGCGGTCGGCGCCATTGCTGGTGAACGCCGTCGACGGTCCGTAACCCGGCTCGACGAGCTTGACCCGCACCCCGAAGAAGCCCAGCTCCAAAGCCAGCGATCCGGAGAAGCCCTCGACCGCGGACTTGCTCGCGGTGTAGACGGCGGCCAGCGGCATTGCCGCCAGCGTGGTGCTGGAGGTGACATTGACGATGACCCCAGAGCGGCGCGCCCGCATCTGCGGGACAACTGCCTGGGTCATGGCCATGGCGCCAAATGTATTGGTGTCGAAGAGTTCTCGTGTGGTACTCATGGGCGTGGCTTCGAACACGCCGATACCACCGATGCCCGCATTGTTGACCAGGACATCGATCGGACCGCTGGCCTGGACCGCACCGGCAATGCTGTCCGGGTTCGTCACGTCCAGCGCGAGTACTTTCACCCGATCTGAACTCGGCAGTATGTCTTGGCGCGGAGTTCGCATGGTGGCGACGACGTTCCAACCCTCGTCGTAGAACCTCTGCGCAGTGGCGAGGCCGTAACCCGAAGAGCAGCCGGTGATGAGCACTGTTGTCATGACTGAAAGTTAACGAGCGCAACCAGTCACGGACAACGCCGTCCCGTCTCGGATTGCTTCGTGATCGTCTTGACCGGCACACCGAGCTGGCCGGTGCAAACCCTCTCAGTTCCGGTCGGCAAGTGAGCAGGTGATCCCGGAACAGGCCGGAGCTGACAGGCCGCGGCTTGCCCACCACCATCGGGTACTGAAATCAACTGCGTCGCAACCCAAGCCGCGCGGTGACGATGTGAAGTTCGTCGGGGTGTCGGCGAACGGATGCGAGCACCAGTCGCAGTCTGGCGGGCCTCTCCGTGCGTGCTGGTCTAGTTTGCAGGGGTGAACGGACGGTGGCATGTCGCTGAGGGGGTCACGTGACGACCTGGACGCGGGAGCAGATCCTCGAACAGTCCGCAGCATGGGTGTCTCCGTGGCGCCCGCCTGAGTCCACTCATGCTGTGGTCGACGGCTACGAGTTCTACATCCTGGGTTCGGAGGCCACCGTGATGGCTTGTCCTGCAACGTTACCGGGTTCAGGAGACGGGATTCGAGGCGCACTCGGTGCAGCTGCCCGCTGCGGTGCCGAGTCGCTGCAGATCACGGTGGGGCCCGATTATCCGGGAGGTGACGCGACGTTGGAGGAGCTCGCAACGATGTCGGCGGTCGCCCTCGAGGTTGCCGACATCCTGGCGGTGGACCTGTCGAGCTCGACCGCCGAGACCGTGCCAGCACCATCAGATGTCGACGTGGTCGAGGTGGAGACCCTCAAGGAGGTCGCTGCGTTCGAACGCACGTCTGCGCTGGGGTGGGGGTACCCACTGCCGTCGGATGACGACATCCGCTCGGCCCATCGAAAGGTGACGCCGGGTTCATTCCTTGCGCATTGCGCCGGCGTTCCCGCTGGGACGGGCGGTTTCACCCTCGTGCAGCCGGTCGCGCGATTGTGGGGTGCAGCCGTGATACCGGCGATGCGGGGTCGGGGTGTCTATCGGGCACTGGTTGCTACCCGACTCTGCGCAGCCGCTGCGCGGGGCGCGACCCTCGCGTTGGTCCATGCCGGACCCATGTCCTCACCCATCCTTCAGCGGCTGGGTTTTCTAAAGTTTGGCGAGCGCCGCACATTCCGGGTCGACATCGGCTCCTGACCCGACGCGATGGCTGAACACCCCGCTACGCCACGGCGTCGCCGAGCGCGGCAGGCGGCGGTGCAGATGGGCGTCCACGCGCAGGATGTGCGCCAGCCCGCAAGACCACCCCGAGTGGGTAGCTGGCGAACAGGCTCACCGTCATGGACTCGATGACGGTTCGCACCCACGTGGATCTGATCGACCACGAATCTCTAGATCGAAAACAGACCGTCAAGTGGAAGTCGCGTTCACGTAGTCGCGAGTTCGAGCTGCACTTCCACGAGCCAATCCGAGTAGTCGGTGTCGTTGGTTTCCAGGTAGAGCTCGCGCCACCGTCCCCGTTGGACGCTGAGCAACTGGTCGTGGGCTTCGGCCCAGCGCGCGATGGACTGGTGAGCTTCGTTCATGTCCGCGACGGTCCCGCGTCGCACCACCGACGCGACCCAGACTCCCGGAAGCTCGACGACGTCGAGGCCAGGCACGCTCGCCGTCGGTGCGAGGAAACCGGCGTGCAGACGCAGAGTGTGCTCGTCGTCATCCCGCCACGAGATGGGTGAGGCCCGGTCGGCGGAGGCGGCGTCCATCAGCTCGATGACGCGGCCGAAGAGTGCCTCGACGTCGAGTTCTTCGTCGTCAGATTCCTCGCCAATGAACTGGTGCAGCGCGAGAACCCGTTGCGGTGCAACGGTCTTCAGCTCGACGTCTGTGATGGTCATCGTCTGCTCGCTTTCGATCAACCGCAACCGTGCACGCACACGGTCGAGGGTCTGTCCGTCTCGAAGTAATTGCGTCTCCAGATCGGCTGCGCGCATGCGCAGCATTCCTCTGAGCTCGACGACGTCGATGCCGTCTGCTAGAAGCGTCCTGACCTGCTCTAGCGGGAAACCTAGGTGCTTGAGCGCAACGAGTCGGTTGAGCCTCGTCAGCTGATTGGCGTCATAGCGGCGGCGTCCCGTGCTGGGATCGACCTCGGCCGGCACCAGCAGGCCGATCCGGTCATAGTGACGCAGCATGCGCACACTCACCCCGCCCAGCTGTGCGAATGCACCGATCGAATACATGAAGACCACGATCGCGCATGACACCGTGTCATGTGCAAGAGCTACGGGGTGGCCTGCGACCTCGAGTGGTCCAGGAATCGGCTGAAGACCGACGTGCGGGACCGGATCTGATCGACCTCGAATCTCTACGAACGCGACCACAGACAACGTGCGGCGTGCCGCTGAGGCTTCGTACCGTGGCTAGATGACGTGGCGCTTCGTTCGACGTGTGGATGGATTGAGCTATGACTTCCTCCTCGAGGAGGACCCGAAGTTTGGCCATCCGTCCTATCGCCGTGTGGATTTCGCCGTGTTCTGTCGAAGGTTGCCTGACTTTGGATGGTGCGTTGTCGACCCCGATGGGCGCGTACTTTCTCGGCCGGTTGACGATCCAGGCTTCGGCGAGTTGCCTCCCACAGGAGCGTGGCTGAGCGGTAAAGGTGACCGCGCCTACGTGTATGACCTGGTAGAGGCTCCCAGTCCGTGACTGCGTCGACCCAAGACGGCAACTGATCGTTCTCGAATCTACTTACATCTGAACCGCCGTCGGCGTCGTCGCAGCCGCTTCTGGCCAATCCGACCGTGGAGCTCTCACGGGAGGCCCGTGTGGTGAGGATAGTGGCGGTTCGCCCTTGCGGCCCTGGCCGTCGGCAACGCCTACCTCGAATCAGGACCTGGAGTCCCATCTGGCCTCCGGACCAAAACGCGCTCCGGACCATTCGACCCACTCTTGAGTCGGCGGTCGAATCTTTTCCGCGACATCGCGAAGCACCGACGTCAGGCCGGGATCAAGGTGAAGCAAGCCGGCGAGCAGATCGGACCTTTTTCTATCCCTTACACCTTCAGCCCGCTCCTCAGAAATACGCGCACAGACCGCTTCCGGTGGCCGAAAGGCTCTCACGCACTTAGATATCGATGAGATCTCCTCCAATCATCCGCCAGGTTCACGGCGAACAGTTCGGCCTGATACGTCATGCGGTTAGACCCCACCATCCTTCTGCGCCACAATCGCACCCCAGCAACCGAAGCTCGACCCCGTGGTCGCCTGGCGAGGGCGATAGACCGCGCGGCGGTGCGCGGTCACATCGCCGATGACACCGTGACGAGTGTCGTCTCCATCGCCGGACCACTGGTGGCCGGAGCGCGGAATATCGCGGAGACCGAGCGGCCTCCGTTCTTGAGCTCCCCTGCGGGGATGGTCCAGGCTTCCACCACCGCGCATCGTTGAAAGACCCCCCGGTCGTACCAGCCCTGGAGGATCGAGTCGGGCGGCGTGCTCGTCACGGGTCCTCCGGTGGAGACGGCCGGCGGGCACGATGCGGAGGCGTCCGTCAGCCACTTGTGTTCCCCTGCACCGGTTTTCGCGATGAACGCGTCGACGGCGGACCGTGGTGCGTTGAACGCCACCTCGACAGTTCGGGCCTCCGCACCCCAGTTCGTCGTGCGGCTGATGCCGCGGATCGGCACGAATGCATCGGGGATGCGCGCCGTGTTGAATGCGGCGTCGAGCTGTTGCACAGCCTCGCCATTGGAGAGATCCGTCGTCGTCATGGCGGTGTCGGATTCACACGCCGCAACCATGCCGACAACGACGAATACCGTTGCCGCGAGACGCCGTGACGATGCCATCACCATGTCTAGGAACCCTTCCACGGACCGTCGGAGTGGCACAGATTCGGTGCCCGCGAAGTTTGGGCGAAGCCGGTCAGGCGATCGTGCTCATGATGAGGGTGGTCACCTGATCGGGGTTGGTGGGGGTGCGCGGAGTTCTGGACGTAGACTGCTCCCGTGGACCGCGCGGTGTCCTGGTACTCGGTGGCAGCGATGGTCCGCGATGCAATCGCTTTGCAGCGCTAATGGATTCCACGGTCGAATCCGTCGTTCAGTGTTTGGTCACGGGTTTCTGCGGCCGTGTTGAGCGGACACGCCTCGGAGGCTTCGTTCAGCCGATTCGGACCTCCCTCGGTTCTGACGGTCGAGATGAACTGGTCGAACGCGGTTCGGCTGGCGTTGAAGCCCCTTGGACTGTTCCGGTTTCCGATCCCCAGGTGGTCGTACTGTCCGTTGCGGTCAGCGGGATGAAGGATTGCGGGATTCGGGTGCGGACACACAGCCAGTGGCTGTCAGCACGCCGAGGCTCAACAAGCACACGATCACGGCACCGTTCCTCGGACCGTTTGCACTCCGCGGCTGCACTCGGTCCCTCGACAGCGACGATCACCGATTCATCATCGAGGTAGCTGATCGCACACTCAACCGCTCAAGCGACCTGCGCAACTCCCTCCGTAGGATTAGCAGCCGTCTCGTTTCTACGAGTCCCGAACGGCCGTCCGCTCCGAGGGAGAATGCCTCTGTGCTGTCCGATCTGCGAGGTCATTCTGAGATTGGCGTTGCCTCGGGTGTGGGGTTCGTTCACCTTTGCGGCTTGGCCGCGACAAATGCCTTTCTGGCCCATGTCCCGGGCGAAGGGGTGGACTTCCCGGCAGGCGCCCTGGACGCCGTGCGCGCGTCGACGGCCTTGGCCACGTCGTAAGCGCGGGGGCGAAAATCCCGCGCGGAATCTAGCTTCCGCTCCGTTACCGTGGAATGGTGACTGACGCCGTCGATACGACCCGCAGGACCTTCCCCGGCATCAGCTCGCGTGCGTGGGAGCATCCAGCAGACCGCACGGCGTTGACTGCGTTGCGCAGGCTCAAGGGTTTCGACCAGGTGCTCAAGCTGCTGTCGGGCATGTTGCGCGAACGTCAGCACCGGCTGCTGTACCTGGCCAACAGCGCGAAGGTAGGGCCACGTCAGTTCCCCGATCTCGACACGCTGCTCGACGACTGCGTCGCCGTGCTGGACGCGCCCGTCAAGCCGCAGCTGTTCGTCCTGCAGTCGCCGCGCGCGGAGGCGGTCTGCATCGGCATGGATGAACCATTCATCGTCGTCAGCACGGGCCTCTACGACCTCATGACCTACGAGGAGATGCGTTTCGTCGTCGGTCACGAGCTGGGCCATGCCATGAGCGGCCATGCCGTGTACCGCACCATGCTCATGCACTTGATGCGGCTGGCGCGCTCGTTCGGTTTCATGCCGGTCGGCGGGTGGGCTCTGCGCGCGATCGTCGCCGCACTCATGGAGTGGCAGCGCAAGTCCGAATTATCCGGCGACCGAGCGGGTCTGCTCTGCGTGCAGGACATCGACACCGGCATCCGCGTAAACATGAAGCTGGCAGGCGGAAGGCACCTCGACCGGCTGGATACCCAGGCGTTCCTGGCGCAGGCCCGCGAGTACGACCGCGTCGGCGACATGCGCGACGGCGTGCTGAAGCTGCTCAACACCGAACTGCAGAGCCACCCCTTCTCGGTGCTACGCGTCGAGGCACTGAACACCTGGGTCGACTCCGGTGAATACGGTGACATCATGGCTGGCCGCTATCCCCTTCGCGCCGAAGATGATTCGGCCCGTTGGGTCGACGACGCCGCGGCAGGGGCTCGGTCCTACAAGAGTGGATTCGACGCCTCGGAGGACCCGTTGATCCGAGGATTGCGCGACGGGCTGTCCGGCATAGTCGACGGGGTCGGGCAGGCGGCCACCAACGCTGTGGGTGCGGTCGGCCGCAGGGTCTCGGAGTGGCGCAACAACTCGGGAAACTAACCGAGCCCCGACCGCGCGACGCCGCGTGATCGCATTCCGGGCCCGCAGTCCCTCATCGGAGGTCCTTGACCAAGGCGAGCCCTAGCGGAGCACTGCCCTGGCCGAGTGCCTTGGCCTCGGGATTGGCGTTAGGGCCGCATAGCCATGAGACATCGACCAGCCGACGGATGACGAGGCTGGCAACATCGGACTCGGTGACGGTATCGGCATCACCAGCGCCGATCAGTCTTCGCCGTGCGTGCCGTATGAGGATGTCGAAGGCCTCCGTCCGAGCCTGCTTGAGGTCTAGATCGTCCTGGTGACACAGGTAGCCAGCGGTCTACGATCCGATTGTGGGCACTACGAAGGTGGTCGCGGCCACGTCGCTGCTCCTCGCGGCGGGGTCCCTCCTGATGCTCGGTCCCTGGTGGCCTCCGCCGGCTCTCGTTGTGGTCCTGTCGCTCCTTCTAGCGGGGGTGTCCGTCCTGCTGACCACCATCCTCGCCTATAAGGACAGGTTGAAGTGGCTAGCGGGTTGGACTGCAACCGCCCGACAGCGCGGGCCGCAGGTGAGCTGGCAGGCCGGTCGCTGGGACACCGACCCCCGCCACGGTTACGTCGCCAATGTCGGCGACGGCACCGCCTACGAGGTCAACGTCACGGCCTCCGACCGAGTCGTCGCCGCAGCGCAAAGCGTTCCGCCCTATCGCGCCGATCGTCTGTCCTCAACGTCAGGACCACCCTGTTACCTCAACTTCTGCGTTGACCAACGCCTCGAACGGCCAGTTCCCTTCGGTTCAGAGAGTGCGGCTATACCGAGTGCCCTGGACAAAACAGTTGACTCCGATCGGCGCGAGGTCGTCGTCCAAGTCAGCTGGCGGTCCGAGAACAGCGAGCATTTCACCCAGACTGTCCGCACCGGCACCTAAACGGCACAAACGGATCGTCGACTACATGTCGGACTACGAAACCCGATACCGCACAACGTCTTACACATGGTACCGACGCTCAGATCAGCTTAATAAAGGCTATTGTTGCGAGACGTTACAGATAACGCCGGCGTGGTTGCGCTCCACGTCGATCTGGCTTCGAGCCCGGGACCACACAATCGCTGCATTCCGAGCGCTCGAAACCATCGTCGAAGAAGATCGCAACGCTGCACCCCCACCGCCGGCCGATGCGATGAGTATCACCGAGCTCTCCGCTGCGCTCGGTGTGCGCTCGTCCGCACTTCGTTTCTGGGAGGAGCAAGGACTTGTCACACCCGAACGAAAGTCTCCGCTAGGTGTACGAGGCCGATACGTCGTTGACGTGTATCGGCGCTAGCGATGCCGGGCTGAAACGACGAGACCCCGAGCCATTGACTCGGGGTCTCGCTCAGGCAGCGGATTTCGCCGATCACGTCAGTGGGCAGGTCGGTCCGCGTTCGCGTGGATCGCGTCGCGACAGTAGACCGCGAGGCCCGGAAGCCCGAATGATTCGTCGTATGTGGCGACGTACCTGGGGTCGCTCACGTACATGTCGCCCAGGTTGCGGTGGAAAGCCGGCGGGCACTCGTAGAACCAGCGATTCACGTGGAGCCGGTGTTGCTCGGCCGCATTCATCGCCTCTTCAGAGTCGGCCGGGAGCCCAGCGCGGAAGGCGTCGGACAAGGCCTTCTCAACAGCTTCTCCCTCGGCCTTGATCTGGACCCATTCATCCTTGCTGTAGGACTTCGCTCGGCGCTGCGATTCCTTCCACTCTGCGGTCTCGCCCCACTTCTGCTCGGCCTCTTTCTGGTAGTCGTCGAAGCCGTCACCGAAGAGTTCGCGCATGTCGTCGTCGGTCATGGCTGTGTTCGTCATTGCTTTCTCCAATGCCTGATCGATTGCCTCGACGAGGTCCTTCATCTCATCGAGCCGGGACATGACGCGTTCGCGCTGGCGAACCAGGTGGCTGACCTCGTCGCCCTCGTCCAGCAGGCTCGCGATCTCGTCAAGAGACAGCTCGAGCCGGCGGTAAACGATGACCTGCGACAAACGCGTCAGGTCCGCCGACGTGTAAACCCGATAACCCGAGGCTGCACGCCGACTCGGGGTTAACAATCCAATTTCGTCATAGTGGTGAAGCGTCCGGACCGTGATGCCAAATCGCCGCGCGACTTCGCCCACGGTGAGTTCGTCCACCTGCATCTCCTGCGTCACGTCGGTAAGGCTGGTGCATCACGTCGCGTGAGGGTCAAGTCTTGACAACAACGTCATCGCCAGCAACAGCTAGGCGGAGTGTTGAGCACGTGGATTTATCAGTAGGTTGATTGGTGTGTTTCTTGCTGTGCCCTGCGATACCGCGGATGGTTCTATCGATCATGAGGAACTTAATATCTCTAGGTGCGTTTCCATGCGCGGTCCGGGCGGGCCGCTGTCCTTAGGCGGGGCATGACGACCGTTTGGTCGTTCTGTGGAGCACTCGCAAGGGAGCGGGATTTGTCGCTAGGCTGACGGCATGCGGCGCGTGATTGTTGCTGTTGCTGCTATGGTGGCCGCCGCGTGCAGTTCGTCGCCGCCAACGCCGCCTCCAGCGAATCCCCCTCTCCCCGCGCCGCCCGCGATGGCCTTTCCGGCCACGTCGCTGCTGTGTCGCGTGGCCGATGACTTCAACGGAGCCAAAGCGACCTACTATCTCGAAATCCATTCCGCAGCATTCGATTTCAGTCCTTGCAACGCTGGTATCGCACGGATCGTGGTGCGCCCTGCAGATCTCAATCACCCCGATGCGGGGCTGGCGCCCGGTCCGCGGCATGGCTGCACTTATAGCGGGACCACCGACCGCAGTGTCAACGGCGTCATCACGGTCTTCACCACCTTCGAGCCTGCCAACCTGGCCACCGTCGACGCACTCTGTGCAGCACACCACGGACTGGGCCCTTTATCTGTAGCGACACAGCCTCATTAGGGTTTTGAGCAAGGTCGAGTCGTCAATCACATGTGTAATCCGCTAGGACCGGGCTGTTCCCTGGTGCACGTGTAACCGATGCCCCGCAGTGTGGCGATCTCGCGGTGTCGCTCGGTGACCCGGATGTTGTCATCGTCCAGTTCGCGGTTTTCGGCCAGACGCGCGGGATATTGGTCTCGCTGTGGTGCTCGCTGGCGGCCGATGGGAATGTCGTTAGAATTGGCCACAATTCGGTGCGGTCGGCTCACCGTTGAAGCGCGCGGCGATCCATTGCATTGCTGGTTCGCCGTCGACGAGCATCGGCAAGGCGTGGTTGATCACCAGCTTGTTCAGGAACGGTGGCTCCTCGTTGGTGCGGAACTCGACGTCGGCGCCCTTGCCGCACCAGTCCCGGCCCAGCTGATTGGCGGCCGTCCACGGCACCAGCGGGTCGTACCGGTTGCTGTTGATCAGGACCGGGGCGTTGGGTTTGTACTTGCCCAGCTTCTGCATCTCGAACAGCGACTTGAACGGTTCTTCCTCGACCAGCACGTTGATGTCGTCGGTGAAGTAGGGCTGCAGATGCCGGAACATGAAGTCGACGATGGTCTGCGCGACGCACTGTCGCGACACGCTTTCGAGCATGTCCTTACCCCGTTGCGTGAGCTTGGAGCGGATCAGGTCGGCGAACTCCGGGTAGGCATAGATCTCGCCGTTGAGCGCATAACCGACCACGCCGACCAGTGCGCTGCCGTCGGTGTACGGGAACAGCTCTTTGAGGTCGGCCACCGGGGCCCCGGCGTAGGTGCCGACGACGTGCAGTTCAGGTGCATAGGAGGAGGCCAGCTCGGCTGCCGACGCCGCGGCACCGCCGCCTTGCGAGTAACCCCAGAAGGCCACCGGCCCGTCGGGATCCAGCGAGGTGCCGGGGAGCTTCTTGGCGGCGCGAGCGGCGTCGAGCACCGCGGCGGCCTCGGCGACCCGGTTGACGTACGTGTGCATCCCCGGAGTGCCCAGGCCCTCGTAGTCGGTCATCACGATCGCGAAGCCGCGGGCCACCATGGTCGCGATGAACCCTTCTTCGTAGTTGACCATGATGTCCCAGCCGCCCGAATAGTGGATGCCCTGGTTGAACTGTCGCGACGGCGCACACTGGTTGCCCTGGCCCTGTGTGCCCACCGCGTAACTGATCAGTGGTCGCGGGCCCTTGCCCGGCCAGTCGTTGTGCGGCTCGAAATAGGTGCCCGTCACGGCGACCGGATTTCCGCGAGCATCGGTGCTGCGGTACATGATTCGCGTCCCGGTGGCCATAATCGCGCCGAGTTGACCTGATGGCTCCAGCACCAAGCGCGAGGGTTCGGTGCGGATGAGATCACCCGGGGCGCCCGGCGGCAGGGGGTCTGGGGGAAGGTAGAACGCCTCGTATTGGGGTTCGTCTCCGGTGTCGGCGGACGCCGGGCCTGCGGTCGAGAACAGTGAGCCCCACAGCAATAGGACGGCAAAGATCCCCCGAGTGCGGCGCATTACTGGACAGTAACAACGGCGTGGTCAAAGTGGCGGCATTTCGCTAACAATTTAGTGAAATGGGCGGTATGTGCAGGCCATGACCGCTTTTGATGATGCCTGGCGTTACTGGGCGGCGAGACCGCTGAGCATCGCCCGTATATGTCGGTCGAGGTCGTGCGCGTCGGTCACGGCCGGCCAGCCATACACGAAACTCAGCATCACGCCGCTGACGTAGGTCAACACCGTCACCGCGCGCTCTTCGATCGTCTCGACATCGGCAGGGGGCCTGTCGTCCGTCCATCCTGCGACGACATCGCGCGCCAGGCCATAGATCTGCGTGGTGACCTTCGACATGGTCGCGGCGAGGTCGGGGTCGCGGCGGGCGGCGAGAGCCAATTCGTGTCGAGCCCGAGCGCGGGTCAGCCCGGGGTCGGTCGCTGAGAACATCACCAACCGTGCGAAACCCAGCGTCCCGGAGAAGTGCCCATCGCCGTCCCCATCAGCGTCCAGCCCAGCTGCCAGCGCCAGATCGGCTACATCGAGTTCGGTTATCCGCTCGGCGATTCCGTGAACCAGCGCCTGACGGGTCGGAAAATGATAAGACGTGGTTCCGGCCGGCAGACCTGCCTTCTGATCAACTCGCGGGTGGCTCAAGCCGTGAGCGCCATCGGAGCCCAGCAACACGATGGCAGCGTCGGCGATATCGCGCCGACGCTGCGGGGCGTTGTAGCTTCGACGTGCAGCGATACCCCCGATGCTATCGAGGCGACCGCAGATCTCGGGCCGATTCCGATGGGCTGCGCGCGGCTGCGCAGCGAGGTTCGCCCGAGACCCCCGCGACTACCGGCCCACGCCCCGATCGGCCCGTCCGGATGGTTGCAGGTCATCGACGGCGGCGCCACCGACGAGCAGACCCAGGAAGGGCCGTGGTGAACAAAGCCGCCAAAGACGCTCTCACCGACCCGATCTCGGCGGACATGAACAAGGTGATCCGACAACTCAAACTCTCACCCATGCTCGACACGCTGCCCGAAAGGCTGGCCCTGGCCCGCCAACAACACCTGTCCCGCGCCGCGTTCCTCGAACTGGTCCTCGCCGATGAAGCTACCCGCGGCGACACCAGCTCCGCAGCCCGCCGGGCCCGCGCCGCGGGCCTGGACCCGGCCATGCGCATCGACACCTGGGACGACCACGCCACGGTGCGCTACGACCGCACGGTGTGGACTGATCTGACCAGTCTGCGGTTCCTCGGCGCCGCGCACGGGGCGGTCATCCTGGGTGCGGTCGGGGTCGGCAAGACCCACCTCGCCACCGCACTCGGCCACATCGCAGTGCGACGCCGGATCCCCACCCTCATGCTGCGTGCTGATGCAATGTTCAAGCGGCTCAGAGCATCTCGACTCGACCACAGCACCGAAGCCGAGATGCGGCGCCTCGCCCAAGTCCGCCTGCTCATCATCGACGACTTCGCACTGCAACCAGCTGGATGCCACCGCCACCGCCGACTTCTACGAACTCGTCGTCGCAAGCCACCAACGCAACGCGACCATCGTGACCTCCAACCGCGGCCCCGACGAATGGCTGACCGTCATGAGCGACGCGATGCTCGCCGAATCCGCCGTCGACCGACTCACCTCCACCGCCCACGAACTCGTCGTCGAAGGACCCTCCTACCGGCAACGCCAGAAGCCCTCAGTTGACAGTCCGTCACCGAGCACTGATCATCGCCACTGAGCCAAACAGGTGGTCCCTAGCCTCTGGCCAAACGGTGGTCCCATCACCCTGGCAAGCGACAGGAATCGCTTGCCGAAGCGGGCGGTAATTGTGGCGCAGCCGCGAGGTCAACTATTCCGGGTCACGCTGCCCAACCTGCAGGACGTGCCGTGGCTACCCAGTTGTTCCTCGCTGAGGGCAGGCAGCCACCACCACCTGCCAAATCCGTGGACCAGGACAGCTCCGGGCAGACACGGATCCCTCTCAATCGTCTGGATGGCGCACTGAAGCAGCCGTCGAAGCCGAAGCATGTTTGTGCGTCGACATCGGGGTTGGGCGGCGCTGTGGGCGTGGGCCGCGGTATGCGCCCCCGCGCAGGCACCCACGTGTCCGTCCGAGTGCCGACACTTAGTAGGTCGACCGCTCCGCGTCTCGGGACATACGCGATCAACTCCCGTGGCCACTGCCTCGACAGCCAGCGAGGTAGACAGTCGCAAAAACACAAAGGTCACGACCCGTTTGAGTTCGTGACCTTTAGCGCCGCAGTTCGTAGAACCGCTCATTGTGTGGGGAACGTTTCGGCTGTTCAGAGCGCCCTTTGCGGAATCGGTTCCAGCGGTTTTCTGCGGAATCTCCAGCGATTTATCCGGCGCACGTAGCGCGAACTGGATGACCCTGCGGTGCGGGCTGATGAGGCCAGGTACCGGCTTCTTGTGCGGTTTCAGCGCCGATGCAGGGTTGCGGATCTGCCGTGGGAGACGGCGCTGCCGGCGATCTTCCCCTCACAGGTAATTTTTGGCCGGGATTTATCTGGCGCATCGGACATGGCGCAGCGGGCCGGCGCGTTGTTCGCGCGGCCCGCTGCGGGTTGGGTCTCGTCAGGTCAGGGGCGGTGTTTTGGCGGGTTCGTGTCCGAGGTGGTCGCGGAGTTGGCGCCAGCGTACGTCGGAACAAAGTTCGCCCTGAGCGGATCTGGTGAAGGTTCCGAGGGAACGAAGTCGCCGCGAATCTGCGGCGGACGGAGAGCCGGGCTGCAACCCGGCTTTTCCCGTTTCTTGACGGTTTTCCGACGAAAAGTGCCTTACATCAACAGTTTCTGGTAGCCGTTCCTCCTCACTCTGTGGGCGCTCAGCCGGATGGCAGCGATCGACCGCAAGGAACAGGGCAGGGGCCTCGTCGCTGCGCTGCTGCGTGACGCGATCACCCGCGCGGTGGTGGCTGCGGAGATCATCGGCGTGGGGGCGCTGCTGGTGCACGCGCTGCACGATCAGGCGCGGGCGTTCTACGCCCACTTCGACTTCGAGCCCTCACCGACCGACCCGCTGCACCTGCTGCTGTTGATCAAAAACGCCCGCGCCCAACTCGACCCGCCGCAGAGGTGACCCGCGGATTCCGGATGACGCGGTGCCGCCGTCTTGTTCGTTGCCGCCGGGGCGCTCCTGTATCTTGCATTTCCCGGCTCTCCGCATCGTCTGGTCCGGGAGGAGTCTGCAACGGTAAGCTAGCAGAACGTGAGATGACGCTAGCCGCCACACCCCGGCAGGCCGCGGTGATGCTGCGCCGCGTGGTCGCAGTCACCGCGGCCGACGCCGAGATGGTGCGTTGCGCATACTGTGCGCTGCCCGTCTCCCACACCATGAAGCAGGACAGTCTTGCCGAACCGAAATAGCCCACGTGGTCTCACCGCCATCTGGTTACCGGGCCACCGCCGCTTTAGTGCTATCGCGGGGGCGCTGCTCATGACAATCGTGGCCGGATGCACGACACCGACTCTCGCGCCCACCGGACCGCCGGCGCCGACGCCGGTGTCAGCGCCGGCCACCCTGACCACCGATCCCACCCCCGACGCCGGAGGGTGCGCGCCTGATCGATTGGTGCGGTGCGTACCTGGGCTCGCCGATATCGAGCCCGGCCTGTTCGACATGGTGAGGGTCGGCCCGGCCGATGAGAGCTTCGGCTTCATCGCGTCGTCCGCTGCGAGCGGTGCCGTGCCACAATACTGCAGCCACCTGCCCGATCTGGGCGCCAAAGGCGCCCAGACGCTCGACGTCGCTTACCGGCCCGTGACCGATCCGGACCGGCGGCACTCCGATGACCGGTTTCCCAACGGGGTGTACTTCAACGTGCGATTCATGGCCGCCGGCACGGGCGAGGGCATCGCTGCCACGATGACCAACTGGGCTCACCGGTGCCCCATGTGGAGCTTCACTCCGGCGTTGAACGACGACCGTCTTCTGGGCTGGATGATCGCCGAGTCAGCCGACCGGTTCAAGCAATACGAGTCGGGAAATCTGGACGGTAACTGGCAAGGCGTCACGCACACAGCGGTCGCGGTGCTGGCCAACGGGGTCGTCGTGCAAGCGGCCTACGAGACTCCCGATCCCTCTGCGTCGTCGCGTCATCACATCCTCGCAGCGATACTGCAGTCCGCAGGCCACCACCGCGCGCGCTCAGCGCTGCCCGCAGAGTTGGCACGGTGGAGTCCGGGCGAGATCTCCACGCTGCTACCACCTTTAGCGTCCGACGTGACCATCGACCTTCATGGCAGCCCGATCGATAGCGGATGGCTGTTGTGCCCGCAGGCCGATCATGGGCAGGTACCGCTGTATGACAGCGTGGCGAGCTGGAAGGGACCACCGCCTAGCTCTGGGCCGTACGTGACGATCGACCGGTCACGGCCCGGCGTTCATTATCTGGACCAGATTCGACGTGAGATCACCACCTGTACAACGCATCTAGCTGACAACCCGCCGCTGTGCGCCTACCAGCCGTTTCACCAGTCGCTGACCTCGGATTCAGCGGTCGCCGAGGGTGAGAACGTGCTGCGGATTGTCCAGCGCTGGATTCGAGTCGAGAAGGTTCAGGGCTATGACCGATGTGTCGAAGGCACGCAGGCCCTTCGGATCGCCCAAGTTCGCGGACTAATCGTGACCAGCAGGGTCGACTACAGCGTCGTCAAGGGAGTAATCGGCGATCCGCCGCTCATGCTGGAGGACCTAGATCGTCTCATCGCGTACACGGTGCGCGCCGTGAAAGCTGCCTAGGAGGCTCGCCCGTCGAGAATGGGTGGCCGACGTGGTCGTCTTCGCCCGCCGCCAATTCATCAGTGCCCCAGGACCACCGCGGGCTGCTGCACCGTGCGGACGCCGACCCGGCTGATGGGGCCAGCACTGGTGCCGACGCTCCGGGACTCGGCCGGGTCTGGCCGAAGGAAACGTATGAAGCCAATCGGTAGACGCGGGTTCAAAAGGCGGCTGCCGTTTGCGGCATCACGCAGTGGTTCCGGTTTGTTCGCGCGGCTCGGCATCGGTGTCGTCGGTTTGGCTGCTATCCGGCTTCTCGATGCTCGGGTGTCGCATATTCGTCCCGCCCGAGGGGGCAGCCAATCGGGGGCCAAAGGAGTCGCCCGAACTTTGCGCGCGCATCAAGGATTCGGTGTACAAGCGGCCCGACCCCATGATCTATTCGCAGCCGTTCCTCGGTAGTCAGGGGCTCGCGGTTACGTGGGACAATCCGGACATCCATCTGGAACGCAACGGCGTTGTCGTCAACTCGTCGTCGTTGTCACCGGCGACGGAGTACGACATCGTTGCGCGCATCTGGAACGGATCGAACATTGCGCCCGCCATCGACTTTCCGGTGACGTTCTCCTACTTGGAGTTTGGGAGTAAAAAACAGATCAGCGCCTGGCTGCGCTCGGAGTATCCCGATCGCCCCCAGTGGCACATCTGTCACGAAACGATCTACCAGGCACTGTATCTCGGCCACAAGGGGGGTGGAGCAGATCGTTGACGGCCAAGCTGCGCACCGGTCGGCCGCTGCGAAAGCGGCGCCGTAAAGCCGCCGAACGCACACCGCGCTTCATCGCTCCGGCGCTGTTGATCCATCGTCGACCGCCGATCGTCGAGACCCGCACGCGGATCGGCGACTGGGAGGGTGACTTAATCGTCGGTAAGCACAGCCGTTCGGAGATCGGGACTTTGGTCGATCGGACCAGTCGGGCGGTGTGCCCGATCCATCTTCCTTCGGTCATAGCGCTGAGCGTTGGTCACCGGGGGATCGCGGGGAATCGGCGCCGAAGTCGCTACACAGCTCGGGGCACTGGGCTATCACGTCCTCATCAACTATCGAGAGAAAGCTAAGCGAGCCAACGCTATTGCCGAGGCCATTCGCCGTGCCGGCGGCTCAGCGACCGCAATGCAGGCTGATCTCGTCAACGCCGATGCCGTCGAGTCGATGTTCGCCGACATCGCTGACCGCTTTGGCCGACTGGACGCACTGGTGCTCAACGCATCTGGTGGCCTGGAGCGAGGCGCCGATCCCAACTATGCCCAGCAGCTCAACCACGACGCCCAACTGCAACTCTCCCGCTTGGCGCTACCGCTGATGCCTGTAGACGGACGCATCGTATTCGTCACCAGCCACCAAGCCCATTTCCACGGCAAGAAACCCGCTTCCGCCCCTCTATCTACCGATCGCCGCGAGCAAGCGAGCCGGAGAAGACGCCTTGAGGCAGATGCGTCCCGCGCTCGACCGGCGCGACATCAAGCTCGTCGTTGTCTCCGGAGACATGATCGACGGCACGATCATTGTCAGACTGCTCGAACGGCAACAACCCGGCGCCACAGCGGCACGCCGCGCCGCGGCTGGCCATCTGCCAACTATCACCGAATTCGCGCAAGCGATTGCCGACGCCGTGTCCGATCCCTCACCAGGCGAAACGATTTACGTGGGCGGCCTGGACTATCCAGCCGAAACGCATCTCGAAGGAGCTAACGACCCAGACGTGTCTCAAATGTAAAGATTTTGGACGGTCCACATCCTGTCCTCGCCGCCGCGAAAGCCGCTAGCGTGAGCCGGTGAAGGTCTTGACATTGTGTCCGACGCGACCCGAGAGAGTTGTCCTCTTCGCGCCGGGAGCCGGCGGGGATCCCGAGCGCCACCTACCCCTGCTCGAGTATCTGGCAGTCGGCGGGTGCGAGGTGGTGGCTCCTTACTTTGAGCGGCTATCTGGACCGGAAGCCAACCAAGACGAGTTGCTCGCGCGCCCGAATGGATTGATCGAAGCGCTACAGGAGCGATCCTCGTCCGATGTGCCTGTCGTGGCCGTTGGCCACTCCATTGGCGGCTGGGCAATTTTATGCCTGGCGGGTGGGAAACCCGTTGGGAGGAACGGTCATCGGATCGATGTCCCACGGGAGCCGCGCCTGAGCCGGCTGGTGCTAATGGCGCCAGCTGCGGGTTGGTTTGCCGCTCCAGGCGCGCTAAGCGATGTGAGCGCCCCGATGCTCGTCTACGCCGCGGAACTGGATACCGTCACCCCGGCCGAAGAGGTCGAGCTGCTGAAGAACGCGCCTGTCCCTGTCGACCTGCGCGTAATCCCGAAGGCGGGGCATTTCAGCTTCATGCACGCGCTCCCTCCGGGAGTGGTGGAGAACAGCGAGTTCGATCGCGACGCAGCGCTCGCAAGGATCGCCGACGAAACCCTACAGTTCTTGAACGGCTAAGCAGCGGGTCCGCTGAGCCACGACCAAATCGAGGCATGAACGCAGAACGTGTCTCACATCTACTTACTTCCGAACCACCGCTGGTGTCCTCGCGAAGGGCTGTACCCAACCTGGTTGTGGGGGCCTCTCATGAGACCGGCGTCGCGAAGGCGTCGGGGGTGGCTCACCCTTGCGGCCCCAGCCGC
>Ga0268264_10000349_pt1 | contig 70208 bp, 81 predicted proteins | sample KBSSwiS32_FD_190357 | JGI IMG/M metagenome (GOLD analysis project Ga0268264, IMG submission 190357) | Switchgrass rhizosphere microbial communities from Kellogg Biological Station, Michigan, USA - KBS Switchgrass S3-2 (SPAdes) (version 2) | ecosystem: Host-associated > Plants > Roots >... | reverse complement strand
AATCTGGAGTCGCGGCGAGATAAAGGGCTTGTCTCCGTGTCCGCAGGGTAAACTGCCAAAGAGATTATTTCCCGCCGCGACAGTATGAGAGGCTGCTCGCTTGAGATCAGGCGTAATCGGTACCTGATGACAGTTCCTCCCACTGATCGATCGACTGGCTTGTCAGGCCCAGTTTCTGGCGATGCAGTTGCACCGCATCCTTGCCCAGCAGAAGGTGCACCGGGGGCTCATCCAGATCGACGAGCTGAAGAACTGCCTGAGCCGCTCGCTCGGGGTCGCCGGGTTGGTTACCGTCATAGGACGCTATCTGGCTGCAGATTTTTCCGACCGTCGGCGCATAGGCTTCGATCGGCCGCCGCGCGGGAGTGAAGGAACTGCTGGAGGAAAACTTCGTCCTGAACGCGCCGGGTTCAAGGACCGTCACCTTGACCCCGAACGGCGCCACTTCGCCGGCGAGCGCCTCTGAAAAGCCGACCACTGCGAACTTGGAAGCGCTGTACATCGCCATGCCGGGGAAGCCCCATAGGCCGGCAACCGACGCGATATTGATGATGTGGCCCGATTTCTGACGCCGCATGACCGGAAGAACTGCGCGTGTGGCGGCAGCGAGACCGAAGAAGTTCGTCTCCATCTGATCTCGGATTTCAGCCTCCTCAAACTCCTCCACCGCGCCTGCCAGGGCATATCCGGCATTGTTGACGAGTATATCGACGCCGCCGTGGCGCTCAACGGCCTCGGCGATAACCCGCGAAACATTGTCGCGGTCGGTCAGATCGAGCAAGCAGGCATGCGCCTGTCCCGGCGCCAGCGCTTCGAATGCAGCGGCATCCTCTTTCTTTCTGAGCGTTCCTGTGACGCTATCGCCGCGCGCTAACGCCGCTTCCGCGATACTGCGGCCAAAGCCACTTGAGACTCCGGTAATCAGCCAATGCCGCGCTTCCCTCATCGCTTCCTCTCAACATGGTCGCACCCTATCCTGATCCGCAGCAGTGCGCCGTTCTTGATCGTCGGGTGAATTGGCTGGTGACTGGCATATCCTATTCTCGCTCAAAAGTAAGCGCAATCTGACGGTGCTGTCAAATAGATGCTTCCCGGGGCTGTCTGGAGCGGTAGAGCGCGGCGACCCTATTGCGGTGCCTTTCGGGGAACGGTGAACCGCTGACGTGCACCTGCAGCACACCATGATCGAGGCTGGTGACGAGCTCTGTATCGGGTTGCAATACTCGGAAGCCTGCTGCCTGAAGATTGCACCAGATGTCAATCCCCAGGCGAGCAGGTCACTCTATCCGTCGGCGAACTTGTCCTCAATCGCGCTGAGCCGCTTCCGAGATGGCAAGTCTCGCGTCCCGTCGCGAGGGGGCGAGGCGCCCGGCGGAACCCAGAAAGAGCGATAGCATGAAAGCGGTTGCAAGAGCCGCAACCAATGTACCGAAGATCGATGCATAATTCCCTGTGGAATCGCGCAGGTAGCCAGCGACTACCGGAGCAATACCAAAGGCCGTGGAAAATGCGCCAATGAGCATGCCGAAGATGGATGTATAGGCATTCATGCCAAAATACCGCGCCGTCAGATAGGCAAGCGCATTCGCTATGCCGCCCGCACCCAGGCCGAGAGCGGTGGAAACGGTGATGCCTTCGATCGGCGCCCCAGCGAAACGCCAGGCGAGAACACTAGCGATCAGCATAAGGCCGATCGAGCCGGTCAGAACATGGTGGGGAGGAACAAGGTCAAAAAGAATGCCGGACAGGATTTTGCCAACAATGAGAGCGACCCCAAACAGGGACACGATCCATGCCGCGGAAGCGACTGGCAGGCCCCCCTCGCTCAGGATGGGATAAAGATGAATTGTAAGCGCGCCCTGCGCCATTCCGACCAGCACACTTAGAATAGCAAGTTGCCAGAATTGCCGCAGGCGCAGCGCCTCCCTCATGGTCCGCCCAGCGACTTCTGCAGCCTGAGCGCTGCCGGATTTCGACACCGGCTGTCCATGATCGAGATCGTCGGGCCTTAAAAACCAAATCAGAACGAGGGGTAATTGAATAACCAGCAGCAGGGCGGCGAGGCAGACATAGACTGCGCGCCATCCAAAATGCTCGACGATAATGACGGCCATGGGCGGACAGACAAAATAGGCCGCGCCGCTGCCGCTCAGAGTCAGGGCGATCGCCAATCCACGGGAGCGCTCGAACAGAGATACGACAGCCGTCATCCAGAGCAGCGGGCTCAGCCCGACATTGATTGCGCCAAAAATGATCCAGGCACCAATCCAGGTTAATACATTGCCGCCTGCCAGAGCGATGAGCAGCAATCCAGGAACCGCTGCCAGGATCGTGACCACGGCAAAGCGCCGCGGTCCCAAATGCGCGATGAGCGACCCGGCGGCGGGCGCTAGCAGCAACATTAATATCGCGCAGATTAGTGCATTCGACACGATCAGCGATCGGGGCCAGCCGAACTCCGTCACCAGCGGCCCCATTACGATCCCCGTTACGGAGGCAAACGAGGTCATGAAGAACACGCCTGTCGAACTGCTTGCCACAGTTTTCCAGCCGCGCTTCCATTCGTTGGGCTGGCTAACCGGCCGCCTTCGGGTTGCAAAATTCATCGAAAAAGCACCCGGCTTTTAGCCATGGGGGTCCGTTGGCGCGCTAGGTTCATGTCCTCTCCTTTTTTTTCATGCCGGCCTGAGTGGCCGAGTCTTAATCATTCAAGAGATATAATCGGTCAGCATCAAGGTTTGATCGGCCTGGCCCATCGCGCCTCCGTCGCGTGGCCGGATTTCATCCGGGCATCCGGTGCTCCGCCCCTCCTTTTCGCGCGCCTGATGCGTTTCGACATGATCTGCGGTGCGAACGACATTCGGCATCGAATCGCACGGCTGATCAACCGGCCGTGCTGGCGAGTCTCGCCCAGATGAATGCTTTGCTGTACGATCTTGGCGCCTAACGCTGTTTGGCAACAGGTGACTTCGGAATTCCTGCAAACATAGCGGGACGAACTGGTCCAGGAGCGTGCAGCCAGGTGCGGCGCACAACCAGTAAAGCACTCAAAGAAGCGGAAGGAGAGCAAATGACGAACCGACTGGGGATCGATTATCTTACTCTGGCGGGCGTGGCGCCCGACGCGTTCGTCCGGCTGGCGGCCGAGGCAGGTTGCGGTCATCTGGCGCTGACGCCTGCCTTGCCGGAGATCCTGCAGGCGAACGGTCCGGCCTGCGCCCGCCTTCGTCGGGCGGCATCGCCTTAAATGGATGCTCGACCGGTTCGGACCGGCGTCCGAGCATGCGCATCGGCGGTCGCTGATGGGCCGGCAGCTGTGGGCCATGCCCGATGATGGCTGTAGCGCCCGCTTCGACCATCGCGTGAGCCAACGGTTGCTGATATTGCGCTATTTCTCCTTGGTGAGCGGCGATCCAGCCAAGCGGTACGACCCCAATGGATGTTTACGATGACCTGATCGGCTGATTCTGCTACCCGCCTTATTGCTGCGCAAACTTGATCGACATCTGTCTGAACCGCAGTCGTCTCGACGAAGGGAGACATTCCAGGCGCTTCTTCCATCGTGACAGGGTCAGGGACAATACGATTAATTATACGCAGCGGGGCGACCCCAGGACGTAACGGTCCTGCTGCAATGCCATTTGGCACCTGCAGCACCGCAAGCTCGCCGCCTAACATCAACCCCAGACGAGGCCCGAACTCCGCTAATCTACGCCGCGAATTGCGCCAAATGTTCTGACGACGGACATCAGCCCCAGTACGGCGAACAAGGCGATAATCAGCGCCCCAACCGTGGCGTGCCCCTTAGACACAGCTCGGGAAGTCGCGCTTTGATGCGCCTACGAAGCCGCCCGCGAATGCGCCTGATCAAGCGGGGAGCCATACCCGTCGTACGTCTCTCCCTTCCGAGGTCGATATTCGACTGATCAGGAAGCGGTGAAAGCACCGCCGCTATGCGCCTGCTTCGGCCGCGACCGAGCAACCGATCCGACCGCGCCGAAACCCATGATCAGCATGGTCCACACCGGCGTTTCCGGGACGGAGGGCGCTATCGATGAGTCGACGGTCACGCGAAAACCAGTGCGATCGGGACCTAGATTGTCGAGGAGGAAGCTATAGACATAGATGTTACCTGCGGTCGTAGCGAAGTCTTGCGAGAAAATGTCGTAGGAGCCAATGGTTGTCCCGGCGAAGTAAAGGTCGCTCGTAAATTGGAATGCCGCAGGGTTTTGCGGTGCGGGCGTGTAAATCCAGTCCGGCCCTAGAAGATTGATCGAACCACCGCTCAAGGTCACGCTGTTATCGGAAACTTTGGTGATTCCCGGTACATTATATCCGGCGACCGATAATCGTGTCGTGGTTCCCGAAGCCGTGAAGGCCAGCGAGTAGGGAGAATCTACAGCAAGAGTATCCACCAGATTGAGCAAGGTCGTCATCGCGGCCGAAACGGGAGTGCTGAACTGGAGAAGAGCAATGATCGCCAACAATCGCTTGAGCATCTCGATAACCCCTGATCCGTTGATAAGGCCACGCTTCCTTTGAGAACTTCGGATGTCGAATCGAAGATAACACAGGAAAGTTTTTCTGCCTACGCGGCGGGACACATGGGCGAGTTTCACGATTCGCGTTACTTGTTAAGAACTTAGCCCCTCTCAAGGCTGGAGGTGGTAGGGATGGCAGTTATCGTGATCCGATGTCCGTCGATCGATCTAAAAGACAGCGCCGCGTGTGCGCCGTAAATGGCGGCCCGCTGCCCTGATTGCCGCATCGACTGCGAGCTTCGCGTTCTGGTGGACCGCATCGGGCGGAAAGATCCGCCTGCCTGTTATTATCGGTCCTGCCGCGTCTGAGGCTGGTGCTCCGACCGATCTTTTCCCCTGCCCCACACCCTACCATCACGACGGAGACGCGATCCGCTGCGGCCATCACGGCAAGTCGATGCGCCTCTACGCGATCGATGCGCCAAAAATGCCCGGCGCGTGTCGTCCTGGGCGAATACGCACGCCCGGCGATCCCTTTGCCTCCCGCGAGCATCTCGCGAGTCTGACGATGGGTAAGGCCGTGTCCTGCCGACAGATTGACACGGACCGCTATCGACGACGGATTGTTCGGTGTTTCTCAGGCAAGATCGATCTGTCATGTGCGATGGTGCGAGATGGCTTTGCAGTCGAGCGCTACGGGCGGTTGCACCCCTGACAACCGTTGATTACTGCGCGCCGCCCGCCTTCAGACATAATCGGTATGGCGCGGCCTTCTGGCGCTACGCTGCCGCTTACGTAAGTCTTCCTTGCGCTTGGTGAGTTCGTCGGCGAAAATCTGCAATCCCACCGCTGCAGAGGCCTTATCCAGTAACTCATCTGCGGTTCTAACTGCGGCGTCAGGCGTAAGCGAGATGTCTACATTACCCGGGCCGTGCATAATAACTTCGCTCGGCGCGCTCTCAATCACTGACGGAGCGTTGTAAATGATGTGGTCCATACATGATCCCCCAAGCTACAGATGGTCGACATGGGGCGCTCTTAGTGGTCGTTATGCCACTACGCATTACCCCGGGGTGGGGCGGGTCTCGCTGGGCTACGGTGCGCGATGGCTTTGCGGTAGAGCGATACGGTCGCCTCCGCTGCTCTTGACGGCCCGTGCATTGCAGGCTTGTGTGCATCGCTCGCAGCGGGGGCTGTGAATCGAGGGGGTATACCATGCAGCGTTTTATGATCGCGGCGCTTGCGCTTGCTTGTTCAACATCGGCGTTCGCCGGCGGCAATTATGCCCGTCGGCTCAAAACGCTGCGCGGCCTGTAACCCTACGAATACATCTGCAAAATCTGGGCAACCGAGCCCGAAAGGTTTACAATCAACCCGCACCATCAAATGCCGGGACTAAACACCTAGATCATTCTCAGGCCGCACGACTCGATCGGGGGACCGAGGAATGCAATGATAGAGATCGATGAAGACGGTGATTTGGAATATTTGGCCGGTAGGGCAAAGGCCGAGCGTGTTGCTGCGTCAAACGCTTCTTCCAAGGCAGCGCAGGCAATTCATTACGAACTTGCACGACAATATGCCGCCCGCGCAGCTCGCTTTTCGAACAACTTCCGCCGCTAATTACCCTTTTGTTAACCGCCTATTCGTTAATGATTAATTCGGGGGCCTTGGAAAGGACACAGCGATGATCGAGATATTCGAACGCGCTTCGACGTCGCAAAATACTCGCCGCGCGAAGCAGGAAATGTTGGCTGCAAGGACAGCTCAGTCTGCGGAAGCAAAGGCAGAGCATCTCGCAGCAGCGGCGCATTATTTCGGAGCGGCTCGCGATAGCGAAATTCCAGGCAGGGCCCGCCTCTAAAGCTGCTGCGTCAAAGGCGCCTAACAGGCGTGCCTGCACCATATTGACGAAAAGCGTTCTCCTCCGTCACAACTGTGCCGTGAAGGAATATCTGAAAATATCTCTCGTTACTTCTCTTCGGGGTGATCCTGATGGCCGGGCCGCTCTGGTTTCTGGTTAGAACCCTGCGCGACATCGGCTTAAGCGACGACTTCGTGCCGATGCTGACTATCGCTGCTGGTTTGGCTTGGCTGCTCATACTGTCGAGGGTGACGCGTCTGCTTCATGATCGCTGGCGGCTGCGGCGCTAGCGCAACCAACGGACCGGCCGCGTCCCAAAGAACGCAACGCAGGTCTCGACCGGTCCGAGGCGTTCCCGCAAATCGGCTCATAATGCGGCTTACTTGAGATCCGATTAAGAGCCGCGCCGCCGCACACGAGAGGACGGCGCGGCTCACGCTGCGGGTTGGGCCTGCAGCGAGCCATTATTTTTCGTGAGTTTGTGGGCAACGTCAAGCGTCATGCCGTCACGGCATGATTGCCGGCGGGTTGTGCAATGCTTCGCCGCTGGCGCCGATCTGTCGTGCGCGATGAAGCGGGCCCGGCCTGACGCAGACGGAGGCGTGCAACAGACGTTTACTGCCTGCAGAGATCCGCAGGCGGAAACTCGGCTATCGACTCAAGAGGAGAGATCCATGTTTCGCCTGCTCGCCGCCACAGCCGCGCTATCGCTGATCGCCATGCCTGCCTTCGCCGCTCCATGTCGCGACGCCAAGGGCCACTTTACGAAATGTCCCGACAAGGCACCCGCCAAGAAGCAGGTCTGCAAGGACGCCAAGGGCAAGTTCGCCAAGTGCGGAACAGCAGGCGCTAAGCCGGTTTCGTGATGTCGTGATCCCGCCGCGTCAATGCACTGCCGCGTCGGGAGACATCCGCTCCAGAGTTTCGATCCGACGCAATATGCGGATCCATGTGCGTTGGCCTTCGGTATCACCGGACGCGGACAGTTCGTCGGCGCGCTGAGAAGCGTGAAGCCAAGCGGCTTCGGCATATCGGCGCAGAATCTGATTTGCGCAGGCCCATATCTCGCGGTCCTCGATCACGCCATGCCCATAAGCTGGCTCGGATAGCTTGCAACGAGCCCTTTCGCATCATCACAAACCGCCGACAGCCACCTCTCGAAGTCAGTCTCATCGAGAATGACCGGCATCACCTTGGGATGAACCTTTGCAACGAGCGGATTCGGCTCGGTTGGATCGTGTCCCGATGAGTGGTGTAACTGCGCGGATCCTCGAAGAGGACCGGTGTTGATCAAGCGGCCAGGCCGGGCAGCTTGACGAGGGGATTGTCGCTGACGGGAGCGAGGCTTTCAAGTGTCATGTAGCGTCGGCTGACAGCTCATTCGTCATTCTGTTCGAGCATGAGGGCGCCGACGAGCCGAACGACGGCTCGATCGTTGGAAAGATGCCGACGACATCGGAGCGGCGCTTGATCTCGCCGTTGAGCCGCTCGAGCGGATTGGTGCTTGAGATTTGTGGCCAATGCTCCTTGGGGAAGGCGGTGTAGGCGAGTACATCGTCCCGGGCATCGTCCATCATCCCGGCGAGTTTTGGTGCGCGCTCACGGAGGGCGTCGGCAACACTATTCCACTGTTTTTTGGCCTCCTGAGCGGTGTCTTGGGCGAAGATGGTCTTGATCATGGCGGTGACGGCGGGGCGCTGCTGGGCGGTGACATGGGCAAGCGCGTTGCGCATCCAGTGGACCCGGCGGCGGCACGCAGACCCTTGTGATCGTCGGCGAGGACGAGCTTGACGCCCCTGAGACCGCGATCGGCGAGCGAGCGCAGGAACCCTTTCCAGAATGTCTCTGCTTCCGAGGGACCGGTGGCGACACCCGGCACCTCGCGCCGGCCGTCGGTGTTGACGCCAACGGCTATTATTGTCGCCGTCGACAGGATGCGGCCCGCCTCGCGCGCCTTGATGTAAGTGGCGTCGATCCGGACATAGGGCCATTCACCCTCGATCGGCCGGTTGAGGAAGGCGTTGACCCGCTCGTCTATCTCTTCGATCAGACGGCTGACGGCGCTTTTGGAGATACCCGACGCGCCCATCGCCTTGACGAGGTCATCGACCGATCGGGTTGATATTCCCTGGACATAGGCTTCCTGGATCACCGCGGTCAGCGCCTTTTCAGCGGTGCGACGCGGTTCGAGGAACGATGGAAAATAGCTGCCTTTGCGCAGCCGCGGTATCTCAAGGTCGATCCGCGCCGCGCGCGTGTCCCAGGGGCGATCCCGATAGCCGTTACGCTGGACCTGGCGCTCCGGATCACGGGCGCCATGTGCCGCGCCGGTCATCGCATGCACGTCGGCTTCCATCATGCGATCGGCGGCAAAGGCGAGCATCTCGCGCACAAGATCGGTATCTGCCCCCTTTTCGATCAGCTCGATAAGGGTCATCCTGTCATTGGTTATTGTCGTCTCCGTCAAGTTCATGGCTTCGCAACCTGAACTCTATCGAAGATCGGCAATGGCCGCCTAGACGACGACGGCCACGTCGTTGCAGGGGGTGTCGGCTCCGGTCGCTACGCTCCCTGCACCCACATCCCCTGCAACGACGCTGTTACACCACCTAATGGGACACGGCCTGCGGTTTACTGCCAACATAGAACCAACATAGAAAATGCGGCTATGGATAAAAATACGAGCATGCCGTGCCTTCAAAACTGGACAGAAGGCGGTATGCCTTCAGAGAAGCATTCCTCCCAGCACATTTGATGGATGTTAGTAACACAGAGAGCATCCAGAGGCCGAGATCGGGCCGTATTTCGCGAAGGCGAAATCGCGCTCGACCGAACCTCCAAGCAACACTGGTCGGCGGTGCAAAAGACAGGATCGACCTGCTCGAAGCTAGCGAGTGAATTGCAGCGCCGAACGGAGGGTCTTTGTACCGCAGCGCAACGACGAGCGCGGCTCGATCGACTAGAAACCCCCGCAAAATCCGTTATCTTCGAGCGTGATGCAATGCATCAGGAAATTGCTAATCTCCTTCGCCAATTGGTTCCGTTGATTCGAGTATCAGGGAGTTGATGTGGACCCATCGCTGTTCGAGCGTTTGAGCGATGGTCAGCGCGCTTGCCTGCGACTGGTCTACGACAGGCGTGAAATCAAGGATATTGCCAGGGAGCTTGGCATTGCCCCCGTTACCGTCAATCAGCGGCTGACGGCTGCCCGCAGGCACCTTGGCGTGTCCCGGAGCGCCGACGCGGCACGCCTCCATGCCGAATATGAGCGCGAACGCGGCCTATATAGTCCGCCTATATATAGCTCGACTTCGATTGATCCTGGCGCCGCCGCATTGCCTTTGTCCGAGCGTGATGACGAAGGAAATCGGCAGCCGGGCTTTCCGCTGCCCTTCCCGACGCAGCGGAGGCCGCTCAATGACCTGACATTTGGGAATAAGCTGATTTACGCTGTCTTGCTGGCGGCGCTAATCGCACTCATTTTTGGCGGCGGCGTCGCTGCCCTTGCCGGACTCTCAGAGATTTTCTGAGCCCGGATTCCAACTCAACTCCAATTCAGCGCGCCATCGCTTGGCGTGAAAGGGGACGCTATGCTCAATGTTCGTCAAGAGGTCGCAAAAGCGATTGTAGCCGAATTCGGACCATTTGAAGTCGCGGTCGATGTCGCCCTTGCACGCGGTGGTCGCGTCATTGCTGCGCTCGCCGAAGGAAGACTCGAAGCGCAGGTCGCCTCTGAGACCGGGCACGGCGCTATCATGAACGCCATCGCGACGGTGAATGCACTTGGCCAGGCCCGCGATGGTGCGGTCGCCACCCGTCGAGAACTCGTCGTGACGAGGGGACAGACGGGCCTTCGCGAAGTCGGCATCGGCAGCCTGATGGGCTGCCCCGAGTCGAGCGTCGCTTCAGTTCGAACCGATGTCGCTGCCTAGCTGCCGGCGTCTGGCTTGACGAATGACGCAGCGCCTGCTCCGTGGCGGCCATGGTCGTAGCCATGGTCAAATTGGTCCCCGCCATCTATCTCGGGTTGCTCTTTTGCGTGGGCGCCTATGTGCTGTGGCGGGGCCAGAAACCGGAACGAGCAGGGCTCGCTGTCATCCTGGTCGGATCCGTTCTCAGCGAGATCACGGCGCACTACGATTCGCTGTGGCAAACGGGCGAGACCGGCATCTTTCTGGTCGACCTTGCCGTCCTCTTCGCCTTCATGCTGGTGCTCGCTCGCAGCGACCGGTTCTGGCCGCTTTGGATCACAGCTTTCCAGATTGTCGCCGTCGTGACGCACCTCGTGAGATTCGTGAGACCGCAAACGGTACCGCTGGCCTATGCGGTCGCGGAGCAATTCTGGGTTTACCCCATGCTGGCATTGCTGACGATCTCAACCGTCCGTCTCCATCGAATGCGTGCCGCTTCCCGATAAGCCCGAACCGCGCAGCGCCGCAGCCATGGGCGTTGACGTGACGCCATGGACGGATGGTCGTCCCGGCTCCGACCTTTTTTGGCGGTGGCTGGTGTTCACCCTAATGGGTAACCCGCAACCGGGAAATCGCTGTGCGGCGACATCCACCAGGTGCGGGCGATGCCCCTGCCGCTATGGCGATCTTCAGGCCGCGGACCGCCGGCTCCTGCCGGCGAACCCTGAGCGGTCGGGCACCGGGATATCGCTCCGGATGCGTATATGAAGGCCGATGCCGTGCCCGGCGACATCGATCGGCTGCTTGACCGGTCCGGCCTGTCCCATCTGATGCTTCGAGCGTGTCGATTGCTTGGAAAGCGCTTCGGGCGAGACGCGGTCACGGGCGCCGCCTGGACGATGTTGTTGGAACTCTATGTGAGCAAGAATCGGCGGGCGATCTCGATCAAGGCGCTGTGCCTTCTGTCCGGGGCGCCTATTCGGACGGCGCTCAGGATCATCGACGGCCTGGTCGCGCGCAAGCTGGTGCTGAGGAAACCCGATGCGCGCGATCGCAGGCAGGTCAACATCGAATTATCGCGCGGTGCGATCCGCCAGATGGACGCTTATTTTGACGAGCTCGGAATGATCATCAAGCGGAACCGCCAAGGTCATCATGGGCCAGATGTCATCAGACAGCCTCGGTTATGACGGTCTTCAGCCCCTGGTCCGACAGCTTGATCATCTGCCGCTTGCCATGCATTATCGCCGCGCAGAGCGGGATAAGCCGGCACCGCGCTGTAGGATCTTCCTGCCAGGCATCAATCACGTTCGTCCATACGGGTCGAACGGCCAGCCCAGACCATTGCACGGCGAGCGTTCGTCGTTGCTGGAACGGCGGCATTCCCTAGCTCATGAAGCGCCCCCGCGCAGGGCGCCCTTGTCGGCTGCCTGGATGGCACGATCATGGCTCTCTCCCAATCTCTCACTCTCTCGGTCCTGGCCAGGCATCCCGCGCCGGCCGCATACTGACCCGATGTCGGCCGCAGATGATGACCGACCGCGCCCCTCGCCAGTCGGAGAACCGCGTTGGCCGCCCGATATCGAGGCGACCTATCGCGCCGAGGCCCCTCGACTCGCGCGCTTCCTGCGCTGGCGCCTGCGTGGATCCGAGGATGGGCAGGATCTGTTGCACGACGCTTTCGTCCGCCTTGCGTCGGCGAACCCGCCCGACACGCCGCGCAGTCCCGAAGCCTATCTTCAGCGGATCGTGCGCAACCTGTTGCTGGACCGGGCGAAGCGCGCCGCCAACCGCCATGAACATGTCCCGATCGAACCCGACATGGATCTCGCGGTGCCGCCCGACCAGAGCTATGCGATCGAGGCGGACGATGTGAAACGACAATATCGTGAAGCCGTGGCCGCGCTGCCGCCTCGCACGCGTGAGGTCTTCCTGCTCCACCGGGTTGACGAGGTGGGTTATGCCGATATCGCGGAACAGCTCGGGATCAGTATAGGCACGGTTCGGTGGCATATGGCGCAGGCGATCCTGCGTATCGGGGAGGCGCTCGAAGGATGAACGACGATCCCATAGCCCCGCAGGGCGGAAATCAGCTCGCTGTCGAAGCGGCCGAATGGTTCGCACAACTGCGCGGTCCCGATGCCGAGGCGCACAGACCTGCCTTCGAGGCTTGGCTGGCGCGCGGCGCCGTCCATCTCGCCGCGTATAATCGCGCGGCCGAGATATATAATATGGGCAAGTTCCTGGCGGAGGAATCGAAGGAGCGGTCGGGTACCGCGACGGCGGAGCCGGCTGTTTTCGAAGCGTCGGCCGAGACCGGGAGCCAGCGCGGCTGGTCGATGCGGGCAGCGATCGCCGGTGTGGTGGTCGTCCTGTTCGCCGTCGGTGCGTGGCTAGCGCTGGCGAATGTCCCGCCTGCCGACGAGACGAGCAAGCTGATGATGACGCATGGCGGCCCACAACCGGCCGGTCCGCTCCAGATAGCGAGCCGTCTCGGCGAGATCAGGACGGTGCCGCTGAGCGACGGATCGCGTGTGACGCTCGATTCCGACACGCTAGTCAGCGTGTCCTTCGGGCCGTCGCAGCGGCGTTTACGCCTTGAACGCGGGCGCGCCCGCTTCGAGGTCGCGCATGACGGCCGCCCCTTTGTCGTTGCGGCCGGGTCGGGCACCGTGACCGCCCGCGGTACGATTTTCGATGTGAGCCTGTCGGACAAACACAAGGTCTCGGTAAAGCTGATCCGGGGGCTGGTGGACGTCGACATGCCGGCCGATCGGAGCCATGCGACGGCGACGCCGCGCCGTCTCGTGCAACTGCGGCCCGGCGACGAAATCGCTTATGCTGATGCGCCGCCGGCCGAGCCGCAGCCGCAGGAAGACAAAGGTGATCCCTGGACCGATGCGATGGCGCAGTTCGATCAGGCCCCGCTCCGCGAGGTGATCGCGCGGGCCAATGCGGTGTCGCCGGTCAAGATCCGCATCGCCGACCGGTCGGTTGGAGATATCCGCATTTCGGGATCGTTCAAGGTCAATGACGGTGCCGAGCTCGCGCGACGCCTGGCACTACTGTTCGATCTGCGCGTCGACGACAGCAACCAGATGGAGGTGGTCCTGCATCGCCGATAAGCGCGCTGTCAGAAAAGTTTCATAAAGCGCCCAACATCGGGCGACCTGCCTCGTCGATCTCTTTGGACCGCACGGCCTTACCGGCCGGCGGCGCAAAGGGGGTCGAACATGGTCACCCAAGTCTGGATAGCCCAGACGGACGCGAGCAGTTCACGGATTCTCACCCATGCGGCGACGGACGTCACCGATTTCGCATGGTCGCCAGATGGAAAGAGTATCGTTTTCAGTTCGACGGCTGGCCTGATCGAGGCTCGCAAGGCGATCGAGGTGGAGGGTCTTTCGGGCTATCATTATGACGATCGCTCTGTCCCCGACTACGGCCCGACGCCTTTGTTGAGCGGGCGCCTGCCCGAACAATATGATATTATTGCGTTATCTGGCGGACCTGCCCGCCCGGCCACCGCGAGCGAGCGTCAGGCCCTCCTCCCTCCAATCGATTATGAGACGACCGATCGTGCCGTACTCAAGGCTTCCGGGACGAATCACCACCGTGCCTGGACCGCACCGCGCGACAGGAACTGGACGACAACGGTCGACCTTTGGGCATCTGATGGTGCGAAACCGGCGATCCGATGCGACGCCGACGCATGCCGCGGCACACCCTCGCATGGCCTTCTTGGCCTGTGGTGGTCGGCCGATGGGCATAAAGTCTATTTCATGCGCCAGGAGGGCTGGGATCTTGAAGAGACGACGCTGTACGCCTGGGCTCCGGGTTCAGAACCCGAGCGGATCGTCAAGACGACCGATGTGGTGATGGGATGCCAGATGGTGCCGGCCGGTCTCGCCTGCGTCAGGGAGTCGTCGACGCAACCCAGACAATTGGTGATCATCAATCCTGAAAACGCCCGATCGAGTCCCGTGTTCGATCCCAATCCCGAGTTCGCGGATGTTCGCCTGGGAACTGTCCAAAGGCTGCGTTTCAAGAACGATGCAGGAATGGAAGCCTTCGGCGATCTCGTTCTTCCTCCCGACTATAAGCCTGGTGTTCGTCTTCCGCTGGTGATCGTTCAGTATCGCTCTAAGGGCTTCCTCCGCGGCGGCACGGGCGATGAATATCCCATCCAGCTCTTTGCTGCGCGGGGCTTCGCCGTGCTCAGCTTCCAGAAACCGTTGGCGGTGTTTGAAGTTCACCCCAATCCTGCCTGGAAAACCTGGCAGGAGGCAGAGGTCGCCAATCAGAAGAACTGGAGCGAGCGCAGGAGCAAATTGTCTGCTATCCTTAACGGGTTGAAGCAGGCGATCAGCCTGGGCGTGGTGGATCCAGCCAGGGTCGGCATCAGCGGACTGAGCGACGGCTCGACCACAGTCCGCTTCGGTATGATCAACGCACCCGGAATCTTTGCCGCCGCAGCGGTCAGCGGGTGTTGTTTCGATGGCCGGTCGATGATGATCTATGGTGGTCCCGCGGTCGCCAAGGAGCGTGCGAACATGGGCTTCCCACCTGTTGGCGAGGACATGTCGGCCTGGAAGGCGCACTCATTACCCTATAACGCGGCCAGGATCGAGACGCCGCTCCTGATCCAGTCCGTCGATCACGATTATCTCTATGCTCTCGAAACCGTTGCGATGCTGCGCCAAGAAAAGAAGCCCGTCGATCTTTTCGTATTTCCGGACGAATATCATGTGAAGTGGCAGCCAGCCCATCGGCTGGCGGCCTATGATCGCGGCCTCGACTGGTTCGATTTCTGGCTACGGAACCGTGAGGATCCCGATCCTGAGAAGAGGGCCCAATATAGTCGGTGGGAAGCGATGCGGGCGGAGTGGAAAGGCGGCGTTGCCAGTTCGCCGGCTCCAGCCCATTGAGCCGCGCCAAAGCAGCGGCTAACAGAACGGTTGGCTGTATCAGGCCGCACTGACCCTCATGCGTGGCTCGTTCGAGCGTAACCAGGCCTCGACGTCCACGAGGGCAAGGATGCGCCACACCGTCAGGGGTGGCATTACGTCTCGCTGCAGGCACGCCGCGACCGCATCAATGTCGAGCATGCCTGCCTCGGCCAGAAGCCCTCCGAGAAGCATGTCGCGGATTTTCGCTTTGTTCGTTTCGAGAATCTCAATGACGAAACTGCCCGGCGTCGACTTGGTGCGCCTTGCCAAAACCGCCGCGGGCAGATCGTCGGAGAAGGCGCGTCGGGCTGTCGCCCGATTGCGGCCGCCCTCACACCAGAACCATGACGGTATCCGCAGACAGAGTTCGACGACCGGTTGCGACATGAGCGGCGCGATCCTTTCAATTTTGTTGGGATGCCAGTCCTCAAGGAAGGGAAGAATTCCGAGGATCCAGGCGATATGGGCGGCCTTACCCGGAAGTGTACCATCAGGAGGCTGAAGCCAAGGTCCAGTGGCGCTACGGTCAGCCATGGCAATGGCGTCGTTCGACATGAAAGCGTGATTTCGGCGCCAGGCGTACATTGCCGGCTCCGAAAGCACTGACGCCCGTGCATCACACCGAGCAATTCGCCGAATCCGGTGACGGATGCTGGCCCGACTATATTCCACCTGACGATTGAGATGTCCGTCCGCGGTGCCCAGATCATGCAATCAGCTTTCGTTCGCCATCTGCCGGGATTACCGCGCCAGTCCGAAATAGCGCGTCGCCATCTGATCGATGACCCTCGCGAGCCGGTGGTCCCCCTCCGACAGCCCGGCGACCTCCGGTGTCGTCAGCTCGATCGTCACCTTGCCGCGGTGATTGGTCCAAAATGGATAATGTTCGATGGCGTCGGCCGTGAGGATGACGCGCTGCATGAATTCGAACGCCTGGAGCGCCGCCGGAAATTCGAGCGATCGCCCGATCGCATCACGGTCGGGGATCAGATGCTAGGTCGGATGGGCGGCGAGGAGTTGTCCGCGTTCATCGTGGCCCAAACGCAACGCGATCACCCTTCACCTATCGGCCGGTCGACCTGAAAAGCAGCATGGGCCACCGGACGTATGTGCGCTCGCTCTCCAGCGGCTGAAAGGTTGGGGACGATGAAGCCCGGGGACAACATATGCCAGAGGGACGGCAAGGGTCGCCGTCGCCATATAGGTTGCCCCACGCCAGATCGCTTCATCGCCCGCCCCCACGACGCATTCCACTGGGTCGCATCTGGTATGACGAGCGAAGCGCGCCATTTCGTGGTTGAACCTGACGCGGACACGAAAAATATTTGTTAGCTCGAGCGCGTCCGTCGGCAATGTGGTGGCCGCTCCGGCGCTTCCCGAGGCGCATATGATACCGGCCAGTGGTGCGAAGATGGTGCCGCGCGGGCGCCGCCTCGTCAGCGGATTTCGATGGCCACCAGCTTCCAGCCTATGCCCTCGCGCCGGAACACCATATCGCCGTCATGCCCGGCAGCGCGGACATCATGCAGCGTGAAGCCCGACAGGCCGTCGCGCTCGATCATGGCATCGGGATTGCGGATGGCGGCTCTTTTCGCCGGGCTGTGGCGGTCGGCAGTCCCCGCGATCAGTGCCTGAACCCCCTCGGGTGAGACGATGCGATCAACGAGCGGGCCAAGCACCGCGCCACCGAGGATGGCGCCGAGGGCGCCGATGTCCTCATTCTTGTGTGCCTCGGTATCCAGCCTCGCCTGCATCTGGGCCTTGAGACTATGGCGGAGCGCGTGGAAATCGACATAGGCCGAGAGTGTTTCAGCGTCGCCGTTCCTGGCCGCCTCGCGCATCCGGTAAAGCGTCCAGCGCGGCGATCCGAAATACCAGGCCACGCACAGCACCGCGATCAGTCCGACCAGCCCGATCAGCCAATGCCGCCCCTTTCTCGGCCGGGCCCCTCTTCGGGCAGCGCCCGCTTTACGCTTTGCCGGGGTTCGAGCCATCGACGTCCTTTGCTCTGCGGTACATGTTCAGTGATGTCTGAGGCGACGGTGTAGAGATGACGGTAGCCGTCCGGACGTGGCTGACCGGACATGCCACCGCCATTGGGGCGACCACGCCCCTGCCCGATCAGGCGTTCAGCTTGTCCTTGATCGCCTTGGCTGGCGTGAAGCCGAGCTTGCGGGACGCCGCGATCTGGATCGCATCGCCGGTCGCGGGATTGCGGCCTTCGCGCGCGGGGCTGTCCTTGACCTTGAACTTGCCGAAGCCCGGCAGCGAGACTTCCTCGCCTGCGGCCGCTGCCGTGGCGATCGCCCCGAACACGCTGTCGACGACCTTCTTGGCGTTGGCCTTGGTCAGGCTGGTATCGGCTGCGATCTTGTCGACGAGGTCGGCTGCATTCATTTTATGGTCCTTTCAGGCGGTAACGGCTGCGAACGAGTCGCAAGGACCTGACGACTTCGCGCATTCGAACGGCGTGGGAAAGCGCAATTTTTCAGAACGCGCTGCCGGCATTGGGTGGCCCGGCGACCAAAGCGCGCGGCAATGCGGATTCAGCGGAAAGCTCGCGCCGAGCCGTGACGCAGATGGCTGAAGGGCCCTGGGTCCGCGGCGGCCGCCGGCTAGACGGGCGTCCGCTCGAAAACGAGCAAGGTCGATGTCGCGGACGCGCAAAGATGGCCTTCCTGGTCGAAGAGCTTGCCCTCGGCGAACGCCGCGCGCCGACCGAAGGACAGCAGGCGCCCCTCGGCGCGAACCCGGCCGCTCTTGTCGGACAGCGGCCGATGATAGCTGACCTTGAGCTCGAGCGTCGTATAGCCCTGTTCGGCGGTCAGCCGCGAATGGACCGCGCAGCCGCAGGCGCTGTCGAGCAGGGTCGCCGCATAGCCGCCATGGACCGAACCGATCGGATTATAGACCTTGTGGTCGGGTTCACCCCCGAACAGCGCGAAACCGGGCTCGATCTCGACGAGCGCAAATCCCAGGGTGTGCGCGATCGGCGGCTGAGCCCCGGCTGCGAGCAGCGCCCGCAACTGGCCCAGGCCGTCGAGGCCTGCTGCATTCTCGGTGATCACATCCATCGCATCGCTCCTGGCTCGGGGGCCGGTTGCCTTCATGTCCGTCGTCTCAGCATGCAAGATCGACAGGTTGGCGATCACAGGTCAGGATGCGCGATCTTTCCCAACAAGCGCAGCGTCTTCTCGTCGGCCTCCCCGCGAAACCAGCGATCGAGCGCGGCGCGGAACAGCGGCTCGCCGCCAGCCTCAATGAACAGGGTCAGCGACGATCGCAGCTTGATCGCGTCGATCCGGCCGAACACGGCCTCCGCTGTCGTGCCGGTCAGGTCCTGCAGCGCCTCGACACAGGCCCGCAGCCGTGGACCCAGGACGGCGTGCGCGAGATAGGCCTTCGCCTCCTCGATCGAACCGATCGCATAAAGCCGCGCCATCTCGCTTGATCCCAGCCCGGCGATCTGCGGAAAGATGAACCACATCCAATGGCTGCGTTTCGCTCCTCGCCGGATTTCGGCGAGCGCGGGCTCATAGCTGTCTTCCTGGGCCGTCACGAATCGGGCAAGGCCGAAACGATCGCTTATGATTGGCGTCAGCCGTTGCATTTCGTCGTCATTACCCCGTTGCGCCCAACTTATTTCTCCGGCCAAACCCGGGGCGTTGGCAGCGTAAATGGGTCCACGCCGATCGGCACGCAAGTGCAAAGCGCTCGACTTGGTCATTCGAGACTGGAGCACATCGACGAGCGAACGAAACTCGGAAACGTCGTTAACATTCAATTGCTTATTGGTGACGGTGCAACGGTGGCCTGTACGGCAATTTACGCGCGCAGGGTGCATTACAGTGCGGTGGTGGCACCGATCAACAGGTTCCGGGCGACTCGTCACCCGCAAGCGGTGGCCGGTCAGGAACGCGCGCCAGGATCGCCAGCGCTACCGTCGGATTGGCGCGCTCGGCCCGGAGCCGAATGTCCGCTATCGCGCGCAACTCCCCTACCCGCTCCGCGACTAAAGACGATAGAAACTGACTGAGCGAAGTCCCGTTCAGCTCAGCCAGGTTCTTTGCCTCGGCCATCACATGGTCCGGCAGTCGCAAGGGATAGTTGCTCATTTCATCTCTCCTCGTTCGAGGCGTGTAAACAGTTCGCCGGGTTTGATCACATCCATACGATATATTCCCGTACGGGCGCAAAGTCCCTTATATTCATGGTGACGATCGTCTCGGCACCTGCCTGGACGACGCATTCGAGCACCATGTCGTCCGCGGGGTCGGCAAGCGTCGGGCGTAACTTGATCCTGATCGCCATGATCCGTCGCGCCTGCCCTATCAGCGCGTCCAGCACCACGTTCAACTCGACCTCGGACGCCCAGCTGGCTTCGCCTGAACCGCTCCGACTTGACTGCTGACAAATCCTATCGAAGATAAGCACGTCGGTGGACCTTCCCGACAGCGTGAGCCGCGCTGCCCCCCCAACAGGCGGCGCGGCTCTTAAATCTATCGCAAAAATTAGCCTTACGCGGGCTTGAGTTGGGGGCGGGCCGCCTTCCGCATCCCTTTTGAAATGCGGTGGTTCGCCCGACTAACGCGCCGAGGCACGGCAGCGGACCCGGATCGAGGGGAACGCACCTGATTGGACTTCGTTCTAATGGGGAGAGGAGCCAGCAAATGGCCACATTCGTCAGCACTCCCAGCGTAGAGAAGTTGCCCTGGACCGTCCGCGTAGCCGTCATCGTCATCGCGGCATCTGCGCTGTGGGTCGCGTTGGCAGAGGTCATTGGCTGACCATCGTATCCGTCAGTCGCCGAACCGTCGCCCGTCCACCCGCACCCAGCCACAGCGCAGGCATCGAAGGACGGTACGGCCGGGTTTGTGCGTGGCGGCACGCTTGATCCAGCGATGAAAGCCGAAGCGGCAAAGGTTAATCACGACAGGCCTCAGCGACGTGGCTGGCCTGGAAGCTCACTATCCCGAGCTGTCCCAAAATAGCGCGCCGCTGCGGCAAGATGCGCCGCCCTTACGTCAGCCGAGTTAGCGGCCTTGGCCGCCTTCATCTCCAACTCGCCGCGATGGATATTTTGCGCGGCCGATGCTCGGTCGAATATCTCAAGCATGGGGATCTCCGTCGGGGGTTGGCCGTGAACGATCGACCAATTGAATGTTTCAGTCTGCGGCGGAAAGATCAGCCAAAACCCGCCAAGCGATCTGAAAGACGTGCGATGCGCGCCGCGTACTGCCGAACAAGTTCACGATGAACCGCTCTGGCCGCTAGAGAGGTAGCTGAGCGCGCAGCAAGTTGGCTTCCCTCCTCTCGGAAAGATAGTCAGGTCTGTCTTGCCGTCTATTTCGATCATCTTCGCCTTCAATCCCCGATCGAGTCGCGCACTAAGTCTAGCGCGATTAAACGGGTTAGCCAGCATCTGAAGCGCACCCAAAAAGGCCCGCCTCGTAGATCGGATCGTGGATGCTCCGGGCGTAGTCGTCGGACTCGCCTTTAGCGCGGGTGTAGGCCGTCATAGCCGCATCCCATGCGGAACGGTTCAGAGTGGATGCCTTCGCTGGCTGACTGCACTGCATAACGGCGAGCGCGGGGATCATGGCGGGGGGGACCCGTGGCGATTATGCGGCGGGTGGTGGCGGTGGTCATTTCGCCGCTCCCACCCAATAGACGAGCTGTTCAGCGTACTCGTCGCCACGGTGGCAAAGTTCGTGGACCTGAGCGCGAATGATCTCCTTTGCCTTGGTGTCCATCTGTGCGAGCGTCAGCATGGCAAGAAGGATCTCGGGGCTCTTGGGTGCAGCGGCATCCAGCACAGCGTCACGCTTGGCCGCTTCCTCCTTGAGGCCCCGCACCATGTTCAACAGGTGCAGGTTGGTGATGTCGAGCGCGCGTAGCATGTTGTTGCGAGGGATTGGGAAGCCTGCGCCCCCCCGTGGCGGGAACGCCACAACGGTGTTACTTGCTCGGGTAGCGATGTCGATCACCCCATGATCGTTGCGGTTAGAGCCGGTTGGAGGTTGCACCCTCTTTCCGGCCTGTTTCGCGTCTTACGTGATAGCGTTGCCTTGCGTCAATCGGCGTATTACACGACGTGTTATGGCACGCGAAACAACACTTCCGCAGTTGGTAAATCTGCGCCTCTCAGACCCGTTGTCGAAAGCTATCGACGACTGGCGCCGCAAGCAGACTGATATTCCTACTAGATCGGAAGCCATCCGCCGGTTGGTCGAAAAGGGCCTTGCCGATGCCAAGTGACGCTGCCTTGGGGCCAGGTCATTACCATGAGGTCCTGCACACGGCGCACATCGTCTCGTCGATGTTCGATCAGTTCATTCGGGAGCATCCGGCCACTCAACAGAGCCCCGCACTTCGCGAGGCGGCAGACAGCCTCAGCAGTGCACTTGCCGATTTTTATCAGTTGGCAGGCGCGGAAACTGCGAAAGAAATGACATGAGCCGGAGCCGGAAGAGAACGCCCGTAGTTGGTTTGACATCAGCTGCGAGCGACAAGGCGTACAAACAGGCTGAGCACGCGCGCGCGTACGGCAGTCCGCGCCGCCCTCGCTCACGGCGAAGAGCCGCCTTCACCCCGGACGTTTGGCGATCCCGCAAGCAGTGAGAAGGATGGCAAGCAGCTCGTGATCGGCGCGCCCGAGCTACTGCGAAAATAGGTGCGAGGTTATCAACGGTCGCTGGCGAGCGGCCTAGTAGTGCTCGGCGCGCTCGGACTGGGCATCGTAGGCTATGCTGAGATGGGCGCAGAGGTTAGGTCCCAGGCCGCGCCGCAACCATCCGACCTATTCGCCTGCCCTAACTCCGAGCATCACGACGGCGACGCCATACGCTGCCGACGCCTAGGGTCAGACATAATCGGTGTGGCGCGGCCTTCTGGCGCTACGCTGCCGCTTACGTAAGTCTTCCTTGCGCTTGGTGAGTTCGTCGGCGAAAATCTGCAATCCCACCGCTGCAGAGGCCTTATCCAATAGCTCATCTGCGGTTCTAACTGCGGCGTCAGGCGTAAGCGAGATGTCCACGTTGCCCGGGCCGTGCATAATAACTTCGCTCGGCGCGCTCTCGATCACTGACGGAGCGTTGTAAATGATGTGGTCCATATACTATCCCCCAAGCTACAGATGGCCGCCATGGGGCGCTCTTATTGGTTGTTATACCACTACGCATTAGCCCGGGTGGGGCGTGTCTCGCTGGGCTCATTGCTGGGCTTTGAGTTGTATATCTGCGTAGCGGGCGACGAAACCGCGAGGAAATGCAGCGTGAACATGATCATTCTGGCATCGTCGGTAACGATCAACTTCCAGCCTGCGCCGCCCCAAAATGTCGAGGCGTTGTCACGTAGCATCTTGCCACTGCGGCGGACGGCTTCAATTCGACACGCTTCCAAGTCGGGCAACACGCATCCCTCAGCGTCGGGTATCGAGACCCCATCCTCAAGGTTGAAATGATAACCGCGGCATCGGACTCTCCAAATTGGTGCCGCTGGTTTGTCTATGTCGTTATGTTTGCTCACATAACCAAATATAGCAGCAGTTATATCGGCAATTCCGAATCCATACATCCTAACATAGGATAATATTTCCTGCTCGCGTAATTATTAGTGAAATAATTATTTCATATTATTAAATGGACGACACCCAAAACGCGAACTGGACGTTTGTCCTATGTTGTAAACATTTTATCTGGGTAGCATCGGGCATGGGTAATTACAGGCTTTACTTTTTCCAAAAACTAGGAGGCCATATTGAGCGCTTCGAGCCGATTACTGCCGATTGCGATACAGAGGCGATGAAGGTTGCCATGCAGTTCAAAGGACTATCGCCGCTTGAACTGTGGTGGAGAGGCCGCAAGGTGGGTGAGATTCCTGTGGGCCAGGACGTTGGGTAAGGCGATTGCGTGACGTGAAATTGATCCGCGTCGCTACCGGCGGCGTACCGTGCAGTGCTTTGCCGGCGCCCCGAGCTGTCATGCGCGAATATCTATAACTAAGTTGCGCGCGGGAACTGACTGTTACCGTAGGCTTTCTCGAATAATGCCCCGCGCTACACTAACGTCGACAAGGGCTCCGGCTTCCAAAGGGATGGGGAAGGGAGTGACTTTCGCGATCCGGAAGCGGCCCGCGTTCAAGCCATTGCGGCCGGCGCTGAGATCATCGCGGACGAATTGAAGCGCAGCTGTAGAACTGTAAGAATCACGCTGACTATTGAGAACGTGGACCGTGAGATTGTCGACAAGGTCGTGATGACGGGCGCAATCCACAGTTAGGTTGCAATCACGATCCGGCAAACTATTCTGCGCCTACAGCCGATGCACAGCGCTTTAGCCGAGAGCCTGCGCACTGCCTAGGACGGCTTCGGGAGAGACGTTGGAGCGCGGATCTGAAGGCGGAGTGGGCGTCAGTCGAAGCGGATCCATGTCGAGCCACAGATAGTCGGCGTCGAATTCAGCGACGCGGATTAATGCCGCAAGATCTTGGATCGTGACTTCCTGGCCCCGGACGCTGACAATCCTCTCGTTGCGGAGATCTCTCAACGTGCGATTGACGTGAACCGGCGTTATGCCGATCGCATCCGCGAAGTTTGACTGGGTGATCGGGAAATTAAAAGACGGATTTGGCTCGTAGGTCACTTTCGCATATCGCCAAGACATCTCGCACAGCAAATGAGCTACCCGGCTGCGCGCATTTTTCCGGCCGATGCTGAAAAGCCATTCGGTGGCGATGTCCGCATCGACCGCGCAATCGCGCCAAAGTGCTTCGGCGATGCCGGGGTATCTCCCCGAAAGCGCCGCGATCTGGCTATGGGGCACCTGCAAGACGGTTGTCGGCGTGAGCGCGTGGAGCGCGGCGATTGCCTTGGGTAGGATAACCGAATGAAGGTCTGGCATATCGCCTGGGATATAAAGCGCAGAGATCTGACGCGATCCGTCCCTAGCCTGTCCGAACCGGGCAACCAGCCCCTCCACGATCAGACACGCCTCGGTGACGTGCTGGCCGAGAGATACAAAGTCCCGATTTGCGCCGATCGTCAAAGTGTTACCGTGAAGACCGAGGAGCGCCTCGATTTCCTCCGGGGTTAACGCCGTGCGTCTCCGCAGCTTGTCCACAAACAGCGGGATAGGATCTTGTTGGGTCATCGACCCTCCCAGTAAAATGTTGGGGAGCGCGGATTATCTCTCCGCCGTCACGGACAGCGACGGTGGTTCCCTATAACATATATCTATGCATCCGCGTAATTGGGCGCGAACGAGGACAAATACCTTGCCCACTTGTTACACTTACGCGATCGCAGGCGGTTTCCTGCCGCCAGCTCGATACCGATCACTATGGACGGCGCGTGGTCCAGGTGCTTCGCTGGTCGCGCCGATCTGTCATGTGAGATGGTCCGCGACGGCTTTGCTATCGAGCGATACGGTCGCCTCCGCTGCTCTTGACGGCCCGTGCACTGCAGGCTTGTGTGCATCGCTCGCAGCGGGGGCTACGAATCGAGGGGGTATACCATGCAGCGTTTTACGATCGCGGCGCTTGCGCTTGCTTGTTCAACATCGGCGTTCGCCGGCGGCATAATCAAGGCGGTTCCGGTTCCGACCGAGGGGCAGACGGTTCGCTACGAGCGTGGGACGCCCACTATCGAAGACGATAGCGCGGTCGCCGGCGTCCGTGTGATGCCAGTCGCCGAACTCGATCATAGATCGATGCAGTTTGAGATCGCGGTCTTTAACAAGTCGAAGGAAGCCTTCAACGTCGGCGTGGAGAACGTTTCGTTCGCGCACAACGACACGCAGTTAGCCGTGTTCACGGTGGACGAACTCGAGGAGAAGGCAAAGTCTCGAGCGATGTGGTCGCAGATCGGCGATGCGATGCTGGCCGGCGCCGCGGCGGCGGCTCAGAATAACAACACGACCGTAAAAACGTACGCGCCTGATCGCGCTGAAGGCCATGCGTTTAGAAGCAGCGGATCAATGCCTGGGTCGCCCATTATCTCTCAGGCGTGAGTGGCAGCTATCCAACTGTGGGAGGCGCAAATCGGTCTGGCAAGTATCCACCATCTTAGTCGTTCGCTTTCATAACTTCATGGCTTTGGCGGTTCCGGGGCGAAGATTCGCGCTCCAACTGCTCGGCTTCGAACGCTCGCTTGCCCTTGCGTTGCCATAGGGCGAGCGTGTTGCTTCGTTCCTCACCGCGCAGCCGATCCGCAACCGTGAGGAAGGCACCGTAGAGCGGGGCGATCATCGTCCGTCAGATCGATCAAACCCGCCTTCACGACAAGGGCGCCCAGCTCGATCAGATGCCGCGCGCGTTCTCCGCGCTTCACAGCCCATTCCCGCATGACGTTGCCGATGGCGCTCCCTCTACTCATCGTGCCGCGTGTCGTCACCATCGCCCTCTCACGGCGAAAACACGAGTTCGATTCTCGTAGGGGTCACCAGCGATTTCAATGGCTTAGCCCATTGTTATCGGTGAGGAATTGCGGTTTTAGGACGGTTTAGGACAAAACTTCCCTGGACGTTCCTGCACGGGTGCGCTTCAAATCAGCGCCCTTTTCGGTTTCCGTCGATGGGCGCTCGGCGACAGGAGCGCGAGCCCCAGGAGCGTGTGGCGCTCGGAAGAAGTCCCTGTTGTCAGTGCCCCCCCCCCGGGCGCCAGAAGTGGTCGAGCCCGGTCAACGCTCGACAACACTCGGCAGGTTCCCGCCGACAACGCTAATACGGATCAGCCGCCGAGCGACGAGGCGGGACGTCTCAGCGTTCTGCCGCCCATCCCTCACCGGCTTCCGGCAAGCACCGCCGGCTGCGACGATGAAGCTGTGAAGATAGAGACCGAATCCGTCCTCGTCCCGCCTTTCGGGATCCCTGACGGGCAATGACGGAGATTGACCATGAAACGTAGCGCCGCCCTTGCGATCACGATCGGCGTGCTGAGCGCAAGCGCCCTGCTCGGGCGCCGCAACGCGACCGATCCGTCGCATCCCCGCACCCGGCGTTGGTATCAGTGGCTCGACAAGCCCGGCTTGACCCCGCCCGACGCGGTCTTCGGCGTGGTCTGGCCGCTGCTGGAGACCGGGCTTGCGGTCGGGGGTTACCGTCTGCTGCGTCAGCCTCCGGGCTCGGCGCGCAACGCTGCGGCCGGCCTCTGGCTCGTCAACAGCGCGCTGATTGGGGGCTGGACCGAGCTCTTCTTTCGCAAGCATGCACTCGCGCCGAGCGCTGCGCTGTCCGGCGTAATGACTGTCTGCGGCACCGCCTTCGTCATCGCGGCGGCGCGGACTGACCGGACGGCCGCCACACTCGGCTTACCCCTTACCGCCTGGCTGGGCTTTGCGACGCTGATGGCGACCGACATCTGGCGGGCGAACCGCCGCACTGACTGAACCGCGATACTGCTCTCGATCAGGCGCATTGTCTGCAACTTGTGCAGCGCACAATGGTTCAGACGCGATGACACAGAAACCGCATCGCAAAGCCCTTCCCATGGTCGACACCTCGCCGCCCGCCACGGGCTGGAAGGTCTTTCTCCAGACGCACCGCAGCTGGCTGATCGCAGGCGCCGCCGGTCTCGCAGGAGCAGCGCTCTTCAACCGCGCGGCCACGCGCCGCGCCGGGGAGGCCTGCCCGCCGATCGGCGACTTTGTCGAGGTCGATGGCGCGCGGCTCCATTATTTTGATCGCGGCACAGGCGCGGCGGTGGTCTTCCTCCACGGCAACGGCGTCCTCCTGCAGGATTATGAGGTGAGCGGCGTGCTCGACCGCGCGACGGTCGCCCACCGCGTCATCGCCTTCGATCGGCCTGGCTTCGGCTATAGTGACCGCCCGCGCTCGACCGTCTGGACCCCAGCCGCGCAGGCCGCGCTGATCGCCAAGGCGCTCGACCAACTCGGCGTCGAACCCGCAGTGGTCGTCGGCCATAGCTGGGGGACGATGGTGGCGCTCGCGATGGCGCTCGATCATCCAGAAAGCGTCGCTGGCCTCGTCCTCCTTTCAGGCTATTATTATGGGACGTCGCGCCCCGACGTGCTCCCCGCCTCCATCCCCGCAATACCGCTGCTCGGTGATCTCATCGCGCATACCAGCGCACCGCTGACCGGCTTGATGTCGGGCCCGCTCGGGGTCAAGGCGAACTTCTCGCCCGCACCTATCTCCGACAAATTCGCCAATTTCCCGGTCGGGATGACCCTGCGGCCCTCGCAGATCCGCGCGGCGGCGGCCGACACCGCGATAATGATCCCGGGGGTGATCGCGCTCAGCCAGCGCTATGCCGAACTCGACCTTCCCGTCGTGATCATGGCGGGCGACGGCGACCTGATCGCGCACTCCGACAAACATGCAGAGCGCCTCGCCCAGGACATCGCCGGCGCGGATCTCCGCATCGTCGCGGGCCAGGGCCATCTCCTCTATTATGCCGTGTCAGAGCAGGTCGTCGCCGCGATCGACCACGTCATCGCTCGGGCCAGCTGACATATGCAGATCAAGGCGATCCTGTTCGATCTCGACGGCACGCTCGTCGACAGTAATGACGTCCATGTCTTCGCGTGGGAGGAAGCGTTCGCCCGCATTGGCGAGCGCTTCGAGCGTGACGTCATCCACCACCAGATCGGCAAAGGCACCGACATGCTGGTGCCAAGCCTGTTGCCCGATCTCGAGGGCGACGCGGTCGAGGCGCTCGGCAAGGCGCATGGCCACATCTTCAAGACGAAGTACCTCGACCAGGTCGAGCCTTTCCCCGAGGCCCGCGACCTGCTCGCGCACGTCCATGCGAGCGGCCGGAAGGTCGTCCTCGCTTCATCCGCCTCTAAAGCCGACATCGATCATTATCTCAAATTGCTCGACGCGCGCGACCTCGTCGCCGCAACGACGACCAGCGAAGATGTCGAGCGGACCAAACCCGCGCCCGACATCTTCGCGACCGCCCTGGGCAAGCTTGACGGTCTCGCCGCCGATGAGGTGATCGTGCTGGGCGACACGCCATACGACATGGAGGCCGCCAATAAGTGCGGGATCGCGGCGGTCGCGCTACGGTCTGGCGGCTTCCCCGACGATGTCCTCTGGAACGCCGGCGCGATCGCGATCTATGACGACGTCGCTACGCTCCTTGCGGCTTTTGCGGACTCGCCGCTCGCGCGCTGATAGGCTTAATTCGGGAGCGCCGCCGGCAGACAGCAGCGCCGCGCCTGGGCCGCAGCGAAGCGTCGCTCGCCGCCAAACTGCCGGAGGTCCGGGCGCAGCTGCTAACGCCGCCCACCTCCTGGCGCGACGAGGATGGCAACGTCCACGGGCTTGACGAGGAGGGGGTGTCGCATCGCCGACCGGTCGCGACGGCGACGATCCGGCCGCCCGGGTTCACAGCGACCCCAAAGACTGAGGGTCAGCGCGGGCGCGCGCCATCCGCCATCGTGAGCAACCTCTCAGCTTGCTGGAGGATCAGATCGAGGCGGCCGACCGTGTCGTCATCCGACGCGCGCACCGCTGCGGTCACGAGGTCGGTCAAGCGCGCGACGGCCGCGCGGGCGTGGCTGGCGAGTTCGCGATCGACATTGCCATCGACGAACGTCCCCGACGCAACTCCTGAGGTCCGAAAACTCGTTTGCGTCTCGTGTACCGCGAGCGAGCGCCCTGAAAAACCCGTGCCGCTGGACTGGGCATCATCTTCACGCGCAAAAAACCTCATGATAAAACCTACCGCGGATGCGGAGGGGGTTCGGGCTTCTCCCCACGAGGCGCGCCGGTGAACCCGGCGTCTAGAGACGGTGGTGAATGAGCGCTCGCTCCTGGGCGGCATCGATCGCCGCAAGCAGATCATCGAACCCTACCAACTTCTCGACGGGGATCGCCGAGCGGAAGCCGCTTCCCAACAGTTCGAGGTCCTTTGGGTCAGCGGGCCGACCGCGCAAATATTCTGACGATCGACCATGAATCCACTTCCCTGACAGACCCGCTCAACGCGGCTGCGCGGGGCTCGGGCCCGGCGCCCTGAGCTTTTCGCGCGACCGTGGACGCGTGGCCACGCCGACCAGCACGGCAGTCGAGAGCAGGACAGCGGCAAGCAGCCCGCCGATAGCGAGCAGCCCGCCGCTGGTCATCTCGGTCGCCACCCGCAATGACCCGCCTCCGATCCGGATATCGATTCCCGCCCGTTGCGGAACTTGTCTGTTTCTATCCATCGCGCTCCAACGCGCGCCGTCCCGGACGGTTCAAAAAGCATGTCATTATCGGACAAAGAGCGTTCAAGCACGTGACGCGACAAAGCAAGCCCGCAAGGCCATTTGCTCACCAAATTCGCCAAGCAGTGCGACAGAAATCGTGCGAGGGCCCATGGGGTGTCAGCCGCGCATTCTTCGAACGAGCGCCGCCTCGATAGTGACGTGCGCTCGCGACTGATCAGGAGGGAGCGATCGAGACCCGCATCAGCCATGACCTGCCCCATCGCGCGCGGCCCTCTGCTGGAGCAGGCCGCGAGACAGGAAGGCGGCGGTGCGTACCGCCTCAACCGGGCGGCGGGCTAACGGGGCGCCTGCTGATGATCGCCGCACCGGATCAGCCTTCGATGGCCGACCGACGCTTGGGCGGGACCGACAGCGCGGCCTCCTCGATGTCGTCCTCATCCATCGTCTCGCCGGTCTTGAGCTTGGTCACCGATGTCCGCGCCTTGGGTACGCGCTCGCGAATGAGCCCGCTCGCCAGCCGAATCGCATCGATGAACTTGTCTTCGGTGTAGAGGTCGGCGCGCCCGCGCCCCTTTCGCTTGATCTGAAACGCCATCTGGCCTCGCTAAATGATGAACCTCATGCCGACCCAGGCAACACGCTCCGCCCATCGGGTCGGCCACAATTTTGGGTCGGCTGTTCTATATAGGAACGTGGACGCGCACCATGACGGGCTCGGGCCACTTTACAGCGTCCAATTCGTGCTGATGTACATCAGCGCATCGCACGAAGCCGGTTCTGCGATCACGCGTTCGATAGCGCTGGTCCCGCCACGCACCCGCCCGATCAGAGGAGGGTGACGAGCGCTGCCTCCACGGCGCGTAAAGCCGGTGTTTCCGGGTTGTTCAAGCGGATCGGGCCGCTTACCCGACAATGGCTCACCCGCGCGGCGAGCACACGCAGCGTCGATCGCGTTGTCGCCGCAGACGTGAACATGCTGCCCTTCGGCTTCCGGCGCATCCCAAACTCAGCCGACAGGCTTGCGACTTAATCGCATCGACGCGCGTTCTTGTCCCCGACACCTGCACCCCGCAGCGAAGTCCCCCTTCCACCGACAGGAGCCACCATGTCCGAGACCAGTCATGATATTTCGACGCTGAACAGCCTGATCGCGACCACGATCGACAGCGTCGACGGGTACATCGAAGCCGCCAAGGACAGTGAGAGCCGCTTCAGCGCGCTGTTCACGAGCCGCGCGAGCGAGCGCCGTGCGGTCGCAGCCCGACTGCAGCAGCAGGTAGCTAGCCTCGGCGGCGAGCCGGAGGATGACGGCACCGCACTGGCCGGCGTCCATCGCGTCTTCCTCAATCTGAAGTCCGCCGTCACCGGCAAGGACGACAAGTCCATCATCAACGAGGTCGAGGCGGGCGAAGACCATATCAAGGCGAAGTTCGAGGACGCCATCCGCGACACCGAATTGTCGCCTACGGTCCGCACCCTCATCGAGGAGGCCTATGTCTCGGTGAAGGAAGGTCATGACGAGATGCGCGATCTGAAACACTCGTTCGAACGCTCATGATCTCGGCGGGGGCTTCGGCCCCCGCCTTTCCTCGGAAGGCCGGCCATGAGCAGTAACAAGCGTCCGTCGCACGCCCGGGTCCGGGTCGCCATCGCCGCGCTGATCGCGCTCAGCGCCTGTGACGGCGCGCATGAGAAGGCGGGCCGTGACGCCGACCGGGCTGCGGCGGCCGCCGCTGGCCAGAACCAGACAGGCGAAGGCCCGAACGAGCGGCTTGGCGAGGCGCAGGACCGTGTCGAGCGTGCCGATGCCAAGGCCGTCGAAGCCCGCGCCGATGCGCTCGAACGTCAGGGCGATCAGCTGCGCAGCCAGGCCGATCTCGCGGCCGACCGGCTCGATGAGCAGGCACGCAGCCTGCGCGACGCCAAGACCCCACCGACGGGCCAATGACCAGGCCAGTCCCAAGATCGGGATTGGCTTCTCGCCAACAACTACCCAGCTTTTGCCAATGAAAGGATCGCCTCATGCCCGACGCCAAACGCGCTACGCTCTATCGGATGGTCCTGCCCGACCATGAATGCCCGTTCGGTCTGAAGGCGAAAGCCTTGCTCGAGGAGACGGGCTACCAGATCGATGAGCATATCCTGACATCGCGCGCCGAGGTCGATGCGTTCGAAGCCGAGCATGGCGTCGCCACGACACCGCAGATCTTCATCGACGATCGGCGGATCGGCGGCTGCGACGAGCTAGAACGCCAGCTCGCCGGCTGACCAGGCTCGACACAGCCACAGGTGCTGGAGCCCGCCCGGCGCCCGATGCCACGAAGCGGTAACCCAATATCGACGCGATGCTTCTCATCGGGCTTGCCACCCGCGAAAGGCCGGCAGGAGGCGTGATCCTAATCCCTTCGCTGCCATGCGAAACGCCTTGATACACATCAGTTCATGCCCCTGACACGCTTTGCGCGCGGAACGGCGCGGATGGCGTCACGTTTTTCTTGTGTTCACCAAAGGCTTTTTCCAAATGCGTCACCTGTCCTGCCACGCCCGTTATCCGCGCCGACCCTGGGGCGCTGTCCGGTCATACCGGGGCGGCATGCTGCGCGAGCCTGCCACCCCCTGCCTGATCGCGCTGGCAGCGGTCGTGCTGCTCGTCATCGTGACAAGCAGCGACGGCATCGATCTGCAGCTGGCGGCCTCACCATGGCGGTCAGCTGCTCGCCGCACTGCTCGTCGCACGTCGGGACCATAACTGCGCGGTCACCGCAACGCTCCACGCGCTGGAACGCCAGCTCGGCAGGGGCTTGAGGGCCGGCGTTCCGGTCTTGGCGGCGCCCCGCGACCAGGGCTGCACATGATCTGCGGCGCGACCCGATGACGAAAGACCGCGCGCACACCCCCAGTCCGAAGGACCCCGATATGAGCACTGACCCGTTCGACAGCCCCGCGCTTCAAAGCGGCTATTCGGCCGACGAAGGATCGCCGGTCCCACCAAAAGGCCCTCCGATCAAAACCGCCGCGCTCAGCGCAAAGGACAATCGTGGCAAGCGCGCCCCGCAGACCGGGAGTGGCGTCGTGGTCGGCAGCGGCGCCGGGGCGGGCGGCGGCGGCGGGGCGGAGGATTTTGACAGCGATGCCGCAGGGGGCGGCGGCGCTTTGCCGACGCCCGAGGATGATCATCCGGCACACGATGCCGACGCCCCTGTGGGTGGAAGCCGCTAACTATCGAGCTTCCCGACGGCGATGCCCGCGCGCCCTTCGGCGGCCTTACAGCCAACGGCGACAGTTGCTGCCGCGTGATGACCCGGGCAACGATCGTCTCGACGCGGTCCCGACACTGCTCCAACGGCTGATGGCCGCCTGACCGCTAAAGCCCGCCGATCGCTTTCCTTGAGCCGCACACGCGCCCTCAGAGCATTCCCTTGCCAGGCGCATCACCTGGCTACTTGGAAAATGCGGAAAACAAACAAGAGTCGCGAGCAGTGGCGGCGCGATCTTATTGCGCCTGCTAGTCGCCCGTGCCGTCGCCGACCGCCGCCGACATCGGGATCGTAAAGATCCGTCCGTGATCGGCATTCTCGACGAACAGCGTCAGCGCGACTTCCGCCTGACCCGCGTTAAGCTCTTCGGCGATGATCGCGGCACCAGCGTTGATCGCGCGTTCGCGCGCGGCGCCGTCACTGGCGTAGTCGGCGCCAGACTCGTCCTCCTGACACCCGCTGCCATTGTCGAGGTGGATATAATAGCGTGCCATGGGGCGCTAAATCGCCGAGCGGGCGGCCCCGTTCCGCCACACAATGTGCGTTAGCACGATTTGATTGAAGTTCCGCTTCGGGCGAAGGTTGCGGTTGCCTGAACGATGCTGGGTCCGCCACCCTGTTTAGCATTGATGTGCGTCAGGACGATTGGCGCTGAACCGGCGCAACGGGTTAGCACACAGGCTCGTTTAATCCCACGATCGGCGAACTCGTCGCACAACCGGTCGCGAAGGAAACGCCCATGACTTTCCCACTGACGCTGACCGCGCGGATCGGCCCGTCGCTGCTGGCGGACGCAGCCAATGACCGACGATAGCGCGCAGACCGAGGCGCTGACCGAACCGGCGATAGCCGCCGCCGAAGACGGCCTCGTCATTCTCGATGGGCCGCCGGGGCTCATGGTAACGCTGACCGCGAGCGCGGCGGCGCAGACCGGACGGAATTTGATCGACGCGGCTGCGATGGCGAACGATCAGCTGAGGACCTCCTCGGGCTGAGCCGCTGACGAAAGCTGACCGCTGATCTCCGGGATATGGGCCACGAAGCGCGCGATCGCATCGTCGAGCCCAGGCATGAGCCCCGAGCGCACGCTGCCCAGCGCCGCATAAGCAGGTCGCCTGGCCACCCATCCCATCGCGGCCTGCGGCGTCGCGCGGATCAGCTTCGGATCGAGGCCGCATGCCGTGGCGATGCGCCGTGCGAAACCGGCCCAGCTCACCGCGCCCGCATTGGCGAGATGCCACAGCCCGGTCTCGCCATCGATCATCAGATCGAGCGTGACGCGGACGAGATCGGGAACATAGGTCGGAGACGTGACGACATCGTCGGCAGCGCGCAGCGTCCGGCCTGCGCGCAAGGAGGTCACAACCTGGTGCGCGAAATTATGATGGTCGAACGGCGAGAAGAAGGAGGCGGTACGGATCACCAGCAGCGCGCCACCCGCATCCAGCAGCGCGGTGTCGGCGTCGGCCTTCGATCGTCCATAGACTCCGAGCGGCGCTAAAGCGTCACCCTCGACATAGGGTCGATCGGCCGCGCCGCCGAACACCAGGTCACTGGAGAAACTCGTCAGCGGAATGTTCCGCTCGCCGCACGCCCGCGCAAGCCTGAGCGCGCTTTCATGGTTTGCCGCAAAACAGCCCGCCGCGTCCTGTTCGGCATCATCGACCCGGACCCAGCCGGTAGCGTTGATCACCGCCCAGGGCCGGTGCGTATCAAGCGCGCGCTCTATGCTGCACGGATCATCGAGCGACAGCGCCGCGCGCGAGGTGATGACATATGGAATATCGCGCAGCTGGCAGGCGCCCGCAAAGGCCTGCCCGAGCGTTCCGGTGGCGCCGAGGATCAACAGCGGCGGACAAGGACGCGCCGCCCGTTGTGCGGTTGATACATCCGGGGCGCAGGGCGCGGCGACCGCGATCCGCCGCGGCGGGAAATCGAGCCGCCGATCCTTCGCCCACCATCCGGGCTGCGCGAGAAAGCGGTGGGCGGGCGGGCGGCCAGCGGTGAGATCTGCTACCATCCCCGCGAGCGCGGTCGGTCGCGGTGCGCCGGTGCTCACATCGAACACACCGCTCTCGTAGAGCCCATCGGCACGCGTCAGCAGGCTTGCCCAGTCATAGGCCCCAAGCAAGCTCCAGGCGGAGACCGCGACGATGTCGATACCTTCGTCGCGCAGCGCCGAGGCAGTCGCCCAGGCTTGCGCCAGCCAGCGCAGCTGCTCTTCGCGGGTACAGCCCAGATGGACCTCGGTAAGCGCGATCGGCAGGCCATAGCGCGCCCACGCTTCGCGCAGCGCGCCCTCGAACCCCGCGGGCGCGGGCACCGTCACACGCACTGCTTCGACATCAGCGACCGGCCCGAAGCTGCACGATCCGCGCGACGCCGGCGGGTAGCGCTCGACATCATGGTCGAGGAACCGGTCGCTGGTGAGATAATGGTTGATGCCGACGATGTCGGGCGGACAGGGATCGTCCGCGATCGCGCGCAGGCGCGCTCCGAACCCATACCGGCACAGGCGCTCCCACAATGCATGTCCCGGGATCAGACGGCCGCAGAGCAGATCCCACCCTGCCCAGCGCCGCTCGTTGTCGAAAGCAGCCTGCGCGGCTAGCGACGTGGTCGCATAGGTGCGGCCGAGATCGTCCGTCTGGATCAGCCGCGCATTGGGGATCACCGCGCGGATCGCGGCCATCGCTGCGATCGTCCCCTCGATCTGATGGAGCAACGCTTTCCAGAAGGCGGGTTCATCGGCCATATGCGGATACCAATGGCCATAGAGCGCCGAGAAGCGCGCGGTCGTCAGCGGTTCGTTGACCGGGGTCCAGTCACGGACATGGGGATAGCGTGTGGCGACATGCGCGGCATGGCGTGCGAGGCCGGCGGCGAAACCGGAATCGAGCAGGTCGCTATAGGCTGGGCCGCTGCCATGGTGGACGAGCCCGACGATCGGCGCGAACCCGAGCCGCTGCAGACGCGCCATCCTTGCGTCGGGCAAGGCCCAATCGCAGACGTCCGGCCGATCGGGCGACACCTGTTCCCACAGGATCGCGACGCGCAGCGTGCGCACACCGAGCCCGGCAAAGGCATCGAGATCTGACAAACGGTCGCGGTGCCCCGAACGTGCGCCCTGATCGACAAATTGGTCGCCGACACGATTGAGCGTAGATTCGACCCCACCCCACAACGCGAGCGGCCGGCGGGTGTTGGGAAATTGCGGGCGCGAAGGTGACATTGGGAGATAGGCCTCGCCGGCGAGCACGGCGCCCGCGCGACAGGGCTTACGCGGTTAGGCAGCACCAGTCCCCCAGCAGCGGACCGAATCGCCATGATGCACATCAGTAATGCCATGAACCCGGGGTGAATCGCGCCTTTGACGCGTTCCCTGTCCGACGCAACCGCGCTCGCCCCTCCATCCTAAGGAAAGCCCCGCCTCATGCTGCTTTGTTTTTCGCACCTGCGCTGGGCGTTCGTATTCCAGCGGCCACAACATCTGATGTCGCTCTTCGCGAAAGACGGGCCGGTCCTCTATTGGGAGGAGCCGATCGACAGCGGGGATGGCGAAATCGGGCTCACCCTTGCCACCGTGGCCGACCAGGTGACCGTCGCGACCCCGCGACTCCCGCGGGGTCTCGCCACCGAGGAGCGCAATCAGGCGCTGCGCGCGCTGCTCGACGCCCAACTCGCGAACGACGCCACACCGCTGATCCGCTGGTACTACACACCCATGATGCTCAGCTTTTCGCGGCATCTCGACGCCGCTTGCACCGTCTACGACTGTATGGACGAGCTCGCCAATTTCCGGTTCGCGCCGCCCGAGCTTGCCGGGCTCGAGCAGGACCTCTTCGCCGCCGCCGATCTGGTCTTTACCGGCGGCTACAGCCTCTACGAGGCCAAGCGCCACGCGCACGCCTCAGTCCATCCCTTTCCGTCAAGCGTTGACATCGCCCATTTCGCGCAAGCGCGCTCGGCCTGTCATGCGCCTGCCGATCAGGCAACGCTCCGCGGCCCGAAACTCGGCTTCTACGGTGTGATTGACGAACGGATGGATCTGGCACTGCTCGAACAGCTCGCCGACGCGCGCCCAGACTGGACGTTCGTGCTGGTCGGGCCGGTCGTGAAGATCGATCCGGCGCAGCTGCCACGCCGCGCCAATATCGCGTGGCTCGGCGCGAAATCCTATGACGAGCTGCCCGCTTATGCGGCGGGATGGGATGTCGCTCTGATGCCTTTTGCCATCAACGAGTCGACCCGGTTCATCTCGCCGACCAAGACCCCCGAATATCTTGCCGCCGGCTTGCCGGTAGTATCCACCCCGATCATCGATGTCGTGCGCCATTATGGTGACCTTGATGCCGTCGAGATCGCTGGCGACCCGGCGGCATTTCTTGCCGCCTGCGAGCGCGCGCTCGTCCGCAGCACCGTGCCGAGCCTCGCGTGGCGCAACGCCGCTGATGCCGCGCTTGCCGGGCAGAGCTGGCATATGGTCGCCGCCGCGATGCGCGGCCTGATCGACGCTACGATCGACGCGCGTCCCGCGACGACCCCCTCTATGGTGCCCCATAAGGACGGGCCGCATTTTGACTATCTCGTGGTGGGCGCGGGCTTTGCCGGCACGGTGATGGCCGAGCGGCTCGCCGCCGATGCCGGCAAGCGTGTGCTCGTGATCGACCGGCGCCGCCACATCGCTGGCAACGCCTTCGACCATGACGATGCTGCCGGCATCCTCGTCCACCGCTATGGTCCGCACATCTTCCACACCAACAGCGAGATGGTGGTCGACTATCTGTCGGGCTTCACGGCGTGGCGCCCCTATGAGCATCGCGTGCTCGCCGATATCGACGGCCAGCGCGTACCGATGCCGATCAACCGGACGACGCTCAATCAGCTTTATGGTCTCAGCTTGGCGAGCGACGCCGAAGCGCAGGCGTTCCTCGATGCCCGCGCCGAGCCGGTCGAGCCCATCGTCACCTCGGCCGACGTCGTCGTCTCGAAGGTCGGCCGTGAACTCTATGAGACCTTCTTCCGCGGCTATACCCGCAAACAATGGGGAATGGACCCGAGCGAACTCGACAAATCGGTAACCTCGCGCGTGCCCACCCGCACCGATACCGACGACCGCTACTTCACCGACAGCTTCCAGGCGATGCCGGCCGAAGGCTATACGAAGATGTTCGCGGCCATGCTCGACCATCCCAATATCACGGTCGAACTGGGCATCGACTTCGCCGAGACTCGCGACCGCGTGACGTTCGACCGTCTGGTTTTCACCGGGCCGATCGACGAATATTTCGACCATGTCCACGGGGCTCTGCCCTATCGGTCGCTCGCCTTCCACCACGAGACCCATGATTGCGAAGAGTTTCAGCCGGTCGCGGTGGTCAATTTCCCCGACGAGGCGGTTCCCTTCACCCGCATCACCGAATATAAGCATCTGACCGGCCAGGTCTGCGAAAAAACGAGCATCAGCTATGAGGTGCCGCAGGCTGAAGGTGACCCTTATTATCCGATCCCGAGACCCGAAAATCAGGCGCTGTTCAAACGCTATGAGGCGCTGGCGCTCGCGACCCGGGACGTCCTCTTCGTCGGGCGGCTCGCAACCTATCGATATTATAATATGGACCAGGTCGTGGCCCAGGCGCTCGCGACCTATCGGCGTCACATCGAGCAGCTCGGCCGTGAGGCCGACGCCGACACGATCGGTGACATCGCCAACGACACCGCCCGTTTCGATGCCGTCGCCGCCGAATAGGGCCGCTCGCCCCTCATGCGAGCCCAACTGGAGAGACTATATGCACATCACCCTCAACACGGGCCTCCCCTCCGCTTTCAAATCTGGCCTCTATGCCGGGCTGATGCTCATCGCCGCCCCGGCCTTGGCGCAAATGGCGCCGATGTCGTCCGACATGCCTATGCCGGCCACCACCAAGGCACCGGCCTATGTCGCGGCGGCCGGCGCCGGCGATCTCTATGAAAAGACTTCGAGCCAGATCGTCCTCAAGGACGCGAAAAATGCCAAGGTCCGGATGTTCGCGCAGATGATGGTCAGCGACCATGCCAAGACCACGATGGAGGTAACCGCCGCTGCCAAGGCGTCGGGCATGAAGCCGATGCCCCTGCAGCTCAATTCCAAGCAGACGCAAATGATCGCCGATCTGAAGGCGGCGCCCGCTTCCGCCCGCGAGAAGCTCTATCTAAACCAGCAGGTCATGGCACACGCCGAGGCGCTGGCACTGCACCAGGGTTATGCCGCGAACGGCGACACCCCCGCGTTGATGAAGGTCGCGGCCGGCGCAGTGCCGATCGTCCAGCATCATCTCGACATGGTGAAGGCCCTCGACACAGCGATGTGACGGCGCGCCGACCGTCCTTTCGGGCGGTCGGCAGCTTCTCGAACCTGGAGCAGATTATGAATGACGACCAGCGCACCACCTTTGATCCGACCCCCGAACCCGCGCCGCACGTCTCGACCGAGGAGGCGCGTGCCGGCGCCAGTACCCACACGACGCGCTATGCGCTCGCTTGGGGGCTTGGCCTCGTCATCATCGCCTTCGTTGCGGTCCTGGGCTATTATATGCTGCGGACCTGACCGGCGCGTTGCATCGCACGGCCAGTTCGCCCTGCGGCTCGGCAATTGGCCGGGGATCGCGTTCACACTGTCGTCCGCACATCATCGCGACGTCATCGACCCGTCAGGATGCCGGCCGGAGGGCCCGCGGGCGACGGTCATTGGCCACGCGCCGCTCGCCGTCGGTCGCGAGCCCAAAAGCGCGTTGAGGCCTCGCCTGTCCACTCGAGATGAGCACGCCGCCCGGTTGCCGTTCGACCACACCGCGCACCAGGGACAGCCCGAGCCCGTCGCACGGCGGCGCCCCGCCTCGCGCCAATGCAGACTTGTGCGCCCCCCCCCCCGCCCGACCATCCGATCTTGACAGCACCAGCGCCTGGGCCGACCAGCGCCCGTCAGATCAGGTCGCACGGCAGACGCTCACGACCGCCGATGTTGATCCCGCGCCATCACGCGAAAGCCGCGTCTAGAAAGGCTACCAGTGCAGCCCAGCTTTGTCGGTCGGCCGCCTCGTCATAGGCCATCCGAGGATCGCCGAGACCGTCGACGTCGACGTTGGTAAAACTGTGCAGTGCCCGGCCATAAACGATGAGCTGCCAGTCGGCGGCAGCACCAGTCATCTCGGCCTGGAACGTAGCGACGTCGGCAGGGGGCACGAGCGGATCGAGCGCGCCGGTGCAGGCAAGAACACGCGCTGCGATATCGCCCGGGCCTGCAGGTGCCGCCGTGGTAAGCAGCCCATGGAAGCTCGCCACGGCCGACAGCGCGGCGCCGCTTCGCGCCAGTTCGAGCACCGCCAGTCCACCGAAACAATAGCCGATCGCGGCGACCCGGTCCGCCGCCAAGCCCGTCTCGGCAAGCAACGCGTCGAAGGCGGCGCGGACCCGACGCCGCAACAGCGCCGGCTCCGCTTTGAACCGCGCCATTGCCGGGCCGATCTCGTCGTCGGCAAGCACGCGACCATCGCCATGAAGGTCGGCGGCCGCCGCGGCATAACCGAGCGCGGCGAGCCTCGTACAGCTTCGCCTGACATTGCCGCCGATTCCGTCGGCCTCATGGACAACAAGGATAGCGCGCCCGTTGGCCGGACCGACCGGACCGACGATCTCGCCGAGCAGCGCGACGGGCCCGTCGCGATATGCGAAGGGCTGGCTCAACGCCGGTCGCTCCGTTCGAGGATGGCGGCGACGACGGCGATACGCTCGACGTCGGCATAAGCAGGGTTGGTGAGCTCTTCGCCGAAGACATCGGGATCGAGCTCGCGGTAGCGCATCGAACATCCGACATCGGCCGCCAGCGTCTCGAGCGCCTCGCGCAGCGGGTCGCCGCCGTCGATGATCGCGCTGCCGGTATAGAGGATCAGCCGTCCGCCGGGCGCCAGACGCTCGCACGCCATCCTGGCCATTTCGAGCGCGACCTGAGCGCCGTGCATCGCACCGCCGTCCCTATAGTCGCGCCCGGCATCGTCGATGATATAAGGCGGGTTTGCGAGCGCGATATCGATCGGATCGGGGATGCCCGCCAGATCGGCCCCGAAATGCGTGTCCGCGACTACGCCCGCCGCCGCCGCGTTGATCCGCGCGAAGCGCAACGCCTGCCAGTTGATGTCGGTCATTGTCAGCCGTGCGCTCGGGCAGGCCCGCGCCGCAACGAGCGCACCGACCCCGGCCCCCGTTCCAATATCGACGATATGCGCCGCGGCGCGCGATGGGGCGCGTTCCAGTTCATCGCGGATCAGGTCGGCAAAGCGATAGCTGTCGGGTCCGAAGAAAACGGCATCTTCCGCAGTCGTCGGGTAGGCGGAATGAAGATAGAGATCGCCGTGGAGAAACGACACCCGTACCCGGCTCCGCAGCGCGCTCCCGCCATCGTCGAGCATGCCGCCCGCCCCGAGAGCCGCCAGGATCGTGGGATCCAGAACGCCCGGTCCGAAGGGCAGGCTCCAGCCCAGGATATCGCGTAGCGAGGAAGCGCACTGCCGGTCGCGACGAGCAATTACGCGCGCATGGGTCGCAGGCGTCGCCGTTACGAAGTGATGGTGCTGGGCCTTCAACTCCGCGAGCAGGCCGAGCAGCGCCATATCCGCCGTGTCGAAGGCCGGCGGCCGTATCGCCTGCAGCATCGTCATGCGGCATGACTTGTGAGCTGGCCGGCGAGCGCGCCCTCGTCGAGATAGAGATAATAAGGATCGAACTGGGCCCGGCGCTTGAGCCGGACAGGATCATGGATTTCGACAAGCGACGAGCGGAAGCTCATGATCCCCTCTTCGCGCAGACCCCGCATAACACGATTGATGTGGACGCTGGTCAGGCCGCAAATCTCCGAGAGATCGCCCTGGGTCAGCGCAAGTTCGAAGCTCTTGCCGTCGCTGAGCCCCACCGCCTGCAGCCGCGCATCGGTCTCGCACAGGAAGTGGGCGATGCGGCCGCCCGCGTCGAGCCGTCCAAGCCGGAATAGCCAGGCGCGGTGGATCGCGGCATCGAGCAAGGTCGCGTACCAGAGCTTGCGCGCAATCGTCGCACGTTGATCGAGTATCCGGTCGAGTGCGCTATGTGGTACCGCCACCACCGTCGCTGCCGTCAAAGACGCGACATGATGGTCGAGCGTCTGCAACGGATAGGCGTGGAGATCGACAAAGTCTCCGGGGACATGGATCGCAACCAGCTGGCGCACGCCCTTGCGATCGTCGCGGTAGCGGCACATGAACCCCTCGACGAGCAGGATGCTTTCATGGAGCGGCTCCTGCGCGCGCACGATGATCTGACGCGCCGGCACTGTTCGGACCTCGGAGATCGCGTCCTCGAGAAGGGCGCGTTCATCGGGGCAGAGCGCCGCCCGACGGCGATGGCGAAGAAAACGGTCGGTATACATCTGCTCCTCCTTTATCGCTGTCCCATGCCGCAGCTATGCTGTCGGCCAGCCCGCGTAACGCCCATCAACGCAGAGCGGTCCATCGCCGCGAACAAAAGCAACTGCTGCACATCAATTTCCTATCGGCGCGCGAAACCAGAGACCGGCGGAGGGGTTCATCAGCAACGAGCAGACAAAGGATGTCCGATGACGTCACACGCCCAGCCAAGCCCGCGAAGCCTCGTCCGACGACAGGGCAGCGCGTCGCAATTTATGACCGACAGCTTCCAGCGCGGCCTTGCGTACTGGAATCGCGAACGGCTTGCGCCGGCATTTCCGAGTGACGACTGGGCTGACACGATCGAGCGGGGCCAGCGCATGCTGCGCCTCGAAGGCGGCTTCATCGAAGCGCTGCGCGCCGAGATTTCCGACGAGGCGGCCGCCGCGCCGACCGACCCCGATGCTTTCATCGCCTGTTTCGAGCGGTATCGCGACCATCTGTGGGGCTGAGTCCCACCCCCATGCGCCGTGGTCTGACAACAGTGTCGCGCCTGACCCTGGGCGCGCTCATTGTCGGGCTCGTCGGCGGCGCCGTCCTCGGTCGGCTCGAGGCAACCGTATTGCCGGTGATGCTCGGGATCGCCGACCCAATCGGCAAGCTCTGGCTCGACGCGCTGACCATGACGATCGTGCCGCTCGTCTTCGGGTTGCTGGTGACCGGCATCGCGAGCGCGGCGGCGAGTGCCGCAGGCAGCGGGGTCGCGACCCGCGCGGTTCTCTGGTTCGCGCTGCTCCTCGTGGGCGCCTGCCTGGTCGCGGCGGCAGCCACGTCTTTCGCTCTGCATCTCTACCCGGTTCCCGCGCAGGCGATGACGCTGCATGCGGCAACGGTGCCGCCCGAGCTCGCCGCCCCGGGCGACTGGCTGACGGGTTTTATCCCGACCAATCCGATCAAAGCGGCGGCTGACAGCGCCATGGTGCCACTCGTAGTTTTCGCACTGTTTTTCGGACTCGCCGTCGTCCGGATCGAAGGCCAGCTCCAGGCAGCGATCCTCACCGTCTTCAAGGCCCTGGTCGAGACGATGCTCGTCATCGTCCGCTGGGTCCTGACCTTGGCACCACTCGGCGTCGCAGCGCTAGCTTTCGGGGTCGGCGCTCGGGTCGGGCTGTCGGCGGCCGGCGCTCTCGTTCATTATGTCCTGATCGCCGCCGGCGCCTGTCTGCTCGCGACACTCCTGGCCTATGTCGCCGCCATCGTCGCGGGACGCATGTCGCCGCTCGGCTTCGCGCGCGCGGCACTGCCGGCACAGGTCGTCGCGCTCAGCACGCAAAGCTCGCTCGCGTCGCTGCCAGCAATGATCGCGGCCGGGCCGGCCCTGCGCGTTTCCGAAAATAGCGCCGGCATCGTTCTGCCGCTCGCGGTCTCGCTGTTCCGGGCTGCGAGTGCGGCCGCAAATGTCGCGGTCGCTATTTATCTCGGACATCTGCACGGCGTGCCGCTCGGGCCGGGCACGGTCCTGCTCGGTGCGCTGGTCGCGGTCCCGATCAGCCTCGCCGCGGTCGGCCTGCCCGCGCAAGTCTCATTCTTCGCGACGATCGGCCCGGTATGCCTCGCGATGGGCGTGCCGCTGACTTTGCTGCCGCTGCTCCTTGCGGTAGAGACGATCCCCGATATCTTCCGCACGCTCGGCAATGTCACCGCCGACTTGGCGGTGCTTAGAATCGCGGGCCGCGCTCGCCTCACGGCAGACGAGCCTGTTGACCAAGCAACCGGCTTGCCACCGCTTCAACCCGCCGAATGAACATGACACAAACTGACGGTGCGCCGCCGGACATATACGATCTCGACCGCTTCGTCACCGCTCAGGCCGGCGGCTATGACACCGCTCTGGCCGAGCTCCACCGTGGCGCGAAGCATAGTCACTGGATGTGGTTCATCTTCCCCCAGATCGCCGGGCTCGGCCACAGCTCCATGGCGCGCCATTATGCGATTAGGTCCCTGGACGAAGCACGCGCCTATCTGGCGCATCCGATCCTCGGGCCCCGCCTGCGAGCCTGTGTCGCAACGTTGCAGGATCTCGGGCCCATGAGCGCAGAGCAGGTGTTCGGCGGGATCGACGCGATCAAGTTGCGGTCATCGCTTACCTTGTTCGCAGCCGCGGGCGCCGGCTCGCTGTTCGATGCCGCGCTCAGCCGCTGGGGCGGCGGTCCCGACAGCGCGACCATACGGGTCCTCGAGACGAAGGCCTAGACGATCGCCGCGAGTTCGGCCGGGCGCACCTCATGGACAAGCTGGTCCATGGTGCAGGCGCCAGGCGCCTTGTCGGGGCGCCATCGCAGAATCCGCGTCCCATGGCGAAAGCGATCGCGCGTCACCTGATCGTAAAGGACTTCGACCACGAGGTCCGGCGCGAGCGGCTCCCACGCCTTCTTGCGGCCATCATTCCATCGGCTCGGGCCGCCCGGCGCGTTGCCGGTAAAACCCGCGCCGCCCAGATGCGGCCCGATCCGCGCCGCGAGAACGGCCTGATCGCCAACCGTGATCCCCGAGGCGAAGCCGACATGGTTGAGCTTGCCATCGATGTCATAGAGACCGAGCAACAGCGAGGCGACCGCACCATCGTCTGACCGGCGCAGCCCGCCCACGACACAGTCAGCCGACCGATGGACCTTGACCTTCCGCATGGCGCGCTCGCCCGCCCGATAGGGTTCGTCAAGACGCTTGGCGATGACGCCATCGAGCGCGCCACCGCTTTCCACGAGCCACGCCTTGCCGGTTTCCAGGTCTTGGCTGCCGGGTGACAGCAACAGCGACGGCCCGCCTTCCGCCGCATGGAAACGCTCGAGCGCGGCCCGCCGCTCGACGAGTGGTCGTGCCGCCAGATCGTCATCGCCGCGCCGCAAGCAGTCGAACAGCATCAGCTGCGCAGGGGTCGCCACCGACAATTTGGCGATCCGGCTTGCGGCGGGATGGAGGCGCTGCTGAAGCGCGTCGAAGGACAGGACATCTCCGATTGGCAAAATGATTTCGCCGTCGACGATGAAGTGCTCCGCTTTCGTCGCCGCGAGCAATGCCAGGACCTCGGGAAAATAGCGGCCGAGCGGTTTGCCCGATTTCGACCATAGCGCGACCTTACCCCCGTCGCGCACCGCGATCGCGCGAAAACCGTCCCATTTGGGCTCATATTGCCAGCCTGCCCCTTCGGGCAAAGCCTCGACCAGCTTCGCCTCCATGGGAGCGATCGGGGTCTTCAGGGCGTCGATCATAGCATCCGCGCCTGGCTCAATACGCAATCTTGGCGAGCGGCATCGTCAGGCAATGGACGCCGCCAGTGCAGCGGGCGAACTGGTCGAAGTCGAGCTTCTCGACGGTATAGTCGCGGGCGCGCAATCCACCGTTCCATCATCGATCCGGTCGGTGGGCGAAACCCCGAACCGGCCGAGCGTCCCCAACCCCTGTTCGGCCTCTTCGCGACGATGCGCAGCTGCTGGCCGGAGCGCGGCCGTCCCCCAAAGGCGGGTTCTGAGCGCGTCGCGCGTGGGTTAGGTGTTCGAGCTTCAATGGGCACCTGTTTCGCTGTCCGGCTGAAGCGCGCCGGAGGGCGACAGGGTTCCGCCATGAACAGGCCCGACTGATCTAAATCACCATGATGGCGCGCCGCCGCGCGAGCCCGACCGTCCGACCGCCCAAGCCGGCCAGAGGCCGAGTGCTCCCGCGGCGGCGATCCCGCCGGCACGACGAACATATCGGTGAATGCCGTTCGCCTATCTCAAGGCTGGCCTGTCGTCGGGTCTGCCTTTACGCGCGCGGATGACACGAGCGACTGCCCCCCAAAAGGCGCTGCGAACAAGCCGCTGATGTGCATCAGTCCGATTTGCCAGGGGGCCGGCGCACCCGTTGCGGTGCGCGAGGCATTGAAGGCTTATCATCCGTCGCCGTTATTTCCGGGAGCTGTCCATGCGCCTCACTCTTACAACCGTTATCGTTACTGCGGGGCTGGCGCTTACCGCGTGCAACATGCGGCAGGCCGAAGCCGGGCCCAACAGCAGCGAGGACAAGGTCGGCAATGCGAGCATGGTCGAACCGATCGACAAGACACCGCTGAGTTCGACTCCCGGAGCCGCCGCCGACAACAGCACGATCGAACCCAGAGACCCCGTCACGCGCTGACGGGGCGACCAGCCTTCCCGACCGCGGCGCCATATCGGCGCCCCCCCCACTCTGTTTAGACAAGGAACTACTCTATGGCTCGCAAACCCAGCTCGACCATCGCCGCCTCGAAAAGCAAGAGCGAGCCCGCCAAGGTCTCGCCCGAGACGCCCAAGAAGGCCTCGAAGGCGCCGGCATCTACCGAGGTGTCCGAGAGCTTCGCCGAGCCACAGGCAGCCGGCGGTGAGGTCCATCAGGTTGCAGGTGACGGCGTCGCCACCCTGACGAGCGCGCAAGGCATGCCGATCGCCGACGACCAGAACAGTCTCAAATATGGCCCACGCGGCCCGGTGCTGCTCGAGGACCCGCACTTCCGCGAAAAAATCTTCCACTTCGATCATGAGCGCATTCCCGAGCGTGTCGTCCACGCGCGGGGCTACGGCGCCCATGGCTTTTTCGAACTCACCGACAGCCTCGCGGATGTCAGCCGTGCCGATGTCTTCCAGCGGGTCGGCGAGAAAACCCCGGCGTTCGTCCGCTTCTCGACGGTCGCGGGCTCGAAGGGCTCACCAGATCTCGCGCGTGATGTTCGCGGCTTCGCGGTCAAGCTCTACACCCGGGAGGGCAACTGGGATCTGGTTGGCAACAACATCCCGGTCTTCTTCATCCAGGACGCGATCAAATTCCCCGACCTGATCCACGCAGCCAAACCCGAGCCCGACCGTGATTTTCCGCAGGCGCAGACCGCGCATGACAATTTCTGGGACTTCATCAGCCTGACCCCCGAGAGCATGCACATGGTCATGTGGATCATGTCCGACCGGACCATCCCGCGCTCGTTCCGCACGATGGAAGGCTTTGGCGTCCATACCTTCCGCCTGGTTTCGGCCGAGGCTAAATCGACCTTCGTCAAATTCCACTGGAAGCCCAAACAGGGCCTGCAGTCGGTGTTGTGGAACGAAGCGGTCAAGATCAACGGCGCCGATCCCGATTATCATCGCCGCGACCTTTGGGACGCTATCAATGGCGGTGATTTTCCCGAATGGGAGCTGGGCGTCCAGTTGTTCGATCAGGCGTTCGCCGACAGCTTCGACTTCGACGTGCTCGACGCCACGAAGATCATCCCCGAGGAGATCCTGCCGGTCCGCGTGGTCGGGCGACTTGTGCTCGACCGCGTCGTCGACAATTTCTTCGCGGAGACCGAGCAGGTCGCCTTCTGCACGCAGAATATCGTCCCCGGTATCGACTTCACAAACGATCCGCTGCTCCAGGGTCGTAATTTCTCCTATCTGGACACGCAGCTGAAGCGTCTCGGCGGACCCAACTTCACCCATATTCCGATCAACGCCGCTAAATGCCCGGTCGCGAACTTTCAGCAGGACGGCCATATGGCGATCGCCAACCCACGTGGGCGGGTCAATTATGAGCCCAACAGCTGGGGTCCCGAGATTGGCGGTCCGCGCGAGGATCCCAGCCGCGGCTTCACCAGCGTTGCGGCGCAAGAGGACGGCCCAAAGCTGCGCATCCGGCCCGAGAGCTTCGCCGACCATTATAGTCAGGCGCGCCAGTTCCTCATCAGCCAGTTGCCGATCGAGCAGAAGCATATCGGCGATGCGCTGGTGTTCGAGCTCTCCAAGGTCGAACGTCCGGATATCCGCGCGCGGATGGTGTCGCATCTGCTCAACATCGACCCCGACCTCGCCGCGACCGTCGCCGACGGTCTCGGACTTGCCGCGCTCCCGGCGCCCGCACAAGCGGCGCGCCCGACGATCCAGGATCTGGCGCCCTCGGACAAGCTCAGCATCCTCAAGAATGGCCCGACCAGTTTCAGCGGCCGCAAACTCGGCATCCTGCTAAGCGATGGCGCCGATGCCGGACTGTTCAACGGCCTCGTCGACGCGCTCGACAAGATCGAGGCGCTCTATGAAGTGATCGCACCCAAGATCGGGGGCGTTAAGCTGTCCGATGGAACGCTCGTCGCCGCCAAGCATAAGATCGACGGCGGGCCGTCGGTGTTGTTCGACGCCGTGGCGGTCGTTGTCGCAGACAAGGGCGCAGCCCTGCTCGCCTCGGACGCCGCGACCCAGGATTTCGTCCGGGATGCCTTTGGCCATTGCAAATATATCGGCCTCACCAAGGCGGCGCAGCCGATCTTTGTCAACGCCGGCATCGCCGATCTCCTCGACGACGCCTGCCTGGCGCTCGCATCGGCCAATGATGCGGCGGCCTTTGTCGATGCGATCGCGGCGCTGCGCTTCTGGCCGCGCGAACTGAAGGTCGACCTCGATGCCAAATGAGCAGGCGCGCGCGGCCGCGAATGACGACGCGGCCGCGCCGCCGCTTCCCCCGCCCGAGCGACTCCAGGAGCTGCTGTTCGATGCGGCGCGTCTTGGCCGCATAGACGTCCTGCCCGCGATCCTTCAAGCCGGCGCAGACATCGAGGCACGCGATGCCAAAGGGTATACCGCGCTGATCCTCGCCAGCTATAACGGCCATGCTGCGGCGACCGAGGAACTGCTGCGGCATGGCGCCGATGTCGATGCGCCTGACGGCGCGCGCGGCAACACCGCGCTGATGGGCGCGGTCTTCAAGGGCTATGAACCCTTCGTCGATCGGCTCCTGCTGGCCGGAGCCGACGCCAATGCGACCAACGAGGCCGGACAAACCGCGCTGATGATGGCCGCCATGTTCGGCCATAGCGCGATCGTCGACCGGCTGCTCGCCGAGGGCGCCGATCCGCTTGCGATCGATATCGCGGGCAACAGCGCCTGGTCGCTCGCCCGAGGCCAGGGCAACGACCTGATGGTCGCGCGCCTGACGGCCAGCCGGCCATCGCTCGCCTAATCCCCGACGCCGCGAAAATGCGGCAGCTCATCATCCTGAGGAGAGTAACTATGTCCAACCGCCGAGCCGAGCCCGACAGGAGCCTCGACACCGCTCTCGATCCCAATGCCAAGCAGATCGACGATCTCCAGCGCCGTGGCCCCGCCGGCGACGCACGGCCCAATTATGAGGACCCGGATCCGCGGACCCGTGGCGGCAAACCACAGGAAGACGTCGAGGACCGGCCGAATGTCGGTGTTGTCACTCCGGAGGATTATCCCGAGGCCGACCGCGCCGACAGCCGCCCGGACTGAGATGCGCAGATGATGGCGGTCAGGAGGCCGAGCGCGACCGCCTCATCGGCTCTGATGTACCAGTTGTTTAGTTCTTTCTCGAGCGCCTCGTCTGCCAGAAGCGCACATCGCGAGCCTACTGCTTAATAATCCGACCCGGCCTCAGCTTCCAAAGTTGTCCTCCGCGGTATCCCCTAGCACGCCTTACTTGGCCAGCTGTGCAGGCCGACCGCGCAATAACGGCCGCTCGGCACAGATATCGTTGCGAATTGCCGTGGCGGCCACGCCACCCTCACCCATGGCGTGACTGATTTGATCGAGCCCGCTGACCACATCACCGGCGGCATATAGTCCAGGCACGCTGGTTCTCTGATACCGATCGACCAGCAGGTCACCTTCCTCACTGAGTTTCGCCCCGAGCTGGATCGCTATGTCGGTCTGGCAATCGGATCCCAGCGCCGGGTAGACGCTGTCAAATTCATGATAGCCGCCGGGCGTCACGACGACGATGCCGTCTTCGCCGAGGCGATCGATGCGTGCGGGGCCGTCCACCAGTTCAAGCCCGAGATAAGCGCTTTCCGCGAGCTGATCCGCATCGAACGCGTGAGCGCCCTCCGCGGCAATCAGGCTCACCGTCTCGGTGAAGCTTCGCAAGAAGCGCGCCTCGGCCATGCCCCGCGCGCCTGTGCCGATCACGGCGACCGAGGTATCGGTTACCTCGAAGCCATCGCACACAGGGCAATAGCGCAAGAACCCGCGCGCAAGAGCTTCGCCATGCATGTCCGAATCGATTTCCGGCCGCCGGTTGCAGGTGCCTGTTGCAAGAAGAACTGTCCGCGCGTGGACGCGCCTGTCGCCCCAGGCGACCTCGAACCCCCCGGCGACGGCTCGCAGCCCGCGCACGTGGCCGGAGGCGATATCGACGCCAAAGCGGGTTGCCTGGGCGCGCATGCGTTCCAGCAGCTCCGGTCCCGATATTCCGTCGGGGAACCCCGCATGGTTATGCGTCATCGGGATCCACGCGGCCCTGCTGTTTCCGGCATCCACCACGACGAGCGATAGATGAAAGCGGGCGAGGTATATGGCTGCTGTAAGCCCGGCGGGCCCACCGCCAATTACCAGGCAATCATAATCCATGAGCGGTCTCCGCGAATGATTGTCAGCGCGAGCGGGATCGCCGCTGTCAAACTGCGCTCGAAAGGCGGCCACGACATTATTTACGGAAGCTTAGCGCGATCGCGATCCGCCACGATGGGGCGACGCTTTTTCACAACTTATCCGACCCCGCGCCCGCGAGCTGATCGGGGTCTTCGTCAATTGCTGCCGGCCGGCAGCAGGCGCAACCTGGCGCTGGCTTCTTCATGCCCACCGCCAGACGCCGCCGCTCCTTACGGTTGAGCGGCACTGGAGCGGCATGTCCGTGCAAAGCCGGACCGACCATCAACCGGCCTCCTCGGCAGTTCCGTCGAACTCCTCGAACGCACTGCGAATCCTCTCAAGAAGCTTCTCGTCATTGACATCAACTGAGACGGTGACGCCGCCCTCATAAGCGCCGTCATTGCGGGCTTCTTCAGTCGGTTGGGCGCTTGCATTGTCCGACCCCGCCGGCTGGACGCCCGCCGTGTTCCCTTCGCCCTCTGCAGCGACGAAGATGTCGGTTCGCTCGACGCCGAATTCCTGCACGAGGCGCTCGATCGCCATCTCGGCGGCGCGGCGCGTGTCGAACGTGCCGATAATATTGGTACTCATATTGATCTCCCAGGGTTTGGATCAAAGAACGCCTGCCAACCGCGCAATGTCCCGAGAATCGTACCAACCTCGCTCAGTCCCGCGATGTCCAGCCGCGATGGTCGGCGTCTATTTGGTCGTGCCGTCGCCCTTCAGCGGCCGACCTTTTTCGTCAACGACTTCCGCAGCACCGGCTGTGGCCGGGCTGGCATCCGTCTTGTCCCCGACATGGGCGTCGGCGGCTTCGGGCTTGTCGAGCGTGTCGCTCGGGTTCCGGTCGCTGCCTTTGGGCTGATAATCGGTCGAGATATTGTGCGCATCGCGGCCCATCGTTCGGCTCCTTGGTTTCATTTCCCGTCTTAACGCGCGAGCGCTCGGCAATGTCCCTGGCAAAAAGGATCGCCAAGTGGCGCAGTGCGTTGACTGCGCAAGGAGAAACATGATGCCCGCGACTTCCAAAGCCCAGCAGAAAGCCGCCGGCGCCGCGCTCGGCGTCAAGCGCGGCGACGAACCCAAGTCGACGCTTAAAGGCGCCTCCAAACAAATGGAGGAGTCGATGACCGAAAAGCAGTTGGAAGAGTTCGCGCACACCGAGCGCAAGGGCCTGCCGAACAAGAAGGACTGACATGGCTGAGACGATCCGCACCGGCGGCTGCGCGTGCGGCGCGGTTCGGTTCACTACGACTGGAGAACCCAAGCGGTCGGGGCTTTGCCACTGCCGAACATGCCAGAAGGCGCATGGCACGCCCTTCTATGCCTTCGTTGTTTTCGCGCGCGCGCAGGTGGAGGTGACTGGCCCGAGCGCCAGCTGGCAGAGCACGCCTGCCTATGACCGGCGCTTCTGCACGCATTGCGGGTCGCGGGTGGCAAGCACAAGCGTAGATGAGGTCGAGCTTATCGCGGCCCAGTTCGACGAGCCCGGCCTATTCCCACCGCAATATGAGAGTTGGACCGTCCGTCGAGTTCCCTGGCTCGCGCCGCTTGACCTCCCGCAATTTGAGCGGGACCGGGATGGTTGATCAGCGCAGTTGGCTATCCTTCGATCCGCGTCGGTTTATGGCGAGAAGCTTCGCGTTTTATCACGCACAGCCTGACAGCCGACGCAGGTCCGAGCCCCGGGCAATGCCTGGCGCCCTTTTCTGGGGAATTGGGTCGCCACATTCATCGCAATGCGTCGCCGCCTCGCCTCCGCCGAGGCGCAGCCGCGCGGCCTCGACCGCGTCCTTGATCGTGTCATCGATCTGATTCTGCACCGCCCCGTCGGGGGCCCAGCCACCGGCCATCTTCATTCTCCGTTTTCTCGGCGGCAATAACGGTCTGGTACGGGCGGCGATCCCTCTAGCCTGCCGTTCGGAAGGGTTCCTGCAATGGCGATGGCTAAACAAGCGCTTGGCGGCGGTCGGAGCATCCGGACGGCAGAAGGCGAGTGCGCGCCGTGCAGCGAATAGGTCGCGGTGCCGCTCGGATCGTCGTCAGCGGTGGCTGTCACGAGGCCCAGCCGGGCTGTTCCACCCGCCCGGCTTTGCGCGCACATTCGCCGGGGGCTCATGGTCTTGGGTCGCTCTGCAGCGGCACATAATCGCACCACGAATCAAAGGCCGCGCGAGCGCGCTCCGGGTCAGGTCGAGGTAGACCGCTCGGAGCACCGCGCGTAGGGGCGATTTTTCTCAATCATAACTTAAGTTGAGGCGTTTTTAGCGCCGTCCGGACGGGACCGCGTCGGCGCTTAGCTCCGCTCAATCTGCCTTATAGACGAGCGGGTCATCATCAGCATCGAGCTGCGCCATGAAAGCGCGTGTAGCGTAGCGTTCGGCGAGCGCCCGGTGCGCAGCAATGGCGTTGGGATGCGCTGCCGATACGGCCTGGTCTTTTTCCTCGCGCGCACGGCGCAGAAGGTAGGCAGCTTCTTCGTCAAGTTCGCTCACGGCCGTCTCTTTTCTGACGACGCCTCTTGGGAGCGCCTTTCATCGCCGGAAGATGCAATGGGAACGCGCTTTGCGCAACAGCTTGGCCGATCCGTGACAGTCGAACACGCCCGAGGCACACAAATCCGGGCGCGGATCGCCGGCATCGGACTCAGCCGGTCCAGAGAGGCTGCATTTTTTTGGCTGACAAAGGGTCGTTCACCGAACCCATGATCTCCTCAACCGTTGAGCAGCCTCAGCGTCACGGAGGATCGGATGACGAAGCTTACTGCCGAAGGCCGGGATAAACTCGACAAGGGTTCGTTTGCCTTTCCGAATGAACGTAAGCAGCCGCTTGAGAACGCTGCCCATGTCCGCAATGCGATTTCACGCTTCAATCAGGTCAAGGACGTCAGTGACGCTGAGCGAGACGCCGCCTGGACGAGGATCAAGACCGCCGCCAAGACGCACGGCGTCGAAATCACCGAGCGGAGCTGGCGCGAGATCGGCAAGAAGTAGCGCAGCTACGGCCGAGACTGCCCAGCTTATCGAGGCCTTATGAAGCCATTGGCCTGGGGTGACCAGCCCGCCGACCGCGCGACATCGACCGCAAATGCCGCTTGTCCCAGAGGGGCTGGGATTCCCTGGTTCACCGACACGGACTGCTCAGACGCGACGCGCGTCGCCAATCGATATTCTGGCGGTCAGACCGGCCGGTCGAGCAGTTCGCGGACCTTGGCGGCGATCTGGACGAAAGTGAACGGCTTGGCGATGAGGTCGACGCCGGGCTCGAGCTGGCCGTCGCGCATGATAGTGTCGCGGGTATAGCCAGAATTGTAGAGGATCTTGATCCCGGGTTGGTGACGCCGCGCTGCCTCGGCCAGCTCGGGGCCGGACATTTCCGGCATGATCACGTCGGTCAGGAGCAGATCGAGCGGCCGGTCCTGCCTCTCAAGCAGGCGTAGGCCCGCGGCACCGTCATAGGCCTCTATCACACGGTAGCCGAGCTCGCGCAGCACACCGACCGTGTAAGCGCGGACGTCGTCGTTATCCTCGACGACGAGGATCGTCTCGGACCCGCTTCCCATCGGCACCTGCTCCTCGACCGTCTCGGCCGCCTCAACGGTCTCGGCAACGGCGCGGGGCAGGAAGAGGCTGACGGTGGCGCCTTCGCCTACGACCGAGGCGATTTCGACCATTCCGTTCGACTGCTGGGCGAAGCCGTAGACCATGGACAGGCCGAGACCCGTCCCCTTGCCGACCTCCTTCGTCGTGAAGAAGGGATCGAATACCTTGGCAATGGTCTCGTCGCTCATCCCCGACCCGGTGTCGGTAACGCTGATCGCGACATAGTCACCAGGTGCCAACCCCTTGCGACCATCGCCGTCGATCGTCAAATTCTTCGCGGCGATGGTGAGCGCGCCCATGCCGTCCATCGCGTCGCGCGCATTGACCGCGAGGTTCAGAACCGCGTTTTCGAGCTGGTGCGGATCGGCCTCGATGTCCCAGAGATCGGGCGCGCTCAATATCTGGATCGAGATCGCCTCGGTAATCGAGCGGGTCAAGAGATCTGACATGCCCGACAGAAGCTTGGCGACATTGATGGCACGGGGGTCGAGCGGCTGCTGACGCGAAAACACCAGAAGACGCTGAGTGAGCGCTGCGGCGCTCTCCGCGCCCTTCAGCGCATTGTCGAGCGCGCGGCGAATCCTCGGATCGCCGCCCGCATCGATCCGCCGGCGCACGGTATCGATGTTCCCGATGATGATCATCAGGAGATTGTTGAAGTCATGCGCGATCCCGCCGGTCAGATGGCCGACCGCCTCCATCTTCTGCGCCTGGCGCAGCGACTCCTGTGCCTGATGGCGCTCGACGACCTCGGCTTCGACCCGGGCTTCCAGCGTGTCGTTGAGTTCGCGTAGCTGGGCCTCGTGCTCCTTCGACTTCGTGATGTCGTAGATGACGCCGACGAGACGATAGCCGCCGCCGTCTCGCACGACCTCGCCGCGCCTAGCAATCCAGCGCTCGGCGCCGTCATCGGCGCGCAGGATCCGGAATTCGCCGTCGAACGCAGTACCCGTCCCTTCGGGCATCGCGGTGGGAATAAGCGGCAGCTCCCCCGGCAGCATCACCCTGTTCACAGTCTGGACGGGGAGGACGGGAGCCGGATGAAGCCCTAGCACCCGGCAGAATTCCTCCGACACCGCCATCGTCGCGAAGCCGTCGCTATGCTCGAAGGTCCCGACGCCCCCCGCGCTCTGGGCGATGCGCAGCCGCTCCTCGGTCCGCTTGCGGTCGGTGACATCGACCAGCAGCCCGGTGAAGCGCACCGGCTGATCATCGGAGTTGAAGCTCGCCTGCCCACGGCCGTGCATCCAGACCACCGACCCGTCGGGGGTGACGACGCGGAACTCCTTGGAGAAGAGCTCGGCGCCGCCAAGGATTCCCGCGACCGCGATCCGGATGCGCGCCCGGTCCTCGCGGTGTATTGCGCGGAAGAAAGCGTCGGTGGGCAGGCCCGCCAGACCCTCGCGCGGGTCGAGGCCGTAGAGTTCGGCGAAGCGGGCGTCGACATGGAGTCGCTCGCCCGCAATATCCCAGTCCCAGGTCCCGCTCGATCCGGCTGCGGCGCGGATAGCCATCATCCGCTGTTCGAGGCTCTGATGGGCGAACCCGGTCCTATCGGTCATCGTCGCCGACGACGCGGTCGATAAATTCCTCAAGCAGGTCGCGCAGGGTGGCGAGCGCCGGGAGATCCATCAGCATCGCAATATAGCCGCGGATGTCCCGCTGGCGCACCGCGAAGTCGATATACAGGAAGAGGACGAGCCCATCGGAGTGGCCGGCCTCGTCGATCTCGAAAAGGGTCGCGCCGTCGCCCCGCAGGACCTCGGGGATCGTCATGGTCAGCGACCGCTTGAGCATGTTCGCCATCGTCGCGAGACAGGAGTTCAGTATCACATTCCCGGTTTCGGCGAGCGCCTCGGTTTCCATGTCGAGCACCTCGTCGGCCGTCAAGGCGTCGCCGGTCACCGCGCGAACGAGTTCGAGGCTGTTCGCCTCGGGGAAGATCAGGAGCGCGCGCCCGGCAAAGGCGCCTTCGAAATCCTGGCGGATGGCGACGAGCCCTTCGAGTTCGCGCTCGCCGATCAGGCGGGCGGCGCGGCGCTGGCTGACGATCTCAATCGAGGGCACCGAGAGATGGACTTCATGGCCGACCATCTTGCGCAGAGAGGAGGCCGCCCGGCTGACCCCGATATTAACGATCTCGGTCAGCGCGTCGCGCTCGAGCTCGCCGAGCGCGATCGTATCGGCGGTCATGAACGCGAACGCAGGCGGAGCGCGGCACCCGAGATGAACCCCTGCAGGCCCTCGGCGGTGACGGGCTTGGGGACGAAAGTCGCGCCGACCGCGCGGGCGCGGGCGATGACCTCGTCCTGAATATTGGCGGTGATGATCGCGATCGGCATGGCGGGGTACGCAGCGCGCAACTCGGCGGCAAGTTCCAGCCCGTCCTTCTCAGTCATGTTGAAATCGAGCAGCGCGATATCGACCGGAATATCGACGAGAATTTCATGCGCCTGCGCGGCGCTCGACGCCTCGACTTTGGTCCAGTCCGGCTGGAGTTCGGCAAGCGCCTTTCCAGCGACAATCCGCGCCAATTTGCTGTCGTCAACGATGAGGACGGTTACCGCCACGCAGATCTCCACGAATTTGCCACAGGGTTATCGGCGCTTATCATACCGGGTCCGAACCATCGGCGATAGTATCACCAATCCTAATCTGCCGCAGCAGCGGAAGCAGCCGGTCGCGCAGGAAGGGATCGGCGGGCACCCCGCTCAGCGCGGGCCTGACCGCCAGGAGCAGCTGAACCACTGCGAGGTGGAGCCGGGTCGCGGCGCCCATATCGACGCCCCTTGTGGGATCGGCCTGGAGCGCGACCAACAGCGGTTCGGCATCCTCGACGAGACAGGCGCCGGCCAGATGGATTGTGTCACCGGAAACGATCACGGTCATTGGACCAGCTCCGGCAGGTCGAGGACGAGGAGGACCTGGCCGTCGCCCAGGAGCGCAGTGCCGGCGACCCCCGGCAGGGTCGCCAGCAGCCCGCTCGTTTCGCGGACCATCGCGTCGATCTGGCTCTCGAACCCCGAGACGCGGACCGCGACGGTCTCGCCGGCGCTTTCCGTCAGGACTAGCCGCGCAGCGGTGCCTTCGGTCCCAATTCCCCCGAGCAGCCGTGCCAGATCGACGACGGGAACGGTGCGGTCGCGCAATACGCAGGCCTCGCCGGTGCCGACGGTCAGGATATCGCTTGTCGCGACCCGCGCGGTTTCGACGATCTGGTCAAGCGGCACGCCGAAGCGATCGGTGCCGGCGCGCACGATCAGGAGCCGGGTGGTGATCGCTTCGAGCGGCAGCCGCAGCTCGAAGCGCGTGCCCTCCCCGAGCACGGTCTCGATGACGATCCGGCCGCGCAGGCGCTCGACCGCAGTCTGGACCGCGTCCATGCCGACGCCACGGCCCGAGAGATCGGTGACAGCGGCCGCAGTCGAAAAGCCCGGCACCAGGATCAGGCGCAGCGCCTGCGCGTCGCTCAGTTCCCCGGCGGTGTCGACATCGACCAGGCCGCGCGCGACTCCCAGCCGGCGGATCAACGCCGGATCGATGCCGGCGCCGTCGTCGGATACGGTCAGCACCACCTCGTCGCCCTGGCGCCGGATGTCGACCGCGAGACGGCCTTCAACTGGCTTGCCAGCGGCGGCGCGACGGTCCGTTGTCTCAAGGCCATGATCAAGCGCATTGCGGACAAGGTGGAGCAAGGGCTCGAACAGGCCATCGCCGATCGCCTTGTCGACCTGGGTGGTCTCGCCGCGCAGGGTGAAGGCAACCGGCTTTCCCAACCCGTCCGCGATTTCGCGCACCAGCCGCGGCAACCGCCTGAGCGTGCCCGCTAGCGAGACGCGACGGACCGCCGATACGCTCTGGTGGAGACGCCCCGCGATTCGGTCGATGTCAATCTGGATAATCCGGAGCGACGCCGCCAGCTCGGCATCGACGCCGGCGGCGCGCCGGGTGGCGAAGGCGAGGCCATTGGCTGCGACGACCAGCTCACCGACCTCGGCGGCGAGAGTGTCGAGCCGCGCGCCATCGACCCGCACAAGGCGACCGGTTCCTGCGAAATCCGCGGGATCGACGATGTCGTCGGCCTCGGCCGCAGCGCGTGCCTCGATCGGCGCGATGGCCGCGAAGGCGACCTGATCGGGAATGAGCCGGAACGCCGCGCGCACCGCATCGGGGGGGGCGGCGCTCACGCCCTCGAGGGCCGCAGCGCAGCGGAACGGGTCCCAACTGTCGAGTGCCGGCCAGTCTGCCTGTGGCAGCACCGCGAGATCGATCAAGTCGGGCACCGACGCGACAACTAGCAGCGGGTCGTCGCCGCGGAAGAAACAGTCGGCATCGGGGGTGTAGCGAAAGGCGGTGAGCAGGCGGTCGCCGTGCGCCGCCTCGGGGGTGAGCCGCGCACGAACCGCGGCCAGCCAATCAGGTTCGGCGGAGCCGGGCACCGCCGCTTGCTCAACAAGCGCGTCAGGCGCGGCGGTCTCGCCGGTCAGCCGCGCAATCAGGCGGGCCGACCGCTCGCCGGCATCGTCGCCGATCCGGCCGCTACGTTCGAGCTCGTCGATCCAGCGGTCGACCTCGTCGATACAGAGGACCAGCGTGCCGACCAAAGCCGGCGCGAGCGGCGCACCGCCCTTTTGCACCGCCATCAACACGTCCTCGGCGCGATGAAGCAGCGCCTCGGCGGGCACCATGTCAAACAGAGCGACCGAGCCCTTCAGCGTGTGGACGTCGCGGAACAACGCGTCGAGCGCTGCGGCCTCATCCGGCGCGCGCCTGAGCCGGCCGAGCGCGGCCTCGGCCGAGCTGACCAGGTCGCGGCCCTCGATGAGGAACTGGGTGAGGAGTTCGTCCATCATGGCCGACGATATACGATCGCGTCGTCGAGGCGAACAAAGTCGAACCGGTCCGAGATCCGAGCCATCGACTCGCTATGCCCCAGACACAGGAAGCCGCCGGCATGGAGCCGGTCAAACAAGGTCTCGGCCGCGATCTTGCGCGACGCATCGTCGAAATAGATGAGGAGATTGCGGCACAGGATGACATCGAAGCGGCCCTGGGCGGCGGCCGATTGGGGATCGATCAGATTGGCGACGGTGAACGTCACCGATTCGCGCAGATCGTCAATGATCTTGCGCTGGTGGCGGTGCTCGGGCTCGAAGTAGCGCTCGACCAGCTCGGGCGACAGCCGGTTGAGCGCACGCGCCGCATAGCGCCCCTCCTTCGCCGCGGCGATCATCGCGGTGTCGATGTCGGAGCCGACGATCTCGACATTATAGGCGTCGACCAGCGGCCAATGCTCGAGCAGCCAGATCGCGATCGAGTAAGCCTCGTCCCCGGTCGAACAAGGCAGCGACCAGATGCGCAGGAGATCGCCGGGCTTCTTTGTCCGCACGATCTCGGGGAGAATCTGGTCGCTCAGGGCTTTGAGCTGGTGATCCTCGCGAAAGAAATAGGTCTCGTTGATCGTGAAGGCGTTGATCAGCGCCTGGCGCTCCTCGCCGTCGGTCTCGACCCGACGCAGATAGGCGCGGGCGTCACCCGCACCGCTGCGCTTCATCCGGTCGGCGAGGCGCCGCTCGATATAATAGCGCTTGTTCTCGCCGAAGGTCATTCCGGTGTGGCGATAGAGTAGTGCCGTCAGCGCGCGAAGCTCCTCGGCGGTCAGCACTGTGCTCATCGGCGCACGAGGGCCGTCAGGACACCCGCGATCCGCTCAAGCGGCACGACCTGGGCAGCACCCCCGGCCGCGACGAGCGCGCCAGGCATTCCCCAGACAACCGCGCTCTCCTCGGCTTCGGCGATCGTCTCGCCACCCGCGGCATGCAGCGCGGTCATCGCCGCGGCACCGTCATTCCCCATGCCGGTCATGAGCACGCCGATGAGGTTATAGGCCGGCACCTGTAGCATCGCGCTTTCGACGAGCCGCTCGACGCTCGGATGCCAGTGATGCTCGCCCGACATCGGCGCGGGCAAGGCGATCAGCGTGCCGCCGCGCCGGCTGATAAGCAGGTCAGCGTCACCGCGCCCGATATAGACATGACCGCCCTGAATCGGCGTCGCCGCGGTCACCTCGGCAACGGGGAGCGCGCATAACCTGTCGAGCCGGCGCGCGAGCGGGCCGGTGAAGGTCGCGGGCATATGCTGGGCGACGACGAGCGCCGGACCGAAATCGGCGGGCAGGCTCCCCAGTAGCGCGTCGAGCGCGGGCGGCCCGCCCGTTGAGGTTCCGACCAGGACGAGCCGGGTGGCCGGGAGCCCCTCGCCGCTGGCTGCGGCTAAGCCTTGCACAGCGCCGGGCAGCGCGTCGGATAGCGCGACAGGCGTGCTCCGCGGTCGCGGGCGCGCCAGCCCCGCTCTGGTCCGCGCCCGGCTTTCAAGCAGCGCTCCCCGCATCCGCACGCGCTCGGTCAGCCGCGTCGCGCGCGAGATCCGGGCTCCCGCGGCGGCGCGCACAATCGCGACAAGGTCGGGGGCGACCGCCTCGATCGCGATAGACACAGCACCGCGCGGCTTGGGAAAGAAATCGACCGCGCCGAGTGCAATCGCGTCGAGAGTCTCCTCGGCCCCCTCCTCGGTCAGCGACGAGACCATCACCACGGGACAGGGACGCTCGACCATGATCCGGTCGAGACAGGCGAGACCGTCCATACCCGGCATATGGACGTCGAGGGTGATGACGTCGGGGTGAAACTCCGCCGCCTTCGCCAGCGCCTCGGCACCGTCGCGCGCGACCGCGACTTCGAAATCCGCCTCGGCGGCGAAAATCTCGGAAAGGAGCCGGCGCATTAGCGGGGAATCATCAACTATCAGCAATTTGGTCACGGGGTGAGGCTACCCTTCCCCGACCCGAGCGCCGCCAGCATGTCACGCTGGGTCCGCGCGAGCAGCGCGAAGGGGCTGAGCAGCAGCGTCATCGCTCCTTCACCAACTGCGTCGCTATCATCTGCCAGCAGCGCCTCGAACAGCTGCGGATCGTCACAGGTCGCGGGCGCGTCGAGCAGCGCGGTCGCAGGCACCCGGGCGACTCCGGTGACCCCGTCGACGAGGAAGGCGGCCTCGAGCCCGCCAGCCTTCGCGACGATCAGCTGGCGGCCCGCGGACGCGTGACCGAAGCGGGCGCCCTGGTCGATCACGGCGAGCGCGCGGCCGCGCAGATGGAGGAGGCCACGCACGAAATCGGGCGCGCGCGGCAGCGGTGTCAGCCGCTTGGGCAATCGCGCGACCTCGTTGATGGCGGTGAGCGGGAGACCGTAGCGCTTCCCGCCCAGCGTGAAACGCAGCACGGCCTCGGTCGCCGCCTCAATCTCGATCATCTCGTCGGCAGCGGCCGTCCCGGAGACGCGCAGCCGCGCCATGGTCTCGGCGTCGACGAGCATGTCGGTCGCCAGCAGCGACAACAGGTGGCGCCCGCCATCGAGCCTTGCGATCGCGGCGATCCGGGCCTCTCCGCCGCCGCGCAGAAGGATCGGCGGGACGGGGTCGATATCGGCATCGGGCACCGCAATGACTTCGCCGATCACATCGACCACCAGGCCGGTGCGATGGCCCTCGATGCTTACGATGATCACGCGCGGTCGCTTAGCCAAGGCCGTAGCCCGACCGAGCAGAGCGCCAAGCGAGAGCAGCGGCAGCAGCGCCCCACGCCAGCCCATCAACCCCAAGACCGCCGCCCCGGCCTCGGGGATGGCCGTGACGTCGTCCGCGAGCAGCACGACCGCGTCGATCCGGTCGAGTGGCAGCGCAAAGGCCTGATCGCCAAGAGTAAAGGAGAGCAGCCTTGTCTCCGCGCGCGCTTCGGCGCGTGCGCGGCGAGCGGCGACCCGCTCCCCGCGCCGGCCTGAGCGATGAGCAAGGCCCGCGAAGCTCCGGGCGATGAGCGGCTGGACGTCGATCGCCTCGGGCGTGCCGACGCCATCTTCGCCATCCTCTCTGCTTACAAGCCCAAGGACGGTATCGACCGCGAGCCCCACCAGAGACTCTCCGTCAAGAACGAGGATACGGCGCGCCGCTCCTTCGGGCCGATCGAGCAGGGCCGCGAGCGAAATCACGGGGAGCGCGGTGCCGCGCAGATTGGTCAGCCCGAGCAGGCTGGCCGGCGCCTGCGGAACGGGGACGAGCGAACGCCTTGTCACGACCTCGCGGACGTCGGCGGCCGACAGCGCCAAGCGCCGCCCGGCGACCTCGAAACTCAGGAGCTGCGCGCCGGCGCCCGTCACCTGAATATCACTTCGGCGTGTCGAGAAGCGCCGCAGCGAGCGAGGCGATCTCCTCGATCGCGGCGGCGAGTTCCTCGGACGCCTCTGACTGCTGCCGCGCGGCGGTCCCCGCCTGGCGGACGGCGGCCGACGCTTCCTCGGCGGCGGCTGCGATCTGCTCGGTCCCGCCGCGAACCTCGCGAACCGACCGCAGCACGAGCGCGGCGCTCTCGGCAATTGCCTCGCTGCCGGTCCGCGCGGTCTCGAGGTCCGCACCGATCGCGGCGAAGCGATCGACCAATGCCCGGTTGCGGCCAATCTCGGCCTCCGCGGCGGCGATGATCTGGTCGAGGTCGCGCACGATCACAGTCATCTGGTCCTGGATTGCCCGGATCGCCTCGCGCGCCCGGTCGCCGCTCTGGGCAGCGTCGCGCGACAATTTGCGTATGTCCGCCGCGACAGTGGCGAAGCCGGCGCCAGCGTCGCCCGCTCGGGTCGCCTCGACTGAGCCGCTTACACCGAGCATGCTCGTCTGGACGGCGAGGAGCGCCAGCGCATCGGCATTCCGTTCGATCCGCCGCGCGGTCTTGGAGAGCGTGCCGATCGAACCGAGCACCGCCCTGGTCTCGTCGAGCGCGGTTCCGACACCCCCTGTCAGCGCATCGATCTTGGCGGCACTGTCGGCGACCGAGCCGCCGACCGCGGCGACCCGCGCGGCACTGTCCCGGGCGCGCTCCTGCGCCATCGTCGCCGCGCTCTCTATCTGCTCCATCGCGCTATTCGCCTCGAGGGTCGCGGCAGCCTGGATCTGCGCTCCGCGCCCGATCTGGTCGATCGCGACAAGGATCTGGGCGGCCGCCCCCGATAACTGCTGGACGGTTGCCGACAATTGTTCGGCGGCGGCGGCGACCTGTTCGGCGGCCCCGGCCCGCGCGGCATCGCTGACGGCACCCTCGGTCTGGAGCTGGCCCGAGAGACCGCCAAGCGCCTCGGCGGTCTGCTGGCTCTGGTCGAGCGATATGCTCTGCTGTTCGATCGCCTGCTGGGCCTCGGCTGCGGCCGCCGACTGTTCCTCGGCGGCCGCAGCCACCTGCTCGGCCCCGCGCTGTGCTTCGCGAACCCCGGTCTCGGCCTGGACCGCGGCGACTAGGATCTGTTCGGCGCTGGCGGCTATCCCTGCGAGATCGTCGCGGGTGCCGACGATCCGCGCGATCACCGCGCGCCCGCCCTGCGCCTCGCTGTCGGCTTGTGCCGCGGCACGCCGGATCCGCTCGGCAACGCCACGGATACCGTCACCGATCCCCGACGACAGGCTTAAAATCTCGGCGGCATTAGCCTCGGCGGTTTCGGCCAGTGTCCTGACCTCGTCGGCGACCACCGCGAAACCCTTGCCATCCTCGCCCGCGCGGGCGGCCTCGATCGTCGCGTTGAGCGCGAGCATGCTCGTCTGTTCGGAGACATCGCCCACTCCTTGCGCAATCGCGCCAACATCGGCTGCGGCGGCCTCGAGCGCGGCGATCACATCAACCGATCCGAGCTGGCGGCGCGCGTTTAGTTCGATCGCCGCGACCGATGCCTCGATCTGGGCGGTGATCTCCAGGAATGCGGTTTCCACGCTGTCGACCTGGCGGCGCGCAGTGCCCGCGCGGTCGCGCGCCTCGAGGAAGCTCGCGCCGAGGCTGGCGATGAGACCCAAGGATTCCTGAGAGGCGCCGGCAGCCTCTTCGGCCCCGCTCGCGATCTGGTCCATCGACTGGGTCAGTTCGGCGGCTGCAGCGGCGGCCTGGCTGAGCCCGCTCGCCAGTTCGTGGGTCGCCTGCTCGATTCGGTCCGCGGCGGCCCCCGCTGTCAGCCGCGCCGGGCGCGCCGCCTTGCGCGGCGGCATCGCCTTCACAGGCTTCGCGTCGGACGAGGGAGCAGAGGGGCGTGCGCCCAGAGCGGTTTTCTTGACGAGGGCCATGGATGATCTCGAGACAGCGGGAGACAAGGCATAAGCGAAGCGATACGACCGCGCCAGTTGGAGGATCCTAACCTGGAAGCAGATCGGCGGCCGCCGCCTTCCCCGAGCGCCGGCCGGCGCGCCCGATCAGCTTGGCCGGAGAAGTGCCTCGCACAGTCCTTGGGCCAGACGCTCGATCCGGTAGGGTTTGGGGAGCCGCGGCGCATCAGCGAAACCCTCCGGCGCCTCGTCGAGGCCGCTCGCGAATAGGAAAGGCTTGCCGAGCGAGCGGACCGCCTCGGCGACCGGGAGCGCGAGTTCGTCGCCGAGATGAAGGTCGATCAGGGCGACATCAAAGGAGGCGGCGGCGACCAGCGGCAGCGCCTCGGCAACAGAAGCGGCGGACCCGGCAAGCACGCAGCCCAGATCGTCGATCATGTCCTCGATAGCGAAAGTGATCAGCGGGTCGTCTTCGACGACAAGGACCCGCGCGCCGCGCAGTGTCTCGGTTAGGGTATCAGACGAGCAGGAGCTTTCCATCTTTTCCTCTTATGACGCCGACCCCTCCGCATCAAGATCAGAGAGGCGGCGGGAATGAAGCTGCGCCATCTCGCGGTGCAGCGCCGCATCGCGTCCGCTTTGCTCGAGACCCAGCCTCGGCGGCACGAGGCCGGCCGGAAATCAGGGGATCATGATGATGCGGAGTACGGATCGGCCCCCAATTCCCGCCGTCGGCTTCATCGTCGGCAAACGCCGGTTGGCGACGTCCACAAGGCGCCGCACGCCTCCCGTCCGCGACGCCTTGATCTGCATCAACACGAAACCGAGGTGGCCACGCGGTGCCATCGCCTGCTTGCCGCGTTGAGCGGCTTCATGCCGTCGGCGCTTCTCTCAGGAACCTTGCCCCCTTATGCACCCTGCCGCTCCCGATGCCGTCGATATGGTCCCCGTCGCAGCGCTCGCCGAGGCCGTCGCGGTGCCGGCGCTGGTTGGCCCGAGCATCGCGCGGCTTGCCGAGGCGCTCATCCAGACCGACTTGATCTGCATCGCGCTCGATGAACCTCGCGCCGAAGCGCTCGGCCAGGCGCTCGCCGACGCGGTTCCGGACGCCTGTGTCGCTTTCTGCCCGGCCCCCGACGCGCTCCCCGGCGAGACGATGGCCGCTTCGCCCGCCAATATCGGCGCGCGCCACCTCGCTCTTCACCGGGTCGCGGCGGCCACGGGACAGCGCCGCGCGCTGATTCTCGGAATCGAGGCGGCCCTCGCGCTGGTTCCACCGCCCAAGCGGGTTGAAGCCGCGCCGGTCCGGCTCGCCGTCGGCAGTCCCATCGATGCTGATGAGCTCACCAAGACGCTGGAGACGCTCGGCTATTTTCCGGACGACCGAATCGATGAGCCCGGCGAGATGGCGCTGCGCGGCGCGATCGAACTCTATCCGACCACCGCCGCCTCCCCGGCCCGCCTCGATATCGCCGAAGGCATGCTGACCGCGATCCGCGCGTTCGATCCGATCAGTCAGCGCTCGAGCGGCGGTCTCGAGGAGATCGACATCCTGCCTGCAACCTGGGGTGCCGTCGGTGCCGACGGGGTCAGCCCGCTCGCGTACCTGCCGCGTGCGCGCCTCGCGCTCGACCCCGGGATCGAACAGCGCCACGTCCAGCTCCGGGCGCTCGCCGCAGAGATCGAGCCCGGAGCGGCAACGATCCGCACGACCATCGTCGGAGAAGCCGACTGGACCAAGCTCGTCGCACGCGCGAAGCCGATCCGCATGATTCCGGGCGACGAGGCCCCGGGCGAGCGTTTCGCAGAACAGTACCGCCCCGACCGCGCGGCGCTCCGTGCGATCGCGGCTCAGATCGAGACCGGGACACGGGTCATCCTCGCCGGGTCGGAACGCGACCTGCGCTTCCTGACGCGCCGGCTGGCGGCGAAGAACGTCGCCCCGCCCCACGCTGCCGACAGCTGGGCAGCGGCACTCGCCGCCCCCGCCGACAGCCTCATCACCCTGATCATGCGGATCGACCGGGGTTGGACCGCGGCCGGCATCATGGTCATCGCCGCAGCCGACATCCTCGGCAGCCGCGCCGGGCGAAGCGGCGGCGTGCTCACCGCCGCGGATCCGCTCGGCGGCGCGCCCGACTATCGGAACGGTGACGTGGTCCTTCACGAGGATCATGGTCTCGGCATCCTGCGCGGTCTCGAGGCGGTCCAGGTCGGCGACGACCAGCATGACGCGATAAGGATCGAACATGCCAAGGGCGCGCAGCGCCTCGTCCCCGTCGTGGATGCCGACCGGCTCTGGCGCTATGGCAGCGACCCGGACGCGGTCACGCTCGACGGTCTCGATGGCGCCAGCTGGACGCGGCGCCGCGGCGACATCGACGCCGCGATTGCGGTCACCGCCAAGGCGCTCATCGGCTACGCCGCGGCGCGCACCGTGCGGCGTAGCGCGCCGATCACGGCGCCTAGCGGTCCCTATGAAAAATTCGTCGGGCGGTTTCCCTTTACCGCCACCCGCGACCAGCTTCGCGCGATCGAGGCCGTCCGAGCCGACCTCGCCTCAGACAGTCCGATGGACCGGCTGATCATCGGCGATGTCGGCTATGGCAAGACGGAGGTGGCGCTGCGCGCCGCCGCGATCGCGGCGCTCGCCGGGCGTCAGGTCGCGCTAATCGCGCCGACGACGGTGCTGGTGCGCCAGCATCTCGACAGCTTCACCCGGCGCTTCGCCGGGCTCGGGGTCCACGTCGCCGGGCTCTCGCGCCTGTCAACCGCGGCCGAGACCAGGGCGGTCAAGGCCGGGCTCGCCAACGGCTCGATCCAGATGGTAATAGGGACCCAGGCGCTCGCGGGCGAGGGCATCGCGTTCAAGGATCTCGCGCTCGTCATCATCGACGAGGAGCAGCGCTTCGGCGCCGCCGACAAGGCAAAGCTTCGCGCCCGCGCCGAAGCCGGCCATGTCCTGACGCTGACCGCGACACCGATCCCGCGCACGCTCCAGACCGCGCTTGTCGGCCTGCAGGACCTGTCGGTGATCGCGACCCCGCCCGCCCGGCGCCAACCGATCCGCACGGCGACCGGCCCGTTCGACGCCGACCAAGTCCGCGCGGCGCTGCTGCGCGAAAAGACCCGCGGCGGGCAGAGTTTCGTCGTCGTGCCGCGGATCGAGGACATGGAGCCGCTGGCAGAGCAGCTCGCCAAACTCGTCCCAGACCTCGTCGTCCACCAGGCGCATGGCAAGCTGGAGCCGAGCGCGGTCGATCAGGCGATGGTCGCCTTCGCGCAAGGCCATGGCGACATCCTGCTCGCGACCAATATCATCGAGGCAGGCCTCGACGTGCCGCGCGCGAACACAATGGTGGTGATGCATGCAGACCGCTTCGGCCTCGCTCAGCTCCACCAGCTGCGCGGCCGGGTCGGGCGCGGGTCGCGGCGCGGCACGATCCTGCTCCTGACCGAGCCCGGCCAGACGCTGACGCCTGCGACCTCGAAGCGGCTGAAGACATTGGAAGCGCTCGACCATCTCGGCGCGGGCTTCGCGATCAGCGCGCAGGACCTCGACCAGCGAGGAGCCGGCGATCTCGTCGGCGAGGACCAGGCCGGTCATGTCCGGCTGATCGGGGTCGACCTTTACCAGCATCTGCTTGGCGGCGCGCTCGCCGCCGAGCGCGGCGAGGCCGTCGACCGCTGGACCCCCGAACTCCATCTCGGCGGCGACGCGTGCTTTCCCGACGACTGGATTGGCGAGGAAGCGATCCGCCTCAACCTCTATTGCCGCCTCGCCCGACTTGGCGGCGAGGTCGAGATCGACGCCTTCGCGGACGAACTCGAGGACCGGTTCGGCAAGCTGCCCGCACCCGCCCAGCGACTGATCGCGCTCGCACGCATTCGCCGGCTCGCCTGCACGGCCCATATCGCCCGGATCGACGCCGGCCCCAAGGCAATCGCCCTGACTCCGCGCCCCGACTTTGCAAATGAGCTTCCCGAGCTTGAGCCCAAGGGCGCACGGCTGCTGCTGTACGGCGATCCCGGACCAGAGCCGCTCGACAGCGTCGCCCGTCTGCTCGACCGGTTGACACCGGACCCCCTCGGTGCCGCGGCACCAGCGAAGCCTTGAGCCCCGCCGAGGAAACCGGCACGGTCGGCGATCCGCAGGACGCCGCCGCACAGCCGGCGCTGCTCTATGTCCGATGCCAAACCCAGCAGAACCCGCCACAGGGCGCGGCAAGGGCGTGCGCTACCGCTTACCCAATGACGGCCGCCGAGAGGCTGCGCAACAGCCCCTCGCGCCTGAAGAGGACGGCGCCGCGGCCCCCCCTTCTGATGGTGGCGACCAGCCCGGCCTACCCGATCTTCACGATCGCGCCGATGCGCATCATAACCTACAACTAGGGCGACGACGACCGCGTCGCCCTCGGCGCGCGGCTGGTGCCGCTGGCTTGTTGCACAGCCGATGGTCATTTTGAGACCGGCGTCGCCAGCATAGGAAATCAGGCGGCCGGCGACCGAAAGGCCGAGCGCGCCGCATTCGCGGCGCGGGGCCCCTCCGGCGCGAAGCTCAGCCGCGCGTCGAGACCGTCCTCGGTCCAGTCCAACCGCACTTCGCCGCCCAACTGCCGCTCGATCACGCCGCGCACCAGCCCGAGACCCAGTCCCTCGATCGGGGCGCCAGCGCGCGGGGTACCCCGCTCCCGCCAGCTTAGCGCGGTGCGGCCTTCCGCCGTGTCCCATTCGATCTCGATCCGCCCCGACGGGCTCGCAAGCGCGCCATAGGCGAGCGCATTGGCCATCAGCTCATGGAGCGCGAGCGCCAGCGGCTGCACAACCTTGGCCGAGAGCGCGAGCGCGGGCCCCTTGGCCACCACTTGAGCGAGCAGCGCGGCCGGGATCTCCATCTCGACAAGCTCGGCGAGCCCCGCGCTGGCCCAGCCATTATGCGCAAGCAGACGGTGGGCGCGCGCCAGCGCATCGACCCGCTGCTGGACGGATGTCGCATAGCCCTCGACGCTGTCAGTCCGGCTCAGCCGCACGAAGCTCTGGACCAGCGTCAGCGCGTTCATGGCGCGGTGATCAATCTCCATCAGCAGAAGCCGCTCGGCGGCCTCGGTCGCCTCCGCCCGGCGTCGCGCCGACACATCCTTTTGCGATGCAAAATAATAAAGTAGCGCGCCATCGTCGCCATGGATCGGGCTGATCGCGAGCTGGTTCCAGAAGCTCGACCCGTCCTTCCGGTAATTGAGCAGTTCGACCTCGACGTCGCGATGGGCGGCGAGCCCGGCGCGGATCGCCTGGATGCTCTTGGGGTCGGTGTCGGGACCTTGGAGGAAGCGGCAGTTGCGGCCGATGACCTCGCCCGCGGGATAGCCGGTCAGGTCGAGGAACGCCTGGTTGACCAGCATGATTGGGGTGTCGGGATCGGCTGCGTCGCAGACCACCATCGGCATGCGCGTCCGCTCGAGCGCGACCAGCGCCAGTTCCCGGCGGTCGTGGAGGACCGCCAGGGTCGCCGCGCGCGGAGCGTCGCCTTCAAAGCTTGCGAGATCTCTCTCCTCGTCGCGCATGTCCACTCCTGTTTACGCTACATCTCGACCGGCACCTCCTCCGGTTTCTGGGCGGTAAAACGGATACTTAGAGGCTTTGTTGCGTCGCGTTCGCAACAGTTTGCGGCCTCAAGGCCGCAAGCAAGCTAACCCACATCAGGTCTGACGGGGGTTGGTCGGTAAGCCTTCCCCCGGGCCAACGCAATTGAGGCCCCGCGCTTCATGAGGCCGGTGGAGGCGCTTATCTGGCACCGCTCAACCTGTATCGTAGCGAATCAGGATCGCGGCGGCGCCGTCGACCAACCTGCATCAGCATGAACAGCGCCCGAAGCAGGAAACCGTCGTCGATCCCCGCCGTTGGTATCTTGGACACAGGGAGATAGGTCATGGCCACGAAGGTCCATCTCGAACCGTCGGTCGGTGGCGTCAGCGCCGCCGTCCTTGCGCTGCGCGCCGAACTC